>Ga0209690_1002755_pt1 | contig 10013 bp, 7 predicted proteins | sample GraSoiAngelo_150_FD_186164 | JGI IMG/M metagenome (GOLD analysis project Ga0209690, IMG submission 186164) | Grasslands soil microbial communities from the Angelo Coastal Reserve, California, USA - 14_1009_09_40cm (SPAdes) (version 2) | ecosystem: Environmental > Terrestrial > Soil > Grasslands ... | reverse complement strand
TACCCCGCCCCGCAGGAAGTACAGCGCGATCCCACCGAACAGCGCCGATTCGCCCACGCGGTCGAGCGTCGAATCGTAGAACGCCCCGAAGGTCGTGGTCATGTCGGCCCGGCGCGCCACGCGACCATCCAACAGGTCGAACACGCCGGACACGAGCAGCAGCAAGCCACCCGAGCGGACCCCCCCCACACCGAATGCCACCGCCGAGGCGATGACCACCAGGGTACCGACGGTGGTGATGAGATTGGGCCGAACGTGCAGGCGAATGAAGACGAGGGCGAGTGGATCGATCAGTTTCCCGAAGCCATCGCGCACGCGCTGGGGGATTACGTTCATGGCCGGGGAAGGTAGCCGAGCGCGACAAAAGTCTCAATAGCGCAAGGTGTTGGCTCCCTTGCGAGCGTTTCGATTTGTTCGCGTGCCGTGACGCTGGAATATACCCAGAAATAGACTCCGTCGGCTAACGAAGATCGCTAATCCTTGTAACCGGCAGCGGTCAGGATCAGATCGGCGATCTCCTGGGGGTGGGAAAGCAAGGAGACGTGGCTCGATTTCAGTTCAATCGTCTTCGCCTTCATCCGGTTCGCGAGGAAGCGCTCCAATTCTGGCGACGTGGTCCGATCTTCGGTCGAAACGGCGTACCAGGTCGGCTTGGTCTTCCACGCCGCCTGCGTCGTCTTCGAGGCGAATAACGTCGCCGAGATCCGCCCCTGTACCGCAAAGAGGACGCGCGCTCTTATCGGATCGAGGTCACCTGCGAAGTCCCTGACGAAAGACTCTTCGCTCAGCTGTGCGTAGCCTTCCGACTTGACGAGGCCAGCACTAGCCGGCGGCGTCGGGAACCTAGCGGCGAGCGCGGCGTAATCCTCGCCGGCATCGGGCCCGCGGGCGGCGACGTAGACGAGCGCGGAGACTTTGGGATCGACGCCGGCCTCGCTGATCACGGTGCCGGCCCACGAGTGGCCGACGAGGACCGTGGGCCCGTCCTGCAGGGCCAGGATGCGGCGCGTCGCTGCGACGTCGTCGGCGAGCGAGGTCAGCGGATTCTGCACCGCCCTGACGTTCAGGCCGGCGCGTTGCAGGAGCGGGATGACCTCGGACCAGCTGGACCCGTCCGCGTAGGCACCGTGAACGAGCACGACGTTGCGGGCGCGGGGCCCAACCTGCATTTCGCTCGCATGTCCGAGCGGTGAGGTCGCGACTCCGGCAAGGAGCGTGACCGCGAAGGTGCGTCGATCCATCCTCATACTGCTGCTCCGATGGCTAGTACGATCGTGATTGAGGCGCTGCGCATAGTTCGCCTCCGTTCGATTAGTCGTGCAGTACCTGGTGGACGGCGGCGATCGCGATCGATCCCTTGCCCACAGCGAAGGCCGCCCGCTTGACGCTCCCGCTCCGGACGTCGCCCACCGCGAACATGCTCCTCAGCTCCCCACCTTCGCGGAGCTGGATTCTTCCCGCGTCGAACCTCGACTCGCCCAGGCCGGGCAGGATTCTCAGCCGCAACTCTCCGATTTTCTTCCTGGAGCACTCCCAGCAGGCGAGCACGAAACCTCGGTCGCGCCGGGTACCGGACAACAGCATCACGTGCACCAGGGCGTTGTCGGTGACGAGCGCGCGGTTCTTGTACAGTTGCCCGCACGTCCGCAGCGCCACCCCACTGTTGATCGGCACCAGCGGCGCGTGCACCGCGGTGTTGCCGTGGAAGTGGAGCCCGAGGATCACGCCGCCGTTTGTCTGTTTTTTGTTGCCCTGGGGCTGGCGCTCCTGGATATCGAGGTCCTTTTGCACCGTGCGGCCGGCGTCGGAGAGGAAGGGCCACTGGGCGCCGACCGACGCGCGAAACTCCTGTAGGGTGTGGTGCTCGTCGGTGGCGATCGTGGCGATCCGGGTGTAGGCCACGGCGATCTTGGGGTAGAACGCGGCGAGCTCCAGGTGCTGCTGGTGCTCCTTCGGGCAGTGGTGCCCGCGCGCGAGCGTGAGGATCAGCGGATCCTCGCCTTGGAGTTCGCTGACCTTGCGGGGCGTCTTCGTGTGATCGGGCAGCTCAGAGTCGGGAAAGACGGCCCCGGGCACGATGTCTGAACGCATCGGGTGACCTTTCAGTCGGTCTGGGTTTGGCTGAACAGCACACAAACCAGCACGCGTGAATCGGCGTCGGCGACCTCGAACCTTGGCGGGAACCGCACAGGGCTACCAGCCGAATGCCGCGCCGGCCCGTACCACCGTGCCCTCGCTGGAAGCGGCAACGCCAACCGACACCGTGTTGCTGCGATCCAGGAAGGCGAGCCACAGCCCGCCCCCTCCGCTTCCGTGCCACCCGCCCGGCGACTCACCATCTACGTAGACGCGACCCACATCCCCGCCTCCGTAGATGCCCCACTCGGCCGGCAGCGCCACGAACGCCTTGCCCAACGCCAGCCGGAGCTCGGCTCCGCCGTACACGCTGGCATCACCGGCGAAGCGGTGTGAGTGGTAGCCGGCCAGGGTCGACCTACCCCCCAGGAAAGCCGACTCGAAGAATGGGAAGGAGCCCCACACCCGCCGCCCACCCGCGCGGAGCGCGAGGGTCGGCGTGGCCGGCAGCGGAGCCGACACGAACGCGTCCGCTTCCACCTGACCGTTGCCGTAGGTGCTCGGGACATCCCAGACGGCCGGACTGACTTCACCGGCGACGGAGACGTGGATGCCGCGGACCGGATTCACCAGCCGATCCCGCGTGTCCAGCTCGACCGCGAGGCGCCCTCCCACCTCACCGAAGTCGCGTCCGCCAAGCAGCGTGTCCCGGAGCGGCGCGATGAACCGGCCGGCGTTGCTCGGAGTGCGGTTCCAACGCACGAACGGTCCTAGGCTCACCTGGACGAGTCGGCCGATGGGCACCACGACAGCCGGCTCGGCCGAGTAGCGCTGCTGGCTCACCCGGTAGAAGGTGCTGGTGCCCGTGTTAGGCGTGTCGTTGCCGAGCCCGTAGTATCGGAGGACGTCGACACCGGACGCCCGAAGCTGCAGACGCCAGAAGTAGGTCGCGTTCTCGGGGTGCACCTCGGCGTCGACCTCCCCACGGCCGGATTGGGCGCCGGTGGCATACCCGGCCCGAACCCGGATCTCGGAGGCGTACGGCGCCCGGCGAAACCCGTACTGGGTGCGAATCACGCCACCGCCGATAAAGAGACCGATATCGTTGTCCGCCTCGACCCAGGGCAGCGGCCGCCACCAGGTGCCCCACTCGCGCGGTGCGTACCGATTGGTGTCGCTACCCACCCACTCGTCGTGATGCTTGGTGTTGATCGCGACCCGGCGAGATCCCTCGGCGATGTTCCGTCCTCGATCGTCGTAGAACCGGACTCCGCCGGTGCGGGTCGAGTCCACGAAACGGTCGTCGCCCGCGCCGCCCGCCACCCGGAGCCTGATCCTCGGCGCGTCGGCGCCGCGCACGACGATCCGGTCGTCTCCGCCCCACATCATCAGGCGCACCTCGTGAGTCTCGCGATCGTCGAAGCGGCGCGCGAAGTACGGCTGCGAATCATCGCGGGCGCGCATGGAGATATCGAGGTGGTGCGGGTCGGCCCGGGTGATCTCTGCCACCTCGGCGGCATCGGTGGCCCGGATCTCCACCTCGCGCGCGAGAAAGTCGTAGTAGCGGAGCGCCTCGCGCACGAGGCCGTCGCGCCGGGCGCGCAACACGCGCGCGAGGCGCTCTCCGCCGACCGCGTACATCTCGGGCGGCATCCGGCGCACGGCCGAGTCGATGGCCGCGTCGGTGAGCCTGCCCTGCAGCGTCGTCGCGACCGAATCCCACGTCGCGCGCTCCAACGGCACGAGGAATCGCCGGTCGACCTCACGGGCGTGCCAGTTGAGGCGGTAGTCCTTGGGGTAGGTGGGCCCGAACGTCACGAGCGGAGGGTAGTACAGCGCCGCAATGCGGAGGGCGAGGCCGTCGAGCTGCACGAAGGCCTCATCGTGGTCGCGCGAGATGGGCTGCCACACAGTCGGACGGCCCTGTCCGAGCGCGGCCCATCGAAACTGGTCGCGGTGGCGGTCCCGATCGCCCATGAAGATGTCCATGAGCCGGGCGCGCAGAAACGCCCGGGCGTCCACCCGGTCCGCCGGGCTGGCGTCAACCCGGCGAAAGAGCCCCGTCGGCGAGACGATCCGGCGCGGGCTACCCGCGGCCCGCTCCTCTGCGTCCGGTGCTTCTGGACGTTCCTCGATCAGGCCCAGCACTCCCCTGAACTCCGAGCGGAACTCGCCGAGGGCCGGATCGTCGGGCATCAGGGCGAGGGACTGCGGGTCGGCCAGCACCCCGGCCGACTCGAGCAGACCGTTGGCCACCAGCGGCGCCGCCGGGAACGAGGCGCTGACCCCGTCGCGGAGCGCACGCCCATAGGCCGTCCCTCGGAGCTCGGGGGCGAGGGTGGCGGTCGGGTCCTTGTCGACCGACCGGAACTGGTACTTGCGTCCGTCGGCGCCCGCGAATCGCAGGGATTTCGTCTGGCTTCCGGTGTGGGCCCGGAGCGGCCTGAGGCCGCCGGCGAAGCGTTCGAGATCGAGCACCGGCACCCGGATGGGGGTGACCCAGAGATCGCGGTAATGCCGTCCGGCAAACACGGCCCAGACACCACTCTTCCTGTACTGCGGCCCCGGTGCGACGATCGTGCTCTCCGCGCCTGGCACCACGGTGGCCGTGTCCAACACCGCGATGTCGGGTCCCTCGGCCGCGGGTGGCTGGGGAGCGGCAGACGGCGAGGATTGGGCGGCGCCCGGGGTCAGCCACACGCTGACCGCTGCCAGCGGCGATAGCACTCCCCGGAAAATTCTCGATGATTTCCTGATGGGTGCTGACACTCCTTTCCACGCTGCCACGAGTACTCGTACACCGCTCATCTCCCACTCTCTCCTGTGCGCCATGATATCGCCGCTCAGAGAAATCCTCCTGAGCTCGCCACCTTCGCGGAGCTGGATTCTTCCCAGTTGACAAACAGGAACCCGTCAGGTGCGTCGAACCTCGACTCGCCCAGGCCGGGCAGGATTCTCAGCCGCAACTCTCCGATTTTCTTCCTGGAGCACTCCCAGCAGGCGAGCACGAAGCCCCCGTCGCGCCGGGTACCGGACAACAGCATCACGTGCACCATGGCGTTGTCGGTGACGAGCAGCGCCACCCCACTGTTGATCGGCACCAGCGGCGCGTGCACCGCGGTGTTGCCGTGGAAGTGGAGCCCGAGGATCACGCCGCCGAAGCGCGGGTAGTGAGGGACAGCTTTCGTCTGGACGTGGTCCAGCGCGAGCCTCCAGCGGGCGCCGTCCCGAGTCAACCACTCGGCGACTCCGTCCAGCGAGTCGCGCACCGCGCCTTTGTGCCAGGCAGTGAAGGTGAAGGCGCCGGAGATCGGGATCACGTGGTTCGCGTAGGGCCCGATGTTCACCCGCGACTCAAGCCCCTCCCGTTCGACGGTCATGGCTATCCCACGGCCGTCGAGCGCCGCCGCCGAATCACGAGCCACGCTGCGCCACCGTAGACCGCGACTTGCAAGCAGAGGGCGCCCCACGATCGCCATGCTTCGCCAAGCTGAGCGCCCATCTCGCTGAGCCGGAGAAACCCGCGGATCCCGAACGTGCTCGGCAACACCACGGACAACGCCCGGACCCACGTCGCTTGCGCGTCAACGGGGAAGCTCGCTCCCGACAAGAAGAGTGCGGGAATGGAGGTCGCCACGAGCGCCATGGTCGAGGTCTCGGGCCGCTCGAACAGCTCCGCGATGACCAGCGCGAGGAGTGTGGTGGCGGCGATGAACGGAACGAGAAACGCGACGACGGCGCCCGGGCTCGCCCGCATCGGCAGCCCGTAAATCCGGAACACGACGACGAACAGATAGGCAGCATGCAGCAGGTAGATCAGGGTGAGCGCCGCGACCTTGCCGCCTAGCACCGCCCAGATCGGCTCCGCGGCGTCCGCCAGCGTGTGGCGCTCGGCCACCCGCAGCGTGCCGATGCCGATGAGCATGGTCTGTTGGAGAACCAGGATGAAGACGGCAGGCACGATGAAGGTCGCGTACCCGGCAATCGGATTGAACAACGGCCAGCCTGCCACGGCGACGGGCTGCCGCCGCGTCACCGCCTCGGCGTAGCTCGCCCCGCCGGCCTCCAGGCGACGCACACTGACGCCGGCCGACAACGTACCGGCGACGCCGTTGACCGCCCCGGTCACCGTCCGGTAGACGAGCAGATAACTCGCGTCGGCGTAGGCCCCCACGTAGGCAGGCTCACCCCGCAGCACCTTCTTCTGGAAATCCTTGGGGATCAGCAGGACGCCGCCGGCGCTGCCCGCGCGCACCACCTCCTGGGCCGAGTCGAGATCGTTCGTCCGCCCGCCGATCGCGACGCCCTCGCTCGCGTCCAGCCACCGCGCGATCTGGCGGCTCAAGGGTGTCCGGTCCCGATCGACCACAATGACCGGCACCTTGCGGAGCAACTGGCGGAGGTACGGCGTCGGATAGAACAGCCCGTAGATGACCGTCGCTCCGACGAGCACCGTGAATACCTCCCGTTCGCGGGTGATCTGGCGCAAGGTCGCGCGAAAGCACCGCACCAGCGCCGTCATGTCCGTCCCCACAGCGCGGGTTCGCGCAGCACCCGGCCCATCCGCCGGCTGGCGAGCAGCAGTGCGATCACGGCGATGGCGGTGAGCGCGAACAGTTGAGCGGCGGCAACGCGCGGAGGCGCCCCGACGACGATCTCCGCGCGCATCAGCGCCAGCACGTGGGTCAGCGGCAACGCCTCGGCCCACGCGCGCGCGAGCGCAGGCATGCCGCTCAGCGGGAAGCTCACCCCACCGAACGCCGCCGCCGGCCCGAACACGACCGACGCGGCCCCCAGCGCCGACCCCAGGTTGGCGAGGAGGACGATGAGCAGTACCGCGACCGCCTGACAGGCAAGCACGAACGCCACGCACCCCAGCGCCAGCAGCCATGCCTGGCCGCGCACCGGCATCCGGAACCAGACGGCGTACGTCCCCACGAGCGTGAGCACGAGCAGCCAGTCGTACACGGCGTACGGGACCAGCTTGCCGACCCAGGCGACTAGCGGCGATCCCCCAGCGGCGGCGACCCACTCCTTCACGGTTGCGTCCGTAAGCTCTCGACCGATGGCGTAGACCGTCGTCACTCCGATGGCGATCTGCAACACGGCGCCGATGAGGAGCAGGCCGAGGAAACGGGCGTAGTTCACCCCGGGATTGAACAGCACGTGTGTATCGACGAGTATCGGGGCCACGTCGGCGGCCGCGGCAGCCGCGGTCCGACCGGCTCCCTCCTGTCGGCGGACCGCCAGCGCCGTTGCGCCCGCGCTCGCCGCTCGCACGACGTCCCCCACGATGAGATTACCGGCGGTCATGGTCTGCTCGTTGTAGAGCAGTGTGACGTGCGGCGAGCGTCCGCGCAGCAGGTCGCGCTCGAAGTGACGCGGGACGACCAGCACGGCGTAGACGGTGCCCTCGACGATCAGGGCGCGAGCCGCCCCAAGGTCATCGACGTGGGCCGTGATCCGAGCGCTCCGCGTGGCCTCGAGCCAGCGCGTGGCGGTCTGTGCCGCCGGGGTGCGATCGAGATCGAGAACGGCGACGGGCAGCTCCCGAGCGACCTCCGCGTTCAGCACGCCGATGAGGAGCAGTGTCGCGGCGACGGGGATCGGCAGGAGCAGCGCCCACAGCGCCGGGAGTCGTCGAAGCCGAGCCACTTCCCGGCGCACGACGCTTGCGAGCGACCTCATGGCGCCGCGATCTGGGGCCGCCGCCGCGGGCCGGGCCACTCGATCAGCGCGCTCATTCCAGGACGGAGGCCCTCGATCGGTCCGTCCGGACGCGCGCGCACCTCGAAGGTACGCACATCGAAGCCGCCGGCTTCGCGCGTGGCACGCCACGTCGCGAACGATCCGAGCGGCGAGATGTAGTAGACGGTGAACTGCCGGGGCTCCGCGTCCACCGCCGGGATGGTCGCGCGAAACTGGTCGCCCACTCGCAGCCCAGCCAGGCGGTCCTCGCGAAGATTCACTGTGACCCACTGGTCGGAGAGATCCACGATGGTGAGGAGCGGCAAGCCCGGCGACACGAGCTCACCCTGCTCGACGACTTTCACCATGACCTGACCGTCGAGCGGCGACCGGAGTGTGTTCTCATCCACGTAGCTCGTTACTTCGCGGACGGCGCCGTCGGCGCGCCGCAGCTCGGCGGTCGCGGCCGCGCGGTCCTCCACGCGCATGCCCGCCAGGGCGACCTCGTATTGCGCTCTGGCCGCTTCCGCGCCATCCCGGGCGGTCCGGAAGTTCGCTTCGGCCTCGTCGCGCCTCTGCGTCGCGACCACACCCTCGCCCTGCAGCCGGTCGAGGCGAACGAACGTCGTCTCGGCGATCGTCGCGGCCGCGACCGCGCGCAGGTAGTTGCTCCGGGCAGCCCGGATGTCCTCTTCGCGCGAGCCGTTGCGCGCCTTGTCCCACTGCGCCTTGGCGGCGTCGCGCGCAGCCTGCGCTTGCACGGCGCGCGCCCGGATCTCCGGGCCGTCGAGCGTGGCCACCACCTGGCCGTGCCGCACCATGTCGCCCTCGCGCACGTACATCGAGTCGACCCGACCGGAGACCTTCGCCGCGATCGAGACGTGGACCGCATCCGTCTCACCCTGAATGACGTCGCCACTGCCGCACGCGGCGACCAGCACCAGCCAGCCCAGACGGTGATGCTTCATCTCGTCGTCCCTCAGTTCGCCCGATCCAAATAGTCCAGAATGCGATCGCTCTTGCCGCTGGCCTCCAGCAGCCGCGCGAGCGCCACGTCCATGTCGTACATTGCCGTGAGCCGACCCACCTCGATCCGCGACAGCGCCAGCTCCGCATCGACGACCGCGAGCGACGTCCCGACGCCCGCCGCGAATGCGCGGGCCTCCGCGCGCAGGCTCTCCTGCGCCAGCGCCAGTGAGGTCTCGAGCGACTCGTGTTGCTCGACCGCCGATCGGTAATCGTCGTACCGAGCCTCGACCTGCGTCCGGACGTCACGCCGCGCACCCGCGCGCTCGAGGCTGATCGCCTCCTCGAGCCGTCGCGCCGCGCTGAGCCGGTGCTCCCGTCCGAACCCGTCGAACAGGTCCCAGCGCACCGCGACCCCGACGATCCAGTTCGGATCGGTCGTAGAGTTGAGGTGGTTCTGCAGCAGCTCTTGCTGCCCGAAGAGGCTCACCGCGGGCAGGTACTCGGCACGCACGGCGTGCGTGCCTTGACGGGCCTGCTCCTCGAGGGCGGCCAGACGGGCGATGCCGGGATTCCCGCTGTCGGCGGCGACCCAGAACGCTTCGCGAGCCTCGAGGCTGTCGATCGGCGCCAGGGGCGTCGTGGGGACGACATCGTCGTCGACCCCCAGCGTGGCGCGCAGCGCCGCCGCCGCCAGGTCGACGTCGCGCCGAGCCTTCTTGTAGTCGCGATCGGCCTCCGCGTGGGCCACTTCCGCCCGCAGCTCCTCCGTCCGGGCGATCTGCCCTGCCGTCCTGAGGCGGTGCGCGTCCTCCAGGTGCCGATCGAGAGTCGCGAGGGCCTGACGCCGCACCTCGAGCACCTCGGCCGCGAGCCGCCGCCGGAAGTAGCGGTCGACGAGCGCCGTCGTGATGCTCTCCTGCGTGGCGCGGCGTTCCTGGCCGGCCGCCGTCAGGCCCGCCTCCCCGCCCCGATTTGCGGCGACAATGCGCCCGCCGGCGAAGACGGTCCACTGCGCCGAGAGAGTCACCTTGGCAGGATCGTTCCGGAGCACAGTCGCCGTTCCGAGACTCCCGAGGTTGACGAACAGGCGGTCGTTCAGGTGTGCGTACGCACCGGTCACGCTCACCGTCGGCCAGTAGAGCCCGAGCTGTTGGTCGCGAACCGCCTCAGCGCGCAAAACGCTCGCGTCGGCGGCGCGCCACCGCTCGTTGCGCTGGCGTGTGATGGTCAAGGCGTCGCGGAACGAGAGGCCGGATGACGACTGGGCGAGCACCGCGCTG
>Ga0209690_1002754_pt1 | contig 10013 bp, 12 predicted proteins | sample GraSoiAngelo_150_FD_186164 | JGI IMG/M metagenome (GOLD analysis project Ga0209690, IMG submission 186164) | Grasslands soil microbial communities from the Angelo Coastal Reserve, California, USA - 14_1009_09_40cm (SPAdes) (version 2) | ecosystem: Environmental > Terrestrial > Soil > Grasslands ... | reverse complement strand
CGGTCTTCGCACCCGGGATCGTCACGGAGACCTCGGGATATGCGAGCACGAATCGCAACGCCGCCTGGGCCATCGTCCGATCGGGCTGCGCAAGGAACGAGAGTCCCTTGGCGGCGGCGACTCGCCCGGCGACCATCGCTGGCGGCCAGTGATGTCGGATGTCTCCGGGAGGGAAGCGCGCATCCGGTCGAATCGTCCCGGCGAGGAAGCCGTTCCCGAGGGGCTCCCGCGCGATGATTCCGACGTTCGCCTTGCGCGCCGCGTCGAAGGTCTCGTCGATCCACTCTTGACGGAACAAGCTGAAGGGGATCTGCAGGACTTCCGGGGATCCGGCGCCCAGGCAGAGAGCCGCCTCCGACGGTTCGTGGACCGAAACTCCGTAGTGGTCGATCTTGTGTTCCGCTTTGAGAGCCTCGAGCACTTCGTAGGTTGCCGGATCGCTCATCATTTCCGCCGGAGGATTGTGGAGCTGGTAGACGTCGACGTGGTCGGTGTGAAGCCGTTTCAGCGATCGCTCAAGGGCAAAGGCGATGTATCCCGAATCGAAGTTCATCCGGACTCCTCCGTGGTAGAAGTCCCCACCGACCTTGGTGGCGATGTGCAAACCTTCGCGGCGGCCGCTGAGGGCCTCCCCCAGGATCTCTTCGCTATGGCCCCACCCGTACACGTCCGCGGTGTCGAAGAAGTTCACGCCCATGTCGATCGCGCGACGCACCGCGGCGACCGATTCCGCGTCGTCCGTGGGACCATACGAGTTCCCGTGGGCGTTGCCACCGACCGCCCAGGCGCCGAACCCGATTTCGGAGACCTTCAGCCTCGTGCGACCGAGCGTCCGGGTCTTCATCGGGCATGCGAAACGGGGCCGCGTTGTAAGAACCTTGCGAGACGAGGCGTCCGATTCCAAGCATTCGACTCGGACTCTCTTCGAGCCCTCGCGCGCCTAGAATTTGGACGTAATCGGGATTGACAATTGCCGGGAAAGCTTCAAATGGTCCCTCGAGAGCCGGGGATGCCCAAGAGGTCCGATTTTCCATGAACGCAAAGGCGATTGTCATCGGCTTGCTGCTGATTGCCACGGCGGGCATGGCCGTCCTCGTGACCCCGGCGGCACGGGCTGCGACCCCAATCAACGACCAGCTCGTGCAAGAGACGGGTCCGACGACGGCGCTCGGCGGGGGCGACCACGTGTTCGTCCGGTTCGGCACGGACGCCGCGTTCGGCGTCGTCTACGGGACGGCCGCGAACCCGAACAACATCTACATCGTCGCGATCAAGGCGCGGTATCTCGGGGTCGCCCAGGTCGTCGACCAGCAGGGCCGCACTGTCGCCGAGAACCGGCCGATCAAGATCTACACGCTCTATGCGGTCAAGCTCGACTCGCTCGTCGAGTTCAAGGATTCGAACGGGAACGGGATCGCGAACTACGCCCGCGTGTATAACGGCACGACGGATCGGTTCAGCGATTACATCAACCGCGCGGACACCCTCTACAAGAAGGTCGACCTCAACACGAGCTGGACCGCAAGCGCTATCGTCCAGTCGAACGGGACGACCTTCCGGAGCTGGACGTTCAACCTCAGCGCGCAGAACCTCCCGTATGCCGCGATCGCGAACTACACGGGAAGCGTCGCCGGAACCCTGCCGCTCGTCCGATTCACATTCCATCTGAACGCCTCCCTCCAACAAGTGGACAACGCGACGGTGCCGCAGTGGCAAGTCACGCTGGGCCAGATCGGTGGAGGGCCCGTCGTCACGAACATCTCGCGGCTGAACGACTTGACGCTCAGCGGCAAGGCGCTCCACTACGACCTGAAGTGGGACCAGGATATCGAGGGCTGGACCTTCGCCGCACAAAACAACCCGGCGGCCACGCGTCGCATCTTGTTGGAAATCGGCGCCATCGTCGGGAACTGGATTCCCGCCGCCATACTGGATGCGTGGTTCCAGACTCGGGTGCTGGCTCGCATGGGTGAGACCGGCACCGCACAGTTCTCCACGGCGGCCGGCACCGAGTCCGCGAACGACACGACCGGCACCTACCTGCTCGCGCGGCGGCTCCAGAGTCCTTTCGTGGACTTCGGCGGCAACTGGACGCGCATCGGCCGCTTCCTCTGGGTGGCGAACAGCACGGTCGACGGAGCGAGCGCACCGGTCTACGGTCAGATCATCGCCGGCGTCCGTTTTGGCGCGATCGGCGAGCGAGGCAACGCGTTCATCGGATTCGCACTCCTCGCGGGACTGAGCTTCCTTGGCGGCGCATCGATCGTCCATGACCCGAGCGTGACGACCGACGTGCAGGCCGACCTGCAACTGCCCGGACCAACCGGACCGTTTGGAGTCCTCGTCCTCGCGGCGATCGGAGCGGTCGCGATCATCGCAATCGTTCTCTTGGTCGTCGCTATCGTGATGTGGCGGAAGAGGAAAGGCAGTCCTCCACCGGCGCCGTAACACGAACCGGGGCGGCACCGCCGCCCCACCTGAATTTTCCCCGCGACTCATCACCCGGCGGATTTCGAAGTCCTATTTTGTAAACGAATAGGTATATGATATCGGAAGGCCATTTCCGACCCATGGCCGAGATTCACGAGGTCGACCCCGGCGGGCTCGAGGCGGGGTTCTCGTCGGCGAAGCGGCAGATCCTCCTGACCTTGAAGCGACGCGGGTCCGTCTCCCTGTCGGACATGGCCGGTGAACTCCGAATCTCGAAGATGGCCACCCTGAAGCACCTGAATGTGCTCGAGACGAAAGGCCTCGTCGAACGTTCGTTCAAGGCGGGGGGCCGCGGCCGACCCCGCGCATTCTTCAACCTGAGCAAGAACTCCGCGACGCTCTTTCCCGAGGCGTACACCCACATGACCCTGTGTGCGCTCAACTTCATCGAAGAGAAACTCGGGCGCGAGGCGGTCGTGCGGCTCCTGAAACAGCGGGCGCAGGAAGTCCTCGATGCGAACCGCAATCGGATCCCGGAGGGCGGCCTATCGGACCGAGTCGGGGAGCTCGTGAAGATCCGCGACGAGGGTGGCTACATGGCCGAGTTGGGCCATGCTCGGAAGAACGTCGTGGAGATGCTGGAACACAACTGCCCGATCATGGCGGTCGCGGAGACCTATCCGGAGGCGTGCGGCGTCGAGCGGGAAATGTTTCAGAGTCTCATCCGAGCCGATGTCGAAACGTCGCACCGAGTCGTCGCGGGGGATCCGGTGTGCCGCTTCTTGATCCGCTCGCGCGGGAATTCTCGGGCCTGACGCATTCGTCGCAGCGGATCCTACGTGGCGAAATACCGGCGGGCCATGACCGTGAAGATCAGGCCGACGAGACCGACGAGGGATGCGTCGACGAGGAAGTAGCCAAGGGTGAACAGGGCGAAGATGGCGCAGACCAAGGTGAGCTTCCAATTCATCCGTTGCCAGGCCATGACGCCGCCGAGGATCGCCAGCGCCTGCGACCAGATGGACACCAGGCCGCAGATCTGGATGATGGCGACGTATTCGGGCGAGTTGTTCGTGAAGTTCGCGTAGTCGGCGACGGACGGTAGGGAGACCGCATTGGCGATCGCACCCGCCATGCCGAGGACTCCGGACAGGAGGAGGAAGACGGCCGCAATCTTCGGGAGGTTCGAGGGACCCACCGGCCGGGCCGTCGGTCCCGCCCAAGAAGGAGGGACCTGGTAGTCTTCCGGCCGGGGAACCCAGGCCGCGGGTGGTTGGTCCCGCGGAGGCGCCGGTCCCTGGGTTTCCGACGGCCTAAGGAACTCGACCGGTGGCGGGCCGTCCCGCCGCTTCTTTTCGTCGTCCGAGGGGTCGCTCGCCATCGACGACCTCCGCGAAGAAGCCGGCCTACTTAACCATACCGCGTTGGCCGACGCGACTTTATCCGCGGACTCGATGCCCGAGGACGAGGCTTTGGAATGGACGCTCACGAAGTCACCGATCTCCTCGAGGCGCGTCGTCGGCGCGGCGAATCGTACCTCGAGTTCTTGCGGGTCGCGTCGATGAGTTGCGGGCTCTACGAACTCGCTCGAGGTGCGGAAGACAAGCAGACGCCTCACGCCGAAGACGAGGTATACTACGTAGTCCGCGGTCGCGCGCGGATCCGCGTGCGCTCAGAGGATCGGGAGGTCCGTCCGGGGAGCGTCGTCTTCGTTCCGGCCCACGTCGAACATCGGTTCCACGACATCCTCGAGAGCTTGGGCGGTCCTCGTGTTCTTCGCGCCGCCCGAAGGGACCAACCCGCGTTAGGAGCGAGAGGGTATTTCGGATCTGGCCCACGGAAAACTCGAGTGCTGCGGAGACGCAGAGCTCAGCCGAAACGCAACTTTCATCGTTCGGGAGGCCTCTGTGCGCCCGAACGGCTGGGAGGGTACAAGTTGTCCGCGAGCTTGGGTTCCCGGATCGGTCTTCTATGCATCGCCGGTGCGATTGGCTTGTATTTCCTCTCTTTCTTCTTCCGATATGTCGGGTATTTCCTGCCGCCCTCGGGGGCCGCGGTCCAGGACTCGTTCTACCTCGGCCTCCATGTCGTGTGGCTCCCACTCATCGGCACTCTTCTCACCGGCGCGAGTGCCGCCGTGTTCGTGATCGGGGTTTGGTTCGTGTGGGGGGATCGCGCTCGCTTCGACGCGAGCCAGCGTGCGTACCTCGGACTCGCGGCCCTGGCGTTCGGGGCCGCGTTCGGTGCCGGAGTGTTGCGGACGTCTCTGGGCCTTTTCCTCGGGTTCGTGTACGCCCCGGACCTCCATGGAATCCTCGACGCGGTGAATGTCGGCGCTGCAATCTCTCTCGGGTTCACGTTGTACTGGCTTCTCCTCGGTGTGGGCATCCGCCAGGCGCGCCTCGCGGGAATCATCGCCCTCGTCGCGGGCTCGCTGAGCTCCGCCCTGGCGGTCCTCTGGCAGGTGACGCAGAACGACGGCATCGCGCTGATCGGGCTCACGGCGGGACTCATCTCCCTCACCCTGTGGATGTCCCTGTTCCTCTGGGGGTCCGAAGAGCTGCGAGTCCGAGCCGACGACCGGCCGCCCGCGGTGCCCGCCTAAGGTTCGCGTCCGCACAGTCAGTTGGCGGAGGGGTCGCTCAATTCCAGGATCACTTCCTCGACGACTGCGCCGCGGGCGTTGGCGAACCCTTTGCTTTGACCGAACATCCGAAAGCCGCACTTTTCCAAGACCCGAATCGAGGCCACGTTATCCTTCGCCGCGCGGCCGTAGATTGGGCGGACCGTCACGTCGCGGAGGAACCGGGTGAGGGCGTACGTCGCGAGACCCATTCCCCAGTATTCCTTGCCGATCCAATAGGTGACCTCCGGCTTTCCGAACTCCTTGTCGACGAACGTCGCGACGCTACCGACCACGTGTCCGTCGAAGACGATCGTCTTCACGAGCACCCTGTCGTCGTTGAGGATCCGGTTCCAGTGGGCGGCGAACGCCTCTTTGTCGGTCGGGTCCCGTGTAGTGAAGGCGGCCATGTAGTTGGCGGCCGAATCTCGTTGAAAGTCGAAGAAGATGGGGAGATCCGTTTCCGCGACATCCCTCAGGCTGACCTCGATCCTTCGGGGAATCGTCTTCTCCATCCGAATCTCGCGAGTACCCGGTCCGATCGATCGGGTCCACTCGTTCTCTTCTTCGCCGGTGATGTGGTAGCCGCGAGACAACCACCACGGCAACGACTTCCACGCAACGCCGGCGGCGTTCCGGCTCGTCCCCAGCGTCACGGCGCGCTTGCCCTCTCCGCGGGCCCGCTCCTCGATGAGTCGAACCATGCGGGTGCCAATCCCTTGGCCTTGACGCTCGCGCGCAACGTCGATGTTGATCAACTCGAGCACTTCGCCCCGCTCCTCGATGAGTCGGACCATGCGGGTGCCAATCCCTTGGCCTTGACGTTCGCGCGAGACGTCGATGTTGATCAATTCGAGCACTTCGCCCCGATCCTCGACCGTCACGCAGCCCACGATTCGACCCTGGAGTTCGGCGACCAGGACTTCCTCGGCGCGGACGTTATTCGGCGCGCGCCAGGCGGCCGAAAGCCGGTGGACATCCGTGAAGAGGGACTCCGAACGCACCGTCCCGAACCCGACTTCTTCGTCCTCATCGACCGAGGAGGTTGCGATTTCGACGATCGCGGGAATGTCTCGCCGATTCGCGGCGCGGATCCGGAGGCTCGAGTTGGTGCGGGCCACGGCGATGGATAGATTGATTCCCTTTTTCCTTTTCGTTTGCGCGGATGCGCGGTTACAGGCCGCCGGTCGCGACGACCATGAGGAGGAGGATGACGAATCCCCAGGCGAGGGCGACGACCTGCCCGCGGCTCGATGTCATCTGAAGGGCGGCGACCTCGGGCCCGTGAGTGCAGTTCTCCTCGTTGAGGTGCTTCAGCATCCGTTCGGCCGCCCGCAGGACGTAGCCGATTCCAAAGACGAAAAGACCGAGCGAGAGGATCAATGCGGCAAGCATCGCTCGGCCCCACGTCGTGCCGAAGAGATTCTGCGGGTCGAAGTTACCCATCATGAGGTAGAGGATGGTACCGAAGACGATGGTGGAAATCGCGACCCGCGGGGTGAAGCGATTCGCGAGCGGGATGAGCTGGAGCATGGTGTCCTTTCGCGCCGGCATTGCGACCCGCGAGATCGCCGACCGGAGGACCATGACGGAGAATCCGAGGCTGCCCATCCAGAGGATGGCGGAGGCGATGTGCGCATATCGGACGACGAGCTCGAGGATGTCAGCCATGCCCGCGGCAATCCACGACCAGGAGATGAACTCGCGGACGTGTCTCCCCTGCCTGTACGCGGACTAACCTCTCGTGTCGACGACACAGAAGAGGTTGCCCTCGGGGTCGGCGAGGACGACGAAGTCTTCACCGGGCTCGCGAGGCCGGTACACGGTGGCGCCGAGCCGAACCAACCGCTCGACCTCTCGGTCCGGGTCGTCCGTGTACAGGTCGAGGTGCAGTCGGCCCCGATAGGGCTCCATCTGATCGATGGACACGTTCGGCCCCTTTCCGGTCGGGTCTTTCAGAATCACAAACGGGTCGTCGGGAGTGGGCGGCCTCCCCGGAGCGTAACCCAGGGCCTCCTGCCAGAAGGTCATCATCTGAGCGAAGTTGTCGACGTCGATCACGATGGACCCGACCCGCACCGTGCTCTTCCCCATGACGCCGATGACTTCGGCGATCGTCAAGAAGGTTCCGGTTGCCGACAAATGACAGCCTGAGAGACGAGGCTCGCAATCTTAAGGAGAACCGCCCTCTTGGCGCTACGTCATGACTCAGGACGACCTGCAAAAGGAAATCCGGGAGCTTCGAGCCCAGATCGAAGCCTTGCGGTCGGCCCTGTCCGATGTCACACGGCCGTATACGGAGCTCATGGCCTACGTCGGCCGCTTGCAGGACGTCTCACGCGGCTACTTCCGGATTCTGGACCTCTACGCGAAGTACGGCAAGGTATCGCCGGATCTCGTGATCCCGGGCCTGAAGGACGACATCTCGCGCCACATCGTCGTCGCGCTGTTCGACCGGCCGGACCGCAACATCTCACAGATCACCGAGGCGGTCAAGGGGAAACGCGGGACCGCTTCCCGACGGATCGTGCGGGAGCGACTCGAGGACCTGGAGCGGCAGGGAATCGTCGTGGCCACGCCAGGCTCCCGAACGCGGACGTTCCGGGTGGCCGAGGAAGTGGCCGACAAGTGGTCACAAGTGCTCGGCGTCGACAAGTACCGGGACCAGCTTCATGAGGACTGAGACCAGGTCGGTGAACAAGATGAGTAAGGAAGAACACGGAATGATGAATGCAGACGAAGTGAAAGAGCTCCTCGAGGCTTTCTCGGAGAAGATCCCCGCGCTGCTGAACAGCCTCACGGACGCGATCTACGGTAAGGACGCATCCGCGAAGTTCGGGGCCGCAGTGGCGGACTTCTACAAGACGCTCAAGGAGAGCGGCATGACGGACGAGCAGGCCTTCCGACTGACGGAGCAGTACATGTCCTCCCTCAACATCGGCGGGATGATCGCGAACGCCGTCGGAAAGGGCCACAAAGGCGAGGACTGATGTCGGACCGCGGAGACCGCCTCCCAGTGGTCTTCCTCGAGGTATTGCCGGTCCTAGCGGCCCGCTTCGGCTGGGATTTCCTGCGGTACCAGGCGCGCCGCAAGCGTGGGGTCCGCGCGTTCCGGAGAGCGCTCCTCCGGAGCGGCATGTCGCGGGACCGCGTGGAGATTCTGACGCGCGCATACCACGACGTCGGGTCAGTCCGTCGGTTGCTCCGGACCGGCCGAGCCGCGCTCCGCTGAAAGCCACGCCCTCTTCCTCCTACGTGCGAGGAGCACACCGCGGACGGGAGAAACAGTCATCGCGGCGGATCGCACCGCAATCCTGGGGGATACGTCTCGAGTCGCGCCGCATTGGTTGTTCGCACTCTGTGTTACTCCCTAGACCTCATCACCTAGAGCGCTCGCGAGGTGTCACTTCAAGTTCAGTTCCATGAAGACCCCGAGGGGCTTCATTTCGTCAGGGATCTCCCGATAAGGCTCGATGAGATCGAAGCCCAGCGATCGGTACAGGGCTTGCGCGCCTTCCATGAAGGTGGCCGTCTCCAGGCGTAGCTTCCGGTAACCGATGAGGCGGGCCGCTACGATGACCGCGTCAACCAGCGCCCTTCCCCAACCCTTTCCACGAAACGCCGGGCGCACGTAGACCCTTTTCATCTCGGCGATCTCGGGGGAGAACCGGCGCAGCCCCGCGCAGCCGACTACCTGCCCATCGAAACTCCCGAGGAATAGGCGCCCATTTGGCGGGGCGAACTCGGCCACCAGGTCACCCGCACCGCCCTGGTAGCCAAACTCCAGAAGGACGTCCTCGCTCAGTCCCATCTTGCCGGACATCTCGATGTCCCAGGACTTGTATTCGGTGACGAGGTCCTGAAACTGCTGGATGTGTTCTGGGGTCTGTGCCTGAATTATCGTGAGCATTTTCTATCCGTCGACAGGCAAGCTGGCTTCCCAAGAATGCGTGCTCGGTATTAGAGAGGGCACGTCGGCGCCGTCCGCCCCCTCGTTTCGGATTACGTTGTCGTAGCCTTCGTTCCGCACCTACGCCCGCCCCGCTGAGTGGTGGGCACCTTACTCCGTTTCGCCCTCACCCGAACTGGGCGAGCTCGATCCAGATCCCGTTCGGGTCCTGGATATACGCGTAGCGGCTCCCGGGCTCTTGCATCTTCAGGACCACGGGATGGCCCGCCTTCGCCGCCTCCGCGAGCGCGGCGTCGAGGTCCTTGACCGCGAAAGCGAGGTGGTCTAGCCCGTCTCCGACCGCGTAGGTTGTGTCGAACGAGCTGCCCTTTTCGTAGTAGTTCAGCTCGAGGGTATTGCCGCCCTCGCCTTCGCAAACGAGTTCCACGACGGTCCCCTTCGCCGCGTCGACCGTGTTTCGGCCGCGCACCTTCATCCCGAGGAGGGTCGTGTAGAACTTCACGGACGCCTCGAGGTCCTTGACCCGAATGCCGGTGTAGAAGAACTTGGCCTTCATAGTCTCGGCGCGCCGGAGGTCTGCCGTTGGATAAAAGGCCTTGGCGGACCTGCTCTTTCGCGTCGTTTTCCAGAAAGGGCCAGGTGGCCGCCGTACGCCCCCTTCTGTTCGGATTACGTCGTTGACCATCGTTCCTCAACCAGGTCGGACCGCGAGGCCGGCACCTTTCCCTTTCTGATGTGCAGGTATGGGTGTGGCGGTATTCATGGGGAATGAGTCGAGATCCACTGACTCAGTCTTTCGACTTCGACTTTCTTTCCGGGCACAATGGCTTCGATCGTATGTCGGGCTTCGGCGGTCAGCCCATACAAGTCTCCTTCGACGACGAGCCATCCCCTCTCCTTGAGACGCAAGAAGGCCCAGGCGATTTCGTTCGGATTCGGAATAGCGTGGCTGATGGTATCAGCCGCTTCAATAACCTCCTCGACCGAAAGCAGTCTCGAGTAGTAGAAGAGGGTGTAGCCCAGCCAAGCCTCGGAGAACGGATCTTGCGG
>Ga0209690_1002752_pt1 | contig 10015 bp, 8 predicted proteins | sample GraSoiAngelo_150_FD_186164 | JGI IMG/M metagenome (GOLD analysis project Ga0209690, IMG submission 186164) | Grasslands soil microbial communities from the Angelo Coastal Reserve, California, USA - 14_1009_09_40cm (SPAdes) (version 2) | ecosystem: Environmental > Terrestrial > Soil > Grasslands ... | reverse complement strand
CCCGAAGTAAGCTGCTAGGACACCTCAGGTGTCGCGAAAGTTCCCAAAGGCCGCGTTTTGCGCGGCCTTTTCTTTTCGCTTTTCCGCGTCAGACCGCGTGATTCTGGTGTCCTTAGAGATATCGATAACAATCTCAGAAGGACACCATGCTTGCCGACAGTCTGCTGGATTACCATTGGGCCAATCGTTCACGCCGAGGCTGGATGACGGCGGCCGCGCTTGCGCTGCAAGCCTTGGGCATCAGTCTTCTACTTCTCTTGCCGCTGATCTACACGCAAGGACTTCCGCGACTTCAAAAGTTGGAAGTATTGGGAGCGCCCGCCCCGCCGCCGGGACCACCGCCAGCGCCGGCACGCATGCGATCTGAGATGGCCGCGCAGAGCAACATGATCGGCGAGCGGCTGCTCACTCCCAGTCGCATTCCACACGTGATCACTTCCATCACCGAAACCACTCCTCCGCCTTCGATTGATCCTGGTGGTTCGGGCATTCTGGGAAGCACCGGGAATTCCTCAAGCAACAATTCAGTAATCGCTTCAATCGGAAATTCGATCGCTGCAGTTCTGCCTCCTCCACCGCGGACAGCAGCCCACACGCCGCGTATCTCGCGTGTGATGGAGGGAAACCTCATTTACAAGGTTCAGCCGGACTACCCGCCTGCTGCGAAGGCAGCCCGGATTCAAGGCCCGGTTGTACTCAAGGCTCTCATTAGCAAGTATGGCGGTATCGAAAATCTGCGTGTGCTCAGCGGGCATCCCATGCTGGTAAGGGCCGCTATGGACGCGGTTTCACAATGGCGGTACCGGCCATATTACTTGAATGGAGAACCGGTCGCCGTGGAGACGCAAGTGACAGTCAATTTCGTACTCAGCGGGGGGTAGGCTCACTCTGGTAACGTCGGATGCGAAGTCATCAGCCGATATAATCGCCAAATCGTGATCGCGACCACTACGGAACCGAAGGTCCGCAGCTCGACTCGGCCCACTTGGGCGGAAGTGTCCCTCAGTTCTCTCCGACGAAACTTTCGTGCGGTGCAACAGCACGTGGGCAGCAAAGTGACAATATGCGCAGTAGTGAAGGCTCACGCTTACGGTCACGGCTCCGTCGAATGTACGCGCGCCTTGGAAGCTGAGGGTGCGAAGTGGTTTGGTGTCACATCGCTGGACGAAGCGATTCCGCTGAGGGAGGCCGGCATTCAAGGCCGCATCCTGCTGATGACCGGATTCTGGCGTGGCGAAGAGGAAGAAATCATCCGCCTGCACCTGACCCCGATAATTTGGGAGCCGTGGCAAGTCGAGTTGCTGGAGAAAGCCGCGGCTGAGCTTTGCGTGCCCCAACAACCCGTCCATCTCAAAGTCGACACGGGTATGGGGCGGCTGGGAGTGGCCCCGGCGGACTTGCCTGCGCTTTGCTCTGCATTGAACGCGGCACAGCACTTGAGGCTTGAAGGACTTTCCACGCATCTCGCTTGCTCTGAAATGCTGGATGCTACTTCTGTGGAAGAGCAACTCCGAATATTTGGAGAAGCCCAGCGCTTGGTCGGGAATGCGCGGCTGCAGTCGGCATTCGTTCACGTGGCAAATACGGGGGCTATCATCTCCCGCAAGGAAACATGGCACAACATGGTGCGGCCCGGGATCGCATTGTACGGATACCATCTCCCATTCCGGCGGGCAGGTAGTCAAGTCAGCGATGGCGCGTCGCAGCTCGCTCTGACGCCGGTGCTCACGTGGAAAACTCGGGTTCTTTCCATTCGTGATGTGGGTGCCAACCAGTCGCTGGGATACGGCGGAACCTACGTCACCAAAGCGCCGGCTCGCATTGCCGTGCTTCCGGTAGGTTATGCGGATGGCCTGAATCGGCAACTTTCATCTCGGGGGCGGGTGATTGTGCGCGAACATTACGCGCCAATCGTGGGCCGCATTTCCATGGACCTGACCCTGATCGACGCAACCGCAATCCCAGGGATCGCCGCCGGAGACGAAGTCATCCTGCTGGGGTCATCGGATGGTCTATCAGTCGATGCTCGCGAGCACGCGGCGATAGCTAATACCATCCCTTATGAAATTCTGTGCGATATCTCGAAAAGAGTGCCGCGGAAGTACAGCAGTTAGTGTTGGTCGTCAGTCGGTGGTCCAAATGCAGCGCCTAGCTGCTAATTGCTGCCGCTCGCTGCCCGGATTGAATTTCTTGCTCGCTCCTTTGCTATATTCTCGGAAGACGCATGCGCACTCGCTACGCAAGATGGATGTACAAATGGGAGGACCGGCTGACCTCAGTGGACAACAATCGTGTGGTGCGTCCACTGGAGTGGGGAGTGGAGTGGGCTCGCGACTGGCCCTGCCGTGAGGGGCTTCCTCCCGGGCAGACACCGGACGATCCGGGAAAGTTTTTTGCTGATTACAACCAGCGCATCATCACCAACAGCGACGAGTTTTATTCTTACCGCACGCCTTCGGACTTCCGTCTGGAGCGTCGCGAGGTGCAGGTCTTCAGCACGCGAGAAGCGCCCGACCCGAAACTGGAAGCTAGGCTCCGTGGAACCCATTCCAATTTTCTGCGGTTCACTTCACCGGTGCGTACGCCCTATCCGGAAAATAACCTGGTAAATGCTCGCTGGTTTCCGGCGCGCGGCCGCCGTGCCGTAGTGCTAGTACCACATTGGAACTCCGATGCGATCGCATACACAAGTCTCTGCCGCGTGCTGAATTGGCTGGGAGTCGCGGTTTTGCGGCTGAGCATGCCATATCATGACATCCGCATGCCGGCGGAAATCAGGCGCGCGGATTATGCAGTCTCGGCCAATATCGGACGCACGCTGGATGCAGCTCGCCAGGGTGTGGTGGATATCCGTTGCTGCCTCGATTGGCTCGAGCAGCAAGGCTACAGCCGACTGGGCATAGCCGGTACGAGTCTCGGTTCCTGTTATGCATTCATCGCCTCTGCGCACGATCCTCGCATCCGCGTGGCCACCTTCAATCACGCGTCGACCTATTTTGCCGATGTAGCCTGGCACGGCCAGACCACGCGCCACATCCGCGAGGGCCTGGAAACCCAAATCGATCTTGATCGCCTGCGTCGTATGTGGCTTGCGATCAGCCCCATGGTGTACTTCGACAAGTTTGCGCGCAGTCCGAAGAGGTCCCTCATCGTCTACGCCAAATACGATCTGACCTTCCTGCCAGAATTTTCGCGGCAAGTCGTGAGCGAGTTCGAGCGCCGCAATCTTGACCACAAGGTCGTTGTTCTGCCCTGCGGCCACTACACCACTGGCGAGACTCCCTATAAATACATGGACGGCTGGCAGCTGGCCTCATTTTTCCGGACGGCCTTTGAGAGCAGCATTTAGCATTTGAGCATCAGCACTTGCGGCGTCTGCGTCCTAGACATTTTGGGGCCAACTGCTGCTAAACGCTTCGAGTTAGAATGGCCGTCATGAAAATTGTTTGTTGGGTCCAATCAGGCCGGAAACATGACGGAAGCGGAACAGGTATTAGAGTATCGACGAGGAGATTTCCTCATCAGCACCGATCGTTCGCGCCTGGATTTGGACATAGTCCATGGATTTCTGACTGAGTGCTACTGGGCAAAAGGGATTCCAAAGGAGGTCGTCGCTCCTTCCATTCAACACTCGCTGTGCTTCGGCATGTACCATGCAGAAAAACAAGCGGGTTTTGCTCGTGTGATTTCCGATTATGCGACTTATGCTTATCTCGGTGATGTGTTTGTACTGGAACCGTACCGTGGTCATAGCCTGGGCAAGTGGATGATGCAGTGCATCATGGCACACCCCTGGCTGCAAGGGTTGCGGCGCTGGAACCTGCTTACTCGCGATGCCCACGGCCTTTACGCACAGTTTGGTTTCACACCGGTCAAAACGCCGGAGCGATACATGGAGATTCACGATCCCGGGGTTTACAGCCAGGCCAGTGTGCAAGAATAAAGCCGAGAGCTACGAATATGAAAAATCCTGCCATGTCCCGCCCCCTGTATGAAGTTGATCCGCAGATCGCTGCGGCCATCGATAACGAAGTGCGTCGCCAACATGAAGGTTTGGAGTTGATCGCATCAGAGAACTTCGTCAGTGAAGCCGTACTCGAAGCTATGGGTTCGGTGTTTACCAATAAATATGCCGAGGGTTACCCGGGCAAGCGCTATTACGGCGGATGTGAATTCACCGATGTAGTAGAAGAACTGGCACGCGCACGCGCCAAGCAGCTGTTCAGTGCCGAGCATGCCAATGTGCAGCCGCACGCTGGATCCCAGGCCAACATGGCGGCCTACGCTGCGATTCTGCAGCCAGGCGATACCATTCTCGGCCTGAACCTGGCGCATGGCGGCCATCTCACTCATGGGCATCATTTGAATTTTTCCGGCAAGACCTACCGCATTGTTCCCTACGGCGTGACCAGAGAAGCCGAGACGATTAACTATGATGATCTGGAGAAATTGGCGGAGCAGGAACGCCCCAAGTTAATCATCGGCGGTGGCAGCGCATATCCGCGGATCATCGATTTTGCGCGCATGCGGCAGATCGCCGACAAAGTCGGTGCACTGTATCTCGTGGACATGGCCCATTTCGCGGGGCTGGTGGCGGGAGGCGTGCATCCGTCGCCCATACCGCACGCGCAAATCGTGACCTCAACTACCCATAAGACTCTGCGCGGTCCGCGCGCCGGAATGATTCTGTGCAACCAGGAGCACGCAGCGGCAATCGACAAGACAGTTTTTCCCGGCGTGCAGGGCGGGCCACTGGTGCACATTGTCGCGGCCAAGGCAGTGTGCTTTCAGGAAGCGATGCAGCCCGATTTCCGCGACTACGCCCGCCAAATCGTCGCGAATGCCAAGGTTCTGGCCGACACGCTTGCAGCCGAGGGCCTCCGCATCATTTCTGGCGGCACCGATACTCATCTCATGCTCGTCGATGTATTCTCCCAGGGTATGCTGGGGAGTGAGGCCGAAAAGGCTCTGGACAAAGCCGGCATCACCGTCAACAAGAACGCCATCCCCTTCGACACGAACCCACCCATGAAGCCGAGCGGCATTCGGATTGGCACTCCTGCCCTCACCACTCGAGGGATGAAAGAAAGCGAGATGCGCCAGATCGGGAGATGGATTTCCCAGGCGCTACACAGCCGCACTGATTCCGCCGTGCTGACCAAAGTGCGCACCCAGGTGCTCGAACTGGCCGAGGCCTTTCCCCTATATCCGGAGCGAAGGGCCAAGGCCCAGGCAGAAGTCAGAGCATAAAATAAAAGCGGATTAACAACGATACGAACTTGACCAAGGACACGCCAAGATTCGCTTGGCGCAGCCTCTGGACTACGGAGAAAAACTGGACATCGGTTCCTGTGTAGCCCCTGCATTTTATTTCCAAGCTCTAAATTCCTTTGTGTTCCCTCGTCTGCTTTGTGGTTAAATCTTGCACGTGAAGGTGGCCATTGATATCCGGCGAATGACCGAGTTCGGTGTTGGCACTTACATCCGCAATGTTGTACGCGCACTTGGACGACTGGACCACGATAACGAGTACTTCCTCGTCGGGTCCCCGGCAAGAGTGCAGGAGATTGGTCCCCTGCCGCCGAATTTTCAAACTGTACCGCTGCTTGAGCGTGACACGGAGCCCAAGGGCTATCTTGAATTTCGCAAAATTCTGAATCGACTGGGCTGCGACCTGGTGCACATCCCGCAGTTGTTCTGGCTGCCTCGCGCATTGCCCTGTCCCTACGTAATGACCGTACATGATGTGCTGGAGCATCTCTACCGGGCGCGGGATCATTCCGGCCTACGCCGCTCGCTGCATTTTCATCTCACACGGCGGGTACTGAAAGGAGCAGCTCGGATTTTTGCGGTCTCACAGTTCACGAAGAGCGAGATTGAAAAATTATTCGGCATAGCTCCGGAGCGTATTGAGGTTGTTTACAACGCAATCGACGAGCGTTTCCTGCGCGGGCACGCCACGGATGCAGAGCGCCAATTGATCGCTGAACGTTATCTGGTGAGCTATCCCTTTCTACTGTATGCAGGACGCATCAGTCCGCATAAGAACCTGAATCGGATCATCGAAGCGTTTTCAGCGCTGAAAACTGAACTCGAAAAAGAGCGGAAATCTGAAGACCTGAAGCTGATCATCATCGGAGACGACCTCTCCGGTCATCCCGATCTGCGGCGCACAGTGGTCAAGAGCGCAGTGCAGAACGATGTTCGCTTCCTGGGCTTCGTCCCAATTGAAGTTCTGCGGATCTTTTACGACGCGGCCAAAGTATTCGTCTTCCCCTCGCTTTACGAAGGGTTCGGGTTGCCGCCTTTGGAGGCGATGGCGCATGGAACGCCAGTCGTAACCTCAAATACTTCTTCTCTTCCGGAAGTGACAGGTAATGCCGCGGTGCTGGTGAATCCGGAGAACGTGTTCGAGATTATGCGCGCCGTGCATCGCGTACTAGTCGACCAATCACTACGCGAGAAACTGAAGCAGCGCGGGTACGAGCAGTCAAACCGGTTTTCCTGGGATGATTCGGTCCGGCGGATCCTCTCAGCCTATGAGCAGGTGGCTGGCGGCACAGGTAACCGGAGCCTCGCCACGGATGCGAGTGGCCCTGCCGGCGTTCACCGCATGCCTGCGTAAAGCCTTCAGCTTCCTTCCTGAATTTATCTTCAGGTTCGTGAGTTCGTTATTCGCAGTGCATTACATTACCGCCAGCTCATCTTAAGCGATGGCAAATATAGGACTCTGCTAAGAGTCTCTTTGTGGCGCGAGGCGCGTGTTAGGTGTTTTTAAGCAGCGGATTCCCAGGAGAATTCAGACCGAGACGATTCAGTTGCTGAATGATCCGGTTCCGTTCTGGCTCCGACGAAGCTGCAGCCAATCGTTTACGCAATTTCAGAATTTTTTCCTTGCGCGTACGGCGGCGGCGGATCTCAGGCCGGCGACTGGGTGCTGACATGAGCTGTGCCTCCTGAGTTTGAAATTGATGTAGCAGTCAAACTTCTGAGCAACCGCTGGATTCTCGGTAAGATTCTATTCCTGGCGACAGGGCTGCGAAAAGACTTAAAAGTAGGTGCGCGTGATTGCGACGTTCACGTCACGTTAATTAGCAATAGCCTGAAGCGCTGATTACAGGCCCACCGCGGTAAAATCGAGCAGATCCCATACCAATCATGGCCGCAAACCCATTGTTGCAGGATGTCTATCGGAGCGAGTCAGAAGAGATCCGCGAGAGATTTGACGGCTCGCATAATGGTCAAGCGACTGTCCGCGAGCGTTCAGATCTGATCGATCAAGTCCTAACCCAGTTGTGGAGTCGCAACCTCGCGGTCGAGGCTAGATCGGAGAGACTCTGTGTTATGGCACTCGGCGGTTACGGCCGTCGGGCGTTATTCCCTTATTCGGATGTTGACGTTCTTTTTTTGTGTGAGTCGGAGCCCAGTGAGCATTCGCAGAGGCGGCTCATCCGCAGCCTCTGCCAAGCGCTATGGGACTTGCACCTGCGCGTCAGCCCCGCCACCCGTACTCTGGCGGAATGCGGGAAGCTTCACCGCGATAACGTCGAGTTCAATGTCTCGCTTCTGGACTGCCGTTACATTTGCGGAGACGCCGAGCTATTTGAGCACGTGCGGGCCCAGGTCATCCCGAGAATGGTGGCCCGGGAAGCTCAGGAATTGATGCAAAGGCTGACTGACCTGACTCGGGCGCGGCACAACAAGTACGGTCACACCATCTTTCACCTGGAGCCGAACATAAAAGATTGTCCCGGAGGCATGCGCGACTACCAGGTTGCGTGCTGGCTCACACTGATTTCCGAACTCGAGAAAACCGGCGTTTGGCCGCCGCCGGAAAATCTTCTGCCCAGCGCATTTCGAAAAGAGTGTGGTACGGCCCTCGAATTTCTATCCGCGGTGCGGTGCTTTCTGCATTATCGGCAAGGTCGGGATCTCAATGGATTAACCTATGAGCTGCAATCTGAGGCGGCTGCAGCCGGAATTGGCTTTGAAGAAGGATCACCAACCACGCCTAGTGAATGGATGCGCGGCTATTTCCGGCATGTTCGATCGATTTACCGGCTGACCCTTCTCCTCGAAGAAGTGCCGCCGGCACGCTCGGCTCTGTATCGCCTGTTCGAGAATCGCAAATCGCGTCTGTCCAATGCTGATTTTTCCGTGGTGGAAGGCCGTGTCTTTCTGCGCCAGCTTTCATCGGTAGAAGAACCATCAGTTCTCTTTGCCCTGTTCGAATTTGTTGCTCGACACGGGCTGAAGCTCAGCGCCGAAACGGAACGGTGCGTCGAAGCGGCACTCCCCAAGATCCCCCATTCGGACGCCCAAGCACCTGAGCTATGGGCACATTTCCGTCGAATTCTGATATTGCCCCATGCGGGAGCGGCTCTGCGTGCGATGCACCGGCTCGGCTTGCTTGTCCGCCGGTGGATGAACACTCGTTTGTCGCCATTGAGAGTCTGCACGCGCTTCGTGGGACGGTTAGCCCATTGGAACGGCGATTTCGAGATATTTTGGACGGAATCGAGCAGCCTGAAATGCTCTTCCTTGCGATTCTATTCCACGACGTTGGCAAGGGTATGCCGACGGAAAACCATATCAGCGGCAGTCTCGAAGCTGTGGATAAGATCTTTCATCGGCTACGGCTTGAACCGGTTGACCGCGAGCTAGTACGTTTTCTAATTGCAAACCATCTGCGCATGTCAGAAACAGTTATGCGACGCGACATCTTTGATCCGAAGGCTGTTCAGGACTTCAGCGAATCAATTGGCACCACCGAACGATTGAAGATGCTCACGGTACTGACATACGCCGATATTAAGGCCGTCAATCCCGAAGCTCTTACTCCGTGGAAAGCCGAGATGTTGTGGCAGCTATACGCGGCCGCTTTCAATTACTTGAGCCGAACCGTAGACGACCAACGTTTGCATGCCGATTCACCGGACCATGCCGACTCGGACGAACAACATCTCAAGCAAGTCGTTGCAGTCGTGCCGGGTGACGTCGATTCAAGGCACCTCAGGCCATTCTTGGAAGGCTTCCCCAAACGTTATCTGCTGACCCATTCTCCAATCGACATCGTGTCGCATTTCAGAATGTACAAGCGCATGAATGGCAATCAACCCGAGATCGATCTGCTCAGACGCGATGGCTATTTCGAAGTCGTTCTGCTGACGCTCGACCGCCCGTTTCTCTTCGCCAGAGTGGCCGGCACACTTTCGTCCTGGGGGATGAACATCTTGAAGGCCGAAGCATTTTCCAACAAAGCTGGAACGGTATTGGATACATTTCGATTTTCTGACCGGTTCGGCACGCTTGATCTGAACCCAACCGAGATGGAACGCCTGAAAGGAAGCCTTGCCCAGGCCATTTGCGGTGAAATCAACGTTACAGACCTGATGCAGAAGAAATTCAAACCCGAAGTGAAGAATCCAAAAGTGAAAGTCGAGCCGCAGCTTCACATCGATGATAATTGCTCATCTCACAGTACCCTCCTCGAAATTACCGCGCAGGATCGCCCGGGGCTGCTTTACGGCATCAGCTCCACCCTTGCCGAACTCAGTTGCAACATCGAGATAGCCATCATAGATACTCAGGGCCAAATGGCGATCGATGTGTTTTACATCACACGTGCCGGGGCGAAGCTCGGTCCCGAACAGCAGTGCGAACTGCGTGCGGATCTCCTCCGGCGGCTCTGAACGAATGGCGGCGTGCGGCTGAGCGAACAATTGTGGCCGCGGAAGTTGTAAGCCGAACTCTATGGGACTGATCCTCGCAAATTGGTCCGAGGTGAGAAATGGCAGTTATTTGCGCCAGTTCCAGACGGGGCTTCCCTTCTCGTCGCGGAGTACTAGGGTGTCGGAACCCTTCACCACTTCGCGCACGAGGATGAGGTCGGCTTCGCCCTGCTTAACTTTCGAGCCGGTCAGCGCGATCTCGTCTCCTTTACTAAAGCTCACGCCCATGTCCTGGAGAAATGATTTCGGGCACAGATATACATCGACCGTGTCTGTCCCATTCT
>Ga0209690_1002751_pt1 | contig 10016 bp, 9 predicted proteins | sample GraSoiAngelo_150_FD_186164 | JGI IMG/M metagenome (GOLD analysis project Ga0209690, IMG submission 186164) | Grasslands soil microbial communities from the Angelo Coastal Reserve, California, USA - 14_1009_09_40cm (SPAdes) (version 2) | ecosystem: Environmental > Terrestrial > Soil > Grasslands ... | reverse complement strand
ATAGTCTCCGTAAGCGAAGCCTCCAGGTACGATGATGGCATCACAGTTCTCAAGTTCATGTGATTCATGCCAAAGAAATGTCACCGGTTGTTTCGCAACCTGCTGGATCGTCCAGTAAGCGTCGTGGTCACAGTTGGAGCCCGGGAAGATGATGACGCCGAATTTCATGAACCGCTTCCTTTCGCGCTTCCCCGAAGTTTAACACGGGAAATGACTTACTTTATTTGATGAAAACAGTGGTGGGATCGCTTCCGGTAGTTTTGGATTCGGCAAGACCTCATCTCCCGGTTGCCCTCTGCCAGCAGGCCGTCGCATGCGGGATAATGTTGGGGGCGAGCTTCTAGCTGCAAGCCGCAGCTTAACTGAGATGGATCTTCGGGATCATTTCGACGTCACCAGCACAGCTCTGAAGAACTGGGCAGTCGCCCAGTTCCAGGATTCATTAGCGGTAGGACTTCTCTGGTTAGTCGGTCTGTGGATACTCAAGGTTCCGTGGGCTCCGTTTTGGTCACTGTTGGCGGCGGTCCTGCAATTTGTACCTCACTTTGGGCCGGTACTGGGGATGATTGGTCCGGTGCTCGCTGCGACCGTGCGCTGGACGGATTGGGAACATCCTCTTTACGTCCTGATCCTTTACGCCATAATTGTTGTCGTGGATGGGCTCATACTTCAGCCATATATCATGAAGAGGGTGGTTAAAGTGCCCATATGGGCGTCTATCCTTACACCCATCGTCCTCGGAGTGATCATTCCGTTCTGGGGCGTGCTGCTATCGGCGCCGCTGCTGGCCGTGCTTTATGCGTACCGTACGAGGTCGCGTGCGGCGAACCGACGACTGGCGTCGAAGGATTGACGAGTGAAAGATCGGTGCTGATGCCCCATGCTATAATCTGTCGTCGCCTGCAGCGTCTCGAGGCAGCCTGTGATCTCCTCCAGGGGCGAATCCTGCGCCATTAGAGTTTAGTGAACACGAGGTATTTCCATGTCTGGCCATTCAAAATGGGCCACCATCAAGCACAAAAAAGGCGCGCTGGACGCCAAGCGGGGCAAGATTTTTACCCGCCTCATAAAAGAAATCTCTATTGCCGCCAAAAATGGGGGCGGCGATCCGGATGCTAATCCCCGCTTGCGCGGTGCGATTGCGGCAGCTAAAGCCGAAAACATGCCGGCAGATAATATTAAGCGGGCGATCCAGCGAGGAACTGGCGAATTACCGGGCGCGACTTACGAAGAGTTTACTCTTGAAGGGTACGGTCCCGGGGGAGTGGCTTTACTGGCGGAAATTAATACAGATAACCGAAATCGCACCGTCAGTGAAATCCGTCACGTGTTTAGTAAGAATGGCGGCAACATGGCCGAAGCTGGAGCGGTTTCCTGGATGTTTCACAAGAAAGGTGACATCGTTATTCCGAAGTCACTAGCAAAGGAAGATGATCTGATGGCGTTAGTGTTAGACGCCGGTGCGGAAGATCTGCGCGACGACGGAGAGAATTGGGAAATCCTTACTGAACCTTCCGCCTACGAAACTGTCCTGGAGGCGGTGAAGAAGGCAGGCATTGCTCCGGCCTCAGCCAGCATCGCCATGATTCCGCAAAACTACATCAAGCTCGAGGGCGCTGCCGCCGCCCAGATGATCCGGCTGATGGAAGCGATGGAGGAGCAGGACGACGTACAAAACGTTCACTCCAATTTTGACATTGATCAGAAGCTGCTGGAAGAAGTGGCGGGCTAGGAGGAAAAGCTATCGCCAGCCGCCCAAATCGGGCGGCTTTTTATATTTTTGACTCCCCAGGTTCGAGTGCTCCCCCAAGTGTAGCGCGTTGCGCTAGCCTCTTAGCGAGTGGAAATGCGCTAGAAAGCTTGGGAGAAATCCAATTCCGTTGACGGAGCCTGCCAGTGAACAGTTCAGCGAGACGATTTTTCAACACCACAGTGGAAAATTCTGTGTAAAAGCAGAGAAGTACTCCCGTAACTATTTCAGTGTACAAACGTTCTACACCTTGCACTGACTCGGGTGCTGGCACCTTGGTGGTGGAACTGATAGCTGGCTTTAAGATTATTCGATGAAAAAAGAAAAAATGCGGCTGGATAAGCTGCTCTTAGAGCGCGGCCTTGTGGCCTCACGTGAGCGAGCTCAAGCACTCATCCTGGCAGGAAAAGTTTTGGTTGATGAGCAGAAGATCGAGAAATCGGGAGCGGCGGTTGAATGCGATGTCTCGTTGCGCTTGCTTGGAGAAGATATTAAGTATGTAAGCCGGGGTGGCTTGAAACTTGAGAAGGCCCTCAATTACTGGCAACTCGATGTCGCCGGGCGCGTGTGTCTGGATGTGGGCGCTTCCACTGGTGGTTTTACGGACTGTTTGCTTCAGCACGGTGCCGCGCACGTGGTTGCCGTCGACACGGGGTACGGCCAGATGGATTTTCGGCTTCGGCAGGACCCGCGAGTTCATCTCCTGGAAAAAACAAATGCCCGCTACCTGGTTCGAAATCAGGTAGAGGGACAGATCACCCTTGTCGTAATGGATGTTTCTTTCATTTCCGCCACCATCGTCCTCCCCGCCGTAACGACCGCTGCATTTCCCTCCATTAGGGCCGCGCGCCACGGATGCGAAATTATCGTACTAGTGAAACCGCAGTTTGAAGTCGGTCGCGACCAAGTCGGTAAAGGCGGAATCGTGCGCGACGAAACAACTCAGACTGCCGCAGTTGAGAAGGTCCGGCGTGCGCTCCTGGATCTGGGTTGTGGGCGTACGGACTCAATCGAGTCGCCGATCCGGGGTGCCGAAGGCAACCGGGAGTTCCTGCTTTACGGGATTTTTTAAAGTAAACGCGACCTGAAAGCCCTACTGATGCATCGTCCCAAACTTCTATGGGATAGCTCAATAATCAAATCGGTCCCCGCAAATCTGAAATTGCATCCTCGATTCTGTACAATTCCGTCTTCACCATGGATAGCCTTCGTTTATCGCCCGAGCGGCGCAAATGCGCCGGCATCATGTCCAAACCGAGCAAGCCTGAGCTTGCGCAAGTTGTCCCCGAATTGCTGGACTGGTTTCGGAAACACCAGTATCAGGTTGTGGTGGATGGTGAGACGTCGGCCTACGCACGAGGCTTCGAGAGTATCGCACGATCGGAAATGGCGTCGCGCGCGCTCGATTTCGTTGTGGTTCTTGGCGGGGATGGCACGCTGCTGTCGGCTGCCCGAGTCGTCGCCAAGGCTGGAACTCCAGTCTTGGGTGTAAACCTGGGCTCATTGGGTTTTCTGACTGAAGTTCCTCTCTCGCAGCTTTATCCAACTCTGGAAGCGCTCGAGAGCAGCTGTTGCCATATGGAAACTCGCTCGATGCTACGGTGCGAACTCTGCCGTGGTGGGGCATCCGTCGCGGACTATCACGCGCTCAACGATGTAGTTGTAAGTAAGGGGGCGATCGCCCGCTTGAATCATTTCGATCTTTATGTTGATGGGGCCTTCGTCTCTGCCTACAAGGCGGACGGTCTGATTGTTGCCACGCCGACCGGCTCCACAGCATACTCACTCGCGGCTGGCGGCCCGATCCTCGTGCCGTCTGTGAATGCGTTTGTGATTACGCCAGTTTCTCCGCACTCTCTCACCCATCGTACTCTGGTAGTCGGGGACGGCTCGAGCATCGAGATTGATGTCAAAACTGGCGATGAAGAGGCTTACCTGAGTGTGGATGGCCAGGTTGGCATGCCACTAAAAGATGGCGACCGTGTCTGCTGCCGGAAGTCGGAACATGGAGTCAAGCTGCTGCGGCTCGATCAGACATTTTTCGATGTGCTACGTACGAAATTGAAATGGGGACAGAGATAATGAAAGTTGTAACGTCAGTTCTGTCGGTTTTCTTTCTCTTGTTCCTCGCCGCATCTGGCCAATCCCAATCCAAGCCCGCCGCGGATCTGATCGTGAACAACGCAAAGGTTTGGACCGTAGACAAATTACATCCCACGGCACAGGCCGTTGCGGTCCTTGGTGAACGCATCGTTGCCGTCGGCTCGATTGCCGAGGTGAACGCGTGGCGAGGTCCAAACACTCGAGTGATCGCTGCTGCAGGCAAGCTATTGCTTCCCGGCTTCAACGACTCGCATGTCCATTTCGTGAGCGGAGGAGCGCAACTCGACAACGTCCAGCTAAACGATGCCACCAGCCCTGAGGAATTCGCCCGCCGTATCGGAGCGCGTACCAAGAATACTGCGAAAGGCGAGTGGATCCTGGGCGGTGACTGGGATGAAACTAAATGGAATCCAACTCAACTTCCCACGAAAGAACTCATCGACCCGGTCACGCCGGATACCCCGGTGTTCGTCAACCGCTACGACGGCCACATGGCGCTCGCCAATTCCTTGGCGCTGCGCATGGCGGGCGTGAGCGCCAAAACTCCCGATCCGCCAGGCGGGACCATCGTCCGCGATGCCCAAGGCAATCCCACCGGGGCGCTCAAAGATGCGGCGATGGAATATGTAAACAAGGTTATCCCTCCGCTGACGCATGAGCAGCGGCTGCTGGCAGTGAAGCGTGCCCTCGCTCACGCCGCCTCATTCGGCGTCACCAGTGTGCAGGACATGAATCCCGAATACGCCGATATTGCCGTCTTTTCGGAGCTGCTCCAACGGGGAGAACTGACCGCGCGGATCTACGCTGCTCCCTTCATCATGCGCGTTGACGACCAGGCCAAGATCGGCATTCGCCACGCCTTCGGTGGACCTTATCTACGAATAGGAGCTCTCAAGGGTTACGCGGACGGCTCTCTCGGTTCCGCGACTGCTTATTTCTTCGATCCTTTTACCGACCAGCCGAGCAATCACGGTCTGCTTTCCGACGAGATGCAACCCGTGTCGGTGATGCGTGATCGCATGATGACTGCCGATGCGGCTGGTTTGCAGCTCTGTACTCACGCCATAGGCGATCAGGCAATCTCAATCATTCTTGATCTTTATTCCGATGTCGTAAAGGCCCATGGAGAAGCCGACCGCCGCTTTCGAATTGAGCACGCCCAGCATATGGCAGCCAAGGATTTTTACCGTTTTGCCCAGCTACAAGTCATAGCATCCGTCCAGCCATACCATGCTATTGATGACGGTCGCTGGGCGGAGAAACGTATTGGCCATGATCGGGCCAGTCGGACCTATGCTTTCCGTACATTCCTCAACCACGGTGTGCGGCTGGCATTAGGTACGGATTGGAACGTGGCGCCGCTCAATCCCATGCTGACGGTATATGCGGCAGCAACTCGCGCTACCCTTGATGGCAAGAATCCCAACGGCTGGTTCCCGGAACAGAAACTGACGGTCGAGGAAACCGTGGAAGCGTATACCATGGGCTCGGCTTACGCGGAATTCCAGGAAAAGGAAAAGGGTTCCATCTCTCCCGGCAAACTCGCCGACATGGTTCTGCTCAGTGACAACATCTTCTCCACGGATCCAACAAAGATTCGAGACGTCAAAGCTCTGGTGACTATCGTTGGGGGCAGAATCGTGTGGGATAGGATTGAAACAAAATAAGTCAGTACCTTCCTAATGTTGGGCAGCGTAACTAAGCAGAAGCGCTTAGTTACCTGTCATGATTTGTCCACAATTATTTTCCACGGTCACGAACTTTTTCACGAACTTTTTCTTGACACCGTTTTCTCGTTGTACTACTCTCCGCGCCACGTAGTTGGTTTTTTCGGTACCAATTTAAGAAGGTCTTTAGCACTCACTCTCAAACCTCCGCCGGTTGCGGCTCGTTCCTCCCCCTGAGCTGCCCGCTAGAGGAGAGGAACGGACCGCGCCCAAGCGGACGTCAGGTAACGTTCCCACTCGGTCGCAACATGCGGCACTGGAGCCCATTGCGCTCCAGAGGAGGAATGCAGAATGAGGCGTTTCGGTACTTTTGGGATGTATTTGGGTGCGGTCGCTCTCATCACCATGTTGGGAGCCATCAGCATTGTGTACAGTGAGTCAGTGACGGAGGCACCTACCGGATTCAGTACGCCCACACTAAATGCGAACCAGGGTTCGCAAAGCGTGAGCAACGGATTTCCGGAGCCTGCAGGTGACACCTTCGCCAACGACCAATCCGTTTTTGAGGAGCAGGATGGCGTGGACAACGGCCTGGGGCCGGTGTATAACGCGCAATCCTGTGTGAATTGTCATCAGAACCCCAACACAGGCGGTAACAGCCAGATAACTGAGTTGCGTGTTGGTCACAACGATAACTATGGCAACTTCATCAACCCCACCATTACCATCAATAATGGATTGAACACCATCCCCAACCGGTCGTTGATCAACGACCGCGCCACCTGTCCGCAGGCTCAGGAACGCGTGCCGGGAACCGAGGTCATCCACGCTTTGAGAGCTTCGCTGAATGTTCTGGGCGATGGCTTCGTCGAATCCATTGACAGCAACACTCTCTATCAGATTGCCCTCCGCCAGCCGTCGCAGAGCTATGGCTACATTTCCGGTGAGTTTATCCAAGTGCCAGTGTTGGAGGCGTCCGGGCAAATTCGCGGCGGGCGCTTTGGCTGGAAGAATCAACAAGCCAGCCTGCTTTCCTTCAGCGCCGATGCTTACCTCAACGAGCAAGGGATCAGCAGTCGATTGCTTCCGACCGATACCACCACCGTTTGCAAGACCGACACGGATCCCGAAGACCACAACGACAGTATTGGTATGGCTGATATCGACCACTTCGCGACCTTCATGCGCGGCACCAAGGCGCCGCCCGTGGACCCGATTCAAATGGCAACCTCGGACGCCCGGACAGGGCAATCCATTTTCACTTCGATCGGTTGTGCTATCTGCCATGTGACTGCTATCACGACGGCGCCCACTGGAACTGTTATCAACGGCGGGGCCTTTACCGTGCCATCGGCACTAGGCAGCAAAACCATTCACCCTTACAGCGACTTCCTGCTGCACAACCTCAATACCGGTGACGGTATTGTGCAGAACGGGCCACCCGACACCGCCAACAAGATGCGTACTGCACCACTTTGGGGATTGCGTACGAAGAGCCGACTGATGCACGACCTTCTGACGTTTACCCGCAATGACGCTATCCTGCGGCACGGTGGAGAGGCGACTTTTGTCATCAACAACTACCGCAATCTCTCTTTGACTCAAAAGAACCAACTGATCGCTTTCCTGCAGGTGCTATGAGGTTCGGCAGAGAGTAAACGGCAAAGGTGGCGCGGAGGATTTCCTCCTCCGTGCCCCTGCAGCTGTTCCTGACTGGAGTTGGAGAGACTCTTTCGGCAAGCTCATGACGAAAATGCTTTCCAGGCGCTCAGGCGTGCTTTCCCTGATTGGAATATGCATTACCTTGCTAAGTTGCGGCCCTTCACCGGAGCGTGCGACTGAATCGCCCATCCCAAAACAACCTAACCCTGCTGGCACGGCAAGACAAGCCTTCACTCAAAAATCGGGAACCCCGCCACCAAAACCGACTGCTCAAGAAGTGCAGCAAGCGGTTGCTCGAGTTTTCGGAACCACAGTCAACGTAGACAACCAAACCCCTGACTTCTTCGTTGCAGGAGATTTCAATGGAGATGATTCCGTCGACCTTGCGGTACTGGTCAAGCCGGCGCCCCGGAGACTATCGGAAATCAATAGTTCCTTGGCCAATTGGATTATTCAAGATCCGCACCGTGCATTCGTTCCGCCGAAAAACCAGACGGTCGTGATCCTTCCTCCTCGAACCGAGCCGGAGCATGTGAGGTCAGGCCAATTATTATTAGCGGTGATTCACGGTTTTGGCAAAGAGGGTTGGCGGGATCAGCAAGCCCGTCAGGCTTATTTGCTCTCCAACGCCGCCGGAAATGCGTTGGCGTCTGCCCGTCCCTCACAAAGCCTGCAACGTGATTTTGGAGTCTTTTCCAGTCAGCGCGATGTCATAGCGGAACAGCTCGGCGGCAGCCACGGTGTTCTTTACTGGACAGGGGCTGCTTACGCGTGGCATCCGGAGTCATCAAGGAAGCGAAATTAGATTTCTGCCTTCAAGGCTTGAATGAGCGCGAGACCAGCTGTCGTCTGAGTGTGGCTCAACGAGATCGCTTCGCGGTGGAAGTTTGAAACCTAGGAATTAAAAGCTCTCTGGCCGCAACAAATCCGTCACTGACTCCCGTCTGCGAATAAGCTTCACCGACTTGCCATCCACCAGCACCTCAGCCGGCCGTGGGCGCGTGTTGTAATTGGAAGACTGCGACATGCCGTATGCCCCGGCATCGAGGATGGCGAGCAAATCACCTTCATTTACGATTGGCAATTCGCGGTCGCGTGCCAGAAAATCACCGGTTTCGCATACCGGACCAACCACGTCGACGTTTTCTCGCCCTGTAGTGGCATGAGAATCAGCTGTCGTTGGAATGATCTCGTGGTACGCATTGTAAAGAGATGGGCGAAGCAGATCATTCATGGCCGCATCCACGACGAGAAATCTCCTGCCGTCATTCTTTTTCTTATACAGTACCGAGGTAAGTAGCGCGCCCGCTGGGCCTACAATTGATCGGCCTGGCTCCAGCAGCAGATGCACTTTGAGTCCGCGTAGTGGCCGCACAACTGCCTCGGCGTAAGCGACGACGTGGTGTGAAAACTCAGGAGCGCTTGAGTCCTCATAACAAATCCCCAGGCCGCCACCTGCATCGACGAACTCGATTTGGTGGCCATCCTGGCGTAATACTTGCACTAGCTCCGCGACCCGCTCCATGGTGGCCCGGAATGGCTTCACTTCGGTGATTTGCGATCCAATGTGAACGCTGATTCCAGCAACTTTTAAATGCCGGCTACCCGACGCCCAGGCATATAGCGATCGTGCTTCGGAAATGGGAATTCCAAACTTGTGCTTTCGAAGACCTGTAGAAATGTAGGGATGAGTTTCGGCCGCGACATCGGGATTTACTCGCAAAGCGATAGGAGCGACTCTCTTCAAGGTTGCCGCAACTTCTGCCAGCGCCCATAACTCCGACTCACTCTCAACATTGAACAGCAGGATTTTGGCCTTCAGAGCTTGTCGCATTTCTTCCTTAGTCTTACCGACTCCCGAGAACACCACTTTGCGTGCCGCGCGTTTGTCCACCTGAAGCACGCGCTCCAGTTCGCCGCCCGACACTACGTCGAAACCGCACCGCAGCCCGGAGATCAGTCGAAGAATACCCAGGGCGGAGTTCGCTTTTACGGAGTAGCAAACGCTATGCGCAATAGTTCGGAAAGCATTGTCAAAGGCACGCAGCCGGTCAACAATCGTGGATGCCGAATAAACGTACAACGGCGTGCCAAAGCGCTCGGCAAGCTGGGCAACCGGAACATCATCACAGCACAGTACTGATCCTGCCTTCCGGCGCAGCCATCCCTTTCTGGCTTCGCGATACCAAAAGGCGGGCGGGCGGGCTTCGCGGCTGGCTTTAGCGCGGCTCACTTGCGTTTGGCAGGATTGCCTTTGACCTTGATGGCGACTACTGTCTGATCGTCAAAAGGGTCAACACCCGCCGCATGTTTCTCGACTGCCTCGAACAGGGAATCTACAACGTAGTCGGCGGACTTGTCGGCGCACTCAGCACTAATCTGCTCGACACGCTGGCGTCCGAAAAGTTCACCTTCTGTGTTGCGCGCGTCCAGGATGCCGTCGCTGAAAAATACGAACATGTCACTTGGTTTCGCCTGGAAGCTGAACTCATCGTATTCCGCATCGTCAAATAATCCGAGCGGCAGCCCTGTGGCCTCAATAATCTCAATCTTGCCGTCGTGGCAATAAATGGGGCGGGGCAGTCCAGAGTTTGCGACTTGTAGCGTGCGCATCGAATCGTCCCATACCGCGTAGATAATCGAGACAAACTGCGCGTCTATGCGACGCTCTCCCAATGAATTGTTGATAGCTGAGAGCATTTCCGCTGGCGCAGGCTCGATCGGGGCATGGGAGCGCAAGATCCCGCTGACCAATGCAGCGTAAATCGCCGCGGGTGCGCCCTTTCCACTAACGTCGCCAATAGTAATTCCGAGGCGGGATAGCGAGTAATCCA
>Ga0209690_1002749_pt1 | contig 10018 bp, 10 predicted proteins | sample GraSoiAngelo_150_FD_186164 | JGI IMG/M metagenome (GOLD analysis project Ga0209690, IMG submission 186164) | Grasslands soil microbial communities from the Angelo Coastal Reserve, California, USA - 14_1009_09_40cm (SPAdes) (version 2) | ecosystem: Environmental > Terrestrial > Soil > Grasslands ... | reverse complement strand
TGTGATCGCGAAGAGGCCGTGGCCCGCCTTCACCTCGAGGATGACGAGGGCCGCCGCGATGATCAGGATCAGGATTCCGACGACGGACGCCCCGATGATCTGCGCACCGAGGAACCCGAGGGCGATGAAGATGACCGCGACGACGCTCAAGAAGAGCGTTCGGTGGAACAGATCGAGGACGAGGGCGATGATCCCGATGAGGATGAAGAGCCCGTCGACCGTGGGATCGCTCAGGAAGCTGAGGAAGCGATCGTACAGCGGTTGCTCGAAGGGCGTGACCGGTACTCCGTTCAACCCGACCTTCGTCAGGAAGTCATTGAGGCTCTGGGCCATGCCGGTCACGAGGCCGATCGCGGCCGCCTCGGAGCCGGAGAAGGCCGTGTTGTTTTGCGCCATGTCGATCGCGGCGGTCACATTGTATCCGTGTGCCTGCGCGAGGGATACCATGAGGGCCGTCGCGAAGTTCTGCACATGCTGCACCTGGCTCGGGTCCCCGCCGATGATGTACGGGGTTGACGGCCCGATCACCGACGCATTCCCCATGTAGATCGCATTCGACGCCAGGGCGATGTAACTCCCGGCCGACGCCGCGAACGCGGCGGGCGGCACGAACGTGTAGACGGCGAGCCCGTGATTCTGGACCTCCTGCGTCGAATTGATGATCTGGACCATGTTCGAGAGGAGCCCACCCGGCGTGTTCATCACGATGACGAGATCCTGATTCGATGCGATGGCCGCCTGCGCCGCCCGGTGCACGTAGTCGGCCGCACCGGCGTCGACTTGGATGTCGAACGTCACCAGAAGGGCACCAGCCGGACTCGCGAGGGGGCGCGGCACGACCGCCAAGGCCGTTCCCGCGGAGACGGTCAGTGCCGTCAGCAAAAGGGTGAGGACTCCACAGAGTCCAATCGCAGCGGTCCGACCCACGTATCCACTAGGCCCGCATGCGTAGAAAACGGTTTTGTTTGTACTCAAGTGTGCCAACAAAAGGGGGGTCATGGGTGGCGCTTGGTACTTTCCCCGGTTTTCGGCAAAACGGGAATCTCGGCATTTGTTCCAAAAAAGTCCACGGATGGCGCGTAAGGTGGCACCAGCTAGCGATTGTTCAGGGGAAACGGCTTGGCTTTGAGATACCGAGCCCAGCCCTGATAAAACCCATAGAGGGAAAACTCCTTCGATGTTCGGTCGATACCCTCCCTAGCAGCGGCGAACACGTGGACTTTTTGCCCGCCGACGACGACGTAGAAATACCGCTGAGCCCTTATTGCCGGGTTCAGCGAAACCAAAAGAAGGAGAGTTTGGAGGGCGTCTGGAAAATGCCAGATACCACCGAGGTTTCGAACGAAGACCTCTCCCAAGTAGCCGCCGACGGAGTAAATTGCATTCACGTATCGTTTCTTGGTTTCCGTGACGTCTCCACGGAAGCTCTCTCCCAGGAACATGTCGACCGTGAGGAGATGTTCAGGCCTATGACCGGTGATGTCCACACCGTATCGGTCTCGGGCGATGCACGCGACCAAGTCGTTTCCGCGGGATAGAGCCCTGTCCAGGCGACCGATGTAACCGGAACTGCCACCCTCAACGGACCCCACGGTTTCGCCTATGGAGATTTTTCTTTGCACTCACGCGGGCACACATACGGTTTGGATGGGACTCCCGGGATCGTCAGGGTTGCCGGCCGATTCGGACCTTCTCTCGGAGCTTGTGGACTGCGTTTCCCGTTCGTTCTGTGGCCTTCGAGACCGCCGGTTTCACCGCCGCGACGGTCTTGTCTGCGACTTCCTTTGCGACTCGCACCGTGGCTTCAGCCATGGGCGTCATGGCGACGACCACGTCGTTCGTCGCTTTGCCGACGGCCTCGACCGCCGGCCGCAGGGTCTGGACCGCCTTGTCGAACGCGGGCTGGAGGTCCTTGGCCGCGCGGTCTAACGCCTCGGTGCCGGTCGTCAGGGCCAGGAGTACGGCCCGTTCCGTCTCGCGCACGAAGTGGTCGATCTCACTGCGGGGCGCGCCGCACGACGGACAGTAGGCCGCTTCCGCGGGCAGCAGCGTTCCACATTTGTGGCAATTCATTCCCATCACCGACGTCCCGAGCAAGCTCATCCTTATTCAGTGTTTCGGTCGCTCACGGTCGACTCTGGCGTGTAACCTCGACTTCTGCTCGGGAATGGACGATTCCCGGAGCGTACGACTTCACAATCCGGGTTTGAATCGAACGGACATTCATCCAGTGGGCCCGTGCGGCCGCGGCGAGCCTGCGGGTCAAGGCATCCGGATACTGCTCCTTCGGGCACAATTCGTGGTAGACAATCGTCCCCTTGCTCCGGAGTGTCTGGAAGGCCACATCGAGGTATTCCCGGGCATCGAAGTGGCCCATGATGACCCAGTCTGCGACCCGCGGCGGCGCCACGTCCCGGCAGTCGCCCAGGAGCGGCACGAGGTTCGTCGTGCGGTTGAGCCGGGTGTTTTCGACCAGATACCGGAAGGCGACCGGATTGAGCTCGCATGCGTACACCGTTTCCGCGCGGCTTCGAACCGCGATCGGGAGCGAGAAGTAGCCGATCCCCGCGAAGAGGTCCACGACGACCGAGCCCGAACGGACGCGGTCCGCGATGCCGATTCGTTCCGCGAGGTTCCCGGACGAGAACATCACGCGCGCGATGTCGAGCGCGTATCGAATGCCTCCCTCGACATGCACGGTTTCGGTCCCGCTTCCCCACAGCACGCGAACGTCGGGTGTGCGCAGAGGTCCATGAATGCCCGAGACGTCCTGAATGACCGTCCGGACGCGGAGGACCGTGCCGAAGATCTTCGCGATCGCCCGCGCTTCCCTCAGCTCACGCAGCGGAAATCGGAGGACGAGGACGTCGCCAATTCGCTCCCACCGCCGCGGCGCGCGTTCGACCGGGATGCCCGCCGCACTCAATCGTTCGCGGATTTCCTGACGTGGGTCGCGCTGCGTGACGCGGATCGGAAGCGATGGGCGGGCCTGTATTTCCGCGCGAAAGGAGCTGAGGTCAAAAGCGGGGGCCGAGCGGACCGGGATCAAGACCGCATCTCCCTGCTTCACGGTCTTCATAGTTCGGTCGACGAGACGTTGGCTCAACAACTTCCGGAGCAGCGACTCCGCATTTTCCTTTGGCACCTTGATCGCGGGCAACGCTCGGACGAATGGCTGATTCGATTTCACTCTATTCTTCGATACACTTCGCGATACCTATATGAAGAGCGACCCGCTTCGGCGCGCATCATGCGGGCCCCGGCCTTGGCCCTCGCCTTGCTGGTCCTCGCCGTGGTCTTGACTCCGCCGACGACCGCGGAGGATTGGGGCGCGGTCGGCAAGGTGGGCAGGCTCATTTCTGTCAGAGCCTCGCCCGAACTGGCCCCCGGTGACAGTGGGCGATTCGAGTTCTACTTCAATTCGACGTACTCCGAGCCGATGATCAACGTGACGCTGAATGCGAGCATCTATCGCTACGCGACGATCGATGAGAGCATCGCCCTCGACTCGTCGTGGCCGTACGCGTATCCCAGGATCGCGGAGACGGGGACGCGGGCGTGGAGCTGGACCGCCTCCCGGGTGGATCCGGGGAGTTCCCGACTGATGAACTTCACCGTGGTCACGGCCGCCGACAGTCGCGACATGCCGCACGGATCGATTTTCTCCCAGTCGAGCTACTTCGTCCGGTTCTCGGTCGACTTCACGGGGAACGTGAGCGGGACGCTGACGCCGTTCCGGATGGCCTCCCGCGGATTTTTCACGGACGCGCAGTGGAATCTGGCGACCAGTGCGAACGCCACGAATCCGTGCACGCCGCCGGCATGTCGAGGGAATGTGAACCTGACCGTCCTCGGCGTGGACGGCCTGCTGCCCGACTCGGCCTTCGGGGTGAAAGAGCCGATCCCCCGCTGGCCATTCTACCTGCTCATCGGTCTGGCGGCGCTCTTCCTGGTCCTCGCGTTCCTCTTCTGGGTCGAGGAAAACCCCGGGTCGTATCCAAGGGTCGACACGTGGTGGGCGCGGACCCGCGGGCGGCTGGCGCGAACGATTGCTCTGCTCCGACGCCGAAGGCCTCCGAAGGCGTGACGAGAAAGGTTTTTACTCGGTGGACCTTTGCGCGCGACATGGCGGAGGTCGCCTTTCCCAGGGTGGTCGCGTTCTGGTTCTACGCCCTCGCCTTCCTCTCGGGGATCCTGTTCTACCTTATCTGGGGATTCACCTACGGCTCGTGGAACCTCTTGAGGCCGGAGTGGGTCGGCGCCTATGCGGTGACGATTGTCCTGGTGGGCTTCGGCATCGTCGGCATGCTCCTGTATCGGAAGTAAGGACGCCGTCGGCGGCAACACAGTTCCCCTTTTGATACGGGCGGGGGAGGGCTTAAGGGTCGTCCGGGAATCTTTCGTTTCCCAGAGGTCCAGATGCGGCCGGCGATTCGAAACGACCGTGAAGGGGTGTCCCCCGTCATTGCGACAATCTTGCTCGTCGCCATCACCGTGGTCCTCGCCGCGGTCCTGTACGTCATGGTCTCGGGCCTCCTGACGCCGGTCGGGAACGGACCGCAGATCATGGGGGTCGCCCTCAGCAAAACGGGCGACGGCAAGAACTGGAGCCTCGAGATCGCCTCGACACCCCTCGGTCTCACGCCGGGAAACGTCCATCTCGAACTCATCTCTCCGGGTGGCCAGACCGCGGTGTACAAGACGTTCAGCGCGTTGAGCTGGCCCGCCGATGGGGCGGTCTATTTCGGAAACGGAGCGGTGATTGCCGCAGGCGACCGCCTCCTCATCGACGCGGTGCGGTACCCGATCGACTACCAGGTCCTGATTTCCTCGACCACGATCCTGTACAGCGGGACGCTGCGGTAGGCCTGCGCTCAGTACGCCTTCGCGGCGTACACGACCTGCTTCGTCTTCTCGCCGTCAATGATGCACTTGCCTTCGAACGGCTCTGGGTAGAAGGGCGTCCCGAGGACACTCATCCCGGTTCGTTCGGCGATCGCCTTGCCGCAGCTCTCCTTGCCGCACCAGCCCATCCGGTTGAATCCGTCGCGCGCGTCGTCCAGTTTCGTGATCGTGAAGGTGTTGTCCTGCAGGATCTTCTCAGCCCGGTTCCACATCGCGAGCTGCATGAGCTCGAGGACGGATCGCAGGCGGTCCGGGAGCAACTCCCGCGGGAGCTCCTTCTTCTCGCCCGTGTCCCGGCGGACGACGGTGACCGATTGGTTCGCGAGGTCTCGAGGCCCGAGTTCCACCCGGAGCGGCACGCCGCGCGCCTCCCAATAGTAGTACTTCTCCCCCGGCCGGATGTCGCGATCGTCCAGCTTCACCCGCATGCGCTCGCGGAGCTCGAGGAAGAGCCGCTGCGCCTCGAGGAGCATCTCTTCTTGCCGGCCTTTCTCGAGAATCGGCACGACCACCGCCTGGACCGGAGCTGTGGCCGGCGGTAGGACCAGTCCCTTCTCGTCCCCGTGGATGGAGATGACGGCACCCAGCAGGCGCTCGCTCATTCCGTCGGTCGTTTGGTGCACATATTTGTGTTCGCCCGACTCGGTCTCGTACGTGACGTCGTACACCTTCGCGAAGTTGTCGCGGTACTGATGGAACGTCGCGACCTGCGCCGCGCGTCCGGACGGGAGGAGAGTGTCCGTTCCGAGGCTGTAGGCGGCCCCGGGGAACTTGTCCCAGTCCGGCCGACGCGACACGATGTACGGTAGGGCGAGCATGCGCATGACCCGCTCGTTCATCTGCAGGTCCTCGTGGATCTGCTGCTCCGCGTCCTCGAACGTCGCGTGCGCGGTGTGCGCTTCGAAGAAGTGGATCTCGCGGACGCGCATGAACGTCCGGGTCATCTTCGTCTCGTAGCGGAAGACCGGGACGATCTGGTACACCTTGAGCGGCAGGTCCGCGTGGCTTCGGATCCAGAGTTTGAACATCGGGTACATCGCGGTCTCCGACGTCGGCCGGAGGACGAGTTTGATATCGAGCTCGTTGAAGCCGCCGCGGGTGACCCAGAACACGTCGCCTTCGAAGCCCTTGACGTGCTCCGCCTCTTTCTTGAACTCCGACTCCGGAATGAGAACGGGGAAATTGACCTCGCCGTGGCCGGTCGAGTCGAACTCGTCGCGGATCGCTTGGTCGATCAACTTCATGATCGCCCATCCGTAGGGCCGCCAGACGTTCATTCCCTTGATCGGATAGCGCTTGTCGCTGAGTTCCGAGCGCTCGATGACCTCGTTGTACCACTCGCTGAACTCTTCGTCCTTTCGCATGGGAATGCGACCTTCAAAGAGGCATTGCGATAATATCCTTACGGTGGCGGCTTCGCTTCTTCCGGAAACTTGTACCCGCAGAAGAAGCACGTCACATCGATGACGTTCACGTGCGTGTGACATCGGGGGCAGACTTTCTTGTCCGGTGCGAGTCCCGGTGTGACCGTCGCGGCTCCGACGGGGGGCAAGATCGTCGGCGCGAGCGGAGGACTCGGCGGCGGTCCGCGTGGCGGCGCGGGTTTCTTTCGGGCTCGGAGGAATGCGAAGAGCAGGAACAGACCGAGGACGATCGCGATCAGGGCCGCGACGACAATGGCGAGCGACGACTGTCGGGTCAGGCTCACGGTCCGTGTGTCACTCGCGCGAGCACCAAAGGGGTCTTCGACGTCGACGCGGACGAGGACGTTGGCCACGGCGATGTCCGGCGTCATCCAGAGCACGGCCGTGTCGCCCAGGGTCTCGTTGAGGAGAGGGATCGTCTGGGTCCCGATCGTGACATTGACCCACACCAGGAGGTAGCTGGATAGGAAGACGTCATCGGACATGGTCCAGGCGATGATGAACGCTCCCGCCGCGGGGACCGCCTGGCCGTTCGTCGGCATCGTAAGGGTGACGATCGGTGGTCCGTTGGGCGGCAGGCCCGGCTCCAGGCCGATCGTGAAGTCCGACGGCTGGTTCGTGTCGGTGCAGGTCGAATCCCGCTCCAAGATCCGACCGGGGCCGGGTGCGGGCGCATCGCCCATGATCGTGTTCCCGGGCTCCCAATCGAGCGTCCCGCGCCGGGTCGCGTTGAACTCGACGCGATCCACGACGACGTCCCGACCCGCGGCCGATGCATTCACTCCGCCAGGGTTCCGGTAGGCGAGCTTCAGCGCATCTCCGGTCGACGTCAGCCACGTCGGGAGGGGGAGGTCTTGGCGGATCGTCGACGCCGCGTTCATGACGCCGCTCAGGGAAAGGCTCGAGCCCTGGTACGTGCCGGGCGCGTCCGTCTCGAGGTAGTACGCGGACAGGGCGACCGATCCCCCGGTGGGGTTGCAGAGGTAGACGAATTGGTTCCCACCGCGGGCGGGCTGTGTCACGAGCCCTTCGATCTTCAAGGGCTGCGGCGTCGTCGCGTTCGAGCCGACGTGCAAATCAGTCATGCGGATGGTACCTGGAGACCACGGAACGGTCTCGCGGAAGACGTCCGTCGCCGTCGTGAAATCTCCCGCCGCGTAAATCACAGGATCCCCCAGGTTTGCGCCTTCCTGGACCGTCGGCGTGTCGGAGACGTTCGCGTTGTCTTTCGAATTGCCCGAGGTGAGGATCGAGTATGTTCCGGCGCCGTTCTGGACTTGCGGATCGTTCGAGTAGTCGACTCCGTCCACGAAGGCGCGGATCGGCGTCGCGACCGGAAGGGCCGTGCCGGCGCGGTCAAACGCTTGGCCCTGGACGCGCATCGGAATCGGCGGAGGCGCGGCGACGAGAATCGCCGAGAGGAGTGCCGCGGCGACCATGGCGACGATGAGGAGGGACGCGAACACCCGAACGCGGCCCGTCATTCCCACACCACCGCAGGGAGACTGGTCCGCGCCACAAGGTTCTCGTTACTTAATGTTTCCGCGGACGCGTCTCGGGCGGAGAACCGGGAAAGAGTTTAATGAACCCGGACGCTCGTCGCCCCGCAGGCCCCGACATGCCGGAGATTGTGGAATGCGTCCCGAATTTCTCCGAGGGGCGCCGCAAGGACGTTGTCGATGCCCTCGCCAGTGCGATCGCATCCGTGCCCGGCGTTCGAGTCCTGGATCAGGAGATGGACGCGGACCACAATCGGTCCGTGATCACCTTTGTCGGCGATCGCACGTCCGTCGCGGAGGCGGCGTTCCGAGGCGCGAAGCAGGCCATCGAGGTGATCGACATGAATCGGCATCGTGGCGAGCATCCGCGCGTCGGAGCCTTGGACGTCCTCCCGTTCGTCCCGATTGCGGGCGTCACGATGGACGACTGCGTTGCGCTCGCCCGATCGGTTGGAAAGCGGATCGCCGAGGAACTTCAGGTCCCGGTCTATCTATACGAGGCCGCCGCGACCCGCCCCGATCGCCTCTCCCTCCCGGATGTCCGCCGGGGCGAGTACGAGGGCCTGAAGAAAGAGATCGAGACGAACCCCGATCGCCAGCCCGACTTCGGGCCACCGCGGCTCCACCCGACCGCGGGGGCTTGCATCGTCGGCGCACGGCCCATCCTGATCGCCTGGAACGTGAACCTCCGCACCACGGATGTCGGCGTCGCGAAGCGCATCGCGAAGGCGATCCGGGAGAGCGACGGAGGGCTTCCCGCCGTGCGGGCAAAAGGATTCGACCTGGCCGATCGAGGGCTCGTCCAAGTCTCGATGAATATGGTCGATTACCGCAAGACCTCGCTCGCCCAAGCGTTCGAGGCGATTCGCGCCCTCGCGGCGAAAGAAAGCGTCGAGATCGCGGAGAGCGAGATCATCGGCCTGATGCCCCTGGACGCGCTCGTCGACGCGGCGACCCAATACTTGAAGCTCGCTCGGTTCCATCGCGAGCAAATCCTGGAGACGCGCCTGTGGGAATGAAGGACCGCACGCTGGAGGAGTTCCTCGCCGCCGTCGCCGCACCGACGCCGACGCCGGGCGGGGGAAGCGTCTCGGCGCTCGCGGGCGCGCTGTCGGTCGCACTGAGTCGGATGGTCACCGGCCTCGCGCGCGGCAAGAAAGGGTACGAGGGCGTGGAGTCGGAACTCGCGCAGCTCGAGAGCCGGGCGAAAAAGACCCAGGGCCGCCTCGAGGCGCTTATTGACGAGGACGCGAAGGCGTACGACGCCGTGATGGAGGCGATGCGGTTGCCGAAATCCACGGAGAAGGAAAAGGCCGCGCGGGTCGAGGCGATGCAGCGCGCCTATCGAAAGGCGACGGAAGTACCCCTCGAGACGATGGAGCGATGCATCGAGGCGCTCGAGCTGGCCGAAGCCGCGGTGAAGAAAGGGAATCGCGGGGCGGTGACGGATGCTGCGGTCGCCGTCCTCCTCGCCGAGTCGGCGATCCGAGGGGCCAGCCTAAACTGCTCGATCAACATTGCATCGATTCGCGACGAGGCATTCCGCACCGAGGCCGAAGGACGGGTAGAGCATCTCCTGAAACGAGCAGACGAAATCGGGCACGAGGCCATGGCGGTCGTCACGAGCCGCCTCTAGATCCCTCAGAGCCAATCGAACAGGCGCGTTGCGTCAACCTCTGCTTTCGGAGGTGGGAAAGGCTCAAGTCCGGAGAGGAGGTATCACAGAGTCCGGATGGAACGGATCAAGGCCGCGCGTGGGCCGACGTTGCGATGCCAGGGCTGGCGTCAAGAGGCCATCCTCCGGATGCTCGAGAACAACCTCGAGAACGCGGAGAAGCCGGACGAGCTCATCATCTACGGAGGCACCGGCAAGGCAGCGCGGAACTGGGACGCGTTCCACCGCATCGTCGAGACGCTCCAGACCCTCCGCGACGACGAGACCCTGGTCGTGCAGAGCGGGAAGCCCGTCGCGGTCTTCAAGACCCACCGCGATGCGCCGCGGGTCCTCATCGCGAACGCGCACCTCGTGCCGAAGTGGTCGAACTGGGAAACATTCTACGAGCTCGAGAAGTTGGGCCTCACGATGTACGGGCAGATGACCGCCGGCGGCTGGTCGTACATCGGATCACAGGGGATCGTCCAGGGGACGTACGAGACGTTCGCGGCATGCGCGCGAAAGCATTTTGGCGG
>Ga0209690_1002743_pt1 | contig 10028 bp, 13 predicted proteins | sample GraSoiAngelo_150_FD_186164 | JGI IMG/M metagenome (GOLD analysis project Ga0209690, IMG submission 186164) | Grasslands soil microbial communities from the Angelo Coastal Reserve, California, USA - 14_1009_09_40cm (SPAdes) (version 2) | ecosystem: Environmental > Terrestrial > Soil > Grasslands ... | reverse complement strand
GTCTCCGAAGGCAAAGACCAAGAAAGAGGCGGCCCCGAAAGAAGCCAACGCCGGCCAAGCCAGTCCCAAACCAAAGAGGGCCGAAATGAAGGATTCTGTTGAACCCGTCGAGGCAGGCGGCTAAAGCGAAAGAAGAGTAAATGAGACAACCGAAACAAAGAATATTGGCGCAGGGACTCGATCTGAAGGATCAGGTCATTTCGATTAATCGCGTCACCAAGGTCGTGAAAGGCGGAAAGAACTTGTCGTTCGCGGCGCTGGTTGTTGTGGGCGATGAATCGGGCCATGTTGGCTTTGGCACCGGCAAAGCGCGCGAAGTCCCGCTGGCGATCAAGAAAGGCGTGGAAGCGGCGAAGAAGAATCTGATTCGCGTGCCGCTGATTGAAAACACTTTGCCGCATCAATTGATCGGAAAGTTTGGGGCCGGTCGGGTCCTGATGAAACCTGCGTCGGCTGGAACCGGTGTGATTGCCGGTGGCGCCGTGCGGGCAGTGATGCAAGCCGCAGGGGTCCATGATGTCCGTACCAAAGTTTTGGGATCGACCAACCCGCACAACGTCGTGCGCGCCACGTTCGATGGTTTGCTCAAAATGAAAGATCCTTTTGAAGTGGCGCGCTTGCGTGGGAAACAGGTTGAGGAACTTTAGTAGTTATGGCTGCGAAGAAAAAGATTGATAAAGATGCCGCCGCGTTGAAGATTCGGATTCAGTATTACCGCAGCACGATTGCGTGTTCGACTAATCAGAAGGAGGTCGTCCGCAGTTTGGGTTTGCGCAAGCTGAATCAAATTGTCGAGCGGCCTGACACGCCGTCGATGCGCGGGGCGGTGGCTAAGGTGCCCCATCTGTTGAGGATTATCGAATAACTGGTCTTGGGTCTTAGGCCTTTGGTCTTTGAAAGGTCTTCAATCAAAGACCCAAGACCCAAAACCAAAGACCAAGTACCAATGAGCTAATGACTTTATCACTTAACAATCTTCATCCCGCAAAAGGTTCGACGCATAAGAAGAAACGCGTCGGACGCGGGCCTGGGACCGGACTTGGAAAGACTTCCGGGCGCGGCGAGAAGGGCCAGAAGTCTCGTTCGGGTTACTCGTCCAAGACTGGTTTCGAGGGCGGCCAAATGCCGCTGCACCGGCGTCTCCCGAAGCGCGGCTTTACCAACATTTTCAAGAAGCAGTGGATCGAAATTAGTCTGGAGGCGCTGGACAAAAGCTTCAGCGAGAATGACGAGGTGACGCCGCAGCTTCTGCACAATCGGGGCCTGATCAAAAAAGCCAAGCACGATATCGTGGTGCTGGGAAATGGCGAAGTCTCCAAGGCGCTGAAGGTTTCAGCGCACCGATTCACCAAGAGCGCGCGCGAGAAGATTGAAAAGGCTGGTGGAGCAGTAACCGTAATCGAATAATTATGGAAAAATTCCTAGCGGCCGTACGCAATATGTTTCAGGTGCCGGATCTGCGACGGCGGATCCTTTTCACCTTGGGCATCTTGGCCATTTATCGTCTGGGAGCGCATGTTTCCGCGCCCGGAATCAATACGGAGCGACTCAAGCAGGTCTGGGGGAATGTTAGCGGTACTCTGCTGGGAGTTTTGGATCTATTCTCGGGTGGAAACTTTCGGGTAATTTCGGTCTTTGCGCTGGGCGTCACGCCTTACATCACCTCATCGATCATCCTGCAATTGATGACCGTGGTCTCGCCGCAGTTAAAGAAGCTGCAGGAAGAAGGCGAGATGGGTCGTCAGAAGATCAATCAGTGGACGCGATATCTGACTGTTGGCCTCGCCTGTCTGCAGACTTCGTTTGTGGCGCACTGGCTGCAAGTTAATCAGGTCGGACCTCGCTTTGGCGAACCGGGGGGCTTGGGCTTTTTCCTGACGACGGTGTTGACTTTGACAACCGGCACGATCTTCGTGATGTGGCTCGGTGAGCAAATCACGGAGCGAGGCGTGGGCAATGGAATTTCGCTGCTTATCTTTGCCGGCATCGTGATCGGATTGCCGCGCGGAGTCACGCAGGTGATGGATCGCGTTGCCAAACGGGACGTGCTCACGACTCTGGGAGTGGTCGCGATGGTGCTGGCGTTGGTAGCGATTATTGCCTTTATCGTTTTTGTGGAAGCAGCCCGGCGCAAGATTCCGGTGAGCTATGCTAAGCGACATGTGGGTCGACAACTTGTGGGCGGCCAGCAGACGACGATGCCGCTGAAGCTGAACATGGGCGGCGTCATTCCCGTCATCTTCGCCTCATCCGTTTTGTCGATGCCGCAGAGCTTATTCTCGGCGTTTCCACCACCGAACCCGAATAATTGGTACGGCAAGACATTTACTTTCTTTTCGCAGGTGTTCCATGCCGGCGATCCTTACTACGAGCTGATCTTTCTCACTTTGATTGTCTTCTTCACGTTCTTTTATGTCTCGATCGTTTTCAACGTCGAAGAGGTGTCGGATAATTTGCGCAAGCACGGCGGGTTCATGCCGGGGATTCGCCCGGGCCGGGCTACGGCTGAATATCTGAATACGATCCTTACGAGGCTGACGACTGTGGGCGCGATTTACCTGGCGATGGTGGCTTTCTTCCCGCAGTTCATGTTGAGCGGTTTCAAGGTCGCGCAGCTGCCGCTTATTGGAACCTGGCTGGATGCGTTTGTGAGTACCACGCCCGGCTTGTCATGGATTCCGACCGGGATGGGCTATAACTTTTATTTTGGCGGCACCAGCCTATTGATTCTGGTGGGCGTAGCAATGGATACCGTGGCCCAGATCGAAGCGCAATTGGTGATGCGCAACTACGAAGGGTTCCTCGGTAGCGGTGTAAGGTTGCGCGGACGGCGAGCTTAGCAAGTTTCAGATCTTCGATTTCAGATCTGAGATCCATGCCCGGTGCAAAGCAAGGCTGCCAGAAATGTTTGTAGGGAAAATAGTAGAGCCGCTTAATCCAGGTCAGGGGTAGAAAAGAAGCTCCTTACTAGAGTGTTAAAGATCTCAAATCTAAGATCAGAGATCTCATGTCCAAGATCATCGTTCTGATGGGCGCGCCGGGTGCCGGCAAGGGCACGCAGGCGCGCTTGCTGCAAGAGCGGCTGCATTTGCCGCAGATTTCCACCGGCGACATCTTGCGGGCGCGAGCGCAGCAGAACGATGAGCTGGCAAAGGAAATTCAAGAAGTGCAAGCCGCGGGCAAACTGGCATCCGACGATCTTGTAGGCCGCGTGGTGCGGGAACGAACGAGCCAACCAGACTGCCAGAACGGTTACGTGCTCGACGGTTTTCCCCGCACGATTGCGCAGGCGGAGATGCTCGAGGATTTGGCTGCCACGCAAGACGAAAGAGTACGCGCCATCTTTATTGATGTCCCCTTCGGGATTTTGGAAAAGCGGATAGCCGGCCGTCTCAGTTGTCCGATCTGCGGAGAGATTTACAATATCTATTTCAAACCTCCAAAACTGAAGAATAGCTGTGACCGACATCCCGACGCGCGGTTGATTCAGCGCGTGGATGACACGCCGGAAAAGGTTCAGGTCAGATTGGAAACTTACAATCGGGAGACCGAGCCTTTGCTTGATTATTATCAGCGCACCGGACGTTTGCATCGAGTCGACGGGACGCGCTCGCCGGATGAAATCTACCGCGATGTTGAGCGGATTGTGAATGCCAGTTAATGATTATTGGTAAATCGCAAAAAGAGATCGGAAAAATGCGGGCCGCGGGGCAGCTCGTGGGACAAGTATTGCTCGAGCTTCGCAATCTGGTCGAGCCGGGCATGACGACGCTCGAGGTCAACGACGCGGCCGATCGGATGATTCGCGACGCCGGCGCCTACCCGACCTTCAAAGGTTATAACGGATTTCCTTTTTCGATTTGCGCATCGGTCAACGAGCAAGTGGTACACGGCTTCCCTTCGACCTATGAGCTACAGGAAGGCGACATTTTCTCGATTGACGTGGGTGTCACATTAGACGGGTTTGTTGGCGACACTGCCACTACAATTCCCGTTGGGACAGTGAGCGAAGAGCGATTAAAGCTAATTCGCGTTGCCGAAGAGTGTCTGGAACTGGCGATCGCACAATGTCGGGTCGGCAACCATGTAGGTGATATAGGGTGGGCGGTCCAATCGTATGCTGAAGCGCACGGATATTCCATAGTGCGCGAATATGTCGGTCACGGCATTGGCCGCCGCATGCACGAGGATCCGCAGATTCCAAACTACGGGAAGCCGGGTAAAGGGCCGAAAATCAAAAAAGGGTATGTTTTTGCGATAGAACCGATGATAAACCTCGGGTCGCAGCACACGAAGACCTTGCCAGACGGCTGGACGGTTGTCACCGTGGATGGCCAACCGAGCGCTCACGTCGAGCACACGGTCGCGGTCACCGAAGAGGGTCCGGAGATTCTGACGCTGATCGAAAGGGGAGCGCCGCTGGTAACCGAAATGGTGGCGAGCGGGTATTGAACTTTGCGCGGCTTGGCAATTGCGTGAGTCGCGTGTTACTATCCGAAGTTTGCCAGTAAAGGGTCATTACGCTCTGTGGCTGTATGGCGAAGGAAGAGGCGATAGAAGTCATGGCCAAAGTCCTCGAAACACTGCCCAATGCAATGTTTCGAGTCGAGCTTGAGGAGAGCAAGCATCAGGTGCTCGCGCATATCTCCGGGAAAATGCGCAAGCACTTCATCAGGATTCTTCCCGGCGATCGAGTTTTGGTTGAGTTATCTCCTTACGATTTGAATCGTGGGCGCATAACCTACCGTTATAAATAGAACTGGGGTCGAAATGAAAGTGCGCGCGTCCGTCAGAAAGATTTGTGACAAGTGCAAGGTGATTCACCGCAAGGGTGTGGTGCGAGTGATCTGCACGAACCCGAAGCATAAGCAAAGACAAAAATAGGAGTGAATACGGAAGGCAGAATTCGATTTGGATTTGAAAGGTTAGTGTTTTCAATCGGCAATCCGAAATCCGCAATCCGAAATTAAGATATGGCTCGTGTTGCAGGTGTGGACCTTCCGCCCAATAAGAGGGCTGAGATCGGTCTGACTTATATTTATGGCATCGGTAGATCGCGTGCGGCTTCAATTCTGGGCCAGGCCCAGGTGAGTGTCGACTCGAGGATCAGAGATCTCAGCGAAGAGGAGTTGGGCCGTATACGCGCGGTGATCGAGGAGCAGGGTGAAATCGAAGGCGATCTTCGCAAGCGCATCCAGATGGACATCAAGCGTTTGATGGACATTGGCGCGTATCGTGGCTTGCGACATCGACGTGGATTGCCCGTCCGGGGCCAGCGCACACACACCAACGCGCGCACGCGCAAGGGACCACGACGCGCGACCATCGCGAAGAAGAAGGCGCCGGGTAAGAAATAATCTTGAATCTCAAAATTTCAAATTTCAAATTTGAGATCTGAGATTTGAGATCTGAGATTTCAAAAATCAATCATGGCTAAAGCAACAGCGTCCGGAAAGAAGAAGGTCTTTCGCAAGAAAGAAAAGAAGCACATTCCCATTGGGATTGTTTACATCGCGGCCTCGTTTAATAACACGCTGATCTCGATCACGGATTTGGAAGGAAATCTGATCGCGCAATCATCCTCGGGCGCGCGTGGTTTTCGCGGCTCACGCAAAGGGACGCCCTTCGCCGCGCAGCAGGCCGCTTACGAGGCCGCGCGCAAGGCGATGGAAGCCGGGATGCAGCAATGCGAAGTCCGCGTGAAAGGCCCGGGCGGTGGTCGCGAGTCGGCCATTCGCGCGATCAATAATGCCGGCATTCGCGTGGGCGCGATCCGTGACGCGACGCCAATTCCGCACAATGGATGCCGGCCGCCGAAACGGCGCAGGGTTTAGAACATTTCCAATTGCCAATTGCCGATTTCCGATTTTGTTTGCGAGGTCGGTTTCGATTGGGCAAAAGGAAACTGGAAATTGACAATGACATTGACCTAAAGGACGAAGGGCTGCGGCTTTTGATTTTTGAGATCTCAGATTGAATATAGGATCTCAAAGACCAAGACCAGGCCTGTAAACTTTTCCGTCTGGTAGTTTTTAGACTGGAGGCAGAAACGATTGGCTAGGTATAGAGACGCGGTGTGCCGTCTGTGCCGCCGCGAAGGTGCAAAACTTTTCCTCAAGGGAGACCGTTGCTACAAACCTTCCTGTCCGATTGAAAAGCGCGGCACTCAGCCGCCGGGACAGCACGGCAATTCAATGCGTCGCGGAAAGGCGCTCGCCGGTTATGGCCAGCAACTTCGCGAAAAGCAGAAGGTCAAACGAATTTACTTTATTCTCGAGGGACAGTTCCGAAATTATTTCGAAAAGGCTGCGCGCCAAAAGGGGATCACGGGTGAAAACCTTTTGTTCCTGCTTGAGCGTCGTCTGGACAACGCCGTCTATCGGGCGGGCTTTTCGACTTCCCGTCGCCAAGCGCGACAGCTTGTCAATCACGGACATGTGCTGGTCAACGAACGCAAAGTTGATATTCCTTCTTATCAGGTAAGACCCCAGGATGTAATCACCGTGAAGGAAGGAAGTCGTAAGAACCCGCACGTCGAAGGCGCGTGGCAAACTGCTGCCGGCCGCGGGCGGCCATCATGGATTTCGGCTGCGGGAGCGGAAATGAGCGCTCAAGTTACGGGACTGCCGACTCGTGAAGACATTGACCGCTCGATTAACGAGCAATTGATAGTAGAGCTTTATAGCAAGTAATTTGGGCGCGCCCGAGCGCGCGACATCGATTTGGCGCGGCGGGGCAGGCGCAACTGTTCCTCAAAACTTTCTGACGGTACGTTATGGATCAAAATAATCTCTGGACCGGATTTCAAATGCCGCGGCGTTTGGCGGCTGACACGGAAACCTTAACTGAGCGTTACGGACGCTTCTCGGCCCAGCCATTTGAGCGGGGCTTCGGGACGACCGTGGGAAATTCCCTGCGCCGAGCATTGCTTTCTTCGATCGAAGGCGCAGCCATTACTGCGGTCAAGATCGAAGGTGTCGAACATGAGTTTTCGTCAATCCGAGGCGTGGTGGAAGATGCGGCCGACGTAATACTGAATTTGAAGCAAGTGCCGTTCAATCTCCACGGCAACGAGCCGAAGACTCTGCGAATTTCCAGGACCGGGCCTGGTGAGGTGACGGCCGGCGACATCGAGGGCGATGCTGACGTGGAAGTGCTCGATCCCGCATTGCACATCGCGACCTTGAGCGCTGACGGCTCGCTGAACATCGAAATGCGGCTGAAGCGCGGCCGCGGCTACGTGTCCGCTGACCGTAACTTTGACGAAGATCTCTCGCTTGGCTATATACCCATCGATTCCGTTCATACGCCGGTTAAGAAAGTGAACTACACCGTCGACGCGGCGCGCCTGGGACAAAACACCGAATACGACAAGTTGAGCATCGAGGTCTGGACTGACGGCTCAGTCAAACCGGACGACGCCATCGGTCTGGCGGCGAAACTGATCAAAGATCACATGGCGATCTTCATTAATTTCGAAGAAGACACTGAAGACTACAGCTATCAGCAACAGGAACGTCCGCCTTTGCCGCGTAACGATCAACTGGACCGCTCAGTCGATGAATTGGAGCTTTCAGTGCGTTCTTACAACTGTCTGAAGAATGCCGGAATCAAGTCCATTCGCGATCTAGTGCAACGCTCGGAGCGCGAGATGCTGGCTACCAAGAACTTTGGCAAAAAGTCTCTGGGTGAAATCCGGGAGATCTTACAAGGCATGGGTCTCGACTTCGGAATGCAGTTTGACGAGCAGGGTAATCCGATACCGGGTACGGGCGAAGGCAAGGTAGACCTGGGCGACGACGATGAGGATGAGTTTGAAGCCGCCGCTCAGTAACACGAAAATATCATGCGCCATCTAAAAGCTCATCGAAAGCTGGGCCGAACCACGGAGCATCGCATCTCGATGTTGCGCAACCTGGCGACTTCTCTGATTAATTCGCGCGACGAGCGCATTGTCACCACCCTGCCGAAGGCGAAGGAATTGCGCCCGTTCGTCGAGCGGGCGATCACTCTATCGCGGCACGCCGCCAGCTTGGAAGGTGATGCATCGGAAGCTCGCGCTTTGCATCTCAGACGCCAGGCCGCGGCGTTCTTTCATGCGGGAAATTTTCGTAGAGCCGCTGCGACTCGTCGTGGGCAGACACCTCCGCCGCGGACCGCAGGAGTTGCGGCCGTGCACCGGTTGTTTGACGAATTAGGCGAACGATTTAAAGATCGTCCCGGCGGATATACGCGGATAATCAAAATGGGAAGACGCGCCGGAGATGGCGCGGAACTGGCGATTATCGAACTCGTCGACAACCTCCGCGAAACGGAAGCCCGTGAAGCCGCGCGCAAGCGGACCAAAGGATCGACGAAGAAGAAAGCGGCCGAAGCTAAAACGACAGAGGCTGCTGCAGAAAAGAAAGAAGAGAGCGGCAGCGAGGAATAATCAAAGGCTGACAGACGAGCCCTGGTCGGCTGCTGGCGCCGGCATCGGGGCTCTTTGCTTTAACCGGCGCAAAGACTAACCTGGCGCCGGCGGCCGGAATCGGGTATCACCGGGACCAGATGTCAATCGGCGTCAAAAGAGCGATGAGCAATCAAGACAATCAGCGGGCTAATGCTGAAGCGTCACCGGAGGCGCCGAGTGTGGATCGCGGTCGCCGCGATCGTGATCGGGGTCGCCGCCGCCATCGTAATTCTCCGCGATATCTGGAAGCTTCGATCAACATGAATGAGCTGCGAGAATTGATCGGGCTCATCACGGAAAACGAGTTAACAAATTTCGAACTTGAGCGCGAGGGATTTCGGGTCAAGATTGCCCGCGGCAAGCACGCCGAAGAAACTTCGGCTCTTGCGGCAGCTATTCCCAGCGTGACCGAGAGTCCCGTCGCCGGTGCATTGCCGGCCTCCGTCCAAACTGCTCACGCCACGCCGCCGACGCACCCGGGCGCCCTGGCAGAAGAGGCCGCTTCCGAAGATCAGGATCTGCATATCATTACGTCGCCCATTGTTGGTACTTTCTATCGTGCCGCCTCCCCAACGGCAGAGAGTTTTGTTCGCATCGGTAGCCACGTTGAATCCGACACCGTGGTTTGCATTATCGAGGCCATGAAATTGATGAACGAGATTCAGGCTGAGACCAGCGGTGAGGTCGTGAAGATCTACGTCGAAAATGGTCAAGCCGTGGAATACGGTCAACCCCTCTTCGGAATCCGGACCAGTTAGCAGTAAGCAGTGAGCGGTGAGCAGTACGCTCGGGTCTTACGCTGCTCACTGCTCACTGCTCACTGCTAACGGCTAACTCTTATGAACAACGGTCCGCGGCGCTTCCGCAAAATCCTGATCGCCAATCGCGGTGAGATTGCCTGCCGAATCATCTGGACCTGCAAAGAGATGGGCATCGGCACGGTCGCCGTGCACAGCGACGTGGATCGCGACTCGCTTCACGTGCGTTTCGCGGACGAGTCTGCGTGTATCGGGCCCGCACCCTCTGCCCAAAGCTATCTAAACATTCCTGCGATCATTAGCGCCGCTGAGATTTTTAATGTTGACGCTATCCATCCCGGTTACGGTTTTTTGGCTGAGTCCGCTTACTTCGCGGAGATTTGCGAAGCCTGTAACATCAAATTCATTGGTCCTCGCTCAGAGGTCATTCGGCTAATGGGAGAAAAAGTTGAAGCCCGGCGCGCCATGCAAGCCGCGGGAGTCCCGATTCTTCCGGGCAGTCCGGAGGCAGTGCAATCCGAAGCGGATGCGATCAAGTTGGCGCGCGAGATTGGTTTACCGGTGATCGTTAAAGCTTCGGCGGGCGGCGGCGGCCGCGGCATGCGCGTCGTGCGGTCGGAAAATGAGCTGGGGCATGCTCTGGAAACCGCCTCGACTGAAGCCGCGGCCGCATTCAAGAATGGCGCTGTCTATCTCGAGAAATTCGTCGAGCATCCGCGCCATATCGAGATTCAAGTGGTGGCGGATGAGAATGGCGAGTGCGTTTACCTTGGGGAGCGGGAGTGTTCGATACAACGACGGCACCAGAAACTGTTGGA
>Ga0209690_1002741_pt1 | contig 10033 bp, 5 predicted proteins | sample GraSoiAngelo_150_FD_186164 | JGI IMG/M metagenome (GOLD analysis project Ga0209690, IMG submission 186164) | Grasslands soil microbial communities from the Angelo Coastal Reserve, California, USA - 14_1009_09_40cm (SPAdes) (version 2) | ecosystem: Environmental > Terrestrial > Soil > Grasslands ... | reverse complement strand
TCGACGTCCGTCGCTCGCAGGTCACCGAGGACGAGATCTTCTTCCTCGCGGCGGGCTGCCCGCAACCGGCGCTCGCGTTCCACTCCATGACCCGGCTGCTGGAACGACGACCGGGGATCGGCGTGCTGTTCACCGGCTTCCAGGGGGACGAAGTCTGGGATGTCTTGTGGGAGCAGCCCTACCACCGGCAGGGCACGCTCCGCGGCGACGGCGCGGCACTCGGCCTGTCGGAGATCCGCCTCAAGAGCGGCTTCATCAACGTCGCCGTGCCCGCCGTTGGCGCGCGACGCATCCGGGACGTCGCCGCCCTGGGTAGCGCGTCGGACATGGAGCCCTGGCGCCTGCACGATGCGTACGACCGTCCCGTCCCGCGGCGCCTGGTGGAGACCGCCGGGATCCCGCGCGGCAGCTTCGCCCGACGCAAGAAGGCCGTGGTGCACGCCTACGCATACCCCGTGAACGCGGCCTTGCGCTGCGCGTTCTTCCGGTGGCTCCGGGAGCGGCGCCGCCTCACTCCCGCCTTCGTCTATCTACACGTGGCCCTGAACCGCGTGCTGTTCGTCCTGGTCAGAAGCCCACTGGCACTCTGGCTGCGCGTGTTTCGGCCGGCGCCCCGCCACCGCCCTCCCACTCCTCACGTGTTCGTGTGGAAGGAGGTCGATCTCCCGGGGCTCATGTTCCAGTGGGCCGCGGAGTCGCTCGCCGCGCGCCTCGTCCCCGCCCTCGAGGGAGCCGACGCCACGAGGCAGCCGGACCGGTCGCGACCCGTCCGGCACGCGCCGGTCGCTCGCTGATGCGGTTCGCGTACGCGCTCATGCGCGACTGGCCCCCGCTGGCGTGGCTCGCGCGCTGCAGCCCGACCCGCCCGGTCGTCGACGTCTTCCACGGGCCGGGCGTCGAACGCACCGCGGAGTGGTTCTGCGAGGCCGTCTGGGCAGGCGCGTACGAGACCGGGGGGTTCGACCACACCGACGTGGTGTTCGGCTCCGGCGGGCGGCTCCGGAACTCGACCGCTACGTTCGTCTCGTCGGGCACGACCGTGGATCGACTCCAGTCGCTGGAGACGACGGACGCGACCTGGGTGTCGAACTCCCTACCGTGCCTGCTCGCCGCTGTCGGGGGAGAGCCCGATCCGGCCTACGGCGCGTACTTCCGCGATTTCGGCTCCATCAAGCACGGGCTACGGCGCTACCGGCGCACGCTGGCCACGTCCGCCGGACGGGTGACCCTGACGTACTATCACAACCTCCTCTGGACCGACGGGCGCCTCGTCGAGGCGGCAAAGCCCGCTCCGACCCGCGACTTCTCCGGGTACAACCGGTATCGTGACTTCCTCGCCGCGTCGCTGGATGCGCTCGCGCAGAACCTGGCGGACCCGGCGCGCGCCTGTCCCTACGCGATGCTGGGCACCATCTCGTCGGGGTACGACTCGCCCACGGTGGCGGCGCTGGCCCGGGCCAGCGGCCTGCGCGAAGCCGTCTCCTTCGCCACGGCGAACGACGACGCGCCGGACGACGGCGCGGCGGTCGCGGCGGTGCTGGGCGTGCGCGTGCGCTCGCTGTCACGGAACGCCTGGCGCGCGCGGCATCTGGGGGAGGTGCCGTTCCTCGCGGCGGACGCGAAAGGTGAGGACGCCTACATCGGCGGGGCCGAGCGGCTGCTCCGAGGACGCGTGCTCCTCACCGGCTTTTTCGGCGACAAAGTGTGGGACCCGAGCGGCGACGGCCGAGAAGGCGATCTGGCGCGACACGATCAGTCCGGCCTGGCGCTGACCGAATACCGGCTCTGGGCCGGGTTCATCCATTGTCCCGTGCCGTACCTGGGCGCGCGGCAGACGCGCGACATCAAGGCGATCAGCCGCTCTCCGGAGATGACCCCCTGGGCGATTCCCGGCAGGTACAGCCGGCCCATCTGTCGCCGCATTGTGGAGGCCGCGGGGGTGCCGCGCGAGGCCTTCGGCATCCGCAAGAAGGCGGCATCGGTGCTCTTCTTTGTCGAGCCACCGGGCTTGGGACCCGACGCGCGCGCCGATTGGGGCCGCTGGGTCGCCGAGCATGCGGACGCGTGGCGCACCCGGGGCCGCCGCCCCCCGCGCCTCACCGCGCGCCCGGCCACCTGGCAGGTGATCGCGCAGGTGGGAAGTCGGCCGTTGCGGGCGCTGGCGGCTGCGGCGCCGCGCCGGCTCGGCTTTCTCCGTCCGCTCGCGGATCGCCTCGCCGGTCTGGCGCGGCACGCCCCGTCGTTCCGTCACGTGTTTCCCTGGGCCCTCGCGCGCATGCAACAGCGCTATGCGGCGGTCTCCTCCACCGTGGCCCGCGCATGAGTCAGTTTCCGTTCGTCTCGATCATCCTGCCCTGCCGCACCGAGGAGCGGTACATCGGCCCGTGCCTGGAGTCGATCCTCGCGACGAGCTATCCGCCGGATCGCTTCGAACTGCTCGTCGTGGACGGGCGGAGCGACGACGGGACGCGGAGTGTCGTGGCGCAGCTGGCCGCGGCGCATCCGCAGATTCGCCTGCTCGACAACCCGCTGCGGATCACCCCCGTCGGGTTGAACATCGGCATCGAAGCGGCCTCCGGTGAGATCATCGTGCGGATGGACGCACACGTCGCGTATCCCCCGGAGTATCTGCCCTGGCTCGTGACCGCCCTCCAGGAGACGGGCGCCGACAACGTGGGCGGCGTGATCGTGACGCTCCCGGCCGACAACACGCCCATCGCCCGTGCCATCGCGGTCGGGCTCTCGCACCCGCTGGGGGTCGGCAACTCGTACTTCCGCATCGGGGCGCGGGAGCAGCGGGACGTGGACACCGTGCCCTTCGGGTGCTTCCGCCGGGAGGTGTTCGATCGCATCGGGATGTTCGACGAGGATCTGCCGCGGGGGCAGGACGAGGAGCTCAACTTCCGGCTGATCCAGCGCGGCGGCCGGGTCGTGCTCCTGCCGAACGTGCTGTCCTATTACTACGCGCGCGGCTCGTTGCGGATGCTCGCGCGCATGTACTACCAGTACGGGTACTTCAAGCCACGCGTCGCACAGAAGGTCGGTGCCATCATGACCGCGCGGCAGCTGGTGCCCGCCGTGTTCCTCCTGAGCCTACTCGCCGCCGGCGCGGCAAGCGCCTGGTGGCCGGTGGCGGGCGTGGTTGGCCTCGGGATCGCCGGGAGCTACGCCGCGGTGGTCGTGGGCAGCGCCGCGCTCGCCGCCGCTCACCACGGACTGGCGTGCGCGCTCATGCTGATCGCGGTGTTTCCCGTGCTGCACGTCAGCTACGGACTCGGGTTCCTCGCGGGGGCGCTGCGGCTCCTCCTCCGACGGCGGCGCGGACACCCGGACGCCACCGCCTTGCCCGCCTCCCGATGACCCGGTTGGCGCCGACCGCCCATCGCCCCGAGGTCGCCGGGTTCGCCTACCATGACGTGACCGACGAGCCACGGACCTCCGGGTTGCAGCGCCCCGGAGCCGTTCCCTACAAGCTGGACCGCCTGGCCTTCGCCCGGCATCTGGACGGTATCGCGTCGAGTGCGGTAGCGCCGGAGCTCGTCACCCAGATCGACCTCGCGCGCCCCGGCCGTCATGTGCTGCTCACCTTCGACGATGGCGGCCGCAGCGCGCTGCACATCGGCGACGAGCTGTGCCGGCGCGGTTGGCGGGGGCACTTCTTCGTGGTCACGAGCCTGATCGGCACCGCCACGTTTCTCGACGCGGCCGAGGTGCGCCATCTCCGGAGCGCGGGGCACGCGATCGGCAGCCATTCGCACACCCACCCCGACATCTTTCGGGAGCTGCCGCTGGAGCGGATGGTCGAGGAGTGGCGAACCAGCTGCGACATCCTCACCGACATCCTCGGCGAGCGGTGCGACACCGCGTCGGTGCCCGGCGGCGACGTGTCCCGCCTGGCCCTCGAGTCGGCGGGCGCCGCCGGCCTTCGCTACCTCTTCACCTCCGAGCCGTGGCTGGCGCCGCGCACGGTGGGCGACTGCTGGGTGCTTGGCAGGTTCTGCCCGAAACGGGAGACGCCGCCGGAACGGGTGCGAGCGCTCGCGCAGTTCCGCGGCTGGACCAGGGCGCTGCTCGTGCGGGAGATCAAGAACGTGGCGCGCCGGACCTTCCCGCGACTGTATCGCCGCTACGTGCGCCGGCTGACGGCACCGGCGTAGGCGCAGCCGCTACGGCGCGGCCGGCCGCAGCAGAACGAAAACGTCGAAGCTCGGGCCCGTCTGCGGCGGTGTGGGCGTCGTCCGGCCGATGGGGAGCGGGGCGGGCACGCCGCCCATCGGAATCGCGATCGTGCCGCCGCCAGAGTATGTCCCCTGCGACACCGGTGCGCCGTAGAAGTCCTGGACGTTGCGCACCTCGTACCTGTCCCCCGCAGTCAGTAATCCAAAGACGTCGACAGTGATGCTGCTCCGTGCTCCCCAGTTGTAGACGACGATGTTGGCGCGGCCGGGCTCGTAGGCGTTCGGCCGGACCACGACCTTCGGCGTTGTGGGGGCCGCGACCCCCGCCTGGTCGGTCGCGCCCAACCCCGTCAACCGCTTCCAGGTCGCGAAATCGTAGAGCGTGCCCTGATAGCGCCACGCCATCGCTGCCGGGTCGCGCACGAATGTGTTGCCGGCCCACTGGTAACCACCGACGGACGGTGCCCCCAGATCCACCATCTCGCCCTGACCCAGAAATGTGTTGCTCCCGATCGACGCCGTTCGCCAGTCGTCCACCTGCAGCCCGCTCTCACCCCCGGCCCCGTAGTTCCCCTGTGCCACGATGTCCCGGTTGTCCTCCCCTACAAATCCCAAGCGCAGGTTGTTCCCCGCGGTGCCTGAGAAATACAGCAGGTTGTCGATGGCGCTCGAGCTCTCGGTGGTCGTGTCAGCGCCGATGAGGAGGTTCGAATGCCTCGGCCCATTCACCGAGATCGTGCCATTGTTGAACGAGACATTGCCGACCACGTGCACGTTCGTCAGCCTCGGGTGGTTGGTCGTCGCAAAAACGTGGATCCCGAACCCGAGATTGTTGAAAAAGACGTTGTCCTTGATCCATTTCACCGCGTTGTCGCTCGGCGCGTAGATCCCGTGGTCCAAGTCCTCGTGGGTGCCGTTGTTGTACACGATGCAGCCGGAGACTTCGGCATACCCGTCCGTGGTGCGATGGTTGATTCCCTGCCGCCCGGCGTCGTGGATGACCATGTTGATCAGGCGGGACCCGGACGCGTAAACCTCCACGTCACCTGGCAGGGACGCATTGCCGAGCGGATCGGACTGCATGACCTCGAGGCCCCAGAACCAGACGTTCGCCCCCTCCACCCGCAGGTGGCCGTCGATCGTCGCTCGCTCGCCCGGATATTGGCGCACGATGATCGGGGCGGACGCGGCGCCGGTGAGCGTGCTCGTGAACACGCCGGGGTACGTCCCAGCGCGCAGCCAGACCGTGTCTCCCGGCTGCACCTGGCCGCTCGCGCCGGCGAGACCCGTGACCAGGTCCCACGGCCGGGCCGCGGTCCCGTCGCCGCTGCCCGAGCCGCTGGGCGTCACGTAATGGGCGACAGGCGGGGGGAACGGCGGCGGGCCCTGGCTGGTGCCGCACCCGGCGCCGGCGAGTACGGCCGCCCGCAACAGGCGGCCCAGGGCCTTGGCAATCGTGACCTGCATAGCACCTTTGCCTCGAGCTCGAGGTCACATGAGGCAAAGTCCGTGCCGGTTGTCAAACGTCGTGACCCTGAAGACAGCACAGCCCGGCCGCGCGAACGGCGCGGCCGGGCTGCTCCGCTTCTGTGGCGACGGGGCGTCAGCGCTCGTACGCGCCGATGTCGGGCCCCGCTCCCTGCGGCCTCACCTGCCCGTCCATGGCGTACCTGAGAGAGTACGCCAGCAGGGCCCGGTTGATCGCCGGGCTGCCGGTCAGCAGATGGACGTCATGCCCCCCCAGATTGGCGAACAACGGGTCGGCGAAGGTGTTGTCCGTGATCACGCTCGACGTGCTGTTCTCGATGGCGTTCCAGGAGCTGTTCGGCGAGAACACGATGTTCCGCATCACCACGTTGCCGTTGCCGCTCAGGATCTGCATCTGCTGGTTGCCGGTGTTGTACGCCACGATGTTGTTGATCACCGTGATCCGGTCCGAGCTGCTCGACAGATAGACCCCGGAGTTGCCGTTGGTGACGAACGAATTCTGCGCCACGATCACGTCGAGGGCACCCGGATACAGCTGGATGCCGTGACCCCGGTTGTGCTCGAAGACGTTTTCGGCCACGACGTTGCCGCCACCATTCGTGCTGCTCCAGTAAATCCCGTGATCCACGTTCCACGTCGAGGAGCCGGTGCACGGATCGTTGGCGATCGTGAACCGCCCGTTGTCGTGGATGTAGTTCGCCAGGATCTGGATGCTGCTCACGCCCGCGAGGTAGATCCCCGCGTGGTAGTCGTTGTTGCGGATCTCGTTGTGTGAGATCTCCACATCATGACCGCCCGAAAACTCGATCTGCATCGCGCGTCGCTCCGTGCACGACGTGACGTCGCGACTGAGCGGCCCCTCGATGATGAACCCGGACAGCCGGAGATAGCTGCCCGTGATCTTGATCCAGCCGTGGATGACCGGCTGCTCCCCGGGGTAGGCGACGATGGAGCACGGGCCCGTGGCCGTGCAGTTCACGCTCCAGTATTGCGAGTCATTGCTGGTGCCGAACGTGCCGCCCGTTTCGTACGTACCGGCCCGCACGTAGGCAGTCTGGCCTGGTTGCAGCGCGTTCATCGCCTTCTGGATCGTCTTCCAAGGCTGCGCCAGGGTGCCCGGGTTTGCGTCGTTGCCGGTCGTGGCGACATAGAACGCCGCGCCCGTCGAAGCCGCCAACGGAGCCGGGAGCGCCGAGCCGAGGGTGCTGTCACCCGGGTTGGGGAGCACCACCGTCACTGCTGACGTGCCGTTCTGGCCCTCGCTCGTCGCGGTGATCGTCGCCGAACCCGCCGTCACCCCCGTCACGAGGCCACTGCTGCTGACCGTCGCGACGCTCGTGTTGCCGCTGGACCACGTCACGGTCCGGCCGGACAGCGGGTTACCGCTCGCATCCTTCGGCGCCGCCGTGAGCTGCACCGTCTGGCCCGTCAGTACGCTGGCCGACGCCGGACTCACCGTCACGGACGCCACGGGCACGCTGGTCACGGTGATGGCCGACGTACCGGTCTTCCCTTCGCTCGTGGCGGTGATCGTCGCCGAACCGGCCGCCGCGCCCGTCACGAGGCCAGTGCTGCTGACCGTCGCGACCGCCCCGTTGCTGGTCGTCCAGCTGACCGCGCGACCCGACAGCGGGTTGCCGCTCGCATCCCGCGGCGTCGCCGTGAGCTGCGTCGTCCGGCCCGTCGACAGGCTGGCCGACGCGGGGCTGACGCTGACGGATGCCACCGGCACGCTGGTCACACTGATCGCGGAGGTTGCGCTCTGGCCTTCGCTCGTGGCGGTGATCGTCGCCGAGCCGGCGGTTCCGCCGGTCACGAGCCCACTCGAGCTCACCGTTGCGACGGTCGCGTTGCTCGTCGACCAGTTCACCGCGCGCCCGGACAGCGGGTTCCCACTCGCGTCCTTAGGCGTCGCCGTGAGCTGCACCGTCTGGCCCGTCTGCAGCGACGCCGAGGCCGGACTCACGCTCACCGACGCCACCGGCACGGCGCTGACCGTGACCGCGGAGGTACCGGTCTGGCCCTCGCTCGTCGCGGTGACGGTGGCAGCCCCGGCCGCCACGCCCGTCACCAGTCCGCCGCTGTTCACGCTCGCGACCGCCGCGTCGCTCGTCGACCAGTTCACCACCCGACCGGACAGCGGGTTCCCGTTGGCGTCCTGCGGCGTGGCAGTGAGCTGCACGCCGGCGCCGATCAGCACGCTGACGACCGCCGGGGTCACCAGCACCTGTGCCACCGGTAGCTGCGCCACCGTGACGGTGGCGGTGTCTGTCGCAGTGGTTTGGTTCCCATGCGCGACAACCTTGAAGGTACCGTTGCTCGGACCAGCTTTGATTTTCGCGTAGTGACGCCAGCCCTTGGTCGTGGTGTCGACCAGGCTGCCGGCGGTCATGCTCCAGCTGACAGGAATATTGGCGGTGTCGCCCGCAGAAGTATAGCCGACCGCCATGAGATCGACGGTGTCAGAGGGTTGGACAGTGACGGTTTTCGGCACCACGGCGAGATACATCTCCCCGGCGGGTCCCGTGGTCCGCACGGGCATCTCGCAGGCGAGCGCCGTCAGCGACACGACGACCAGCGCATCCTTCAGCAGCGCCAGGCGGCAGGACAGCTTGTGCATGTATGGCATGTGCTTGCTCCTCTTCTTCTCAGTGACAGCTGCCGCTGCCCGAGTCGGTGAAGGTGCCCCCCGAGACGGGGATGAATTGCCAGGTGTAGGAACCGGCCGACAGCGTGAGCTTCAGCACGCCGAACGTCGTGCCGTTGAACAGCTCGCTGTTCGGCAGCGGTGTCCCTTGGTCGTTGTAGTGACTCTCGCCGCCCGTGCCGACCACGAACTCCCGGATCCCTCGGGTCGGATCGGCCGTGCCCGTGGGCGTCTGCGGCGCGAATCGCTCGTAGTTGTGCTCGTGCCCGGAGATCACGATGTCGGCCCCGGCGTCGTACAGCGCCTGCCACAACGGCTCCGCCGACGACATGCTGCCGTGCTGCGTCCCCGAGCTGAACCGCGGATGGTGCCAGTAGGCGATGGTGCACTGCTTGGTGCTGGCCGCGAGGTCCTGGCGCAGCCACGTTTCCTGCGCCGAGCCGGCACTCATTGAGGCGTTGCTGTTCAGCGAAATGATGTGCCAGGCGCCGATGTCGTAGCTGTAGTAGCCCTGCCCCGACGGGCCGGCGAGCGATCCGAAATAGCCGTAGTAGCCCGACGCACCGCTGGTGTGGTAGTCGTGGTTCCCCGGAGTCGGACGGGTGCGCGCCTTGTGGCGCCCCCACGACGGATCGTAGCACTGCGTGAACTGCGCGTCCGTGCCGTCGGGGTACACGTTGTCGCCGGCCGTGAAGACCGTGCCGGCGATGTTATCGAGCAGCGCGGCGGTCGCCTCGTCGCCGCTCCCCGAGCAGTCGGCAATATCCCCTGCGCCGACGAACACGACGGAGCCGCTGGCCGCGACCACCGTGATGGTAGCGGTGCCGGATTGGCCTTCGCTGGTGGCTGTGATGGTGGCGGAGCCGACGGTGGCGCCGCTGACGAGGCCACTCGGGCTCACCGTCGCGACCGACGTGTTGCCGCTCGCCCACGTCACCGTGCGCCCGGTGAGCGGGTTGCCGCCGGCATCCTTCGGCGTCGCCGTGAGCTGCACCGTGGATCCCACTTGTACCGTCGCCGAGGGGGGCGCCACGGTCACCGACGCCACCGGCACGTGCACCACGGTGATGGCCGACGTACCGCTTTGCCCTTCGCTCGTGGCGGTGATCGTCGCCGTGCCCGCCACCTTGCCCGTGACGAGCCCGCTCGAGCTCACCGTCGCGACCGTGGTGTTGCTGCTCACCCAGGCCACTGCGCGCCCGGACAGCGGGTTGCCGTTGCCATCCTTCGGCGTCGCGGTCAGCTGGACGGTCTTGCCCTCATTGACGGACGCCGACGCCGGCGTCACGGCCACGGAGGCCACCGGCACGAACGTCACCGTGATGGCCGAGGTCCCGCTCTTCCCTTCCGACGTCGCGGTGATCGTGGCCGACCCCGCCCCCACGCCCGTCACCAGACCGCTGCCGGTCACGCTCGCCACGCCCGTGTTGCTGCTCGTCCAGCTCACCGCGCGCCCGGACAGCGGAGTGCCGTTCGCGTCCCTCGGCGTCGCCACCAGCTGCACCGTCCCGCCGACCGTGACGTTCGCGGTAGCCGGCGTCACGTCGACCGTCGCCACCGACACCGGCGGTGTAGTTCCGGTGATCGCGAAATTACAGACCGTGTGCGTCCCGGCATCGGAGTACACAGTCGAGTTGGCGAGACTGGCCACCGCCGCCTGTTCGGTCCGGAACGCGTAGCCCGTGCCGATGGTCGCTTCGGTGCCGCCGGCCGGCGTCAC
>Ga0209690_1002740_pt1 | contig 10033 bp, 7 predicted proteins | sample GraSoiAngelo_150_FD_186164 | JGI IMG/M metagenome (GOLD analysis project Ga0209690, IMG submission 186164) | Grasslands soil microbial communities from the Angelo Coastal Reserve, California, USA - 14_1009_09_40cm (SPAdes) (version 2) | ecosystem: Environmental > Terrestrial > Soil > Grasslands ... | reverse complement strand
GTCGATCAGCGCGATAGACATCGCGACTTCGTGATCCTTCCCGGGCACGCACGCTGAATCGCGCTCAAGCGGACGCGCCGCAAGCCACGCCTGGGTAGACGTCGGCGCCGTCCAGCGAGCGGTGATTTTCCCCACCCAGAAGTGATCGAGCACGTCGGGCCAGCGGTTGTCTCGATCGTCGCGATAGAACCCCTGCACCTGCCCCCGGATCGCCGCTTCGGGAGTCGCGAGCTGAGCCCCGACGGGCGTCACCCATATCAGGGCAAGCACCGCGTAAACCGCCGCACGAGCGATCGTCGCCATGCGACAGAGTAGGGGGCGGCGAGCGGCGTCCGCTATCCGAATCTCGCAGGTAAATCAGCGATTGCTGCCAAAGGGCGCGAGTGAACTCGCGGCTTCTAGAAGTGCTCCTCTTCTGCCGTTGCGGCCCCCCGGGCCGGCAACCGCACGACCTTGTCCCAGGCGCTCGTCTGCCAGTTGTCGGGACGTTCGACCTCGCGCACCCAGGGCGGGAGCGGCACCGTGAGGTAGTGCGCCAGCGCCCCGACGTACGGCTCGTACATCCGGCGCAGCTCCGTGAGCCGCTGCTCGAAGTCGGGCCGGTCCCGCAGCGCGAGCCCACCACGCGCCAGCCGCTCCCGGAGCTTGACCAGCTGAGCGGATCCGAGGCGCTCCCCCTGCCGTTCCGGCGGCGTGCTGAACACCTGCGCCAGGTCCACGACCGCGTGCCGGGCCATGGCGAACGTCAGCTCCGCCTGCCGCGCGCACCAGCCGTCCAGCCCGATCATCACGACCGCGCTCGCGTCGAGGATGGTGGTGAGCGCCGCGAGCCACGACTCGTTGTAGTGCTGCGACCGGAAATAGGCGAGCGGGGGATAAGAGAGGTGACTCTCGAGCACGTCGGCGGCCCAGCGCTCCCAGTCGCGCAACAGCTCGGTGAGTGCGCCGGCGCCGGGGTCGCCGCGGTGCCGCCACAACAGCTCCGCAGCGCTGGGCGGCGAGCCGGCGCGGGCATCGAGCAGCGAGATCGCCACCTCGCGCCGCGAGAACGCCTGATAGATCACCGGGAAGTAGCCGATGACCGCGGCGAGAAACGCGAAACCGGTTCCGGCCTCGATCACGGTGAGCGTCTTCGCGAGCGCGGTGCGCGGTACCACGTCGCCCAAGCCGAGCGTGAAAAACGTCGTACCGCTCATGTACACATCCGACCAGAACCCGGGCGCGCCCCCGCCCCCATCTCCTACGACCCGCATTGCTGAGCCCGCGGCCCACTGCAGCAGACCGAAGGAAAACACGCTGCCGACCGCCCAAAGGGCGAGCAACAGAATCAACGAGAGCGGACCGAAAATCGAGAGGAACACGTCGCGCTTACGGCCGGACAACGCCCTCGCCGCCGCGCGCCACGGGATCCACGTCGAGCGGTAGAATAACCTGGTGAGGCGGATCCGCCCGCTCACGCGCCGCGGCAGGATGATCGTCTCGAACGCATCCCACAGCACGGTGGCGAGCAGCATGGCGCCCAGCACACCGCCCAGCAGGCGCATGGCTACCTCCACGACTCGGTCGGCACGTTGGCCGGCGGCTCGAGCGACTGAAGGTAGGTTACGAGTTTCCAGATGGCGGTGGGTGGCAACAGGCCGCCGTACGCCGGCATGCCGTGCGGCTGGCCGTAATAGATCGACTGGAAGATGTCACCGTCGGCGCCGCCGTAGCGCCAACGGCCGTCGCGCAGGCTGGGGCCCACCCAGCCCACCGCTCCGCCACCGTGACAGCCGTCGCAGTTCATCACGCCGAACGTGCGCTCGCCCTCCGCCGCCGACTGCCGATCTCCCCGGAAGGGATTCTCGGAGGCCAGCGGTGCGCCCGCCGGCGGTGCGACGCCGCCCGCGAAGACGCGCGCCTCGTGCCGCATGGCAGGGGCGGTCTCGTGGCCTTGGCACGCAGCGGAGACGACGAGAGCCAGGGCTACAGGGCGAAAATCCATACGATCCCTCCCTGGCTCGTATGCCGGGCGATGTCCGGCATGAAATCCGCCGGCGGCCGCACGTCCGCCGGGTCATCCGACCGGACGTCTCCCGAGAGCAGGAACCAGTCGCCGCCGATCCCCGCGTACACGGCCACGTACTGCTTGCCGTCGCGGCCCGTGTACGTGATCGGGTTCCCCACCACGCCCGATCCGACCTTGAACCGCCACAGGACCTTGCCGGTCCTCGCGTCCGCCGCCTTGAACCAACCATCGAGCGTGCCGTAGAACGCGACGTCGCCCGCGGTCACGACCGCGCCGCTCCACACGGGGTAGGGTTCCGTCGTCTGCCATACCCTCTTACCGGCGGCCGCATCCCAGGCGATGAACGCCCCCATGTACCCGCCTCGACCCGCGTGGTAGGGGGTGTTCGCGCCGATAAACGGCGTCCCGGCGATGCGAGTCGCCTGAGTCGCCTGGTAGTCCATGCACATGTTGTTGGTCGCGAGGTAGAAGAGCCCGGTGCGTGGTGAGTACGCCGCCGGCGACGCCGGGCTCTTGCCGCCTTCGAGCGTCGGACAAATCTCTTTGACGTTCCCGCGGGACGCGCCCGTCAGCTTGGTGGAATCGACCACGGGTCGGCCGGTCGCGACGTCGACCCGCTTCGCCCAGTTGACGTCTACGAACGGCTGGGCCACCAGCACCTCGCCCGTGGCCCTGTCCATGGTATACGCGAAGCCGTTCTTGTCGAAATGGACGAGGACCTTCCTTGGCCGGCCATTCACGGTCAGGTCGGCGAGGATCATCTCCGAAGCGGCATCGTAGTCCCAACTGTCGTGTGGCGTGAACTGGTACGCCCACACCAGCGTGCCGTCCTCCGGCCGGCGGGCCAGGACGCTGGCGGTCCACTTGTTGTCGCCGGCGCGCTGCTCGGGGTTGTACGGCGCCGGATTGCCGGTGCCGTAGTAGAGCAGGTCGAGGTCGGCGTCGTAGGACATCCATCCCCACACCGGCGCACCACCGTTCTTCCACACGTCGGCGGGCCAGCTCGTGAGCGCCAGCTCGGTGCCCCGATCGTAGAACGGCTTGAACGTTCCCGGCTTCGCCAGGACCTGGCTATCGGGACCGATGTTGTAGGCGGTCCATACGATCCGGCCCGTCTCGAGATCGAGTCCCTTGAGCCAGCCGTGAATGCCGAACTCGCCGCCCGACGCGCCGACGATGACCCGACGCTTCACGACGAGGGGCGCGACCGGCGTGGTCTCGCCCTGCGAGAGGTCCGCGATCTTGGTCTTCCACAGCTCCTTGCCCGTCGCCGCCGCGACGGCGACGGTGTGCCCGTCCAGCAGGTTGTACACGATCTTGCCGTCGGCGTAGAAGGCGCCGCGATTGACGGCGTCGCAGCAGGCGATGCCAAGGGCATTGGGGTCCACCGCGGGACGGTACTTCCATTTCAGGGGATAGCCCTCCCGCGTGAGGTCGAAGGCATAGAGGACGTTGGGGTAGGGGGTGACGACGTACATCGTATTGTCGACCACCAGCGGTTGCCCCTCGTGCCCGCCCAGCACGCCGGTCGAAAAGCTCCACACCGGGCGCAGGCGGCCGGCGTTGGCGCCCGTGATCTCGGTCAGGTCGCTGTAGCGGGTGGCCGCGTAGTCCTTGGCCGGCATGGGCCAGTCGCCGCGCTGCGCGGCGCCGCCAGCCGGCAGAACCGCGAGCAGGGTCAAAACCGCCAGTCGAGTCATGGGCAACTCCCCCTCCCCTTGAAGGGAATATGCAGACCCGTAGACTTGCTGGATGAGCGTTCACCGGGTGAGGCACAGGTGGGGAGCCGGGGGGGCCGGGGTCGCACTGATCGCCCTGGCGGCGGTGTGCGTCGTACCCCGGGCGACCCAGGTCCTCGAGGCACAAGCCGTCGCGCCACAGGCGCCGCCCGACTCGACCGGGCCGTCGCGTCGCCGGCTGTTCGATGCCACGGAACCGCTCGAGCTCACGCTGAAGTCGGATTTCGGCGCGGTTGCCAAGGAGCGCGGGACCGAGAAGAAGGGCCAGCCGGGGATCCTCTCCTACGCCGCCACCCCGGGCGACTCGGTCGTACTCGACGTGCACCTCCGCACGCGTGGCCATTTCCGGCTCGCCAACTGCCAGTATCCACCGCTCAAGGTCGGGCTCGACAAGGCACGGACCCCGCACACGATCTTCGCTCATGAGGGCTCGAGCCTCAAACTCACCGTGCAGTGCCGCGGCGGGCAGTCGTACAAGAACTACCTGCTCGAAGAGTACCTCATCTATCGTGCCTACAACCTGTTGACCGAGCGCAGCTTTCGTGTGCGGCTCGCGCGCGTCACCTACGCGGACGCGAAGGACAAGCACCAACCCGAGATGCGTCACGCGTTCTTCGTCGAGGACGACGACCGGATGGCGCGACGCAACAACGCGAAGGTGTTGGCACAGAAGGGGGTCACCCAGGACGAGCTCGACTACGACGAGACGGGCCTGGCGATGGTGTTCCAGTACATGATAGGCAACACCGACTTCGCCGTGACGGCGCTGCATAACATCGTGCTCACTCAGGATTCGGTCGGCGTCGTGTACCCGGTCCCCTACGACTTCGATTGGTCGGGGATCATCTCGACTCCCTACGCCTTTCCCGATTCTCGCCTCCCCATCCGCACCGTGCGCCAGCGCCTCTGGCGCGGCACGTGCCGCACGCCCCAGGAGCTGGCGCCCCTGTTCGCCAAGTTCAACGCGCAGAAGGAGGCGATTTACGCGCTGTACCGGAGCCTCGAGAGCGAGGGACTCGAGCCCAAGCGCATTCAGCAGGCCCTCGAGTACTACGACGAGTTCTACAAAACCATCAACGACCCGGGCCGTACACGCCAGGAATTCATTCGGTCGTGCCCGCGGTGATCCGCTGGGATGTGCCTGGCGCCGAACGCCTGGATGAGCTGCTCGCGACACCGCCGCCGCTCGGCCTGCGCGCCGGCCCCACCCAGCGGACGTTCCACCGCGATTTGTACTTCGACACGCCGGATGGCGACCTGCACCGGCGCGGCGCGACCTGCCGGTTGCGGTTCGACGTGGACGATCGCCGCGCGCTCGCGCTCGACGTCGCGGGCGTGGCGCAGTGCGAGTCGCGCGTGCTCGAGCTCGAGCCGCGTCACATCTTCGGTGGCGACACGGAGCCGGCGCGCCGGCTGCGCGCGATCGTCGATCCCCGCCGTCTCGCGCCGCAGGCAGAGCTCGAGATCGAGCGGCGGATGCGTGCGGCGCGTCTCCCGCTCCTTCTGGTGCCCCAGTTCGTGCTCGCGTACGACATCATCACGGCGCGGGAGGGCACGGAGGGACGCCCGTACGAGTTCCACGAGCTCGCGGCATGGCGCCGGCCGTGGGGCGTGATCCCGGCGGCACGATTCGCGCGGGCGATCGAGCAACGCTACGGTGTGTCGCGCGCGTCGGCCGATCGGCTCGAGCGCGTCACCGCGCTCCGCGCGGCCCCCCCTGCCATCGCCCGGCAGGCCGCCGTGGTCGCGGTAGCGCACGGGCGCCTGGCGTTGTGGAGCAGCGGTGCCGCGCTGCGGCTGCCGCTGGAAGACGGAGGCGGTGAGGAAGCGTGCCGCCGGGCCATGCGGCGCGTGTTCGGGAACGTGGAAGGGGAGGTGCGGTTGCTCGGGGTCGTGCCGGCAGCCGACCGTCGCCCCACGATCGAAGTGTGGCTGGTGCGGCGCCTGCGGCGCGACCTTACGGCCATGCCCCCCGGCGGCCTCCAGTGGTTTGCCCCCCAGGACATCGTCGCGCGGGTGGGCTCCCCGGTGCTCCGGGACGCCGTCACGCTGTCGGCGCTGGCGGTGGCCGCCCGCTCAGACCTCGTCCCCGAGTGGTCGGCCGCGCCGCTGGTCGAGAATTCCCCGGCCAACCGCGGCACGACCGACGAGACCAGCCGGCTCACGTTGAGCGAGCTGCGGGTACCGACGCTTCCGGCGAAGACGCTCGATGCCGCCCGTCCCGCGGCGGACCAGTTCATCAACAATCTCCTGTCCGCGCTCGAGTTCAATGCGCGAGTCCTCGCATTGGCCGAGGATCCGGGGTCGCCGCTGCTCGCGCGGCTGCGCTTCCTCACGATCTTCAGCACCAACCTCGACCAGTTCTTCATGGTCGACGTCGGGTCCCTGAAGCACCAGGTGGCGCGGGGAATCGTCGAGCGCTCGCCGGACGGCCTGACGCCGGCGGAACAGCTCGATGCGATCGCGATCCGGCTGCGGCCGCTCGTGGCGCGCCAGTACCGCTGCTTCCGGACGGTGGCGGACGCGCTGGCCGCGGAGGGGGCCCGGATCCGCGACTGGAGTGAGCTGGCACCCGCCGAGCACACGTCGCTCGAGCGGTGGTTCGCGGAGAACGTCGCTCCGGTCCTCACGCCCAAGGCGCTCACCCGCGCGCCCGGCCACTCGTTCCCCCACCTGGGCGACCGACGACTGAGCCTCGCCGTCTTGCTGCGCGACGGGCCGGACGGCCCGCTCCACTTCGCCTCGGTCGAGTGCCCGTCTTCCCTACCCCGGCTCGTGGCCGCGCCCGCCGGTGGCATGGTGCCGCTCGAGTCCATGGTGCGCGCCCATCTCGGCGCCCTGTTTCCCGGTCGGGAGGTGGTCGAGTCGCATGCCTTCCGGGTCACCCGGAGCGGGGACATCCAGCTCGACGAGGTCGGCACGGCGAGCTTCGCTCAAGCCATCGCGGACGAGCTGCGCCGGCGGCCCTGGGGGCCGGTGGTGCGGATCGAGGTGGAGCGCACGATGCCCCCGCTGTTGCGCGAGCTGCTGCAACGCGAGCTGCGGTTCGAAGAGAGCGCACTGCAGAGCGCGCTCGGGCCCTCGGACGTGTACGAGGCGGACGGCCCGCTCGACCTTGGCGGCCTGGGCGAGCTGGCGGCGGGCGCGGCCCGGCCCGACCTCGACTACCCGCCGTTCACACCGCGCGATCCCTTCGCCGGCGACTGTGGCGTGTTCGAAGCGCTCGACCGGGGCGACGTGCTCGTGCACCATCCCTACGATTCCTTCGGCGCCAGCGTCGAGCGGTTTATCGCCGAGGCGGCCGACGATCCGGACGTCGCCGCGATCAAGCTCACGCTGTACCGTCCCGGTGGGCCGTCGCGCATCGCCGAGGCCCTGCGTCGGGCGGCCGCGCACGGCAAGGATGTCTCGGTGTTCGTGGAGCTCAAGGCGCGGTTCGACGAGGAGCTCAACATCGGCTGGGCGCAGAGTCTCGAGGCGGCGGGCATCCACGTGATCACCGGCCTCGCCGCCTTGAAGATCCACGCGAAGGTCGCGCTGGTCGTGCGCCGGGCGGCGGGGCGGACCCGACGCTACGCGCACGTGGGGAGCGGCAACTACAACCCTGACACCGCGAGGCTGTACACCGACGTCGGCCTGTTTACGGCGCACGATGGGATCAACGAAGAGCTGCACGCGCTGTTCAACGAGCTGACCGGCTCGTCGCGCCCGCCGCAGGCGGCGTTTCGCCGGCTGCTGGTCGCGCCCACCGACATGCTGGATCGGTTCCTGGCCCTCATCGCCCGCGAGGCGGCGCACGCGCGCGCCGGCCGCGGCGGGCGCATTCGCGCGAAGCTCAACGGTCTCGCCGACTGCACGGTGATCGGCGCGCTGTACCGCGCTTCGCAGGCCGGCGTGGACGTGGATCTCGTGGTCCGAGGAATCTGCATGCTGCGCCCGGGCATCCCCGGGCTCTCCGAGCGGATCCGCGTGGTGAGTGTGCTCGGCCGCTTCCTCGAGCACGCGCGCATTTATCACTTCGCCAACGCCGGAGCGCCGGAGTACTACCTCGGCTCGGCTGATTGGCGGCCCCGCAACCTGCGGCGCCGGGTGGAGGTGATCACACCGGTCGACGACCCGGCGGCGCGGGCCCGGCTCGACCGCATCCTCGAGCTCGAGCTCACCGCCCCGGGCGCGTGGAGCCTCGAGTCGGACGGATCCTACACCCGGAGCAGGGCGGCCTCATAGGCTGCCGTCGTAGCGCATCTCGTTCGTCGGCGTGAAGCCGAGCTTTTGGTAGAGCGGTCGCCCCTCGCCCGACGCGTGCAAGACGATGCTCTCGACTCCGTTCCCGCTGCACCACCGCAACAGCTCCCGCATCAGCGCGTCGGCGACGCCCCGGCGCCGCCACGCCCGCTCGGTGTACACGTTCACCACCAACCCTTGCGGCCCGCGCACCAGCCGCTCGCGGCCGGGGTTGGGTCGGGGCAAGAGCTCCCGCAGCTGAAGTCCCGCGCCGCCGACGATTTCTCCCGACTCGGCGTCCAGCTCCGCGACCCACCCGACGTAGCGGCCGTCCGTGATGGCCTGCGTGACGTACGCCCGCGCGGCCTCGACCAGGGCGTCGTACAGGCCGTCCGGCAGCTCGCCCATGTCGCGGAACATCTCCGCCCGATGGCGCGCCAGAACGCCCGCGTCGGCGGCGGTGGCTCGGCGGATCCGGTACACGGCTAGTGACGTTGCTCGAGGAGCTCCAGCGCACGCCGCAGCCGACTCACGGCGGCGTCGAACACCGGCTCGCCCACGAACGGCACCTGGCTGAGCAGCTGCAAGGCGTTCCGCAGGTGCTCGCCGGGTCCCTCGAGGGAGGGATCGCGTGGGGGGCGGCCGCGGCGCTCCAGGGTGGTCGACGCCGTGGCGGCGGTCGGCCAACAGACGTGGGATCGTCACGACGCCGGGAATGTAGCCCGGCCAGGCAGGGCCAGCCAGCAGCGGCTGCTGCGGCCAAACGCCAGGTGTCCCGGGATAGATTTCCCGCACACCCATGCCATCTATCGTTGACGCCGACCGGTTGAGCAAGACGTTCCAGGTGAAGGTGCGCGATCCGGGACTGCGCGGCGCCCTGCGGGCGCTCCTCCGGCCGCGGTATCGCGACGTGCACGCCGTGCGCGACGTGACGTTCCGGATCGACCCCGGCGAGATCGTCGCGTTCCTCGGCCCGAACGGCGCGGGCAAGACCACGACGCTCAAGATGCTCGCGGGGCTCTTGTACCCCACCAGCGGGCGAGTCGAGGCGGCGGGGTTCGTGCCCTGGACCGGCGGCCCCCCGTTCAAGCGACGCATCGCGCTCGTGCTCGGCAACCGGCAGCAGCTGGTGTGGGACCTTCCACCCGAAGAGACGTTCCTGCTGAACCGCGCGATCTACGACATCCCGGCGGCAGATTACCGGGAACGGCTGGCCGAGCTGGTCACCCTGCTCGAGCTGGGCGACGTGCTCCAGAAGCCGGTGCGCCAGCTCTCGCTCGGCGAGCGCATGAAGTGCGAGCTGGTGGCGTCGCTGCTGCATCGCCCGCCGCTCCTGTTCCTCGACGAGCCGACCTTGGGGCTCGACGTGACCGCCCAGGACGCGATCCGCCGGTTCCTCATCGAATACCGCGAGCGGCACGGCGCGACTGTGCTGCTCACGTCGCACTACATGCAGGACGTGACCGCGCTCGCGTCGCGGGTCCTGATGATCAACCGGGGCCGCCTGCTCTACGACGGAGCGCTCGAGGCGCTCGTGGCGCGGATCGCGCGCACCAAGCGGATCGAGTTGGTGCTCGGTGGAGGGGGGGGCGACGGCAACCGGGTGACCGCCGAGGCGCTGGCCGCGTTCGGCGAGGTGAAGAGCTTCCATTTCCCGAACGCGGTGCTCGAGGTGCGACGCGAGGACGCGCCCGCGACCAGCGCCCGCCTCCTCGCCGCTCTCCCGGTGGCTGATCTGTCGATCGAGGATCCGCCGATCGAGGAAGTGATCCGGCTCGCGTTCGCGCGCGGCGTGGAGGAAGACGAGTGATCAGTCGGTACGCGGCGCTGATCCGCAACGCCTGGCTGGTCGATCTCCAGTACCGGGCGTCGATCGTGCTGTGGCTCCTGTGGGGAGTGGCCGAGCCGGCGATCGCGCTCGGCATCTGGTGGACGATCGCGGGAGACGGGTCGGTCGCCGGGTACGCGCGCGCCGACTTCGCCCGCTACTTCTTCGCCGTCATGCTCATCAACCAGTTGACCATCGCCTGGGATTCCTGGTATCTGGACCGCTGGATCCGCG
>Ga0209690_1002737_pt1 | contig 10038 bp, 5 predicted proteins | sample GraSoiAngelo_150_FD_186164 | JGI IMG/M metagenome (GOLD analysis project Ga0209690, IMG submission 186164) | Grasslands soil microbial communities from the Angelo Coastal Reserve, California, USA - 14_1009_09_40cm (SPAdes) (version 2) | ecosystem: Environmental > Terrestrial > Soil > Grasslands ... | reverse complement strand
GGTGTCCGGCGCGAACGTGTCACCCGTGCTGAGCACGACGCGCGGGACGAGATCCGGCCGATCCCGCCGCAGCCGCTCGAGGAACTCGCGCCCGCTCATCCCGGGCATGCGCACGTCGGAGATGATGACGTCGAAGCCGCGCCGTTGCAGTACGCGCAGCGCTTCGGCCCCGTCCGCGACGCCCTCGCCGTGGATCCCGCGTCGGCCGAGGAAGCGCAGCAGCGCGTTGCGGAGCGCGGTCTCGTCGTCCACGACGAGCACGGTGAGCTCGCCGACGGCCGATGCGCCGGGCGGCGGCGCCTGTGACTGAGGCGGGGATGGCTCCCGGGCGTCGCGGGGCAGCGTGACCCCGAAGCGCGCCCCGTGCCCGGGCTCCGACTCCACCCAGATCCGGCCGCCGTGCTCGCGGACGATTCCGTAGCAGATGGAGAGCCCGAGGCCCGTGCCGACACCCTCGGGTTTGGTGGTGAAGAAGGGATCGAAGATCTTGCTCCGGATCTCCGGTGAAATACCGGGACCCGAGTCGGCGATCTCGAGTCGGGCCTCGCCCTCGGCGGCGCGGGTGCGAACGACGATCGTCCGCTGTCCCTCGATCGTCACCAGTGCCTGCTCCGCGTTGATCAGCAGGTTGAGGATCAGCTGCTGGAGCTCGGAGGCGTCGGCCCAGATCTTCGGCTCGCCCGGGTCGAGGTCGAGCGAGACCGTGATGTTCAGCGTCGAGAGGTGGTAGGAGCGCAGGGCAAACGTGCGGCGCGCGATGTCGTTCATGTCCACGAGGGCGCGTTGCTTGCCGCCGGCGCGAGCGAACGCCAGCAGATTGGAAGTGATGCGTCCGATGCGCGTCGCCTCGTCGTACATCATCTGCAGCATCTCGCGGTGCTCGGGCCTCAAGTCGTCCAGCAGCAGTGTCTGGGCAAAGCCGGAAATGATGGCTGCGGGATTGTTGATTTCGTGCGCCACGCCGCTCACCAGCTGGCCCATGGCCGCGAGCTTCTCCGCTTGCTGGAACTGGGACTCGTTGCGCTTCTGGTCGGTGACGTCGCGCGCGAGGATCAGGACCCTCGTGATCCTGCTGCCTTCGCGGATCGGGGCGTACAGCAGGGTGGCGACCCCGTGGGTTCCGTCGTCGCGCGAGAACGGCGTGTCGAAGCGTTGGATCTCCCCGCGGAACGCCGCCGCCAACTTGTCCCGGACGACCGCCCCCGCGTCGGCGGCCAGGAACTCGAAGATGCTGCGGTTTACCGCGGGCGTGACCAACGCGCCCATGACGTGGGTGGGCCCGTTGGATTCGAGGATACGCCCCTCCTGGTCGACCACCACGATCGCATCGGGGACGGCCTCCATGAGCAGCCGCAGATTGCGCTCCGCGGCGCCGGTGGCGGCGAGCGAGTCCATCAGCGACCGGGTCTGGCTCGCGACCTCGTTCTCGAGTAGCGCCGCGTAGCGCCGGTCGGCGCGGGTGGAATGGAGCAACCGCACGCCGATGATCACGACGGCCAGGGCGATGAGCACCGCACTGCCCGTGTCGGGCTCGGTGGACAGCGCGCTCCTGATCGCAACCGCTCCGATGCCACCCAGCCCGATCACGAGGGCCGCGATGCGCGCGGCGTTGCCCGAAATGGCGCGCGCACCCGCCTCCGGCGTCTGCGGGGCGGCGGGCGCCACCGCCGCGGCGGCGGCGAGCAGCAGCAAGCCCGCGTCCCAGCCGAGATCCAGCACGCCTCCGGCGTGGAAGGTCCCCCGCAGCGCGGCCGTGGCGTACACGACGTTCGCGACGCACAGGACGCCCAGGGCGATCACGACACCCGCCGCGGCCACGGGAACGCGGATGTGGCGCAGCAGCTCCACCAGGATCAGCCAGAGCACGCCGATACCGCCGATCGCCCAGGCAATGCTCGTGAGCAGCGACGGAACGCTGCCTCCGGTGTCGAACAGCGGTTTCAGGAGGAACTCGTAGGCGAGCGCACCAGCCGTGAGCGTGACGAGCACCGTGTCGATCAGCAGCTCGTAGTCGAATCGGCGGCGCGGCTCGGCCCCGACCAGCTTCGTCACGGCGACGAGGAAGCAGACATAGACGCCCAGGTAGCCCGCGTCCGCGAGCGAGGGGTACGGCAGCGGGACTCGGCGGATCAGGTCGTAATAGCTCCAGACCAGCTGCCCCGCGAGAAACAGGACGCAGCCCGCGCCGATACACAGCCAGGCGCGCCGCTGATCGCGAGACGGGTGCCGGCGCGCGGCGACGGCGCAACACGCGATGGCGTACACCGTCGCCCACGTCCCGGACGCACCGGCCACGAGCGCCCGGCGGTGCGCGGGCGCAACCAGATAGGCCAGCACGATCGCGAGGAGGGATCCGGCGGCGATCGCCACCAGCGCGCGAGTCTGCCGGGTAAGGGAAGCCACAAGCGACCTTGGGCTAACCTAATTGTGCGCGCCAGGGGCCGCGAGGGCGTTAAGTTTCGCGGCCGTATGGACCGGCTGGCATGGAGGACCGCGCCACGCGCCTCCCTCGCACAATGGGATGATCTGGTGCGTTTCGCAGACGCGGCGCGGCGTGACGACCTCAACCGTACCGTTGTGTGCGGGATGGGCGGGTCGAGCCTCGCGCCGGAGGTGCTCGCGTCGAGCTTCGCGAATCCGTCCTTGTCCGTGCTCGACAGCACCGACCCGAGCGCCGTGCTCGCCGTTGCGCGCGCGCGCGATTTCGACCGCACGCTGTTCGTCGTCTGCAGCAAGTCCGGCAGTACCGTCGAAACCCTCGGGTTCTATCACTACTTCGCCGCGCGCGCCGAAGCGGCGCGCTTCGTGGCGATCACCGACCCGGGGAGCCCACTCGAGGCCCTGGCGCACGACCGCGGGTTCCGGGCGGTGTTCCCCCATCCGCCCGACGTGGGCGGTCGGTACGCCGCGCTCACCGTTGTCGGGATGCTGCCCGCCGCGCTGCTCGGCGTGAACGGCCGCGAGCTCCTCGAGCGAGCGCTCGCCGTCGACCCCGACGCCGCGCGGGCGCGGGGCGCACGGCTCGCCGCGAGGGCGCTCGCGGGGCGCGACAAGCTCGTGCTCCGGCCGCCCGCCCCCGTGGCGCGACTCGCCGATTGGATCGAGCAGCTCGTGGCGGAGAGCACCGGGAAGGGCGGGCGCGGCGTCATCCCCGTGGTCGACGACCCGATCACGGTTCCGCGTCCCGACAGCCAGATCGTGCGCGACTTCGCGGCCGATCCGCTCGCGCTCGGCGCGGAGTTCCTGGGGTGGGCGTACACCACCGAAGAGCTGTGCAGCCGGCTGGGGGTGAACGCATTCGACCAACCCGACGTCGAGGAGGCGAAGGCCCTGGCGCGCGCCGAGCTGGGGCAGGGGCGCACCGAGCCCGCCGGGGCGCTGCATGGCGCACCCCCGGCGACCATGACCCCCGATGCGCTGCGTCGCACGTTCCGGCCGGGAGACTATCTCGCCATCCTCGCCTACCTCCCGCCCACCCGCGATATCGCGACCCGGCTGCAAGCCGTGCGCGCGGCGTGGGCGCGCGCCCTTGCGGGCTGCGCGACCACGCTCGGGTTCGGCCCGCGGTACCTGCACTCCACAGGACAGCTGCATAAGGGTGGTCCCAACACGGGCCTGTTTCTGGTCGTCACGGCCGACGACGCGGAGGATGCCGAAATCCCCGAGATGGGGATCTCGTTCGGTCGGTTGAAGCGGGCCCAGGCGCGGGGCGACATGCGGGCGCTGCTGGCGCGGGGTCGGCGCGTGGCGCACGTGCACCTGGCTCGACCCGAGGATGTGACGCGGCTCGCTTGAGCCTATGCCCTACGCCTTCGCCTGGTGCCGGCGCGAGTACCCGTCGTGGAAGAACAGCCAGACGCACTCGCGGCTCTCCTGCCGGGACCCGTAGTAGCGCGGCGTCGTGAGGGGCAGGTGGCGCAGGACACGCTCATACAACATCCGCCCGACCGCCCACGCTGGCTGCACGCGCTGGGCGATGACCGACTCGCCGTTGGGTCCCGCGCCGACGAGTCGATACGTGGCCGACTGCTTCCCATCGCGCAGCACTTCGATCGTGTCCGGCATGCCCGCGCCGTCTGCGAATGCGATCCAGGCGTTCACGGCCGGGTGCCAGCCGAGCTTACCCCAGAGGACGGCGTGGGGCGGCTTCTGATTCAGTGTTCTTGACATCTGGTCGACGGGGCGAGTATCACGCCCCCCTCCAGGCGCGTGAGTCTGGAATGCGAACGACAGCGGCTCAACGCCGCACCGAACGTGCCAGTGGCATGCCGTCCGCGGTGGTCTTCGTCACTTTGGTGCTGTGGGTGACGCGCCGCTTGACTTGAACGCGTCGGGGAGCTTGACCCACTGTGCGGGCGCGAGCACGCTGCGGGCGCGCTCGAGCGCCCGGCGGATGTTCTCGCGCTCCGCCGCCACCTGAGCCTCCGCCGGCAGCGAGTCCGACACCGCGTGGTTCTGGATGTCCAGCGAATCGGAGATCGCGTGCAGCAGGGCGACCTGCTGGGCGGAGAGCTTGAGCGAGTCCTGTAAGCCAAGGAGCGCCGCGACGGGGTTGGTGAAGGTCCGTGCGTCCCCTGCGGCGACGTCCGCTGCTAGTGCGCCCTCCGGACCCGTGGACCGGCGGCGGGCGGCGCGCAGGCGCTCGCGCGTCTGGCCGGGGCCGAGGGCCACGTGCGCTTGGAAAGCGATCTGGAATGGCACGGAAACACCGCCGGTGGCGCTGGCGGTTGAGCCGAACCGGCCGTTGACGCTGTACAGGTAGCGAGCCGTGGCTGGGTCGAAGCCGTGCACGTTCAAGAGGACGGGGTCGGGTGTGGTGGAATATCCCCAGCCATGCAGGTTGGCAGCGCCGTGCAGCCACTCGTCCAAGCCGCCAAGTAGATTGAAGGTTAGCAGCGAGACCGTGAGCCGCCGGTCCGCGCCGAACCACGCCGGCCGCCAGTTGACTTGCAGGTCGAACGTTGGCTGCCACGGACCGGTGCACGAGTTGCGGGTAGCGATGCGCCCGAGCTGATGCTCGAGGCAACTGCGCGCCCGGGAAGGCGCTGCGCCCAAGAGTGTGCGCATGCTGCGGGCGACCGCCGTGTCCGGAGTCGTCGCGGGGTCGAGAATGAACGCGCGGTCGTTGCGCGCGCCGTCGCCGTTGATATCGCTTCCGACGAGCGGCGTATACGGCGCCCCCGATGTGAGGTGCCCGATGGCGCTGAGCTCGAGGCTCCGGGTGATGGGGTAGGTAACGGTGCCGAGGAACGAGTGCCGACGCTCGAGGTCGCTGGTCGCCCACTCGGGCACGTTGGGATCGGCCGCCGTGGTAGGCGCCGCGAACGCGCGCGTAACGGAGCAGCACGAGTAGGAGGACTGGTCACGGGCGCGCGTCAGTGCGTACGACAGCCGGACCACCGCGCCTGCGTGGGTCACTCCGATGAACCCCAGGATGAGCTGCTTCGTGTCCGACTGGAGCTCTGAGCCCATGGCGAGCACCTGGCCGAACGCGGGATGGAGCCGCGACGCTGCATCGCTGAGCGCCCCCGTCGTCGGCACGATCGAGTCAATGGGCACGTAGACCGGGCGGCGGGCTTCATCCGGCAGAGTGAAACGCGGCGTCGAGACCAAGTTCAGATCGTGGAAGCCGTATTGGTTCCTGCCGCGCGCGTAGCTCGCTTCGACGGTAATCCAGTCATTGCCATGGAAGCGGCGGAGCCACCCGAGCGATCCCCGCCAGGCGCGCGGCGCGGCGAAGTTGGGCTCGAACACTGTCACATCGGGCTGCGGCGTGATCGCTACCGCACTCGTGCTGTCCAGGCATTGGGTCGGGATCGTGGCCGGATCCCGCGCATATTGCGACCACGCCGGGGTCGGGACCGCCGAACCCACGCAGACCAGCCCCGCTTGAGCGGTCGCCAGACCGGGCGCTCCGAGGGCCGCGCTGTACAGGAAGGTCGGCGTGAGGCCGCGGAAGTCACCGACCCCGCCCCGGAGGAAGTCGGTGTGCGCGCGCCCGGGCTCCGTTCCGATGGTCCACGTGAAGCCGAGCCGCGGTGAGACGTGGAACTCCGTCGGGATCCGGTCGGTCCGGACCGCGAACAGCGAATCGACGGCGCGGTTGTACCCCGGAGCGCCGCTGAAGCGCGCGTGCTCGAGCCGCAGGCCGTAGGTGAGCTGCAATCCAGTGCTCAGACGCCACGTGTCACCGGCGTAGAGCGCGCTGTTCCACGCCGTGCCTGCCCGTGCGAGCGGTGCGAGAGTACGCAAGAACACGGACGCGCTGTCGGCGGCCAGCGCGGCGAGCGAGGGGAACACGAACGTCCCGAACTGGTTGGCGGTCTGATTCTCTGCGACCCGCGTGCCGTTGAGGAAGGCGCCGAGCTTTACCCGGTGCGCCGTGCCGCCCGGCAACCACGACAGCTCCTCGGCGGCCTCGACGCTGCGATTGTCAGTGCGCAACGGGAGGCCATCGTTGCCCCCAAAGGCCAGGGTTTGGACTCCCTGTGCACCGCCGGGAAGATCGGACGTGACCACCACGAGCGCCGCCGGGATCGCAAGGTAGGGTCGCATGTCCCGCCGTGTAGCCGAGAGGTAGCCGCGCAGCTCGTTGATGACGTTGCCGCCGAAGTACGAGGTCAGCGAGGCCATCACGCCACCGGCGCGTTCGGAGCGCGTCCCCCCGGTCGCGGGCAGCGCCAGCGTGCTGACCCGAGTGGGTTCCTGGGAGTCCCAGCGGCCATCGAGGGCGAGAGTGTTGTCGCCGCTCCGGTCTTGCGAGAGACCGGCGATGGTCAGCGGCGCGCCGCTCGAGCGCGCCAGACTGAGGAACCGCGCGGCGGAGTCAGGGCTGACGCCGAGTCGCAGCAACGTGGCGGCGTCGGCGCTGGTGAGTGACGGAAGCTCCTGGCCGCGCCAGCGTCCCTGCAGCGCGCCGAAGATGAAGAGCTTGTTGCGAATGATCGGCCCGCCCATCCCCCCGCTGAGCAGCTGTTGCGTGGAGCCTTGGCCGAAGGGCGATGACGTGGCCTCACCCCACGCGACGTCGCGATCGCGCACGGCATAGGTGTAGGACCCCTGTGGCGCGTTCGTGCCGCCGCGCGTGGTGGATGCGACCACGCCGCCGGAAAACTGGCCGCGCGCCACGTCATAGCTGCTCGTGACGACGCGCGTGGATCGGACGGCATCTTGCGGCACGCTCCCCGTGCCGAAGGACGCGCCGTCGAGGGTCACGCTATTGGCGGTGGGCCGCTGGCCGGCGACGGAGAATGCCGTCGCCGTTGAGTCGTTGGCACCGATGCCCACCACGCCGGGCGTGAGCGTCGCCACGGCGTTCAGATCGGACGGGTTAATCGGCAGACGGACCAGCTGGTCCGGGCTGAGGCTGCGCTCGGTGGCCCCCGGCCCCGCGCGCTCCGAGCGGCCGGAGCGTCCAGTGACCGTGAGCGGCTCGAGGGAAACGGCGTTGAGGCCCATCTGGACGTTGGCCACCAGGCGGTCCTCGTCGGCCTGCCGAGCCACGGTGACCCGGACGGGTGCCATGCCGATGAATCGCACGACGACCTGATACTGTCCCCCGCCATCGGGGAAGACGATTGTGAAGCGCCCGCGCGCGTCGGTCGTGCGCTGGCGCGACACCTGGGTCTCGAGCGAGATGGCCTCGACGCTGGCACCGGCCAGGGGCTGGCTGTCGGGCCCTGTGACCCTGCCGACGATGATGTCGGTCGTGGTGCCGACCTGTGCGGCGACCGGACACACCAACACCCCCGCCAGCAGGGCGACGAGCGGCCACAGGCGACAAGGTCGAAGGGTCATGACATTACCTCGCTCTGAGGCACCGTGGGCGTCATCGCGCACCAGCGCCGGCGGGAAGGGTGGCGTTCAACACGGTCTCGAGCACTTGCTTCGAATCGAAGTACGTCTCGGCGATAGCCCGCGCCGCGAGGCAGTGGCGCTCGTAGTCGCGGTTGATCGCGTCCAGGGCACGAGCGGCCTCGTCGACGGAGGAAAAGCGGAACATGCCCTCCCCGTTGACGAGGCAGGAGCTCGGACCGGTGTCCTGTACCACGACCGGCTTGCCGCTGGCCAGGTAGCACACCGTGCGGTCGCTCACCCACGCGTTCTGAAATTCCATGCAAGACGCCTTGGCGCAGCTGAACTCGCCGCGCGAGCGCTGCACGTAGGACCGGTAGGCCTCGGGGCTCCCGGCGACATCCCTGGAGTGCCGTACCCGCCACCTGTTCTGCGTGAGCCGGCCCAGGTCTGCCGCATCGCGATCGTCGGTATAGAGCGCCAGCTCCAGCGGCTGGCTCGTGTGACGTGGCAGGCTCTCGAACTGCAGGAACGCGACCCGCTTCGTGTTCTCGCGCAGCACGGTCTTGCCGTTTTCCGTGACCTTCAGGTAGTCAGTCGTCGACCAGCTCGAGACCGTCGTGAACGCTTCGGCGTGGGGATCGTACGTGAAGGGCCAGAGATCGAGACACACCGGAGGCCGGATGCGGTGCCACTGCAAGCCGCAGTCGGAGAAGCGGGCCGACGGGGTCCCCACGGTTTCGCCGGTGGTCAGGTAGCAGTCGTGGGGCGCCACGCTGAGCTGACCCGTGCTGATCCAGAACTGGAGCAGCCCCGGGTCGATGTCGACCAGCGCCGTGCGCCGGGCGCAGGCGAGCAGGCGCGGATCGATGGCGTAGTGGAAGTTCAGCAATAGGTCGGCGCGCTTCAGCACGCGCTCCACGTCGGGCCATTCGCAGCCCACGAACCGGAAGTCGCTGCCGGCCTTCGCATAGAGCAGCGTCTTCCCGTCGAGCCCGAAGCGCTTCATCCGCTCGAAGAAAGGCGCCAGCAGCGCCGCCTCTTGGGCTGAGTCCCCCGAGGCCGGCGGGCGGAACTGCTCCAGCCAATACACGTCGCATCCCAGCCGGCGCAGCCCCTGGGCGTATTGCATGTACACCCAGAAGTGACCGCCGCCGTCCGGGAAGTTCGCGACCTTGTAGACCGAGATCACGGCGATCACGCTGTGCCCTCCGAGCCCGAGGGAGCGGCCACGAGGGCCGACAGGTCCCGGAACCCCACCAGGCGAATGCCCCGCTCCGCTAGCGCCGGCCGTACGCGCGCGTCGCACAGGGTGCGCAGCTCGGCTTCCCGCTCGATGGTGTAGCTCGAGGCGAGTCCCTCGTCGACGTACCCGGCGTGGCACGTCAGCTCGGTCACTCCGGGGCCGAGCTCCGTATCCAGCAGGCGGAGCAGGCCGGCGACGCTGATCTGCTCCAGATGCGTCTCGCCGCCCCATTGGCCGTAGAACTTCGAGAAATGGCGGACGCTCGAGTACCCTCGCACCGGGACTCCGACGCGCTGGGCCCACGCCCGCACGTAGGGTAGGGCTCGTGGGTCGCGGTGAACGTCGTGGTGCGAGTCCACGTGCGTCGGTGGCGCGCCCACGAGCTCGGTGAAGCGGCCGAGCTGACGGTCGAGCTGGGTGGGCACGTCGGGCGCTGTACCGAGATCGAGCTCGAGATGCAGGCCGACGCTCAGCGCGGGGCATGCGCGGCCCAATGCGGCCGCTTCGCCCGCCGCCGGCCGGTACACCATCAGGCTCGTGCTCGTGAGGATCCCCTCGCGATGCGCCTCGATGATCCCCCGGCTCACGCCGCGGCTGATGCCGAAGTCGTCTGCGGTGACGATGAGCACGTTCACGGGCGCTGTCACTCCGGAAGCGGCGGCCGGAGCGCCTCGAACCAGCGCTCGTAATCGATGAGCTCGTCGATCCCCCACGCGGCGCCGTCGTGGAGGGCGGCGATCGCGTCAAACAGGATGCAGTGGGCGTAGCGAGCACTCTCCGCGGTGTGGCAGAGCAGGTTCAGCTCTTCGGTGCCAGGGAAGCACGAACCCGCGTGATCCACGGCGTCGCGATAGCGCCGCACGATCCACGCCCGCTCCTCGGCCGGAGACTGGTACAGGAAGGTGGAGAGATCGTAACTGAATGGGCCCGCGCCGACGTGGTCCCAGTCGATGAGCCGCGCACGCGGGCTGGTGTCGGCCATGGACACGAAGACATTC
>Ga0209690_1002725_pt1 | contig 10052 bp, 10 predicted proteins | sample GraSoiAngelo_150_FD_186164 | JGI IMG/M metagenome (GOLD analysis project Ga0209690, IMG submission 186164) | Grasslands soil microbial communities from the Angelo Coastal Reserve, California, USA - 14_1009_09_40cm (SPAdes) (version 2) | ecosystem: Environmental > Terrestrial > Soil > Grasslands ... | reverse complement strand
AATCGCCCATTTGTGCCCAAATGGCGGTCTGGAAGCGAGAAGCTAGGCCACGAGGCGGAACGGCTCGGGCACGAATTGCATCCGGGTTCCCTCGAGCGCCTCGAGGGCGTCGTCGACCGTCACCTGCCGGCGGCGGAAGTTGCGCAGCGCAAACCTGTCGCACGCGGTCTCCGCGCCCGACCGCCGGCCCTGCATCTCGCGCAGATACCAGTGCAGCCATTCGTGGAGGTACACGAACCGCAGCACGTCGCGCCGGGTCCGAAACCGGGCCTTCTCGGACAGCCAGGCGAACTTCATCACCGCGCCCGGCTTGCGCCTGGCGTTGACGTAGACGAGCTCGGCAAAGGGCCGGAAGGGTTCAGGAACGCTGACGACGATCCGTCCCACGTCGAACTCGCACAGGCCCGCAAGGTGGGGCCGGGTCCGGTACCGGAGTGGCTTGATCACCACCCGGTAGTCACCGGGTGACGGCAGGCCCGACAGCGCCCGCCGGACGTCGGCGGCGTTGAGCCCAGGCAGGTCGCTGCGAACCAGGAGTCCTCGCGACGGCGCTCGGTTGGCATCTCGCTCCCAGGCCGCGACCGCACGCCGGGCGGCCCGCGGGTCGAAGTGCAGCTCCTCCGCCAGCTGAATCGCTGAGCGACGAAGGCTTGTTCGGGCGGGGGGCAGGATCAGGAGGCTCACGGCTGTGATAAGTAAGCGCCCACTGCTCGGCGTGTACCCGTCGCCTCCAGCCCGGGGTCTTGAAGCGCGTTGAGCGTTGTCATCATTTACCTCTGTGGGCGCTCACAAGGTCAAATTGGAGTCGGTCCGCCGCAAGTCCGGCGGAAGAATCCGTCACGACTCTGTGCGACCAGACGCTCGGCGATGGCTCCTACTCGGCTGTCGATGCGGAACCGGATTGCGCGAACTGCATCCGGCGATCGAAGGACCAGGCACGCATCTCCGGCGCCTTTTTTGCCCAGGAAGAAGGCTCCGAGCTCCTCCGTCTGTCGTTGGAGCAGGCGCGAGAGAGAAGGCCCAACCTGCGAGTCCTTCCACAGCCCGGCGCTTCCAGGGAAAAGCCGGTGGTCTGGCCGGCGTCGAAACCTCCTCCCGAGACCGTTCCGGACCAACTCGGGGAGCTCGTCACGCGCGGCTTCAAGCCCTCGGGCGAAGGCGTTTGGCGCAGCCCGCAAGGCGTCATCGTCCGCATGCGCAAGCACGGCCGCCCGCGCAGCGAGAAAGTGGACTGGCGGTTTGACGAGCTGGTTTTCGAAGGTCCGGTCCTCGCGACGCGCACCGCAAGCGGCGTGAAGATCAAGGCCGGCGATGTCGAGGTGACCCCGTCAGGCGACGGCTTCGAGGTGCAGCTGAAGAAGAAATAGGGGACCGGGTTCAGCCGGCCCCCTGTTGGTGCGGTTACTTGGCGGCGCTGGCGAAGTCGTTCGTGTAGGTCTTCGCAAGGTCGACCGTGGCGCCCTTCATGTCCTTCACGTATTTGAGCTCGATATCGAGCGCGTTCTGTGCGCCCGCCGGCGGCATCTTGCCATCGGCCGTAAACGAGTCCTTCTGACCGTCAAGGGCGGTCACGTACATGTCCTTGTCACCGGCGTAATAGTCGGCCGGCATCTTGTCCGCAATCTCAGCTGCGGTGTGTGACTTCATCCATTTCAGCGTCTTGACGTACGCATTGACCAGGCGCTGGACGACGCCCTTGTGGCTGCTCACGTAACTCGACATCATGAAGATGCCGATGAACGGGTAGTCCGAACCAAGCGCTGCGCGCGTCGTGGCCGGCGTGCGAAGGTCGATCAGCACCTTGCCGGTGCCCGTCTTGATCAGGCGCGAGATCGTCGGCTCGGTTGTCATGCCCGCGTCGATCACGTGCTGCTGCATGGCGGCGATGAAAGTGTTGCCCGCACCCACCGCCACGAACTTGGCGTCGGTGCCGCTGAGCCCCGCGCGTCCGAGCAGCGCAAGGCTGATGGTGTGCGTGCCTGAGCCGATCGAGGTCACGCCCAGGTTCTTGCCCTTGAGGTCGGCGGCGGACTTGATCGTGCCCGCTTTGGTTGCATCGACCATCTCGGCCTCGCCGGGCGCGATCTGGAACTGCACCACCTGCTGCATGAACTTGCCCTTGGGCTGCAGCTCGAGGACGTGGCTGAATGCACCAGAGCCGGCATCGACGTTGCCGGCGATGACCTCTTCCTCAGACGCCTGGCCCGAACCTTCGTCGATCAGCGTGACGTTGAGGTTCTGCTCCTTGAAGTACCCGAGGATCTCGGCGAGCTTGTTCGGAATGTAGATCTGCTTGTTGAGCCCGCCGACCATGATCTTTACGTCGGCCGGCGAGTTGTCCTGCGTCGCCGGTGCGGCTGTGCTGCCCCCGCACGCGGTGAGGACGAACACCCCGGTCAGGACGAACAACAACGGACGGATGAATACGCGCATACGCCTCCTCCTAAATCTGGACTTCGCTGCCGACTGCGGGTGGGCGCCATCTGACCAGGCGGTTCTCGAGGGCGGTGATGATTGCTTCCGCCAGCAGCGCCATGGCGGCGAGCAGCAGCATCCCCGCGAAAACTCCGTTGGCGTTGAAGTTGTGCTCGGCGCTGTAGATCAGCTCGCCGACACCCTGGGTGGCCCCGAAGAGCTCGCCCACCACGGCACCGACCAACGCCAGGCCGAAGCTGATGTGAAGGCTCGCGATGATCCAGCTGAGCGCGGAGGGGATGATCACCTCGGTCGTCAGTCTCCGATCGTCCGCGCCCAGGATGCGTGCGTTGGCGATGAGGTTGCGTTCCACCTCGCGCACGCCCTGGAAGGCGTTGAAGAACACGACGAAGAAGACGAGGATGGCCGCGGTCGCAACCTTGGAGCGAATGTCCAGTCCGAGCGAGATCGCGAACAGGGCTCCGAGGACCACGCGCGGGATGGCGTTGGCGGCCTTGATGTAGACCGAGAAGACGTCGGCCAGGAGGCGATTCCGCCCCAGCAGCACGCCTATCACGACGCCGAGGACGGTGCCGACGATGAATCCGAGCACCGTCTCCTCCATCGTGACCAGCACCTGCTGCCAGAGGGGGCCCAACGCCGTCTCCTCGGTGATCCAGATCCAGAGCTGCCTGGCGATCCCGGACGGCTGTCCGAAGAAGAACTGGTCGACGATGCCGATGCGGGTCGTCAGCTCCCAGCTGCCGAGCACGAGTACGGCGACCAGCACACGCAGCCCGTAGATGTTGAGCTGCCGCCTGCGGCGCGCGCGAATACGCAGCGCCGACAGATCCGTGATTGGGGCGGGGTTCCCTGGCGCGCTGCTGGGCGCCGTCACCTCAAGCCGCGCCGCTAAGTTTCTGACGCTCATAGCTCACGAGAACTTCGTCCCTCAAGTCGTTCCAGATCTCGCCGTAGATCTGGCTGAACTGCGGCTGCATGCGAATCTCGGTCACGTTGCGCGGTCGAGACAGCGGCACCGGGTAGTTGGCCTTCACCGTCCCCGGCCCGGCGCTGATGACAAACACGCGGTCCGCCAACGCGATCGCTTCCTCGAGGTCGTGCGTGACGAAAACAACCGACGCGCGGGTGTTAGCCCACAGCGATAGGAGCTCGTTTTCCATCAGCGCTCGTGTTTGCACGTCGAGGGCGCTGAAGGGCTCGTCCATGAGCAGGATCTGCGGCTCGTTGATCAGGCTCTGCGCGAGGGCGACGCGCTTGCGCATGCCACCGGACAGCTGATAGGGGTACCGGTCCTCGAACCCGGAGAGGCCGACGCGCGATATCCACTCGCGCGCCATCGACCTGGCCTGGCCGGTCGTCCGGCCGTGGTAGCGCGGTCCAGCCGCGACGTTGTCGAGCACCGTCTTCCACGGGAAGACCGCATCGGTCTGGAAGACGTACCCGATGTCCTCCGCGATGCCGTGCACAGGCTTGCCGAGGACCAGAACCTCGCCTTCGCTGGCCGGCTCCAGGCCCGAGATCAAAGCCAGCGTGGTGGACTTGCCACAACCTGTCGGTCCGACCACGGCGCAGAACTCGCCCGGCTGGACGGTCAGGTTGAGGTCGCGCAGCGCCGTGTAGACGCCGCCCGAAGGCGTCAAAAACCGCTTCGTGACACCGCGAAGCTCGATGGCTGGAGTCATTCATAGGGACTTTCCTCGGAATCGCCCGCGGCGGCAACGGATGCGGTCGTTGTGGCCGTTTTGGTCGTTTTGGTCGCCGGACGGCCTCCGGGCGAGGGACTACGATCACGTGTGACTCACACGTGAAAACCCGGCTTCCCCTGGCCTACCAGATCCTGGTTTTCCAGGTCGCGATCATCTTGCTGTCGGCGCTGATCGGCGCCGCCGCCGCCGTCTGGCAGGCCGGCCAGGAGCTGGACCGCCAGTACGAGCAGCGCTCGCTTGCGATTGCCGAATCCGTCGCGACGAACCTCGCGATCCAGGATGCGCTCCTCAATCACGACCCCGACGGCTCGATCCAGAGAGCCGCAGAAGACGTCCGGCGTTCAACAGGGGCGCGCTACGTGGTGGTCACGGACGCGCAGGGCATCAGGTACTCACATCCAAACCCGGCGATGATCGGAAAGTTGGTGGACGAAGACCCCTCGGCTGTCCTTGCCGGACACACCTGGGTGGGGGTGCAGAAGGGAACGCTTGGCGTGTCCGCGCGAGGCAAGGCCCCGATCTTCAACCAGGGACACGTGATCGGTCTGGTCTCGGTCGGGTACCTCGAAGACACGGTCGGCCAGCAGCTTCTGGCGGACCTGCCGGGTTTTGCGACGACCGTTCTCCTGTCGCTTGGCCTTGGAGTCGCCGGATCGATGCTGCTCGCATCCCGTCTCAAGCGCCAGACGTTCGGACTGGAGCCTTACGAGATCGCCGGACTCCTGGAGGAGCGAGAGGCAAGCCTGCAGGGCATCCATGAAGGCGCGATCGCGACCGACGGCGACGGCACCATTACGCTCGCCAACGACCAGGCGAGGCGATTGCTCTCGCTGCCCACGGATTGTGTCGGACGAAAAGTCGCGCAGGTGCTGCCGCAGGGCCGGCTCCTGAAGTTTCTGTCAGGCGGACTCAAGGACGAAGACGAGGTGCTGCTGGCGGGCGAGCGCGTCCTGGTGGCGAGCCGTCGGGCGATCCTCGTCCGCGGCCGGGAGATCGGCCATGTCGCCACCTTGCGCGACACGACCGAGCTCACCGGGCTCGCGCGCGGGCTGGGCGTCGACAGCCTGACCGATGCGCTTCGCGCGCAGGCGCATGAGTTCGCGAACCGCCTGCACACCATCGCCGGCTTGATGCAGTTGGGCCGCCCCGAAGAGGCGATGAAGCTGATCGCGCAAACGTCGGACGTGCATCAGGAGCTGACCGAGTCGCTGCTGGAGCGTGTCGGCGACCCCGTGCTCGGGGCGCTGCTTCTCGCCAAGGCCGCGATCGCATCGGAGCGCGGGATCGAGCTGCGCGTGAGCGACGACACCGTGGTTACCCGCAGTGCGCTCGATAGTGAAGACCTGATCACGTTGCTCGGCAACCTCATCGACAATGCGCTCGACGCGGCTGCCACGAGCGATGGGCGCTGGGTCAGCGTCTCGGTGACCGAGCTGGACGAAGAGCTCGTGGTCAAGGTCCACGACTCCGGCTCGGGGATCCCGGATGGTGTCGACGGGCAGATCTTCCAGGAGGGCTTCAGCACCAAGGCCGGACCGAATCGCAAGCGCCGCGGCTTCGGTCTTGCGCTGGTGCGCCAGGTCGCGCGCCGAAACGGAGGCGACGTCTCCGTCGTCAACAACGGCGGCGCACTCTTCATGGTGCGCATACCCCAGAAGGTGGCAGCCGGGCGATGATCCGCACACTTGTCGTCGACGACGACTTCAGGGTCGCGGACCTCCACTGCGCCTATGTCGACCGCGTGCCGAGCTTCCATGTCGTGGGACGCGCGCACACGGGCGGCGAGGCGCTGCAAAGCGTTGGCCACCTGCAGCCCGACCTGGTCCTGCTCGACATCTACCTGCCCGATATGAGCGGCCTGGAGGTGCTGCAGCGCCTGCGCGAGGACGAAAAGACACCGGTCGACGTCATCGCGATCACGGCGGCGCGCGACGTGGACAGCCTGCGTGCCGCCATGCGCGGCGGCGTCGTCCACTACCTGATCAAGCCGTTTCTTTTTTCGACGTTTGAGGAAAAGCTGCTGTCCTACGCGGCGGCCCGCGACAGGATTACGCGTCTGGCCCGCGCCGAGCAAGGCGACGTGGACCGCATCTTCGGGGCGCTGCGCACCGCGCGCGCCGAAACATTGCCCAAAGGTCTTTCCGACGCGACGTTGGAGCTGATCGTGGCGGCCCTCGGCCGGTCGCGGTCAGGTCTGCCGGCGACCGCCGTCGCCGACGAGGCGGGCGTGAGCCGCGTCACCGCGCGCCGGTACCTGGATCACCTGTGCCAGCTCGGCCGGGCAGAGCTCACGATGCGGTACGGCGGTCCCGGCCGCCCAGAGCATCGCTACCGCCTGGTGACCAGCCCCGTCAGCTAGTGCAGGCGTGGCCCGCTGGCCACGCCGCCGGGTGACGAGGGTAGGCCGAACGATGAGTGGCCGGCTGGAAACAGGCCGGCCGCGTTGGCCACGATGAGGCCCAGCAAGACCAGGACGTCGGCCAGCAAGAACAGTCCGACGATGTCCCAGTCGACGCGGTTGGCGAGTGCCAGCCAGTCCGGGGCGTTGGGCGCGTTTTCCGGCTCCCAGCCGCAGATCGGGCACCTTCCCTGCGTGTAGCGCGGGTCGAAGCTCCAGCGGTCGGCCTCGCAGTAGGCGCGCACCGAGCGGCGCGCACGAGGCCGCGCTCGGGGCAGGCGGAGCCTGGCGATCACGGCGAGAGGACCTCGTCGGGCACCCTGTCTAATGGTGTATTGCGGGCCCACACCCACGCCGCGGCCGCGGCGAGCAGCAGGGCCTCGAGCGTCAGGAACATAAACGCGAGCGGCATGCGGTTGGCCGCCAGGGCCGTGCCCAGGTTGCTCAATCCCGAACCCGGGCCGCCCGGCCCACCTGTCTGGTCACCGAAGCCGCCGAAGTCGCCAAAACCGGCGCCGAATCCCCCAAAGCCACCGAAGTCGAAAGCTGCTCCGCCGGTTCCGACCTGCAGGTCGGCGAAGCCCTCGCCCAGCACGTACTCCGCGCTCTGGGTTGGAACGCCCGGGCCCGGCGACGGGTGGGTCATCTTGATGTGCAGCCCGGTGGCCCAGATCGTCACGTGGCTGCCGTCCACGGTTTTGACCGGGGCGACCGTGTAGATGGTGATGTAGGTGACGTCGAACGTCGGCACGCACCCGCTGGACGTTCCGCCGCTCGACCCGCCGCTCGAGTCGCCACTGGATCCGCCCGAGCCGCCGCCGATCGGAAGAGGGGGAATGGGACCCGGGGGCGGTGGAGGCGGGGCCGGTGCTTGCACGGGCGGTTTCGGCGCGGGCGCCGCCGTGCAGGGGAGCGGGCGCTTGTCCTGGATGGTGACGCCCTGGTCGCTGACGCTCACTGGCGTGCCGTTGGCGGTGACCTCACCGCCCTTCACGGTTGCTTCGCCGCCACCGCCCGACAGCGAGCTGTTCGCCGTCACGTCGACCATGATCTTGCTCACCTTCACGGTGCCGATCACGAAGCTGTCCACCTCGGAGTGCGTAATCACCGTGAGGTTGCCGCCCGAGTCGATCACGGTGTTCGTCCGGCCCCACGCCCCGCTGAACGGCTGCGTGCCGCCGCCGGCGTAATACGCGGAGGCGCTGGCCGTGAGCTGAGCGGCGTCGGCGTCGGCCCGAGCCCCCGTATCGCAGCCGTTGCAGTTGTCGATGTGCGAATGCGACGGGCCGGGATAGGTCGACCTCGCGTACGGCACCTGGTTGTTCGGGTTCTGGCAGATCTGAGACGGAGGCGGGTGGTCGCCCGAGTTGCTGCAGCCCTGGTTGTAGTTCGACCCGACCGTCGCCGTCAGCGGCCCGCTGTCGGAATAGGTGGCGACCGCCGTTGTCGACGGGCTCGCGTCCTGCTGCGTCTCAGCGAGCGGATAGCGGTTGTTGACCGCTCCGTTCTGGAAGTTTGGGAACGCGTCGCTGCCGCCGATCGCGTGCACGCCTGACGCGTATCCGTAACTCGTGTAGCTGGACGGCACCGCGGCCAACGCAAAGGCTGGAATCAATACCACGGACGCTGCAGCCAGGACGAGGCAGTTGATGACGACGAAGAGCCGTTTCATTGATGGTCCACCTTCTCCAGGAGCTCGATCGCGACCGCCCCAGTGGGCCTGCCCTCGACCTCGGCACGCTGCTCGAGCGCACGCTTGACCTTGGCCGGGACGCGGACGGACACGATCTCCATCAGCGCCGGGTCGACATGATGCCCATTGCCGTCGCCGTTGGCCGCGGCCACCGCCGTCGCGTCGACGGCCGTTCCGAGGTAAGAGCCCGCGACAAGCTTGCGGTCCGCGCGCAGCTCGGCCGCCGGTCCGCTGAGACCGATGCTGCCGTGCTCGAAGACGAAGGCGCGGTCCGCCACGTCCAGGGCCGATTCGACGAACTGCTCCACCAGCAACACCGCGATGCCCTGCTCGCGGAAGACACGAATGATGTCGAAGAGCTGCCGCACCACTGTCGGCGCGAGGCCCTGCGACATCTCGTCGATCATCACCAGGCGGGGTTGGGAAAGAATCGCGCGGCCCAGCGCGACCATCTGCTGCTCCCCGCCGGACAGCGTGCCGACCAGCTGGCGCCGGCGCTGGCGCAGCTTCGGGAAGAGCTCAAAGGCGGGTGTGATGTTGACGTCGTGGCCCGCCGTGTTGGACACGAGTCGCAGCGTGTCCTCGACCGACAGATTTGGGAACAGGCCACGGCCCTCGGGGATGTGGATGAGCCCGAGCTGCGCGATCCGCTCCGCGGACGTGCCGGTCACGTCCCTGCCGCCGAACATCACGCGGCCGCGACGGGGATGGATCATGCCGGAGATCGCACGCAGGGTGGTGGTCTTGCCGGCGCCGTTGGCGCCGATGCAGGCGACCACCTCGCCCGCACGCACCGCAAGGTCGATGTCGCGGACGACCTCCAGGCCTCCATACCCCGCCGCGAGGTGCTTGACCTCGAGCAGCGGCGCTTCCTCGCGCCGGGCCGCGGCGACGCTCGCGATGTCTCCCGCCGGCTGCGTCGACTCTTCGCCCAGGTAGGCGGCGACGACCTTGGGGTCGCCGCGGATCGCGGCGGGCTGCCCTCTCGCCAGCAGCTTGCCGAAGTCGAGGACGTAGACGTAGTCACAAACCCGCATCACCAGGCTCATGTCGTGATCGACCAGCAGCATCGAGACGTGGAACCGCTCCCGCACCGCGTGCAGGAGCTCCGCCAGCCGCGCCGTCTCCTGCGCGTCGAGGCCGGCCGCCGGCTCGTCCAGCAGCAGCAGCCGCGGCCGCATCGCGAGCGCGCGCGCGATCTCGACACGCCGCTGGATCCCCGCCGGCAGGTCCCCGGCCAGCGTGCCGGCGTAACGGTCGAGGTCGAGCACGTGCAGGATCGCGCGTGCGCGTTCCATCGACGCGCGTTCCGCGTACGAGGAGAAAGGCAGGTGGAGCGCGTCGCTGAACGTGTTGCGCCGGCCGAGCGCGTCCATCGGCACGATCAAGTTCTCGGCGACGGTCATCGAGCCCCACAGCTGGAGGTTCTGAAATGTGCGCGCGATGCCGAAGCGCGCTCGCACGTGAGGCGGCGCATAGACCAGCGAGTGGCCTTCGAAGAAGATCGTGCCCTTGTCCGGGGCGATGACGCCGGAGATGCAGTTGAAGAGCGTCGTCTTGCCGGCGCCATTGGGGCCGATCAGGCCGAGGATCTCGCCGCGGTTCAGGTCCAGCGACACTCCGTCCAGAGCGACGATTCCGCCGAAGCGCACCGTGATGTCGCGCACCCGCAGCATCGTCATGCGACCTTCACCTTCCTTCCGTCGAGCCCACCGACGGCAGACCGCGCGTGGAGCACCCGGTGGCGGAGGTCTCCCCACACGCCGTCGGGCAGCGTGATGAGCTGGACGATCAACAGCACGCCGACCGCGATCTG
>Ga0209690_1002722_pt1 | contig 10060 bp, 6 predicted proteins | sample GraSoiAngelo_150_FD_186164 | JGI IMG/M metagenome (GOLD analysis project Ga0209690, IMG submission 186164) | Grasslands soil microbial communities from the Angelo Coastal Reserve, California, USA - 14_1009_09_40cm (SPAdes) (version 2) | ecosystem: Environmental > Terrestrial > Soil > Grasslands ... | reverse complement strand
GCACGGGCTCGGGCACATCGGTCCCTGACGGGAATGCCTGCGCCACCCGCGCGCTGACGTCCAGCATCCGCTTGTGCATGTGGTTGGCCTCGGAATACTTGAGCAGGAAGCCGTCCCAGAACCCGCCGCGCAGGAACGGCTGGAAGGCGGCCAGCCGTCCCGCCCGATCCAGTTCGGCGCGCCGCTCCTCCAGCGCCTTGGCAGCAGGAACCGGCAGGGCCCACTCCATGAGCTCCTCGTAGGAAGCCGCGGGCAGGTACACACGCCCGGTGGGCGGATGCGCATCCAGATGCTCACCGAAGGTCTGCAACCGGAGCCAGGAGCTCGCTTGCTCCAAGGCGGCGAACAAGCGCTCGAGATAACCTTCCTCGTAGACCCACTCATAGGTGTCCGGCCACAAGCCGAACTTCTCTCCGTCGTCGGCGTAGGTGACCGCGACCTCACTTCCCCGTTTGCCGAGCCGCGCGAGAAAGCCGATGAGTTCCTCCGGGACGCGGAACGGAATCAGATAGCGGAGCTCTTTGCTGATCGGGAAGATCGCCAGCGGGTGGCCTTCTTTTTCCGTCAGGTAATACCCAGACAGTGTCCTCGGATCCAGCCCCGCGTGCATAAAGTGCGAGTCGTCAAGGATCGTGTACCGAAGCCCCGTCGGCGCGAGCTTCTTCGGCAGCGACCCCTCCCACACCCGCTCGGCGAGCCAGAGCCCCCGAGGGGTTGCGCCAAGACGGCGGTGCAGCCAGCGCGAGAGCAGCCTGACTTGTCCTACTGCGTCACGGTCCGGGATGACCGAGAGGATCGGCTCGTAGAACCCGCCGCCGAGGATCTCGACTTGGTTGGCCATGACGAGCTTCGCGAGCCGGTCCAGGAACGCTGGCTCCTCCTGCTCGAACCACTCCAGCAATGGCCCCGTGTAATGCACCGTCAGCCGGACGTGCGGGTGTCGCTCCAGGAGATCGAGGAACGGCCGGTAGCAGCGCTCGTACGCCTTGCGGAAGACATGGGCGAAGTTTCCCACCGGCTGGTGGTTGTGAATGCCGAGCAGCAGCGTTACCGGGTGCACGTCAGACCCTCCACATGGCACCCTCGAAGGTCTGATCGGGGACCGTGAAGGTCACGTGCTGTTCGTGGGGGATCCGCTCGAGCTCAAGGTCGCCCTGCATCACCCTCACGGCGAAACGGACCTGCATGCCCGGATCCAGCCCGAGGTCCTTGAATGGCACCGCCAGCTCGATCACTTTCTTGCGCCGGATGCTGTCGTACGTGTGCGTAGAAGGGGGGGACGTCCCGTCCGGGCTGTGCATCAGCGTGAACTGCGACGGATCGGGCAGGTCGAGCCGGAAGATCAGCCTGGCTGGCCGCGGCTCGATGAACTGCACGTGCACCGCGGGCGTGTCGAGCACGTCGTCGGCCGCAGAGGCGGCGGGATCGAACCGCAGGTACAAGCTGTCCAGGTTGAACCCGAAATAGATCCGGCTGAAGAATTCCCGCCGGGTATGCATGGCGCTGCGGATCGGGCCTCCCTCTATATAGCCGGCGCCTTGCCACTCGTAAAAATCGGTGACGACGCCGTCGAGGACCGGCGTGATGAAAGCCGTCGGCTCCCGGAACGCCTGCTTCGCTCGCTGGCGCAAGACCGGAACCTTCAGGAACTCCGGCACCTCCGCATGGGCAAGCCGGTAGACGTTCGCCAGATGCAGGCGAAACAGTTGGTCGAACACCACTTTGTGGTCCGTGTCGAACTCGTCGCCGTACCACCAGAACCAGTCGCTCCCTTCGGCGGCATAGAGTTCGTCCCACGCCTGCTGGACCGCCTCGGGCGGCAGGTCGCCGGCGCGCTCCCGCTGCTGCAAGAAACGCCGGGTCGCCCCCACCCGCTCCCAGGCATCATTGTCCTCGAGATGGCCCACCCAGATCTTCAGGTCGGCGTGGATCCACGAGCCCGTGTGCAGACGGGCCAGCGTCGCGGTCGGGGGATGCTCCGCCAGCTCGCGATCCGGCGTCACCGTCAGAAACCGCACGCCGTCCGAGCCGTCCGACGTCAGCGCCGTGTACAGGCCGCGCAGAAAGCCCTCGCCGCCGTCGGGGTAATGCTCCCACGGGTTCTCTCCGTCCAGGATGACCGGCACCACAGGGCGTGGCCCCGACGCGCGCTGGGCGATGGCCTTCAGCCGGCCGCAGAAATCCGACACCGCCGCTGCCGGCTCGTTCCTGGAATAGGTAAAGCCCACCGCATCGGAGAGGTCACGATCCCGGAACAGGACAGCGAGGTCCCCACCTTCGACCTGCACCCGGTAGGGACGGTAGAGGTGCTCGTCCCGCCGCCAGTGGTCCAGGGAGCGAGCGAGAATCCCCTCGTCAGTGGCGGCCCAGCGGAAGCCCAGGCTCGTGAGGATCGGGACCAGTTCGGGGCACACCGAGCCTTCGGAGGGCCAGAGCCCTACCGGACGCCGGCCGAAGAGCCCCTCGTGAAAGCTGAGCGCCTTGCGGAGCTGGGCCACCGCATCCTCCTGATGCGCAAACCGCTGCGGCAGGGCGGAATTGGGCCGAGACCGGCGCGCCGAGTCGGTGTCGATCAGCAGCGGCAGGATCGGATGGAAGAAGGGCGTCGTGGAGAGCTCGACCTGTCCGCGGTCCTGCAGCCGTCGGAACAGCGGAATGATCTGGCCGACGATCTCCCGTTGCGTGGCCAGCACAATCTGCTTGTCGGACTCCGTGAACTGCCGCCCCTTCGCCGTCAACTCCCGGAGGACCGGGTATTGCGCCAGCGCACGATGGCCGAACCAGGCGAGATTGTGCCACACCTGAATATCCAGCAGGTCCTGGGTGGTGAACCGGCGGGCCAGCTCGGGCAGATCCTCATCGCGCGGGTGCGTGCCCCGTTGGATCAACAGACCGTAATACCGGTCGTGCGGACGGATCATCGTGTCCCAGTTGGCGCTGAAGAAGTAGCGTAGGATGAAGACGCGCTCGTCTCCGGTCAGGTCCGCCGCCTGGCGCGCCGTGTGTGTCCAGAACAGATCCGTGACCGACCCGTCCGCCAGCTCCTGGAGTTGGAGCAGGAGCGAGGGGGTCAGATTCACCGTGACTCGCACGTCAGGGTGCTCATCCAGCAGGATGCCCATGTCGAAATAGCCTTTGATGGCGTGCAGCCGCACCCAGGGCAAGGGCGCGGTCTTCGTCAGCGGGTCGGTGTAATAGGGCTGGTGCAGGTGCCAGAGGAACGCAACGGCCAGTTCCTTCATGAAGGCTACGCCGGCGCCTTAGCCGAGGCTTGCCCCATAGACTGGAACGCCCGATCCACCTTGGCGGCCATGTAGAAATCGCTTTCCGTAAGCCCCTTGATCTTATGGGTCCAGATCTCGACCTTGCACTTCCCCCAGGCCACGTGCAGGTCCGGGTGGTGCCCTTCCTTCTCCGCGATCGCGCCGACCTTGTTGGCGAATTCGAGCGCCTGGACGAAGTTCTTGAACGGATAGACCCTCTCCAAGTGCCCCTCGGCGTTCAACTGCCAGCCCGGCTCGAGCTCCGCCAGCATCGCTTCCGCGCGCGATCGTTCCATCGGCGGCACGCCCCCGCGGCACGGCACGCATGGCTTGTCGGCAAGATTCATGCTGCCCTCCCTCCAAAGCCCTTTCGCCCGTTAAGACATCCCAAGCCAGTCTATCATGGCACGGCACAATTATGGTAGGTTTGGGGATGCTCTCCAAGCTCATGCAGCACGTCGCGACCTCCAAGTTGTGCATTGACTACGTCGGCACGTTCGGCTGAATGACTCCGGTCGCTCCTCCCCCACCCGATCCCACGCTCGTCGCCGAAACCGTCAAGACCAAGCTCCCCTTCCGCGTTAAGCTGGCCACAGTCGCGCCCCTGGCCGGTGATGCCTCCAACCGGCGGTACTTCCGTCTGATCCTCGCCGGCGGCCCGCCCCATTCCCTGGTCTTGATGCAACTGGCCTCGCCGGAAGCATTCAAGCAGTCGGAAGAAGCCGTGAGCGGCGCCACGCCCCCGGTGCTGGAACTGCCCTATGTCAACATCCTAAGCCATCTCGCCAAGGCCGACGTGCCGGTCCCGGCGCTGTACTACTACGATCAGCCGGTCGGGCTCCTGTACCTGGAAGACGTGGGTGATGTGACCCTGGCCCAGGCTAGCCAGGATGCGACGAGCCCGGACACACCGGAGCTCTACCGCCACGCAGTGGACCTGCTAGTCCGGCTCCATCTGAAGGCGACGTTCCCTGCCAACCCGGCCTGCCTGGCGTTCGGCCGCGCCTTCGACGTGCCGCTCCTGATGTGGGAGTTCGACCACTTCATCGAGTATGGCATCGAGAAACGCGCCGGCAAAGTCCTGCCGGAGAAAGATCGTCACGCCATCCGGAGCGAGATGCGGAAGATCGCATCGGTGATGGCGGCGCAGCCCCGCGTGTTCACCCATCGGGACTACCACAGCCGCAATCTCATGGTGCAGGCCGGGAGTCTGCGCGTCCTCGACTTCCAAGACGCCCTGATGGGCCCCTCCACCTACGACCTCGCGTCCCTGCTGCGGGACTCTTATCTGTCGCTCGACCAGGACCTGATCGACGAACTGGTCATCCGCTACCTGGAGGGACGGGCCAAGGCGAGCGCACCGCTCGACCGCGTGACGTTCCTGCGACTCTTCGACCTGACCAGCATCCAGCGCAACCTCAAGGCAGCCGGACGGTTCGTCTATATCGCCCGGGAGAAGCACAACGATCGCTACCTCCAGCACATCCCACGGACCCTGGGTTACGTGAAGCGAAATTTCGAACGGTACCGAGACCTCCACTCGCTGCGAAAAGCGCTCGCCCGTTACGTGCCGGAGCTGGCCTGACCGCCGCGATGAAGGCGATGATTCTGGCAGCCGGTCTCGGGACCCGCCTGCGGCCGCTCACCGACACGACCCCCAAAGTCCTGCTGCCGGTCGCAGGAAGGCCGATCCTCGAGTGGAATCTCCTGCTCCTCAAGCGGCACGGGATTACCGACGTCATCATCAACCTGCACCACCTCGGCGAGCAGATCGTGCACGCGCTCGGGGACGGGGCGCGCCTCGGCCTGCGCCTTGCGTACTCGCACGAGCCCACGCTCCAGGGCACCGGCGGCGGCATCAAGCAGGCCGCGCCCTTTCTGAAGGGCGGACCCTTCCTGGTCCTCAACGGGGATACGCTGTCCGACTGCGACCTGACGGCCCTGATCGCCGCCCATCGAGCCTCCAGGGCCCTTGCCACACTGGCTGTCCGTGACGACCCCAACGCCTCGTCGTGGGGACCCGTCACCCTCGACGCGCACGCGCGGATTCTCCAGATCAAGGGCAATCCGCCGCTGGCGGAGCGGCGGACCGCGCTCTCGGTCTGCATGTTCGCCGGGATTCAGCTAATGGAGCAGGCGGTCCTCGACGCCATCCCTCCAGGTCCCGGCTCGATCATTGACGTGTATGGCAGCCTGCTCCGCCAGGGGCGACCGCTTCACGGCTACCAGATGAGCGGGTTCTGGTCGGACATCGGCACCCAGGAACGGTACGCACAGGTGCAACGCGACGTCGCGGAAGGTCAGATTTCCCTAGGGTGGCGACAGGGATAGAGGGGTAAAGGCTACGCTTTAAGAGCCGCCAAGCGCTTCGTGAGAAGGGCACGCTGGCTTTCAGTGGGCGCGTCGGGACCTTTCTTCTTGGGACCGTACTCGGTCAGGCACCGCTCAACGGCGCTACGGGCCTCGTCCTTATGACCGGCCTTCTGCAGGAGCACGCTCAAACGGATGAAAGCCGGCACAACGAGATGCAAATCCCGGTCCTCCCCCGCATGGTCGATGATTGCGCGGTAGTGCTCGATGGCAGCACTGGGATTGGCCTCCTCGGAGCGCAGCGCCTCCAACATGCGCAATGACAGGCGGTCGGCGGAGATGCCCGCGCGTGCCGTGCTCGCCTTCTCCAGCAGGGCTTTGAGCTCGCCATCGACAACCCACATCGTGCCACCTTCCTGCTTCAATCGCACCAGCAGTTGCCCGGCTTCCGTCCATCCACCATACAGCCCCACCAACACATAGAGGCAGTTCGGGTTATTCTGGCAGGGCCTCTGAAGAGGCGAAAACTTGTTAGACATGACGACACCCGGGCTATAGGCGAAGTTGTTGGCCGCGCGGCAGGCGATGCAGGAATCGGATGGCGTCGCAAAGAGGAAGACCCGGACGCCGGATCGTTCCCAGAAATCCTTGGTCTGGATGCTGCCGGCCTTGACCAGCATGTCATGGAACTTCCAGATCAGAGTGAGGCCGAGAATCGCGAGGAGATAGGGGAGGATGTCGGGCAATTGGATGGAGCTTGGCAAAATGGAACTCAGCACGTTGAACGGACCGTTCAAGGGCTCTCCTCGCTGGAGGGTGAACCGACCCTGTAGCCTCGCGCAGTTTGTATCACGATGTCGGGGAAAAAGAAAGAGGAAGAAGCCGGAAAACCTTACGCCGCCAGGGTGGGGGTAAAGAACCGGAGGCGGAGCGCGTTGGTGACGACGCTGACAGAGGAAGCGCCCATCGCGGCCGCCGCGAGGATCGGGTTCAGCCAGCCGAGCGCCGCGACCGGAATCAGGAGAACGTTGTAGATGAAGGCTGCGAGGAGGTTCTGCTTAATGTTACGCATAGTGGCCCGGCTCAGTTGAATCGCCGTCGCCACACCGCGCAGATCGCCGCCGATCAGCGTGACGTCCGCCGCCTCCATGGCCACGTCCGTCCCGGCGCCGATCGCGATCCCCACGTCGGCCTGCGCAAGCGCTGGGGCGTCGTTCACGCCGTCGCCCACCATGGCCACCCGCCGGCCCTCTCCCTGCAGGCGCTTCACCTCGAGGGCCTTCGCCTCCGGTAAGACCTCGGCCAGGACCCGCTCAATGCCAACCTCCTTGGCCACCGCCGCGGCCGTGCGCGGATTGTCCCCGGTTATCATCACCACGTCGAGGCTCATGGCCTTGAGCGCCGACACCGCCTCTCGGGCGTGCTCCCTCACGGTGTCGGCCACCGCGATGATGCCGACCACAGTGCCGCCCACGGCCACGAACATGGGCGTCAGGCCGGCCTCAGCCAGTCGCGCAGCCTCCGCCTCCAAACGGCCGACCTTGAGGCCGTCCACTTCCATCAATCGAAGGTTGCCGACGCGCACGGGCTGGCCCTGCACTGTGGCACGAATACCGTGTCCCGGGACGGCCGCAAAGTCCTTCAGCGGCTCCAGCGCAATGCGCAACTCGTGGGCCCTCCTCACGATCGCCTCCCCGATCGGATGCTCCGAGCCCTGCTCGGCCGATGCGGCAAACTGCAAGAATTTTTCGCGCGACCATCCCCCCTGGCTCACGACGATCTCCTTGACCGCCAACTCGCCCTTCGTCAGCGTACCGGTCTTGTCCAGCACGACAGTCGTCACTGCCCGCGCCTGTTCCAAGGCTGCACCGCTCCGGATCAGGATCCCATACTCCGCGCCACGCCCGATCCCCACCATAATCGAGGTCGGGGTCGCCAGCCCCAGCGCGCATGGGCAGGCGATGATCAGCACGGAGACGAAGTTGAGCAGCGCCTTGGTGAAGGCCGGCTCCGGGCCAAACGCCAGCCAGAGGCCAAACGTCAGGACGGCCACCGCGATGACGATCGGCACGAAGACGGCGGCCACCTGGTCCGCGAGCCGCGCGATGGGCGGCTTCGAACCTTGCGCTTCCTCCACCAGCCGCACGATCCGGGCAAGCGCGGTGTCCGCGCCCACCTGCGTCGCCTTAAAGCGAAAATATCCGGTCTTGTTCAGCGTGGCGCCGATGACTTGATCGCCGGGCCCCTTGTCCACCGGCATGGACTCGCCGGTCAGCATGGATTCATCCAGCGACGACGTGCCTTCCAAAATCACGCCGTCCACCGGCACCTTTTCGCCGGGGCGGACCACTACGACATCGCCGACTTTTACGTCCTCGACGGGAATGTCCAGCTCGCGGCCGTCGCGGATCACCCGTGCCTGCTTGGCCTGGAGGCCGATGAGTCGGGTCAAGGCCTCCGACGTCCGTCCCTTGGCTCGAGCTTCGAGGACGCGGCCCAGGAGAATCAGCGTGATGATCGCCGCGGACGAGTCAAAATAGACCTGCGGCGTCGCGCCCCCGGCGGTAAAGACGCCGGGCGCCACTGTGGCCGCCACGCTGTAGCCGTACGCCGCCGACGTGCCGAGCGCAATCAAGGTGTTCATGTCGGTGGTTCCGTGCCGGGCCACCGCCCAGGCGCCTTTATAGAACTGCCAGCCGGCCCAGAACTGCACCGGGGTCGTCAGCAGCAACTGCAGCCAGAAGGAAGCCGTTTGCGAGACGGGCAGGCCGAGGTGCTCCGACATGCCCAGGAGCATGACCGGCACGCTCAACGCTGCGGCAACCCAGAACCGGCGCTTCAGCTCCCGATACGCAGCCTCTTTCCGTTGCTGCCGCTCCTCCCTATCTGTCCCTCCCCCCTGGAGGAAGAGGGCGGGGGTGAGGGGGGCTTCCACCGCCATCACCGGCGTGTAGCCGAGACCGCGGATCGTCTCCGCGATCGCCGTGGGATCAGTGACCCCAGGGTGGTACTCGACAGTCGCCTGCTCGGTGGCCAGATTGACAGCGGCGCGGGAGACCCCCGGGACCGCGCTCAACCCATGCTCGATCTTGGCGACGCACGATGCGCAAGACATGCCTTCGATCGGGATCGTGAGGGTCGCGGGTTTGGCGGTTTGTTTGGTTCGTCTGGTTTCTTTGGTTTGTGCGGGCTTCGCCCGTGAGGGCATCATCGTGACTGGCTGCGCCGGCGCGTGCCCCATGCCTCGAGATCCGCCTTTCAGGACCGCCTCCGGGTCCTTCTCGAAGGTCCGTTTGCACCCCGGCGCGCAGAAATAGTACCTGGTGCCGTTGTGCACTGCCGAGGCCGGCGCCGTCTGCTCGTCCACGGTCATCCCGCAGACCGGATCAATAGGCATAAGTTAAGACTATAGGGTGGAGCGGGAGAGTTTCAAGGGATATCACGTGACCGCCGTTTCAGTAAATCCAAATTCCGCTGAGCAATGGGATTATCTTTAGCGGCGGCATAAGCTTCTCGAGCCTCTTTCGGAAATCCAGCGTGAAACAAGGCTGTCCCTAAGTTGCCATAGATTTTGCCTTTTAGGTCAGCAGTCAGGTAGGGGTCTTGTACTTCCTCAGCCTTCTTCGCAGCCTTCTTGAGGATCGTCGCCGCCTCTTCGAACCGTTTTTCGTTGAGAAGAATCAAACCCAGCCTGTTGAGGGTTCTTGGATCCATTTCACTCTCGTCCAGGACAGCCGCGGATTTATAGAGGACCCGCGCCGCGGCGGTGTTTTGCTCTTTGTCTTCAAGAACCCGACCAAATCGTTTTGCCGCCAAAGGGGAGGCCTCCCCCGACGACGGTGCGACAGCCTCAAGGTTGAGCATGGCCACCTTTTTCTTCACCTCCTGGGAAAACGAGGCGGGCGACACGCCAGACGGCGTGGGCGAAATCAAAAGGCGTTTTGCGACGAACTGTTGATGGAGTGCGGGATCCGATGCAACGTACGCACCAATCGCAACAGCTTGGTCGCGTTGAATCAGCAGCTTGACCTCCTGTTCGAAGAAATCCATCACCTTGGAATCCGATAACAGTTCACCATGCCCGGCATCGAGTTGGTAAATATGCCCGGTGTCGATCTCGCGATACTTCTGATTGGTGGCACTCTCCCTCGGAACACGACCGTCGCCACCGACGAGGCTCTGTCTGCGAATGATCTCCAGGGAGCCATTGTCGGTATCGAGGATGAACCGCATCGCAAGTTTAAGTCTGCTCGAGAAAAGATAGTAGATCGAGTCCTTGCCCTGCTGTCTCTTGAATGACGCATTGAACTGTTTCGCCTTGGCTATCGCATCACCGACTTTCTCCATGTAATGCTGCAGGCGCTCTTCATCCGTTGAGCCTGGCATTTTCGTTTCTCTCGCATACTCGATGAATTGCTGCTTGAAGCGGCGCTTCCAGAAGTCCAGAAGGAGCAAGTCCTGGCCCTCAGGTCCCGGATCATCTTCGA
>Ga0209690_1002713_pt1 | contig 10078 bp, 8 predicted proteins | sample GraSoiAngelo_150_FD_186164 | JGI IMG/M metagenome (GOLD analysis project Ga0209690, IMG submission 186164) | Grasslands soil microbial communities from the Angelo Coastal Reserve, California, USA - 14_1009_09_40cm (SPAdes) (version 2) | ecosystem: Environmental > Terrestrial > Soil > Grasslands ... | reverse complement strand
AGAAGTGGTCACGCTGCGTGTGCAAAACATCAACGGCGACGGCCAGCAACATGGCGACATTCCGTTTGGTTTCCTAACGGCCGATATCAACGGCAATCGCACCGTCGACAGACCAGACCTGCAACAGCTTCAGGCTGACAGAGGCCAGCCGGTCACTGCCAGCAACTTCCGCGACGATATCAACCTGAGCGGTATAGTGGATAGGCCGGACCTGCAATCGGTGCAGACCAACAGAGGCCACTCGATCCCGTAATTCGAGAAAAGATATCTTGTCTCCGGGAGTTCGTCCGACCGTCATTCCCGGATGGGAATAAGCGCTGGACCAATCTTCAGCGTTTAAGCTTGCTCTCGCCAGCGGTAGCTGATCTTATTCTCGCTGAGGCATGCATAAGGAGGAAGAGATCATGAACAGACAACTGAATAAACCAAATTATCCCGTTTTAATACGTTTGCTGACCGTGCTCGTTTCCGCAGTGGGACTGAACCCGGCGGTGGCGACATCGGCGCACGCAGCCGGCAATGTGGAGCTGAGGCTGGAGCATGGAAACGCGGTCATTACAGGCGACGAGGGAGACAACAACATCATTGTCATTCAAGCATGTTGCCAAACTGTCATCGTGACCGGCCGGGCGGAGACAACGGTCAACGGTAACACCGGCCGGTCTGAGGTTGAGGGCGTAATCCACGACATCGATATCAAGATGAAAGGCGGCGATGACTTTGTCAGGGTTGAAGTGGTTCCTGGATTTCCGCCAATTCCCGGGAACCTGAAGATCGATATGGCTGAGGGGGAAGACACGATCGAGCTTTTGGATGTGACAGTGGCGGATGATACGCGGATCGACACTGGCGATGGAAATGACATCATCTTCATTGATGGTGTGCTTAGCCCGAACGGGTTCACCAACTCGGACTTTACCGGGAGCTTCACGTTGAAAGGCGGAAGTGGCGATGATCTCCTGGAGTTTCATCACACGGTTTTCCGGAGCGATGTGGATGTAAGGATGGGCAGCGGGATTGACGGCGTGTGCAACACCGAAGACTCGGAATTTCTGAATCCCGAGCGGGCGCGCTTCGACGGCGGAGCGCCCAGCGGGTTCCCGGGCGACGGGTTCGTCGCACCCGCGATAGAATTTACCCACATCAATAATTTCGAGGATTTTCCTGATGACTGCTCGTTTCTCGGTGGCAGAGACTAACCGGGAGTTGACCTCAACTGAAACCCCAGCCCCCGTGATGGTGTGACGGCTCTTCTGCGTTTCCCGCCCATATGAGGAGCAACGGACAGAAATAGGCAGAAAAAATTCCGCTTATTACGATGTTAGGTGGTTTCGCGCGTTCGTATGCAGACAGAGCGTTCTCTCGTTCGCCAGTCTGGACGCATCGGCTCTCGCCAGTATGCTTCAGTTTCGGCTCCGGCCACGCTTGCGGCTTCGCAATCCGTTCGGCTACGCCAGTGCGGCTCTGGTGCCGAGTCTCCCGTTTCTGTTCTCTTCACGCGACGCTCCGCATTTTTGCTCGCACTTTTTCCAGAGTTCTGGTTCGCTGTCGTTCATGCGGCGACGCGCTCGCAACGAGGGAAGGCAAGCTGAATCATTCCGCTTCCTAATTGCCGAATAATTCGGCACAATTCTCTCGGCCCGCTATGTCGATCATCGATACCGCAAAAGACATTTACTCTCTGGCCGCGAAAGGGCTCACCATCGACCTACAGGAAAAGCTGATGCAGCTACGAGAGCAGGCGCTTGAGCTACAAGAGGAGAATTTGTCTTTGCGGAGTCAATTGCTGACACTTAGACAACAGCTCGATCGAAAAGAAAACCTAGAGTTCGATGGGTCGGTTTACCGCGATGAAAAAGGGACCTATTGCCCCACCTGTCACGACAAGGACAACAAACTTATTCGCCTCCAGATCAACAAAAACCCCGCCACGGATGCTCGTTGGTATTGCGACGCTTGCCATGCGTTCTTTTGAGCCAACGTCTAACCATACATCTGAGGTAGTCCGTCAAGGGTTTTGGTAGGAGTTATTGGTAGGATTTTTCAAGCGGCTTTAGGGGATGTTGGTTGAGTTTGCGGGCAAGGTGTGAGCCTCTGTGTTGGAGACTCTGGAGGTAGATTGTTTCCGTAAGGGACGCGGTCGCGCCAGCACACGAACATGATGCGCTGCCACTTGAAGGCCAGGGCACGGATGGCGGTGGGATAAGCTTTGCCGCGCGCCATCTGCTCCTAGAGATAGAGCTTGGCCCATTGGCAATGGAGCACCGACTGGCTGGCGTATTCGAAGAAGCTTTGGTGAGTAAAGTGCGGCCGGGCCCAGCGGCGATGGACCCAGTGCTGATTTTTGCCGCTTTTCTCAGTGACCGGCGCGGTCCCGCTGTACTGTTGGATAGCGACAGCGCTCTGGTAGCGGGAGCGCTGGGTGCCAAAAGCGCAGGCCAGGCGTGGTGCCAGTGGTCAGGCCAGCGCCAGGGAAGCTTTCCCAGATTAAAGCATCGCTATGTTGGGCGAAGAGTTGCTCGATCTTGGAGTCGTACTCTTTGAGCGCGCCACCGAGCTGGAGTAAACTGGCGAGCGAGCATTTTTACCTGCACCATGGCCGGTTCTAATAAGGTGCGATCGCGGCAGAGCGGGGTCATCTGGGCGATGGTGTCGAGGCGTTTCTCAATCACATCCATGCGCCGGCAATTGTGCGCATAATAAAATTTGCGCACACTTTCTTTGCGCGCTTTGTGCAGCTCCTGGAGCGAAGGCCATTTGAGCAGGAAGCGGCAGCCCAGCGGGGCAAACCCCGAAAGCTTTCGGGGCTGACCGGCCAATTCCAGGGCCTGGGGATAATAGCTCTTGAGTGCATCGCGCAGCATATTGGTAAGAAGCGTGCGCAAAATCGACTGCCGCGCGGCGATGTTGTAAGCGACAGGAGAGCTCGCGGGTTTGCGCATCATTGGACAACCAAGGGTTGAGTTTCTCCCGGTGATGCAGCATTAATTCCAAGCAGACTTGCGCGTCACTGGGATCGTCCTTGGCCCGGCTGGTTTTGAAGGCCATTCGGTAACGTGCAGCGGTCGCCGGGTATGATTTGCCTTGGTCATCGCGGGCCACCAAGTCGGGGCTCACCTTCTCCACTTGCTCCGCCACAAGGTCGAATTGCGGGATGCCATCGGGATCAATTTCCGGTCTATAGCGGAGGTCACCGGTTCCAGCACGAAAGATCGCTTCGCTCGCTTTATCCATCGGTTTGATTGCGTCCTTGAAGCGAGCCGAGGAGGGCGGGGTGCCGAGCTCTCAATTTACGACACGCCACGTATGACGCTCGTGTTCCTTACGTTCAATGTTGGGGTGCTTGCTGCACAAGTCTGAGATACGCGATTGGGTTAGGTTTGTTATTCCAGAAATCCTTCCTGAGCTCCGAAACATGTACTTCCCATCTTTAGCGCACCGGCGGAGAAATTCATAAATCCGATTGCTATCGCGCCGGTCTTTGACGCTTTTGATTGCCCGCAAAATGAACACTACTGCACAATCGCCCACGATCGCAGATACGAGAACGCGTTCGGTGATCAGATGGCCCATTACCATAAGGGTTTCCGGGTGCATGGGGGAAGACCAAGTTATTAACAGGTTATTAACTGTTATTCACAATCCCTGCAAGGCAATCTTTTTCTTTTTGTTTGCCAAGTTTCGGCTTGCTCTCGCCGGGACTCGTCGCTAAAACGTTGCTACGAAATAATTGGGGAGGCCGTTTGAGCATGAAGACACAAATTCCAAACATCAATGTAGTTCGATCCGCTTGGCGCCGAGTCAAAAAGGACATAAAGGACGCCATAATTCGTGACCTGAAGCCAGTAAAAGACGTCAAAGGTGGCGGCGGTGTTACGGGGGAATCCAAACCCACCACAGGCGGCACTGGCACCACGGGCACTACAGGCCGCCACCAATAAGGATAAAGAGTCGCACCATCGTTCAATACGCGAAATCGTAATTCGAATTAGGACAGTGCCGATCTAATCTCCGATGTGCTGCCATTCGGCTCGCTATGATATGCCGAGCCAAACGCAATCAGGTATGCAATCAACTACGCCAAGTTTCGCAGCCGTTCACACAATGCTGTGATCCGCGTTTACGACGAAGCTGGCAACCTGATCGACACCCACGAGCACACTGGGCGATTTCGAAGAGCCGTAAAGAATTACCTTACCTATCGCGTTAAGGTATTGACTACAGTGTGCACGGCTCTTCTTGTGCCCTTCACAACGCTGTGCCCGACATGCTTGGCTGTCTGCGCAGTGCTCTTCGCCACGTTCGCTGCAGTATGGACGGGGCCCGCCTGAACGCTGCCAATGGAGAGGGCGACGGCGAGAATGATCGAAAAGAACGCTTTCATAGCACTTAAAGTATCATTGCTGACAGCTCGTGTGCGTGTATCCAATTGTCGCCGATTTAAGTTCCACAAACACAAGTCAACTTTTCATCGGCGCGCACGACGAACCCGCTTTCCATCCTCGCTGTGTGCGTCAACAACGAAGATCATTCGCCTGTTGGAATCTACGGTTGAGACACAGCCCCAACTCCAACCAGCTTTGCTGAGATTGGTTTACGATGTCATGCAGAGGCGGCGCACCAAGTAGTCAGCGGCGTTTTCATCGACACGGATTTCTTTGACGGTGATAATTGGAATTGACGGCGTTTGCGGCCCTTCTTTTACAATAACCCGATGCACCACTTGCGAATCAAACAAAACGCAAGCGAGACGCTTTCGCTACCTTAAGCAGCACCCGCAGGTGGCGCTCCCAAGCCGAATTTCGTATCAGCGATCCAGCCACTGTTCATCGTGAAGTTAAAAACATCACTCACTGCGCTCCTTTTGTTTGTGCCGATCGCCATTGCATTGCGGTTCTGGCCGGGTGCGGAGAATCCCACCGCGCTTTTCATTTGCTCGGCCGTCGGCATTATTCCGCTGGCGGGATGGATGGGGCGCGCGACCGAGGCGTTGGCCGCGCGAATGGGCGAAGGAGCCGGCGGATTATTGAATGCCACGTTCGGGAACGCGGCGGAACTGATCATTGCCGTGATTGCGCTCTCGAAAGGCCTGAGCAGCGTGGTCAAAGCGTCGATTACGGGCTCGATTATCGGCAACATTCTGCTCGTGCTCGGGCTGTCCATCTTGTGCGGCGGCACAAAGTACAGCGAGCAGCGGTTTAATCGGACCGGCGCGCGCACCTCGGCGATCTCCCTCTCCCTGGCGGCGATCGCGCTCATCATTCCGACGGTGTTTCATATGGCCGCACAGCGCAGCCCAGTTGGCTGGAGTCCGATAATGGAGCAGCGGCTTTCCCTGGCGATCGCCCTAGTGCTTTTTGTCACCTACTTCTGCGTGCTCAGTTTCTCGCTCAAGACGCACCGGCATTTCTTTCAAGGCACCGAGGGCGAACTGGAGGAAAGAAGCGAGTATTGGTCGCGCGGCCAAGCGATCATGGTCCTGCTCGTTGCCACTGGATTCGTGGCACTGCTTTCGGAATTTTTGGTCGGCACGATCGAGAGCGTACGCGCGACGTTCGGCATCACCGAGACTTTCGTCGGCATCATCGTCGTCGCGATTATCGGCAACGCCGCCGAGCACTCGACCGCCATTCTCATGGCGCTGAAAGACAAAATGGATCTGAGCGTTGGGATTGCGATTGGATCGAGCTTGCAGATCGCGCTCTTTGTCGCGCCGCTGCTGGTATTCGTCTCCTATTTGTTTGGTAAGCCGATGGACCTCGAGTTTTCGCGGCCGGAAGTCTTCGCCGTAGTCGCTTCGGTTTACATCCTGTTTCAAATCAGCGGCGACGGCGAAACCAACTGGATCGAAGGCGTTCAGCTTCTCTCCGTTTACGTCATTCTCGGCATTTTGTTTTTTTGTCTGCCGGAAGCTGTCGCGCACTAGCTACCGGAACCGACCGCGGGCGACCGATTCGCGTTTACGATGACGCAGGCAACGCGATCGAAATGCACGAGCAAGCGTCTGTTCAAAAAGCAGGATTGAACAAACATTCCCGAGTCAGTATTTCACTGCATGTTGAGAAAGAACCCGAGACGCTTGCTTAAGGAACCAACGTTTCATCACAACGTTTATGTGATCCTGCTCGATAATGCGGTCGCCAAACATCCCTCGATCTTGCGGCTGAATCCAAAACGTCAGCCGTCGAAACCTTGTGTTTACGTTGGAATGACGGGGATTCCCGCCGATCAGCGATTCCAAAACCATAAAAACGGCTACAAATCAGCTTGGGTCGTTAGAAAATATGGAGTTCGACTAATGCCAGAGCTTTACGGACATCTGAATCCAATGCCCTTTGAAGCAGCGGTGCAGATGGAGATCGAATTGGCTGAAGATTTAAGAGCGGAGGGATATACGGTTACTGGAGGGAAATAGTCGCGCAACGCAAATGAGCGGGATCATCATCCTCGCTTTGTCGCAACGAACGCCTATTAAGAGCCTCGTGTACGAGCATCGAAAGCAGCCTCTGCTCAGTTTGATTAAATTTACAGAGCGAGTAATTCGCCATCTCATTCTTGCGCTTTTTTTCCTTGCCGTGGGTTTGGGAATCGGCGTATTAGGCTATCACTTCTTAGGACAATTGAATTGGATAGACTCCCTGTTGAACGCTTCAATGATTTTGGGTGGAATGGGGCCTGTGGATTCTCTTCATTCCTCAACTGCCAAAATATTCGCCTCGTGTTACGCGTTGTTTTCCGGGTTAGCTTTTATCGGCATAGCCTCTATCATCATCGCCCCGTTTGCCCATCGGATTCTGCATCGCTTCAATCTCGATAAAGAATAGAGAACCGACGATCCTAGCGGAGAGACAATCGTATGCCGTTCACATGATGCCGTCATTCGCGTGTTCGACGAAGCCGGCAACGTGATCGAGACGCACGAGCAAACGGGCGAATTCAAAGAGCCGTTCGTCAAATCGAGGAATCTCATGTTAATGCAAAATCCTCGTAAGTCCCAAGAAGCGATGAACGGCAAAATGACTGCGCCGCCTCGCACCTTCTAGCGCACCGTCAAAATGACGGAGACGCGCGGCGAATAAAAGGTCTGCTTGCGAGTGCAATCGCGTTCCGTCCGACTGGACGCAAGCACGGCTGGCTCGTGCGAGAATTGAAAGGTGCGGAAGAAACATCGTCGGGCCGAAGATTTCGGCGGCTGATTTTGAGTGATCTGAAAAAAAAGCATCCGGTCGGGGCGAAGTTTTCGAATTGTCAGCGGTAGTCTTCGCTGGAGGCTAACAAAGGAAAATCTCATGAAAAAAAATCCCTCTTCGCAGTCCGGCCTCTTTAATCCGCGCGCCTTCATGGCTTTCACGCTTTGTTTCGTTGGCGTCTTGCTGGCTATGGTCAGTTTCGCGGCGCCGAGACCTAGGCCCGCCCCGCTCACGTTCGGGCATCCGATCATCAGCGGCATTGGCGGGGTTGGTTTCGAGCAGGGCCTGCGGGTCGATCCTTCGAATGCGAATCGTCTCTACACTAGCGCGCCCGGCTCTCTTTCCTCTGACACTAGCTGGATTTGGCACTCCCTCGACGGCGGTAAGACGTTCAAGTGGGTTGTCGGCGCCACGGCTCTTGAAGGGAAGGTCACCACCTGCTTTGGCGGCGGTGATTCCGAAACTGGCGTGGACTCGGCGGGGCATCTCTACTTTGCCGACCTGACGCTGGCAAACTTTAGTACCTCCCGCTCGGACGACCAGGGTGCGACCTTCACTTGCAGCAACACCGGCGTCCCAGATGCAGTCGTTGATCGCCAATGGTATGCGTTCGACGGCGACCCGACCAACGGCGGCAGCATCTACCTGACGAATGACGAATTCGCACAGGCCCCCGCAATGTGCGGCTCAGTGACTAACTTCGGTCAGAATATCCTCGTCATGTATCGTTCGCCGCTGCCAGGCGCGGAGGCGACCGCGGTGATCCAATTCGGTCCGCCAAATAAAGTCAGTAACCCGCTGGGTTGCGACGAAGGCATCATGGGCAACAACGAGGTCAGTCCCGTTGCCACCACTTTGGGTCAGCCCAACGGCTCCGGCGGATTTGTCACCCTTCCGACACCGGTTAAGCACATTTTCGTTGTTCACGATGATGCGCTCCTGAACAGGATTTTGATCGGCCGCTGCTTCCCGGTGGCGTTTGGCCCGCCTATCCCCAATGTAAGCGATCCAAGCGGCTTGAATTGCGTTGATCTGCCGGTGGTGGATCTCGGCTCGTCGAACAAGACCGGCGGGAATTTCCCTACGATGGCGATTGACAAAGCTGGCAATCTCTACGCCGTGTGGGAGCAAGCACCTATCAATGACAGCGGTCAGGTGATCGGCGACACCGTGCTCACGTACTCGTTTTCCACCGATCAAGGCAACACGTGGGCCGCTCCAATTCAAATTCAGACATCGGGTTCGCCCGTGGGCACCCTCCACAACAACGTGTTTGCCTGGGCCGTAGCTGGAGACGATGGACGTGTGGACATCGCCTGGTACGGCACGCCAGGCGTCGCCCCGAATCCTTCTAACGGCCCCGACTCTTGCACCGCCTGCGACTGGAGTCTGTGGATGGTGCAGACACTGAACGGGCACGCTGCCACTCCAACCTTTACCGCGCCAACCCTGGCGAGTGAGCACTTTATCCATCGTGGCAGCATGTACACCCTCATTGGCGGTCAGAACGGCGACCGCACCCTCGGCGATTTTCTGCAAATGCGGATGGGTCCAAATGGTGAGGCGGAAGTCGGTTACGCCGATTCGAATAATGTTGACGAAGCCTTTGCCCCGCACGGCATGTTCGTCCGGCAGAACGGCGGCAACGGGTTATTAGTGGCGAGCTCGCCCGTGAACATTCCGGGACTGGCACCCGTCAACGCCGTGTCCGACCCAAGCCAGGACGGCAAGTATGAAGTAAACGGTCTTAGCAGCGCCAATATGCCCCAGCTCGACATCACCAACTCGAGCGTCAGCCTGCTCACCAGGGCGCCTTGTTCGGCCGCCGCCCCTTGTTATCAGGTGGTGATGAAGCTAAACAACCTGTCTCTCGCGCCGACAACCGCTCAGGATCCGGACCTTGATTTGGTCTGGCTGACCCAATGGTTCGTTCCATCCACGACGGACCCGAATGGTGGAAAGAATTTCTTCGTCTATGGCGAGTCGTTCAACGGCGGCGCGCTACAGTGCTTTGCTGGCGAAAACGCCGCGCAGGCAGTCGGCGGCGGGGTGACCCTGACATATCCCGGCATCACCCAACTGCCTGCCGCGAACTGCCTGGTGACGACCGGCCGCAACGGCACGATCACGATTGACGTGCCACTCTCCAATGTGAACGAGCCCGGTGCGATTGATAACCGCCTGCACGAAGTCACCGCCAGCACGATGACGCTTCAGCAGCCTGCCAACACCGTCCCTCCCGTCTTTGGCATTGGCGGCTCGCTGTTCAACCTGATTGACGTGGCCCAGGGATACACATTCGATCCCACAGTGCACGGAGGAGGGGGGTAACCACACTGCGTCTTGAGTTGGCGGCAAAGAGACAATCGACTACGCTCAGAGCCGCGCGAGCTTCCGTTCCGCTGAAATTCGCATTCTGGATTCAACTAGCGCGGTCACGCGCATCATTCCATTTAATGATACCGATTCGATGAGCTCGCTAACGATTCCAGCGTAGCGCTTTCAAGTGGAACAGCGCGACCGCGCGGTTATCCCTTCACCGATCGGTTTTTCTGGTAGTTACAGTCCCTCACATCATGCTGTCGTTCGCGTTTACGATGATGCTGGCAACGTAATTGAGACGCACGAGCACACTGGCGATTTCAAAGAGTGGTGAGTGGCGATGTTTGTGGGCAACGCGGCGAAACAAAAGGGGCGCCACGCAGTCAAGCGTGACGGCTGACTGTTAAGCACCGGCTACTTGCTCGGCTGCTTTACTGGTTGTTGAGAACAGTGCGCCGTGCAGGGTTTGCTCAGTTCAACCTGGGCACTGACCTTTTGGATTTGCGCGCCCTGCTCTTTTACCGTCCCAGCGACAGTCTTCATCCCTTTCTCTAGCTGCGTGATCG
>Ga0209690_1002706_pt1 | contig 10088 bp, 12 predicted proteins | sample GraSoiAngelo_150_FD_186164 | JGI IMG/M metagenome (GOLD analysis project Ga0209690, IMG submission 186164) | Grasslands soil microbial communities from the Angelo Coastal Reserve, California, USA - 14_1009_09_40cm (SPAdes) (version 2) | ecosystem: Environmental > Terrestrial > Soil > Grasslands ... | reverse complement strand
GCTTGTATCGACTAAATCAGATCCACCTCAAACTTGAGCGCGTTTGATATCGGTGATTGCAGGCCCCCGCAACCATGAACGACAGGGGGTTAGCGGATGCAGACGCCGGTAACCCCTTTCGTCTACGCAGACTTCACCCAGGAAACGGCCGCCCGCCTCGTCGACGAGGTGCTGCCGCCGGGCGCCAGTGGGCGCTGAGTCTTCCGTATCATCTTCGCTGTCTGCTGGTGTGGGACGACGGCACGCCTATTTCGCGGATGCCGACTGGGGTCGAGCCGCGCGATGGTCTTCGCGATGGCCTTCTCGTGATGACGGTGCGGGTTCTTTCTTCGAGGCGATCGAGGCGGCGCGCTGTCCATGCGCTACCTCGAAGGCGAACGAGATATTCGAGTCTCCGCTCCCGGAGCCTCCGGTTTCAGATAAACAACCAAGCAACAAACACAAATTCCCAATCCAACGAGAGGATATTTCAACGCTACAACCGCAGCGGCCCCGAAAAGACACAGGGTCACGATTGACCGGATGCGCATGATCCTGCGCACCTTCGGCGGTACGTCCTGGACGGGACGGCGGTCAACAAGCTCCCAGATCAGGAAGATGTAGGTCGCGTTCACGAGAAAGAAGACCGCCGCATAGAACGAAACTGGCTGGGGCGCCAATTCGCTCACGGCCATCCACGCGGTGGAGAGCGGAAGCAGTGACACGGAAAACAGATGCGCGAAATTGGACCACATCAGGCGGGGCGTCGCCGTTGTCGCGTAGCGCATGAGATGATGGTGATTAGCCCAGACAATTGCGATGAAGACGTAGCTGACTGCGTAGCTCAGCCAGGTAGGCCAGAGCAATAGGAGCGCCGTGAAGGTGGGTAGCTCTGGCGGCCGGAGATCTAAAACCAAGACGGTGATCAGAACGGCAAAGACGCCGTCTGAGAACGCGCTCAACCGCTCGGGTGTAGCTACGCGGAGCACGGCCGTCTCCTTTACTGTGTGCTACCGCCGATTCGGTGGCCGTGAGTTCACGGTACCTACCATAAGCGTCAGAACTACTAGATTACCGGCTTGGAGGAATCCGGCTGAGTACGCCGTCGACGGCCACGGTGTGAAAGTGCGGACGTTCGCGAAGGCTTCGTGCAGCGCCTCCTCTGCGAGTTCGAAGCCGCCGAGCAGACGGATGAGCGTGGCGAGGACGCGGCGCGATTCAGCGCGGTAGACCGCGTCGATCACGAGAGTGCATCAGCTCCTGGACCGGCCGGATCTCGATCACGCCGACGCGCGCCGGCGGGAACCTCGCGGCGACCGCGCAGGCCTCGTCCATGTCCTTGGCCTCGATGACGAAGAATCCACCAAGCTGCTCCTTTGTCTCGGCAAAGGGGCCGGCGGTAGTGGAGGCCTTACCGGCGCGGATGCGGACGGTCCGGGCCGTCCGGGTCCGCTGGAGAGCGTCCGAGGCGACGTAGTGGCCGCTCCGTCGGATCTCCTCGGCGTACTCGATCGCGGAGTCGACAAGAGGCTGCATCTCCGTTTCGGGCATCGCGTCCAGCACGTTCTCGTCGTGGTAGATCATGAACATGAACTTCATCGCATTCTCCTCACGGGCGAAGCTCCTTGATCGGCCCCGCCTCCTTCTTGGACATCGCGTTCATGTCGTTCTCGACAAGATACACCAGGCAGATGGACTTCAAAACCCTCCCGCTGCGGGCGAATGGCTGCGGACACCAGCTTGTCGTTCAGAGGGGGCCGAAATCGACAGCCGCGATGGCTACGCGCGGAAGTCGGCGAGGCGTGCGCGCTCGAGCGCAGCGATGCGCCGATAAGGATCGGAGCCCAGCTCGGCCGTGAGGGCGTCCAGGGACTCGAGCGCGCTCTCGATCGCGTTGCGGTCGGAGGCGGGCTCCGAAGCCAGGAGGCGAACCCACGCCAGCGCGACATCGAAGGCGCCAAGCCGCCAGCCTCGTCCCCGATCGACGAGCTCACGCGCCTCAGAGAGGAGCGCGCGGGCTCCCGAGCGGTCACCGGCGGCCAGCTTCGCGTCCGCGAGCGTCGCGAGGATGCGCGGCTCGTACCACAGCGCGGTGCGCCGATTACGAGCGAGCGCGAGCGCCCGCTCGAGTACGCTCGTGGCCGCGGTGAGGTCGCCGTCCGCGAGCTCCGCAGCGCCGAGAAACGCCGCGGCCTCCACCCGAGAGAACACGCTTCCGCGCTCTTCCGCGAGCTCGACGGCACGGCGGCCGTGGGCGAGCGCGCCGGGCAGATCACCCCGCAGGCGCAGCACCTCGCACAGGATTGCGTGCGTTCCGTAGAGGGCCTGGAGTGCGCGCTCGCTCTCCTCGGCGAGGAGTGCCTCCAGGGCGGCCTCAGCCTCGGCCGTGCGCCCGAGGTGTGCGCTCGCCAGCGCCCACCAGACGCGGCACAAGCCAGGTGCGGTGGAACGCCCGACCGCCTCCCGCAGTCCGGCAACCTGCGCGACCTCGGTCAAAGCACGCTCGGCGGTGGCACGGGCGGGAGCGAGGCGGCCGACCGCAAGCTGTGCGTGGGCCAGCACTGAGCGCATCTCGAACTCGAACACTGCGTCGGATCCTTCGGCCAACTCCGTAGCGCGCTCCGCGCATGCGAGGTACTGCCCCACGTCGCCCGCGAGCCCGCACAGGCGTCCGTAGGACGTGAGCAGGAACGCGTGGCCTGCCTTGTCTTGAAGTCGCTCGGCGACCGCGCGCGCCTCGTCGAAGAGGCCCCGTGCCTCACGCTCCTCGATTCCGGCGATGCGGCCGATTTCGAGCAGCGCGATGCGCGAGGTGAGCTCGAGCATCAGGGTCTCGCGGGACTCCGGAACGGCGGCGAGGAGCGTGGTGACCCGACGGCAGTGTCTCACCCCATCCGCCGGGTCACTGCGTGCGACGCGTCGGCCCGCCTGCTCGTGCCAACGTGCCGCCTCGAGGTGCTCGCCGGCCTCATCGAAGTGATGGGCGAGGAGCGCGGCGTGCGTAGCGGCCGCAGGTCCGTGGATCGTGAGCAAGGCTCGCGCGATGGCGGCGTGGGTTCCGCGCCGGCGATCCAGAAGCTGTGTGCGGTAGGCGACCTCCTGCGCGAGGGGATGCCGGAAGGCGTGCTCACCCGGAGACTCGGCGGGACCGAGAAGCTCGGCTGTCGAAAGGCGCTCGAGCGACGCGGCGAGCTCGGGCGCGGGCAGATCGACCACGGTGCGCAGCAACTCGATTGGCACGTCTCGCCCGACCACGGCCGCGGCCTGGAGCACGTCCTTGTCGCGGTCCGCGAGCCGATCGATGCGCGACGCGAGGACGGCCTGAACGGTCTCGGGCAGCGTGATCTCCTCGATCGGGGCGGCCAGCCCGTAGGCGCCGCGTTCACCACGCAGCACGCCACGCTCGACGAGCGAGCGAATCATCTCCTCGACGAAGAGTGGGTTGCCGCGAGCCCGGGCCTCGATCCGGGCGCGCAGGGGCGCGAGCATGTCGTCGGATCCGAGCCAGTCGTCGAGCAACGTCCGGCATTCCTGAAGACCGAGGGGCGCAAGCGAGAGACCCTCGACCCGTGAGGACCACACGGGCCGATACTCTGGCCGCGTGGTCGCGAGCAGCAGGATCCTGCTACCGGCTGACTCCGTGGCCAGGAGACGCTCGGTGAGCATCTCCAGCGCCACTTCGCTCGCCGGGTCGAGCCAGTGCAGGTCCTCGACCCAGAGCAACGTGAGCTCGCGCCGAGCGCGAGCCTGGATCAGCTCGAGAAGTGACCGGAAAAGACGTGTGCGGCGCGCTTCAGGATCGAGTCCTGAAGGAGCAGGGACGTGATCGGACACCCCGAGAAGGTCGAGCCAGAAATCCAGGGCGATCGGGTCGGGCTGCGCGTTCCCGAGACCGCGTCTCACAGCGTCCCGGACGTCTGAAGGTGACGCGCCTTCGCCGACACCGAAGAGACTGCGCGCAAGCGCGACCATCACGTGAAAGGGAAGCATGCGTCCGTGGGAGAGCGCGCGGGCATAGTGAAGCGCCACGCCGCGGGCGCGCTCGACGAACTCGTGACAGAGGCGGCTCTTTCCCGCGCCCGGCTCCGCGGTAACCAGGACGACTTTCGGTCGACCTGACTGCGTCTCGCGCAGAGCCCTCTCGAGCAGAGCGAGCTCGCGCTCGCGGCCGACGAAGCGCGAGAAGCCGCGCGCCCGGGAACTCTCGAGGCGGCTCCGGATCTGTCCCGGACCCCGCAGCTCGAACACGCGCACGGGAACGCTTGCGCCCTTGAGACTCAGTTCGCCACGGTCGAGGAAGTCGAAGAAGCCCGCCGCGAGGCGCGCGGTCTGCTCGGTCACAGTGATGCCGCCTGGTGGCGCCAGTTGCTGCACCCGGGCGGCGAGCCCGACGACGTGCCCCTGCGCGGTGTAGTCCATGCGCAGGTCGTCGCCGATCCGCCCCACGACGACCTCGCCGGAGTTCAGGCCCATCCGCACCGCGAACTCGAGCCCGCTCTCGCGCCGCACGTCTTCGGCGAGCGCGCCGAGCTCGCGCGCCAGATCCAGGGCGGCCGCACAGGCGCGCTGGGCGTGGTCCTCGTGGGCGATCGGGGCGCCGAAGAGCGCCATGATGCCGTCGCCGGTGTACTGGTTGATGGTCCCCTCGTATCGGTGAACGCCGCCCGCAAGGATCCGGAACAGGCGATCGAGCAGGCGATGCCATTCCTCGGGATCGACGCGCTCCGCGAGCTCCATCGAGCGCACGACGTCGGCGAAGAGGACGGTGACCAGCTTGCGCTCGCCCCTGAGCGCGCTCTGGGACGCAAGAATCTTCTCGACAAGATGCCGCGGCGTGTAGGAGCGCGGCTCGGGGGTGATTGTCGGCGCCGCGAGGTGCGCGCCACAATCGTTGCAGAACCTCGCGCCAGCGGGGTTCTCGTGCTTACAGATTCGGCAGCTCACTGGGCCCTTGCCCAATCTTAGCCTCATCCGCGTGTAAGTCACGCCGGACCGGCACCACATGAGTTGCAGAAGCGAGCTCCCGGACGGGTTCTCATCAAAGGGTTACCTCCGATCGCTTGACAAGGGCGGGCCAGTTGCTATATTCAACCCATAGGTTGAATATATGACGACCCCTGTTCTCGACCTCGCCTTCGCGGCGCTCTCGGACCCGACGCGCCGAGAGATCGTCCAACGGCTGGCGAAGGGCGCCGCGCGCGTAACCGACCTCGTCCAGCCCTTCGACATGTCGTTCAACGCCGTCTCGAAGCACGTGAAGGTGCTCGAGCGCGCCGGGCTGGTGCGGCGCACGCGGGCAGGCCGCGAGCACCATATCGCCCTCGATCCGGAGCCGATCCGGCGCATCGCGGGCTGGGCCTCCCGCTACGAGCGGTTTTGGAGCGACCGCCTCGACAAGCTCGAGGCATTCCTCAAAGCGAACAGAAAGAGAGATTGACGATGCCGACTGCCGGAACGAGCCCGACCACCCCCCTCCTCCGGATCACGGTCCCCCGCCGGATCGAAGCTTCGCCCGAAGAGGTCTTCGACGCGTGGGCCGAACCCGACCTGTTCAGGCGCTGGTTCGAGCCGCACCGGGCCATTCTCCGCAAGGCCGCGGTCGACGAGCTTTGGTATTGGGAGGCGGACCATGCCGGCCGTCTGTGGGCGCACTACTGCCGCTACCTGCGCGTGGAGCGCCCGCGGCTGTTGGAGTTCACGTGGATGTCGGAAGCGACGCGCGGGCTCGAGTCCCGGGTGACCATCGAGATGACGCCGTCCCGCGGCGCCACCGACCTGGTGTTGACGCACAACGGGCTCCCCGACGACGAGATGGGCCGCGGCCACGAGGAGGGCTGGAAGCACTTCACCGGCATCCTGGCCGCGAAGATCAAAGGGCTGCGGTGAGGAGCCGGGACCGCGGGACGCCACGGATACCCGAAGGAAGGAGAGAAGAGCGATGACGAAGCACATGACCGGGACACGTAAAGAGTGGCTCGCAGCGCGGCTCGAGCTGCTCGAGGCGGAGAAGGAGCTCACGCGGCGCAGCGACGAGCTGGCGCGGCGGCGGCAGGAGCTGCCGTGGGTTCGGATCGACAAGGAGTATCGATTCGAGACCGACGAGGGGAGCGCCTCGCTGGCAGACCTCTTCCGAGGGCGCTCGCAGCTCCTCGTCTACCACTTCATGTTCGGGCCCGACTACACGGCGGGGTGTCCGCACTGCTCGGCCATCGCGGACGGGTTCGACGGCTTCGTCGTCCACTTGGCCAACCACGACGTCACGCTCTCGGCGGTGTCGCGGGCGCCGCTCGCGAAGCTGCGGGCGTACCAGCGGCGGATGGGGTGGACGTTTCCCTGGGCGTCCTCGCTCGGCAGCGACTTCAGCTTCGACTTCAACGTCTCCTTCACCGAGGAGCAACAGCGCGAGGGAGTCGTCGAATACAACTACGAGCGCGGCGGCCACGCGATGGACGTGACGCCGGTCCCGGAGCCTGTCGCCGAGCTCGCGGCCACGACCGGAACCGACGCGGCCACGTACTCGCGCGAGAGGCCGGGCATGAGCGCGTTCGCGCTCGAGGACGGCGTCGTCTACCACACGTATTCCGCCTATGCGCGCGGACTGGACGGGCTCTGGGGCATTTACCAGTGGCTCGACCGCGCACCCAAGGGGCGCAACGAGACAGGCGTCTGGATGCGCCGCCACGACGAGTACGACAAGCGCTGAGCCAAGTCATGGGTGTCGTTGGCGCAACCGGGGGACGGGGATCTCACGACGCGTGGTTTCCGAGCGAGCTTCCCAGCAAACGTTTCTTGGCGTTTCGGCGCTGCTCTTCGCTTGCCAGCACGGCGGTCACGATCGTCTGGTGCGCGTCCATGTCGGCGATGGGCGAGATGCCGATGCCCGGCGGCTGAGAAGCTCCTTGCGCGCGCGCAGCCACGCCTCGCGCGACGCTACTTTCGGCATCTCCACGTCTCTCTCTCTTTGTTCTTGTCCATGTCTCTGTCCTTGTCCCTGTCTCCCGTTGCCGCTCGTCGGGGTGGCGCCCGACCAACCCCGTCCGTTCCCGATCGGGCGCGACCGGCGCGGGTGGACCTCGCGAAGAGTGTCAATTCAGGGAGGGCTCATAACCCAAAGGTCGCTGGTTCAAATCCGACCACCGCTTGAATTATGTCAGTTCGCGCGGGTCCCGTTGGGGCCACCAAATTGTTTTCGTTAGCGTTTCATCCTTCCTCGCTCAGCATCCTCACAGCTTTTTCCTCGTAGAACGACACTGCGTGTCCCCCCCCCCCGGGAACTGCGTCCGTGTTTTTTTTTGGCAAACACGAGGCGCTACGTCATGATCGAAGAGCGAGGTCATGATGCGAAAAGTGGAGGGAAACCATGGCATACCAGGCCGAAATCAGTCGTAAGAACCCGGGTTGTTTCTTGTTTTTGATCGACCAGTCAGAGTCGATGGAAGACCCTTTTGGCGGCGGAGAGGCTGGCAGAAGGAAGGCGGAGGAGCTGGCGACGATACTCAACAAGCTTATTCATAATCTGTGCATCCGTTGCTCCAAATCGGACTCTATTTACGACTACTTTCATGTCGGTGTGCTGGGCTACAGCGAGGAGAGCTGTAAACCGGCGCTCGGCGGTGAACTGAGCGGGCACTCTTTGGTACCAATCAGTGAATTGGCCAGTAAGCCGTTGCGCATCGAAGAGAGAATAAAGAAATCGGATGATGGCGCCGGCGGAGTGCTGGACCAAACTGTGAAATTTCCAGTCTGGTTCGACCCATATTGGAAAGGGGGCACTCCGATGTGCGCCGCGCTCAAGGAGGCAACCCGGATTCTCGAGACTTGGTGTCAGGAGCATCCGAAGGGATTTCCGCCGATCGTGATTAACATCACCGACGGCGAGGCAACGGATGGGGATCTCGTTGTCGAGGCGCGTAAATTAACGGCGGTCGGTGGCGATGACGGTTCGGTGTTGCTCTTGAACATCCATCTCTCGTCGACGGCCGGACCATCGATCGAATTACCGACCAACGCCAACAAACTCCCGGATCAACATGCCAAACAGCTCTTTCAAGCCTCATCGACGCTCACCCCGTTCATGGTTGCACGCGCGAAAGAGCTGGGTATGCCGGCCGCGGAAAACTCGCGAGGATTCATCTTTAACGCGCAACCGTTGCACGTAATCCATTTTCTCGATATCGGCACGCGGCCGGCTAATGTGCATCTGCGCTGAGCACCGCTGCAGTGGCACCTCCTGCGGTGAAGCACGCCAAGGCGGCCACAGAGTGCGACATCAAGGTCTTCTCCTGTCCAAAGTTGGGCAATAGTCTTGAGGAGTACGAGGATGCCTGGGCGCATCGGCAAACTCGCACCCCAGTCGGCATCCGCGTGGCGGTGGCTGACGGCGCCACCGAAAGCAGTTTCGCCAAGTTATGGGCAGTGCTTTTGGCCGAAAGCTATGTGCGAAGTGAGGTCACCGGGGCAGAGTTTTTTGCGCAGCTGAAGCCGGCGCGCCGCCTCTGGCGGCGAAGATTAGCGGGCCGGCCTCTCCCCTGGTTCGCTAGCGAAAAGGCCGAGCAGGGTGCCTTTGCGGCTTTCCTCGGTGTCCAGATTGACAACAACCGTTGGACGGCGCTGGCCGTTGGTGACTGTTGCCTTATGCAGGTCGATAACGTCGGTGAAGGGATGCGGGTGGTCGAAACGTTTCCCTTACAGAAATCTTCGCAATTCACGATGAGCCCTTATCTGATCGGCTCCAGGTCGATCGGCGACTCACTGAACGAACGGATACAAATCAGCAAGGGCAGCCTCCGCGATGGAGACATGCTTCTGCTCGCCACCGATGCGGTGGCCGCCTGGCTGCTTAAACAGCATGAAGAGGGGCGACCATTATGGAAGTGGCTTTACCGGAAGCTGAGTACGCCAGAGAGCTTTGCCGCAATGGTCGCCTACGGCCGCAAAAATGGATTACGCAACGACGACTTTACCCTTGTCCGTGTTATTCATCACGATTTACCGGTTGAAGCGAAGGCGAGCTAGCGATGGGGGCATGGCCAGACCTGACCGAATACCATGAGGCGGTTCAGCACCCGCCAAAGGCTTTTGCTGACCCAGGATTAAAAGTGGTCACCCTCGAGCTCGATCGGTTCGGTATGCCCAAACCGGCCACCGGCGGCAACGCCGTGGTCTACAAGGCGAAGGAACCGGGCGGGTTTTTAGCATTCAAGAAGACCTGGGCAATTCGCTGCTTCCTGCGCCCGATCAGCGACCATGCCGAACGTTATGAGGCGATCTCCAAACATCTTCGCAAGGTCCGCCTGCCCTATGATGTTAATTTTCAGTTTCTCAAGCAGGGCATTCGAATTCGCTCCAACTGGTTCCCTATCGTCAAAATGCAATGGGCGGATGGCGACCTTCTGCACAGTCATATTGAGAAGCATCTACGCTATCCGGCCTCACTGGCGGCATTGCGGGCAAAATGGGTCACACTTGTTCGCCACCTGGAAGCCGCTCAGGTGGCGCACGGCGATTTACAGCACGGTAATATCCTGGTGCGCGGCGGATCGTTCCAGTTGGTGGACTACGACGGCATGTGGGTGCCGGCCTTAAGGGGCCGCAAGGCCACGGAAATCGGCCACCGTGCCTACCAACATCCCGAACGTAGCGAGCAAGACTACGGCCAAGAGATTGACCGTTTTTCAGCTCTCGTCATTTATCTATCGCTGGCGGCGCTGGAGGGGGATGCCACCCTATGGGAACGTTTTCATACCGGCGACAATCTGATCTTCGTGCGCGAAGATTTCCGCCAGGTGGGTCGATCGGCGATTTGGCAACAATTACGTCGTATCGGATCGGGGCAAATCGATCAACTCGCCACGGCCGTGGCCGCCATGGCGCAGCAGCGTCCGATGAAGGTCAGCAGCCTCGATAGCGTTCTCAAAAATCTGGCGAGCTTTAACGTGCCGACGCCACCAGCGCCCAAACCAGCGGCTGTGCAAGGCGACTTGGCGGCGGGTGCGATGCCGAGCTGGATGAAACAGAGCGGCTATCGTGATCGTTCGAATGACTGAGGAGCCGACGCACGATTCGCGTTCTCCGTTCGCGTCTCGTCTCTTCCCGCAATTCTCCCCCAG
>Ga0209690_1002705_pt1 | contig 10088 bp, 8 predicted proteins | sample GraSoiAngelo_150_FD_186164 | JGI IMG/M metagenome (GOLD analysis project Ga0209690, IMG submission 186164) | Grasslands soil microbial communities from the Angelo Coastal Reserve, California, USA - 14_1009_09_40cm (SPAdes) (version 2) | ecosystem: Environmental > Terrestrial > Soil > Grasslands ... | reverse complement strand
CGGTTTTCTCCAGGAAACCGATTTTCGGCTACGAGTTTGTCGCTGGCTCAACCGTGGCAATCGCGATCCTGAGCATGAGTGTTTGGGGCCACCACATGTTTACGGTGGGGATGGGCCGCGCAGCCGATTCGTTTTTTGCCATCACTTCCCTGCTGATCGCCATTCCAACCGGCGTGAAAGTGCTCAGTTGGACGGCAACAATGCTCGGCGGGCGGATCCGCTTTGACGTGCCGATGCTCTGTTGCATCGCCTTTCTCATTCAATTCCTTTGCGCCGGGATAACCGGGATCAGCCATGCGGTCGTGCCGCTCGATTGGCAGACAAAAAACAGCTATTTTCTCATAGCGCATTTTCACTTCGTTGTCGCAGGCGGGATCCTCTTCGCGCTCATGGCGGGCGTCCAATATTGGTTTCCGAAAATGAGTGGGCGGATGCTCTCGGAGCGGCTCGGCAAATGGGCTTTCTGGCTGATGGTCCTCGGGTTCAACATGACGTTCATTATTCAGCATTTTCTGGGTCTCTACGGGATGCCGCGCCGCGTCTTCACTTATCCGGACCTGCCGCACTGGGCTTGGATGAACATGCTCTCGACCGCCGGCGCTTTCTTTATGGCCGCAGCATCGCTCATTCTCGTTTGGAACCTCGTTGTCTCGTTCTTTCGAGGAAAAATAGCGGGCGATAATCCCTGGAACGCCTGGACGCTGGAATGGGCTACGACTTCGCCGCCGCCGCATGAAAATTTTGATGCGCTGCCGCCGATCCGCAGCCGTCGACCGTTATGGGATATCGCGAATCCTGACCGGCCCGACCCTGTGGTCGGCAAGGACAGCTCGGAGATCGAGAGTCCGGACAAGAACGAGGTTGGCATTCTTACTTTCATCCTTTCCGAAGCTGGGTTCTTTGCGGTTCTCCTGCTCGCGTATTTGTTTTTCTACGCCCGGCCGCAGCCCGGTCCCGGTCCGAGGGAACTTGCGGTGGGGCGGACCCTGGTCTTTAGCCTTTGCCTTTTTGCGAGCAGTTTTACTTTTTGGCGATCCGAGATTGCGATGAGCAAACGGAATCGCGGCCCCATGCTTGGTTGGCTCGCGCTCACTATTGCGCTCGGTGGCGTCTTCTTAATTGGCCAGGGAATCGAGTACTGGAAATTGTTTCAGACCGGAGTCGATGTCAGCACAAACCTTTTCGCCACTACATTCTTCACTCTCACCGGGTTTCACGGCTTACACGTGCTTTTCGGTCTGGTTGCACTCCTGATTTTTCTCTGGCTCGCCTGGCAAGGCGATTTTGCTTTGGGCCGCGAATCCGCGTTCGCAGCCGCGGGCTATTACTGGCATTTCGTCGATATCGTTTGGGTTTTTGTTTTGCTCACCGTTTACATCCTTCCACTCCTTCGATGACTACATACCAGTTCTTCACTACCGCCTGGAGGTGGAATTCCACTCTCCTCCTATTTAGCGCACTAGCTTTCGCGGGATATTTTCTCGCCTTCCGGCGACGGGGCCGCCCCGCCTATCTTGGCGCTGCGCTCGTCATATTTCTCTTCGCCTTTATCTCGCCGGTGAATGCGTTGGCCGACGGTTATCTTTTCAGCGCGCATATGGTTCAGCACATTCTGCTCGTGCTCATCGTCCCCGCGCTTTTGTTGTTAAGTTTGCCGCGGTCGTTCTCGCTTCCGCGCCCACTCATGGCCTTCACTCATCCGTTTATCGGTTGGATCGCCGGCGTTGGTGCGATGTGGCTCTGGCACGCGCCCGCGCTCTGCAACGCGGCGACAACGTCGAGGGCCGTCTCCGCGATTCAAACAACCTCGCTGCTACTAATGGGAAGCGTGTTCTGGTGGCAGGTGCTCGCTCCGCGCGACGCCGACCGGCTCTCGCCAGCTGCGGGGATTGTTTATCTGTTTACCGCGTGCACCGCCTGCAGCGTCCTGGGCATTATTCTGACCTTTGCGCCGGTTTCGATTTGCTCGGTTTACCAACAACCGGTCGATCGTTTGGGGATGCTTGGCACCATCCGCGGCAACTGGGGCCTAACGAGTGACAGAGACCAGCAAATCGGCGGACTGCTGATGTGGGTTCCAATGTGCTTGATTTATCTTACCGCGATTCTGGCGCAGCTCGCTCGCTGGCATTCGGATCCTTCCCCGCAGGTGGAGAAATCTAATGCCTGACGAACAATCACCCTTTGCCCGTCAGAAGTGGGAGCCGCTGCCGGCGGAACATCTGCCGCGGCCCACCTACTTCCCCGCCGGTTTGGCGATGGGAATCGCGTTTCTTTTTTGGGGCCTGATCACTTCCTGGGTCACCTTCGTTGTCGGTCTTGGGCTCTTCATCGCGTCGCTCGCTGGATGGATCACCGAAATTCGTTATGAACGAAAACGTTACTGACCACTCTTTGGCTCGCGTCGAAACTCCTGAGGTCCTGAGCCGTCGCCGTTTTTTGGAAAAGCTCTCGATCGCCCTCGGCGGCCTGTGCGCTGCCGTTGTAGGAGTCCCACTCATTGGCTTCGTGGTTGCGCCGTTGTTTCGCAAAGCACCGGAACAATGGATGAGTCTCGGCAAAGTAAGCGATTTTCAAATCGGCAAAACAGTCACCGTTAATGTGCTCGATCCCTCGCCATTGCCGTGGGCCGGCATCACCGCAAAGAACGCGGTCTGGTTGCGGCGCGAAAGCGACACCAGCTTTATCGCATTCTCGGCTAACTGCACTCACCTCGGTTGTCCAGTGCGCTGGATGGAGGGCGCGGAACTGTTCATGTGTCCCTGCCACGGCGGCGTCTATTACAAAGATGGAAACGTCGCGGCCGGTCCGCCACCGCGTCCGCTCTTTCGCTACGACGTGCGCATTGAAAATGGCGAAGTGAAAATCAACTCGGTCGTCGTCCCGATTTCCACCACCTTATGAAGCGGCTCTTCACGGCGGTGTGGCTTTGGCTTGATGATCGCATTGGCATCAGCGTGCTGCTCAAGCCGATGAAGCATATCGCGCCGCAAGACGCCAAATGGTGGTACGTGTTTGGAACCGCCACGATGATTTCTTTCATCGTGCAAGTGGTCACCGGCGTGGCTCTGGCATTTTCTTTCATTCCTTCATCTTCGCAGGCCTACGAGACTCTGGTCTTCATCACGAACAACGCGCCGTTTGGTCGCTTTCTGCGCGGACTCCATTACTACGGCGCTTCCGCCATGGTGCTAATGATCGGGGCGCATATGGCGCAAACTTTTTTGTTCGGTTCCTACAAATTCCCACGCGAGATGACCTGGTCGACCGGCGTCCTGTTACTTGGTTTCACACTTGCCATGGGTTTTACCGGGCAACTGCTGCGCTGGGATCAGACCGCAGCGTGGTCGGTAGTAGTAGCGGCCGAACAAGCCGGTCGCGTTCCTTTGATCGGCGATTGGCTGGCGCGTTTTATTTTGGGAGGCACCACGATCGGCGGCGCCACTTTGAGCCGCTTTTTTGCCATCCACGTCTTCGTCATTCCCGGCATCATGTTCGCCTTCATCGGCCTGCATGTCTGGCTCGTCCTGCGCCACGGGATTTCGGAGCCACCGACCGCCGGTAAACCGGTTAACCCGGAAACCTATCGCAAGGAATATGAGGAACTGCTTGAGAAAAGCGGCCGTCCATTTTGGCCAGACTTAGCCTGGCGCGATTTCGTTGTTGGCACCGGGCTGATCCTGGCGATCGCCCTGCTTGCACTCTTCATCGGCCCGCCGGCGCTCGACAAGCCCCCTGATCCGAGCGTGCTCAACGCAGATCCGCGTCCCGACTGGTATCTTCTCTGGTACTTCGCACTGCTCGCGTTGATTCCGGCCAAAATCGAGGGCTACCTCATGATTCTGATGCCAGCCCTTATCGGCATCATGCTGCTGATTATTCCTGTCTTAAATAATAGGGGCGAGCGCGCGGCGTCGAGGCGCCCATGGGCAATTGCCGTCGTATCACTATCGGTGATTATGATCGGCTCGCTCTGGATTGCGGGACAGCAATCGCCTTGGTCGCCAAATTTTCAAGCGTTGCCGCTCACCGAAAAAGTTATCGGCGCAACGAGCGGACCGGTCTTTCAAGGCGGGCGGCTTTTTCACGACAAAGCTTGTCTCAGTTGTCATCTCATCCAGGGCCATGGCGGTCGCCGCGGGCCCGATCTCACCTACGTCGGAGATAAGTTGACGCGAGATAATATTATTATCCGCATTGTCAACGGCGGAGGCAACATGCCGGCGTTCGGCAGCTCGCTCAAGCCGCAGGAGATCGATGCGTTGGTAGCTTTCCTGCAATCTCGCAAGCGCCCAATTCGACCGCAGGATCGATCGGCGATGGCACAAAATTAAATCTCTCAGCGATGTTCGTAACCAAAATTTCTTGGCGCTTTACCGTGGGCGTGAAAAGGAGTAGCAACAAAGACGCACGCTCAAGCGATTAGATAATATGACATCGCTCGCAGGTTTGCTGTCGAAATGGCCGCTCATTCGGCAAATTCGGGAGCGGGCCGACGGCACGGGATTGGAAGCGATGTCGGACAAAACCCGCGCGATGCACGCGCGGATCGACGGCGCGCAAGTGGCGCGATCGATTTGCCCTTATTGCGGGGTTGGTTGCGGACAGCTGATTTTTCACAAGAACGGCAAATTGATTTCGATCGAAGGCGATCCGGAGAGTCCGATCAGCCAGGGGAATCTTTGCCCGAAGGGCGCAGCTTCTTATCAATTGCTCACCCATGATCGGCGTGAGACGAAAATGAAGTACCGCGCGCCGCGGGCGAAAGAATGGACGGAAATCCCGCTGGACCGCGCGATGGACATGGTTGTGGATCGCGTCTGGGAATCGCGCAAGCGCACGTTCGTGCACAAGCAAAACGGCGCGACGATCAATCACACGACCGCGATCTGTCATCTCGGCGGTGCCACGCTCGACAACGAAGAAAATTATCTCATCCGAAAACTATTCACTCTCGGCCTGGGGATGGTGTGCATATCCAACCAGGCGCGGATATGACATAGCAGCACGGTGCCCGGTCTGGGCACCAGCTTTGGCCGGGGCGGAGCTACGACTGCCCAACAAGATCTCGCCAACGCCGATTGCATTTTAATCGAAGGCTCGTCCATGGCGGAAGCCCACCCGGTCGGTTTCCGATGGGTGATGAAAGCAAAGGAGCGCGGCGCGACCATCATTCATGTCGATCCTCGTTTTTCGCGCACGAGCGCGCTGGCCGATATCTGGGTGCCGATGCGCGCGGGTGGCGACATTGCGTTTCTCGGCGGTCTGGTCAGGCACATTATCGAGAACAATCTTTTCTTCCGCGATTACGTGGTCCACTTCACCAACGCGTCCTGCATTTTGCGCGAAGATTTTCGCGACACCGAAGAAGGAGCCACCGGCTTTTTCTCCGGCTGGAACGGGGAGCAATGCGGCTACGACCGGAAGAGCTGGGTCTACCATGGCGATCGCGGCCTTAGTTTCCCCGAGCGCGATCTGACCTTGCAACATCCGCGCTGCGTTTTCCAAACGCTGCGCCGCCACTTCGCTCGTTACACACCAGAGATGGTAGAGAAAATTTGCGGCATTTCGCCGGTGCTTTTTCACAAAGTTGCGGAGGCGCTGGTCGCTGCTTCGGGTCCGGACAAGAGTGCGGCGATTTGTTATGCGCTCGGTTGGACGCAACATTCAAAAGGCGTTCAAATCATACGCACCGCGGCGATCTTGCAACTCTTGCTCGGTAATATCGGTCGCCCGGGTGGCGGCATTCTTGCGCTGCGTGGGCACGCGTCGATTCAAGGTTCGACCGACATTCCGACGCTCTACGACACCTTGCCCGGTTACCTCGCGATGCCTCGCGGCGACGGTAGCGAAGCGACGCTGCGCGATTACCTAGCGCAGCACACAAAACCGACCGGTCTCTGGAATAATTATCCGGCCTACTTCGTCAGCTTGCTAAAGGCGTACTACGGCAAGAACGCAACGGCCGAAAATGATTTCGGCTACAACTGGGTCCCGAAGATCACCAGCAACCATTCGTTCTTCGAATATCTCTACGACATGGCCGATGGAAAAATGGAAGGCATGTTCATGATGGGCCAGAATCCGGCGGTTGCCGCGGCCAACTCCCGATTTCAGCGAACGTCGTTGTCGAAATTAAAATGGCTGGTCGTTCGCGAGATGGTCGAGATCGAGGCCGCCACATTTTGGCGCGACTCGCCTGAGATTGAGCGCGGCGAGTTAAAGGCGGAAGAGATCGATACGGAAGTCTTCCTCTTTCCGGCTGCCGGTCACGCGGAAAAGGAAGGCGCGTTCACCAACACGCAGCGTCTTTTGCAGTGGCGCCAGAAAGCGGTGAACCCGCCGGGTGACGCGAGGTCGGAAGGCTGGTTCATGCATCAGCTCGCCTTGCGTGTAATTGCCAAAGCGAAACAATCCAACGATCCGGTCGATGAACCGTTGCGCGTGCTTAACTGGTGGTACCCCGAAGACGACCTGGGCGATCCAAAAATGGAAGCTGTGTTGGCGGAGATCAACGGCTGGTACACCGATCTTCAACCCAATGCAGACGGAGTCGTGTTCGGTCTCGATCGCGAAGGCAATCCGCACCACGGTCCGCAGGTTGACGGTTTTCCGCGACTCAAGGCCGACGGTTCGACCGCAAGTGGTGCCTGGATTTACTCCGGCGTTCTCGGTCCGGACAAAATCAACAAGGCGCTTTCGCGGAACTCGACGGATTATCTTGGGCACGGCTGGGGCTTCGCCTGGCCGGCCGATCGCCGCATCATATATAATAGAGCGAGCGCCAAACCGACCGGCGAGCCATGGAGCGATCGAAAGAAATTGGTCTGGTGGGACCAGGGGCAACACAAATGGACCGGCGTCGACGTCCCCGATTTTCCGCCGGAAAAGCCACCGGAATTTCGGCCGACCGGAAACGAGAGTGGACTTGATGCAATTCCGGGCGATGCGCCGTTTACGTTGCATGAAGACGGACTCGGCTGGCTTCATGTCCCGAGCGGATTGCAGGACGGACCAATGCCGACGCACTACGAACCGCTCGAGTCGCCGGTGCACAACGCGCTTTACTCGCGCGACACCAACCCGGCGGTACATTGGTTTACCCGCCAGGAAAACCGGTTCGCGCCGCCGGGCGACCCGCGATTTCCATTCGTGCTCACAACCTACCGACTAACGGAGCATCACACCGCTGGCGGCATGTCGCGCTTTCTCAGTCATCTTGCGGAGTTGCAACCGGAGCTGTTCGCCGAAATATCCCCCGAGCTTGCCGTCGAGCTAAAGATCGACAACGGCGATTACATTTCGATCGTGAGTTTACGCGGCGCGATTGAGGCGCGCGCACTCGTCAGCCGCCGTATCCGGCCACTACATCTCGACGGGAAAACCGTGCATCAAATTGCGATGCCGTTTCATTTCGGTTCGTCCGGACCGGTGAAGGGTGGGGCGACGAACGACCTGGTTCCGATCTCGGGCGAGCCGAACGTCACCATCATGGAAGCCAAGGCGCTTGCCTGCAACATCGTGCCTGGTCGGTTGCCGCGCGGACCAGCGTTCGAGGAGTGGATCAAAAAATATGTGCCGCAGGGCGGTCCACCGAATTTGCATCCGGAACAACCGCCGCCGGGCGCGCCCTGCGGCAGAGCCGGTGGCGGTCACGGCCTGGAGGGAAAGATCGACAATCGATGATCGGCGAAGGCCTCCAGAGCACGAATCAGCGGAAGCATTCCTACGTGCGCGATCACGTCGAAGTGGGATTCTTCACCGATCCGACTGTTTGCATCGGCTGCAAGGCTTGCGAAGTCGCGTGCAAAGAATGGAACCAGGTGCCGGATGACGGATTCACGTGGTCGGGAAATTCTTACGACAACACCGGTCATCTCGGCGCATCGACCTGGCGGCACGTCATGTTCCTCGAGCAAGATCGACCAAAAGGAAATCAGGTCGCGGGTCCGATGTCGTTAGACCAGGATCCGTTCCGTTGGGTTTTCTTGTCCGACGTTTGTAAGCATTGCGAAGAAGCCGGTTGTCTTGAGGCGTGTCCAACCGGATCGATCGTCCGCACTGAAGTTGGCTCAGTGCTGGTGCAGAACGATGTCTGCAACGGTTGCGGTTACTGCGTCGTGTCGTGTCCGTTCGGCGTGATCGATCGCCGGCCCGAGCCACTTCACGACGCCGGCGGCGCATTCAAGTGCACATTTTGTTACGATCGACAAAAGAGCGGACTCGTCCCGGCCTGCGCCAAAGTTTGCCCGACCGAATCAATCGTGTTTGGCCGATTAGATGACTTGCGCGCGCGCGGAGCGAAGCGCGTAGAGCAGTTACAGCAAAGTGGTTACAAAGACGCGCAACTTTACGATCCAACCGAAACCTCCGTCCGCGGCATTCACGCGTTCTTCTTAATTCTTGGTGAACCTGAAGCCTACGGGCTCCCGCCGAAGCCGCAGATTCCGACGATTTATTTAAAATCAGCGTGGATCTCGGCCTTCGCGACGGCAATCGCGTCAATCATCGCGACGCTCGCGGGATTTGCATTTTTCTCATGACGAACGGACCTCAAGCCGAACAACGACTAGAACAGCTTCGCGAAGAAGCTTGGAAAAAAGGCGTTGTTCCGGGCAAAGGCGTCGATGTTGCCGGCGGCCCGATTCCGCGCAAACCCGGTTACTACGGTCAGCCGGTGGTCAAACCGCCGGTCTGGACCTGGGAAATTCCGCTCTACTTTTTCTTTGGCGGGATGGCTGGAATGTCGGGCGTCATCGCAAGCGGCGCGATCATCTTTCATCAGGTCGATCTTGCGCGCGCGGCCATGTGGGTCGCGGCTGTAGGGGGCGCAGTTCTTTCACCAATTTTGCTGATCATGGATCTTGGTCGCCCTCATCTCTTCCTGAACATGCTGCGTGTGTTTAAACATCGATCAGCCATGTCGATGGGCGCCTGGATTCTGAGCGCGTTCGGCGCGTGCGCCGTTCCCGGTTTGATCGCGCTCGAGCTGCACGCTCATCAGATTTTCCCTGGCACACTCGATCAACTCCTGCGGGTCGCCGCCGGCATCTTCATTTTTGGTTCGGCGATCTTCGGAACTTTGCTCGCGACTTATACGGGCGTGTTGATTGGGGCAACCGCAATTCCGGCGTGGTTTTTACATCGTGTGCTGCTGCCGATTCACTTCGGCACCGCCGGACTGGGATCTGCCGCGGCCGTGTTGGAATTGCTCGGACATCGGATCGCCGCGCTCAACTTCATCGGATTTTACGCGGCCGGAGTTGAGACGGCATTGCTCGTCTGGCTCAGTGTCGATAAACACGGCGCCGCCGATCGCGCGATTCACGACCATGGCTCCGGTTGGCTGATTCGGATCGGCGAGGTTTTGAATGGTCCCCTTGCGCTTGCTCTTCGCTTCTTTGCCTTCATTCCATTCGCGGCCATCTCATTTTTGCTCGGCGCGTTGGTTAGTCGCGTCGGCTGGATCGTAGTCGGCAAAGTTTCCGGCGCCGATCCGGAATCTGTCTTTGCCGCTGAGCGCTACTAGGGCGATGCGCTCCATTTACCTCGGAAGAGGGAGGCGAAATCCCTGCTTCAGGCGTAGTAGAGAATCCCACGGACGCGCTGTGGAAGCCAACTGAGCACGCCGTCATGTTTTTAGCATGAAAACGAACAATTCCCTGGTGATAGCGGCGATCTTGTTGTCGATTCACGCTTCGAACGCTTTTGCGTTGATCAGATCGCCTTATCCACGCAAACCATCTGTGCCGGATAATATCGTCGTAATTGCCGACGACAGACATGATTGGATTCGCCCGACGGTTGAAGCCTCAAAATGAACACGCTAATCAGCGATCAGATAATCGCGTTGATAGCAGTGATTGAGCAGACCGGACTCCCGGCCCTGCGGATGGCGTTCACTCTCGCCGTGATCATCTTTCTGATTGGCGGCATTCTCATCCTCCGCAAGCGCCACCAACTCTTCGATCGCGATCCAAACGTCGAGAACGATGTGCCTGTCGTCCGACACAATCGGATGGAGGAAATCCTATTCGTTTGGAGCGGGCTGACGCTGGTCCTGATCGCCATTTTGTACCAGGTGTGGA
>Ga0209690_1002700_pt1 | contig 10095 bp, 8 predicted proteins | sample GraSoiAngelo_150_FD_186164 | JGI IMG/M metagenome (GOLD analysis project Ga0209690, IMG submission 186164) | Grasslands soil microbial communities from the Angelo Coastal Reserve, California, USA - 14_1009_09_40cm (SPAdes) (version 2) | ecosystem: Environmental > Terrestrial > Soil > Grasslands ... | reverse complement strand
CCGTCTCGCGCGTCGTCGGCGGGCTCCTGACGATCGCCTTCCTGATCGGTCTCGCCCGCCCCGCGACCGCCGCGCCCGAAGGCACCATGACCTGGGGCGTGCACATCACGCTGGCCTCCCGCTGGCTCGACCCCGCCGAGACCGAGGGCATCATCACACCGTTCATGGTGCTCTACGCGCTGCACGACGCGCTCGTGAAGCCCATGCCGGCCGGCCAGAACACCCCGAGCCTCGCCGAGTCGTGGACGTCGTCGAAGGACGGGCTCACGTACGAGTTCGTCATCCGCAGGGGCGTGAAGTTCCACAACGGCGAGCCGGTGACGGCGGCCGACGTGAAGTTCTCCTTCGAGCGCTACAAGGGCGCGGGGGCGAAGCTCCTCAAGGAGCGCGTGCGCGAGGTGCAGATCGTGGACCCGGGCCGCGCGCGCTTCCAGCTCAAGGAGCCGTGGCCGGACTTCATGACGTTCTACGGCACGTCGGCCACCGGCGCCGGCTGGATCGTGCCGAAGGCCTACGTCGAGAAGGTCGGTGACGACGGCTTCAAGAGAGCGCCGATCGGCGCCGGCCCGTACAGGTTCGTCAGCTTCAATCCCGGGGTCGAGCTGGTGATGGAAGCGTGGGAAGGCTACTGGCGCAAGGTCCCCAACGTCAAGCGGCTCGTCTACCGCAGCCTGCCCGAGGAGACCACGCGCGCCGCCGCGCTGAAGAAGGGCGAGGTGGACATCGCGTATCTGTTGACCGGCCCCGTGGCCGAGGACATCCAGCGCACGCCGGGCTTCAGGCTCGTCGCGCCGAAGGAGTCCCAGGGCACGTTCTGGCTCGACCTGCCGGACCAGTGGGATCCGAAATCGCCGTGGCACGACCGGCGCGTGCGCCAGGCCGCGAGCCACGCGATCGATCGGCAGGCGCTCAACCAGGCCGAGACGCTCGGCTTCAGCAAGCCGACGGGCGCGCTGATCCCGCGCGTGCTCGAGTTCTCGCGCTTCTTCGAGCCGGACCCCTTCGATCCCCCGAAGGCCAAGCGGCTCCTCGCCGAGGCCGGCTATCCGAACGGCTTCGACGCCGGCGACCTCTATCCGTGGCCTCCGTACTTCTCGATGGGCGAGGCGCTCGGCGGGTACCTCCACAACGTCGGGATCCAGACGAGGCTCCGCACCATGGAGCGCGCGGCCATGACGACGGCGTGGCGCGAGAAGAAGCTCAAGAACGTGATCGTCGGCATCACCGGCGCGGCCGGTAACGCGGCCACGCGGCTCGAGGCGTACGTCAGCAAGAACGGCGTCTACACCTCCGGCGTCATGCCCGACGTCGAGGACCTGTTCCAGCGCCAGGCGCGCGAGACCGACGTGAGGAAGCGCGAGGCGCTGATCCACCAGATCCAGGGGATCCTCCACGAGCGCGTGACCCACATCCCGATCTACGAGCTGGCGTTCATCTGGGGCGTCGGCCCGCGCGTCGAGGAGCCGGGGATCAATCTGATCAGGAGCTTCGCGTACTCGGGACCGTTGGAGGACCTCAAGGTGAAGCGGCCATGATGCCTTCGCCACGATGGCTCTCGCGTCTCGTTCTCGCCCTCGTGGTCGCCGTGCTCACGGCCGGCCCCGCCGCGTCGCAGACGACGCCGCGCGGCCACGGCGCCGAGGCGCACGACATGGAGCTGGTCGGTCACGACGAGCTGCAGGGCCGCTCCGCGTACCAGCCGACGATTCACAAGCAGCGCGGACGCTTCATCGCCTACGTCGGCCACCACGGCGGCCGCGCGCGCAACCCGCTGACCGGCGTCGAGGAGGACAACGGCACCTCGATCGTGGACGTCACCGATGCGGCGCGCCCGCGCTACCTCGCCCACATTCCGGGGCCGGCGGGCGGCTCCGAGCAGGGCGGCGCGCAGATGGCGCGTGTGTGCGATCGTGGCGGGCGCTCGTACCTGCTGCGGACGTACGGCAACGCCATCCCCAACTCGGGCCACGAGGTGTGGGACGTCACGGAGCCGGCGAAGCCGCAGAAGACGAGCACCGTCGTCACGGGCCTGACCTCGACCCACAAGAACTGGTGGGAGTGCGACACGGGAATCGCCTACCTCGTCTCCGGCGACCTGGCCAAGGCGGATCAGCTCCAGCTCGGCCCCTCGGGCTGGCGCACGTGGAGGATGACGAAGATCTACGACCTCAGCGACCCGGCGAAACCCGTCTTCATCCGCGACTTCGGCCTCGCGGGCCAGGAGCCCGGCTCGACGGGGCCGATCACCGTCAAGCACGGCGTGCACGGCCCCATCGTGCTCGGCAACCGCGTGTACTTCGCGTACGGCACGAGCGGGGAGGGCGTGCTCCAGATCGTCGACCGTCAGAAGCTCCTGAGCGGCCCGAGGGAGCCGACCGCGGCGAACCTCAACGCGCCGGAGATCAGCCGGCTCTGGATGTCGCCGAACTGGGGCGGCCACACCTCGTTCCCGATCCTGGGCGTGCCGGTGACCGACTGGGCGCCCAACACCAAGGACCGCGTGCGCGACTTCGTCTTCCTCGTCTCGGAGGCCATCGCCAACGAGTGCCGGGAGTCCCGGCACGCCTCGTTCGTGGTCGACATCACCGCCGAGACCCGTCCGTTCGGGGTGGCCACGTTCCAGGTGCCCGAGTCCAAGGGCCGGTTCTGCACCCGCGGCGGCCGCTTCGGCCCGCACTCGAGCAGCGAGTCGTTCGCGCCGATCTTCTACCGCAAGCTCGTCTTCGTCGCCTACTTCAACGGCGGCGTGCGGGCGGTCGACGTGCGCGACCCCTACGCTCCGCGCGAGGCCGCCTTCTACATCCCCGCCACGACCGAGCGGACCGCCGAGCGCTGCGTGACGAACGGGACGCGAAGCTGCAAGATCGCGGTCCAGACCAACAACGTGGAGGCGGACGAGCGCGGCTTCGTCTACCTGGCCGACCGCGCCAACACCGGGCTGCACATCGTCAGACTCACCGGAGAGGCGAGCCGGATCGCCGGCGGGAACTGAGCCTCGACCGGGCCTCGGAGGAACGCCCATGGCACGCGCCGGCTACCGCATCTTCGACGCCGACACTCACATCATCGAGCCCGTCGAGCCGATCGAGGCCTATCTCGCCGCGGCCGACCGCGCGCGGCTGCAGGCGCTCGGCCCCCTGGTCGAGCGCGCGCCGGCCAAGGCCGGCATGTCGCGCTACGTGGTCGGCAAGCGCCCGAAGCTGAATCGAAGGCTCGGCTCGCACGACCGCGTCGATCCGCCGTCCAGCGCGGCGCGCGGGGGCACGCCGTGGGACGTGCGCTGGCAGGGCCCGCCGTTTCCGAGCGAGCAGGTGAGCGTCGATCCGCACGCGCGCGTGCGCGACATGGACGTCGAGGGCATCGACGTCAACATGATCCTGCCCTCGGGCGGCGTGCCGGCGTTCGCCGGGCTCGAGGACGTCGCGCTCGAGGCCGCGATGTACCAGGCCTACAACCGGTTCCTCGGCGACTACTGCGCGCCCTACCCGGACCGTCTCACCGGCGTGATGCTCGTCTCCGGGCGCGATACCGCCGCCGCCGTCGCCGAGATCCGCCGCTGCGGTCGAGAGGACTGGCCCGTCGGCATCTTTCCGATCTGCCCGCCGGAGATGTCGCTGGACGAGCCCGCGTGGGAGCCCATCTGGGCGGCCGCGCAGGAGCACGACCTCACGATCGTCATCCACTCGTTCACGATGACGATCCCGTACCCGCCGGGCTGCTGGGACACCTGGGACAACGTCTTCCTGCAGCGCGCCGCCGGCCACGTGTGGAACGCGCAGCGCAACCTCGCCGCGCTGATCGGCGCCGGCGTCCTCGACCGGTACCCCGAGCTGCGACTCACCTCCCTCGAGTGCGGCCACGGCTGGCTCGCGTCGTGGGCCGCGCGGCTCGACGAGTTGGCCGAGATGGCGCGCCACGTGCTGCCGCCGCTGAAGCAGCGGCCGAGCGACTACATCCGCGGGCCGCAGTATTTCCAGAGCATCCAGATCTACGAGGGCGAGCAGTCGCTCCTGCACGCGTTCGAGGCGCTCAACGACGAGACGCTGATGTTCGCCACCGACTATCCGCACTCGGAGAGCTGGTTCCCGAAGTCGGCGGAGATCGTGCTGGGCTGGAAGTCGCTGCCCGAGGCGTCGCGCCGCAAGCTGCTCTGGGACAACGCGCTGCGCTGCTACCGGCGCTACGCCGCGCGCGCGGCCGTCACGGCCGCGTGACTCAGGCGCGGGGACTCCAGAGCCGGACGCTGACGCGCTCGGCTGCTCTCCGGAGACGATCGTCTGCGGTCGCGAGCGGCGCCGCGTGCGACGCCGCAAGCGCCAGATAGATGCAGTCGTAGACGGGATGCCCGAGCTCGGCAGCGAGACGCGCGGCGGGCCGAAGCAGGGTCGCCGCCGCGATCCAGACGATGTGCAGGGCCATCAAACGCGTCACCGCCTGCTCGATGTCGACGATGTCCATCTCGCGGCGCCGAAGTCGTTTCCACCACGCATTCGTCGCCTCGACGGCCATCAGGTCCGGCGCTAGGAGCATCGACTCCGTTTCGAGTAACCGTGCAGCTCCTCGGAGGTCTGGCTCGTTGGTGAACCAGACCGCGGCCATCGACGCGTCGACGACGACCGGCCCGCTTGGGATCCTGTAGCGGGCTTCCCGCGCGCGGACGCGACCACCGCGCACGCGAGTTGTCGGGCGGGCCGTCACCGGTCCCGGTCTTCCCTGATCAGGTCGACGCTACTGACAGTGGATCGGGGTTGACGGGCACGGATCGCCGCGGCTTCGGCGGCGATTTGCTGACGGGTCAGCCGCGTTCCCTCCGCCAGCACCCGTCGTGCTTCCTGCTCCACCGAAACTCCGCGGAGCCGAGCCTGCAGGCGGAGCCGCTCGGCCACTTCGTCGTCGAGATTGCGAATGATGATGGTCGCCATGGCGTTGATGCTATCACATTGTGCTAGCAGTGATAGCGTAAGGCGCTAGCCTCACGGCCGGGTGATCACGTCCACCAGCGCCGGCCGCCCGTCCTTCACGACGCGGAGCGCGCGACGCAGCGCGGGCCCGACGGCGCCCGCGGTCTCGATCGGCCCCTCCGCGTGCACGCCGAAGCCCTGCGCGATGCGCGCGAAGTCCGGCGCGGGGTCGTCGATGCGGATGCCGACGACCTTGTTCTCGATCGGCCGCCCGCGCGCCTTCGCCACGACCTCCTGGTGCTCCTCGTCGTTGCCGTACGTGCGGTTGTTGAACGTCACCGTCAGCAGCGGCAGGCGGTGGTGCGCGGCGGTGTAGAGCCCGCCCACGACGTAGAGCAGATCGCCGTCGGACTGGAGGTTCACGCAGACCTTGCCGGTGCCGCGATGGGCGAGCGTCACGCCGAGCGCGGCCGGCAGGCCGTAGCCGAGCCCGGCCCCGCCGCTTCCGCCGTAGGTCCGCTCGGGCCGCCAGTCCCAGAGCCGGCGCGCCCAGCCCTTGGCGGTGCCGTTGGCGAGCACCCAGTCTTCGTCCTTGATCACCTCCCAGATCTCGGCGGCGAACGCCGACGGCGCCAGCGGGGTGAGCGAGCGCTCGAGCTTCGCCGTCGCCTGCCACTCCGCGAGCAGGCCCGTGTGCCGCGCGGCGATGCGCTCGGCGCGCTGGCGGCGCTCGGCCGTGCGCGGGTCGCGCGCCAGACGGTCCTCGACCGCGGCCAGCAGCGTGGGCAGCGCGATCCCCGCGTCGGCGGCGATCGGCAGGTCGACCGGCGCCAGCGACTGGAACGTGTGCGCCCAGCTGCGGATCGCGTAGTCGTCCAGCGAGATCGCGATCACGCGCGCCGTCTCGTTGAACAGGCGCACCGCGCGCGTGGCGCGGTCCGTCTGGCCGAGCGCGCCGAGAACGTTGGTGACGTCCAGCGCGAGGACGACGTCGGCCTCGGCCACGACCTCCTCGCGCGCGCCGCTCATGTCGAGCGGATGGCGGCTCGGCACGCTGGCGCGGCCCTCGGACTCGCCGGCGAGATCCACCAGCGGCGCCGCCAGGCGCTCGGCCAGGCGGCAGAGCGCGGGCGTCGCCTCGGGACGGCGGCCGAGCGACTCGACGACGATCAGCGGGAAGCGCGCCTCGACGAGCCGCCGCGCCGCCTCGTCGATGGCGCGCGGATCGGCGTGCGGCGGCGCCGCGGGCTGAAAGCGCGCGACGTCCGGCACCGGCACGGGATGCTCCAGCGCTTCCTCCTGTAACCCCGCGTCGAGGCACAGGTAGACGGGCCCCTGCGGCTCCGTCCGCGCCAGGCGCCAGCATCGGAGCAACGCTTCGGGGATCGCGGCCACGCTCGCCGGCTGGTCGTCGAGCTTGACGTAGTCGCGCACCTGCGTGCCCTGCACGAGCGCGGTGTGGATCCAGTCGATCCACGGCCGACGGCGCGTGGCGTCCATGGGCCCGGTGGCCCCGAGCACGAGGATCGGCGCGCGGTCGCAGAACGCGTTGAAGATGGCCATGCTCGCGTGCTGCAGACCGACGATGTCGTGGACGACGGCGGCCATCGGCGCGCCCCTGGCCTTGGCGTAGCCGTGGGCGAGCGCCACCGCGATCTCCTCGTGCAGCGTGAGGATCATCTCCGGATCGCCCTTGCCGTGGTTGACGAGCGAGTCGTGCAGGCCGCGGAAGGTGGCGCCGGGATTGAGGGCGACGTGCGCGACGCCGACCGCGCGCAGCAGGTCGATCACGAGGTCGGAGCCGTACGTCGTCATGTGTGCCCCCCCGACCACCGGGCGAGGAACGCGCGCCAGGCCGCCCAGTACTCCGACCACGCCGCGTCCATCTCGTAGTGGTGGCCTCCGCGGATCGTGAAGAACGTCTTGGGCTCGGGCGCGGCGGCGAACAGCGCGCGCCCCTGGGCGTACGGGATCGTCTCGTCGGCGTCGCCGTGGAGCACCAGCAGCGGCGCGCGCAGACGCGGGATCTTGGCCAGCGAGTCCCAGCGCGTGCGGAACAGGGAGCCGACGCCGGGCAGCACCGTGTTCGCCATCGCGCGCACGGAGGCGAACGGCGACTCGAGCACGACCGCGCGCGGGGGATGCGCGAGGGCCAGGTCGATGGTGACGGCGGCGCCCAGCGAGCGGCCGAAGTAGACCACGTGCTCGGCGGCCACGCCCTCGCGCAGGAGCGCGGCGCGCGCGCCGAGCGCGTCGCTGACGAGCCCCGGCTCCGAGGGCGCGCCCTCGCTGCGCCCGTATCCCCGGTAGTCGTACATGAAGACGCCGATGCCGAGCTGGTCGGCGAGCAGGCGCGCGATGGTGACGCGCCCGCCGATGTTGCCGCCGTTGCCGTGGGAGTAGAGCAGGGTCGTGGGCGTGCGGCCGGGGATCAGCCAGCCGTGCAGCCGCACGCCGTCCAGCGCCGCGAACGAGACGTCGCGGAAGGCGAGGCCCACGCTCGACGGATCGGCGGCGAGCGCGCGCGAGGGGTAATAGATGAAGTGACCTTCCACCGATTCCCGGCATCCCGCGGCGACGCCCGCGAGGGCCACGAGGGCGAACAGGCGCTTCATCGGCGCGATGATACACTTCCGTCGCGTGGACTTGTGGTTCGATCCGGCCGAGGAGGAGGAACCGGCATGCTCTCCCGCGAAGACAACGAGCTGCTGACCCGGGTGGATCGTGGCACCCCCATGGGCAACGCGATGCGGCGGTACTGGATTCCGGCCCTGCTCGCGTGGGAGCTGCCGGCGCCCGACTGTCCCCCCGTACGGGTCAAGCTCCTGGGCGAGGAGCTCGTCGCCTTCCGAGACACGCAGAACCGCATCGGGCTGATCGAGGAGCACTGCCCGCACCGCCGCGCCTCGCTGTTCTTCGGGCGCAACGAGGAGTGCGGGCTGCGCTGCGCCTACCACGGCTGGAAGTTCGACGTCGACGGCCGCTGCGTGGACATGATGAACGAGCCGGAGCACCTGCACTTCAAGGAGAAGATCTCCGTCACGTCGTATCCCACCGTCGAGGTCGGCGGCCTCATCTGGGCCTATCTCGGATCGCCCGACGGCCGGCCACCGCTGCCGAATTTCGCCTGGACGCAGGCGCCTGAGACGCACCGCCACGTCTCGAAGGTGGTTCAGGAGACCAACTGGCTGCAGGGCCTCGAGGGTGGCGTCGACACCTCGCACGCGCCGATCCTGCACCGCGTCCTGAAGGCCGACTCGAAGCGTCCCGGGTTCAAGCCGACGCACCCGTTCGTGCGGAGCAAGGCGCCGACGCTCGTCGTCGACGTCACGAGCTACGGCTACCAGTACGCGAGCGTCCGCCCGCTCGACGAGGCGACCGTGCACATCCGCACCTACCAGCTCGTGCTGCCGTTCCACCAGATCCGGCCCTCGCAATCCGAGGGCGGCCACGCGCTCGTCTCCGGACACATCTGGGTGCCGATGGATGACGAGAGCACCATGGTCTACAACTGGGACTACAGCGAGACCGCGCCGCTGACCGACGACGACCGGCTCGAGCGCCGGCTCGGCAACGGGCCGCTCGACGTGGACCAGAGCACGTTCCGCTCGGTGCGCAACAAGCGCAACAACTACATGCTCGACCGCCAGGTGCAGAAGACCGAGAGCTTCACGGGGATCGAGGGCGTCAACGTGCAGGACCGCGCGATCCAGGAGAGCATGGGGCCGATCGTCGATCGCACGCGCGAGCATCTGGGGCCGGCCGACAAGGCGGTGATCCAGGCGCGCCGGCTCCTGCTCGAGGCCGTGAAGACCGTGCGCGACGGCCGCACGCCGCGTGGCGTCGACGGCACGTACTACGCGCTGCGCGCCGTCGAGGGCGTGCTGCCGAAGGACGCCGACTGGCGCCAGGCGCTGACGCCCGAGATGGCGGCGACGCGCTTCGAGCAGACGGTCTAGCGGCCGGCGCGTCTCACGCGCCGCCGGCGCCCGGGCGGTTGCGCCGGACCGCCTCGGGGTTGGTGGAATCCGGCCCCATGTAGATGCCCTTGTCCCAGCTGCGCTTGAGCGGATCGCGCACGTACAGGCGCATGCGTCCCACGCCGTGGATCTCGAAGTCCACCACCTCGCCGTCCTGCAACGGGCCCAGGCCCTCGTGGTTGGTGCCGCAGGCGATGAGGTCGCCGGAGCCGAGCGTCATGATGCTCGTCGCGAACTCGACGAGGGCCGGGACCTGGTGCTCCATGTCGTCCGTGTTGTAGTTGTGCCGGAGCTGGCCGTCCACCCAGAACTGGACGTGGACGTCGTTGGGGTTCGGGATCTCGTCGAGCGTGGTGATGCAGGGACCGATGGGCGCGAAGGTGTCGAACGACTTGCCGAGCCAGCTGCCGGCCTTCCAGGTGCGGCGACCCTCGCCGCGCGCCGACACGTCGATCATGCCGGTGTAGCCGAACACCGCGCTGCGCCAGTTCGCCTGCGTGACCTTCTTGGCCGGGCCCTTGATGACCAGCGCCAGCTCGGCCTCGTGCATGAAGATCCACGGCTCGGTCAGCTCCGGCAGCACGATCGTGTCCTCCGGCCCGATCACCGCGTCCGGATTCTTGAGGAACATGTTCAGCGGGCGGGCCTCGAGCGCGCCGTGCTCCCAGTAGTTGGCGATGCACGCCAGGATCTTGCCGGGCCGCGGCAGCGGGGGGCGCAGCCGGACCTGGGACAACGGCAGCGCCCGACGCTCGTGCGCCAGGCGCTTGAGCGCCGGTCGGAGCGTCTCGAAGTCGTCGATGATGCCCTGCATCGTCAGCTGGGGCGTGTGCCCCGGGCGCACGGCGTCGGCGATCCCGACGACGCCCTGCGCGGTCATCACGCCCGGCACCACGTCGTCGGTGCCGGCGGCCTGGAAGAGCACGAACCTCACGGCGTCCTCCTCGACACGGCTGTCGCGGTGGTACTGTACGCCACATCATGAAGACCATCGACATCCACGCGCATCTCGTGCCGCGGTCCCTGTGGCAGGCCGTCGACGCCCGGCGGGAGTGGTACGGCTTCCGTCACGAGCCCGGCGACGGCCTCGGTACCATGCTGGGCAACGGCAAGCGCACGCAATTCAACTCGCCCAAGGTGCGCTTCACGCCCGAAGAGCGGCTGAAGGACATGGACGCGCAGGGCGTGGACGTGCAGGTCGTGTCCATCCACAC
>Ga0209690_1002699_pt1 | contig 10095 bp, 8 predicted proteins | sample GraSoiAngelo_150_FD_186164 | JGI IMG/M metagenome (GOLD analysis project Ga0209690, IMG submission 186164) | Grasslands soil microbial communities from the Angelo Coastal Reserve, California, USA - 14_1009_09_40cm (SPAdes) (version 2) | ecosystem: Environmental > Terrestrial > Soil > Grasslands ... | reverse complement strand
ATCACCCGCGGCCCGGAGAATCATCTCGTCCTCTCCTTCCGGCCGGTGCACGAGGAGCTCGCGCCGGAGTCTCGCGCGGCGCAGCTCTTGAGCGCGCTCGAGGCGGAGCGCCGGCTGTATCTGCAGCTGTTCAGCTCGCTGCCCACACCCGCTCTGGTGCTCTCTCCAGGCGGCCAGATCCTCGATGCCAACCCCGAGGGAGCAAAACTGTTGGGCGGGGCGGATGCGACGGCGCTGCGCGGCCGCGTACTGACGGAGTGGGCTCCCGCGGCACAGCGGGGGACGCTCGCCGCCGGGCTACGGCACGCCATCACGAAACGGCAGGACGTGGCGCTCTCCTTCGAATTCGCCGGTGAGCCGGCGCGGGAGGTGCGCGCCGTCGTCGTGAACGTGGATCCCGTGCGTGCGGCACCGAAGCTTCTGTTCCTCGCCCTCGACGTGTCGCGCGAGATCCTCTTGCAACAGCGGCTGCTTCAGGCCGACCGGCTCTCACAGCTCGGCGCCTTGGTGTCGGGCGTGGCGCACGAGCTCAACAATCCGCTGGCCGCGATCGCGGCCTTCGGCGAGGCGCTTGCCCTGGAGCCACATCAGTCGGACCTGCAGGAGAGCGCCGAGGTGATTCGGAGCGAAGCAATGCGGGCCGGTCGCATCGTCCAGACGTTGCTCGACTTCGCCCGCCAGCGGCCGCGCCAGCAGACGGCCGTGGACCTGGGCGAGATCGCAGAGCGGGTGCTCGCCCTGCAGCGCAGCGCGCTCAAGAAAGCGCGCATCCGCGCCACGATTTCGATTCCCCACGACCTCCCCGCCGTGTCGGGCGACCCGCAGGAGCTGCAACAGGTGATGCTCAACGCCGTGGTGAACGCCGGGCAGGCGATCGAGGGCACGGGTCGTCCGGGCCAGATCGTCATCGCGGGTCGCTCCAACGACCACCACGTGCTGGTGACCGTGGACGACACGGGCCCCGGCGTGCCACCCGAGATCCTCGACCGGGTATTCGAGCCGTTTTTCTCGACCAAAGCAGAGCACGGCACCGGACTGGGGTTGGCGATCAGCTTCGGACTGGTGCGGGGCATGGGCGGCCGGATGTGGATGCAGAACGTCGAAGGGGGCGGGGCCCGGCTGTCGTTCGAGCTGCCCGTGGACGCAGGCAGCCCCGACGCCGCGGCGCGGGCGCCCGGCCGGCCGGCGGGGCAGCGGCTCTCGCTGCTGGTGGTCGAAGACGAGGACGCGGTGCGCCGCGCCATGGCACTGCTCGCCAAACGGCTGGGCCACGAGGTGACCACAGTCGGTCGGTTCGCCGACGCGACCGAGCGTCTCGCCCAACCGGGCGCGCGCTACGACGCTCTATTGGTGGATGTGCACCTGGACGAAGCGCACACGGGGTTCGACCTGTTCGATCATTTGCGGACCGTGGGTCAGGGGCTCGAGCAGCGCATCGTGTTCACGACGGGGGATTCCATCTCGACCCAGACCCGTGACGCCCTGGAGCGCGCCGCCCGGCCCGTGCTGCGGAAGCCCTTCAGCCTCGACGAGCTGCGTGAAATGCTGGTGCGCGTGACCGCCGGCTGACGGCGCGGCGCCCCATCTGTATCGCTTTGTCGTCAGCCGAGGCTCCGGTACGACAGTGAGAGACCAACCCTTATTCCTGGGCTTTCCCCCCGCTCTTGGCATGACTCCTGCTTCGTTTCGGATCCGAAGCTTGATCATGAGCGCCTCGCGTGAAGCGGTCTCAGCTAACTTGGATAGAGGAAGCAGCGCTGGCCCTGGTCTTGTGGCTCGTTGCCCTGCTGACTGTCTCGCGGGAGTCGAGCGGCAAACCCTTCCGACCTGTGCGGTGAGCGGTGGCTGAGCTCCTGACGCAGCTCCGCCGGGTACCGCATCGCGTCTTGCACCGACTGTGCCGGCAAAGGGCCCTCAAGGTGCTGCGCCGCCGACCCCGCGTTGCGTCCCTGCTCGTGGTCTGTCGCGGCAATGTCTGCCGCAGCCCGTTCGCAGCCGCGTTACTGCGCCCGGTGCTCTCCCGGAACCGGATGCGGGTTGACTCGGTGGGCCTCATGGCTCCCGGTCGGCCGTCGCCACCCGAGGCGGTTGCGGCGGCCGCAGGCCATGGCGTGGATCTCTCCGTGCACCGGTCGCAGCTCGTGACGGCCGAGAGCGTGCGCGCGGCTGACCTTATCGTGGTGATGGATCTCACCCAGCGCCACGAGATCTGCGTGCGCTTCGGGCGAACCGAGCGGGACGTGTTGGTCTTGGGTGACCTCGACCCACAGCCGATCGAGACCCGTATGATCCGCGATCCCATGAGGCAGCCGCTGGCGGTGTTCGAGCAGACCTACGCCCGCATCGAGCGCTGCGTGCGGGAGTTGACGAGAGCTGTCACGGCGACTGTGTGAGGCCCGCGCTACGCTGGACTGGGGCGTGTCCGCACCGTGGCGACGGAGCAGCAACGGCGAACTGAGGGATTCATGTTGGGCACCGCGTCGCGATTGCTCCACGCTGACTCTCGTACGCCGCACCCGTGCCGCACGCAGGGCGAGGAGCGCATGCGCGCAGCACAGAGTCTCCAGGAGGATGTCTCATGACACGCACCGTTGGGCGGAGTGGCCGGGCAGCCGCGTTCGTGGTGGTGCTCGCTGCGACCGCATGTAGCGATCCCCAGAGTCCGAAGCCGAGTGCGTTGGGTATCTCGTTGCCGACCAATGCAATCGAAGTCACCGTCATAACCACGGGCTCCGACATCCCGAGTGGCTATACGGTCGTGGTGGATGACCAAAGCCAGCCCGTCGGGGCGAACGGGGTCGTCACGTTCATTGTGGGTGCGGGCACTCACGTGGTGGCCCTCTATGGAGTCGCCTCGAACTGCACGGTGAGCGGTGAGAACCCGCGGCATGTGTACCTCCCCATCTACGCGGACGCGGGGGCCACGACCTTCTCCCCGAGCTGCGTGTCGCAGGGCGGCCTGTTCGTCTCGACCAACACCACAGGCGTGGACCTGGATGCCGACGGCTACGCGGTCACTGTGGACGGTGGGGCGAGCCAGCCCATCGCGGCGAACGGCAGCGTGACGTTCACCGCGCTTGCGGACGGCGATCACTCCGTCGCTCTGTTGGGCATCGCTGCGAACTGCACGGCGAGCGGGTCCAACTCGCAGACGGTTACCGTGCATGGCGGCGCGACGGCGGCGGCGCCCTTCTCACTGAGCTGCGCCCAGACCGGTAGTGGCAGCGGCAGCCTGACGGTCACGACGACGACCACCGGTTCATATGGCCCTCCGAATGGCTACACCGTCGTGGTCGATGGCACCTCCAGCCAACCGATCACGACGAACGGCAGCGTCACCTTAACCGTGCCGGCCGGGGATAACCCCGTTGCGCTCTCGGGAGTGCCTTCGAACTGCACGGTGAGCGGGGCGAATCCCAGCACGGTCACGGTGCCGGCGGACGGGACAGCCACGACGAGCTTCTCCGTTGCGTGCGGCGTACCGCAGCCGCGGGTGATCGGCAAGGGCCAGATCGGGATGGGATCTCCCACGCCTTACCGCGACGTGCAGACGTTCGACTTCGACGTGCGAGCCGACCTGACGGGGCGTTTCACCGTGGTCGCTTACGACGACGTGCAGCCGGATGGGGGTCTCGGCTCGCTGACCACGGATCCGTCGGCAGACCCTGCGACTTCGTTTACGGCGTATCGCGGCAGCTCGAAGGCCTGCAGCGACGCGAGCCACGGGGTGGAGTTCGACGCCGTCGGCAGGGAGCGCACTGGTGCCATCGTGAGCTACACGGTGAAGGTGTGCGACAACGGTCCAGCGGGGAGCGGCAAGGACTACTGGAGCTTCTTCCTCCCGTCGGAGGGATTCGGGCGCTCCGGCATTGTGACGAGCGGGGATATCGTGAAGCCGTGACGGCTTCGACCGGCGACCTCTAGCAGGAGCCAGCCCCGGCATGTGGTCACGCCCTTGCTGGGGCTTGTCGTCTCCGCGAGCCCCGACCATCGGTCGCACGATTGCCGGGGCTCTATCATATCATCGTGTCACACGCCGGCGCTTTCTCCGAGGATCGATGAGGAACGTTCGCACCACGCTGTTGCTGTTCGTGTTGGCGCGGCCGTTGATTGCCCAGGCGCGCCGCCGCAAGTGACCGCCGATGAGCCGTACACGATGGAGTTCCTGTGCTTGTCTCTCAAGAACCACTACCTCTTGCTCCGGAAGGGCGTGGAGAGCGGGCGCATGATTTCGGTAAAGATCGAGACGCCCGCGAACCACATGACGGAAGATGCGCGCTGGGACTATGGCGTGACGATCAAGTTCAAGGACTCAACCGTGGCGACGACGGCGAATCCGCAAGAGGAATCCTGGATCAGTCAGCTCTGGCCTGACCAGGAGACGTACAAACGTGAGGAACAACGGCGGTTCGAGATCTTGCTCGCGCACTGGGATCTGCCGGTGACCGACGTCACCCCGCCGAAGAAATAGCGTGACACTGTGAAAATCGTGGTCTTGGGTGCCAGGGCCGTGCAGCCTGCTCGCCCGTCGCCACCCGAGGCGGTCGCCGCGGCGGCGCGTTACGGCGTCGATCTCCCGGCGCATCGGTCGGAGCTCCTGAGCGTGGACAGTGCCCGAGCGGCCGATCTCATCGTCGTGATGGACCCCGGGCAGCGCCGCCGGGTCTGCGACCGCGTCGGGCGCTCCGAGCACGACGTCCTCGTCCTGGGCGATCTCGACCCGGAGCCCGTGGCAAGCCGGTTAGCTTGGTGTCGTCAGGAGCGGCCGATGATCCTCGGGGTAGGCTTCGACGTCGTGGAGACGGAACGAATCGCGCAGGCGCTCGCCCGGCACGGCCGGCGCTTCGAGACGCGGGTCTACACGCCCGCGGAGCTGGCGGAGAGCGCTGCACGAGTCGACCGGGCCCAGGCGCTGGCCGGACGGTTCGCCGCCAAGGAGGCCCTGCTCAAGGCACTGGGCACGGGCTCGGCGCGCGGCATCTCATTTCCGCAGGTGGAAGTACTGCGGCGCGACGGTGGCCAGGCGGCGATGATGCTGACAGGGTCGGCGGCGGCCGAGGCCCGTCGCCTGGGGGTGCGACACATTCACCTCAGCCTCAGTCATCAGCCCGGCCTGGCCGCGGCCGTCGTCATTCTCGAAGGCTGACCTCGGCGCCGTTCCCCGACTTGCCGTTCTTGGTCGCCACGAAGCTGGCGATACGCGCGATCGTCCGAAAGCGGTCGATTTCAAGATCCTCTAGGGACAGGTGAATGCCGAACCCCTCTTCAAGCTCGGCTAGGAATTCCACGAAGATCAGGGAGTCGACGAGGCCCGTTTCGATCAAGTCGGTCTCCACCGAGGGGACGTCGACATTTAACTTCTCGGCGAACAGCCGGGAGATCAGGGGCTCGAGAGTCCTCGAATCGGGCATATTAGACTTCCCTGTGCTCGCTTGCCAGCAGGTCGAACAGGAGACGATCCAGGGCGTGGCCGTCGACATAGTGACACTGCCGCTGCCGCCCGATATAGCGAAAATTGAGACGCTTCGTGATTTCGAGCCCCGACTGGTTGGGCTCGACGGACCAGCTTTGGATGGCCCCGAGTCCCAAGTCGCGGAAGCCCAGCGTGAGCATTCGCGATACGGCCCGAGTCGTATAACCACAGCGAGCGTGGGATTTGTCGCCCACCACCGCCCAGACCATAGCGGTCTTGTGATGCCGGTCGACATCACTTAGGCCCACAACTCCGACGGGCGTGGTGTCATCATCCGTGGTGAACACGCGGAGCACGTGCGCGTCCCGCTGCGTCATGGTCTTCAGCAGCGCCGGTGTCGGTGGCCGGCCGCCGCCGAAGTCGAGCCACTTGTAGTTGTCATGTTCACCCAGCCATCCGGCGACCAGCTCGATCAGATCAGGCCGGTCTAGCGGCAAGAGTCTCATGCTTGGAGAACGCCTCCTGTAATTGGCGCCGGTCGACCTTGCCGTTGGCATTCCTGGGAAGCCGGTCGAACGCCATCCACCTCGACGGCAGCATCCCGGCGGGCAGCACCTTGCCCAGCGCGTTCCGCAACTCCCCGGGGGTGACCGCGACGCCGGGCGACGGGACATAAGCGCAGCAGATCGCCGTACCCGCGAAATCGTCCGTCGACACAGCGACGACGGCGCATTCCCGGAGGCAGGTCAGGGCGCTCAACGCGGTCTCGATCTCGCCCAGCTCGATGCGATAGCCGCGACTCTTGATCTGGGAGTCGACGCGCCCGAGAAAATAGACCAGCCCGTCGTCGCCAATCCTGGCGAGGTCGCCGGTCCGATAGATGCGATCGGCAGGAGCGGATGCGAACGGACTGGACAGGAAGGCTGCGCGCGTTTTCTCCGGGTCTCGCCAATATCCCGGGCTCAGGCCCACACCCCTGATGTACAGATCTCCGACCTCGCCCGGCGGCACGCGCTCCAACCGTTCGTTCAGCACGAGCAGTTCTTCGCCCGCGCAGGGGGAACCGATCGGGATGGCTGCCCGGTCGTCCTCAGGGCAGCGCGGCACGGTGTGGTAGCTGCTGGCGATGGTGGTCTCGGTGGGCCCGTACAGGTTCGTGAACGTCACGTGAGGCAACCGCGTCATCCAGTACCGCAGCGCCGGCGTCGGAAAGACCTCTCCGCACCACAGCAGCCGTCGTAGGGTGGGGAAGTCGTTGACCTTCACCACGTCGAACTTGGCGAGATAACTCAGCAGCGAGGGCACAGAGAACCACTGCGTCAGCTCCGCGGCGCGGATGAACTGCGCCAAGGCCGTGGGGAGCAAGTTGAGGTCGGGCGGCACGAGGTGGAGCTGGGCGCCGGCGGCGAACGTCCCGAACACGTCGAACGTCGACAAATCGAAGTGCAACGGCGGATGCCCGGACAGTCGATCCGTGGGCTCGATCCCGAAGTAGCGCCGGGCCCACTCCACGAAGTGGATAACGCTGTCGTGCGTGATGACCACTCCTTTCGGCGTGCCCGTCGAGCCCGAGGTGAAGAGGATATGCGCGGCATCGGCTGACGTGTTGCGGCAGTTCACCGGACCGCTGGGGGCACGCCGCACGTCCTCGAGCGAGAACGCGGGCGACACGTGTTCTCCGTCTGCTCCCGCGTGCCCCGCCTCGAGCCAGCCGACCGCGGTTGCGACCCGCAGCGAGGCGTCCGCGAGCAGCTCGTCGAGCAGCTGGGCCGTACGAGAGCCCGCCAGAATCACGCGCGGGGCTCCCGACTGCACGATCTTCGCGGCCCGTCGGGCGGGGCTCGACGGATCGACCGGGATATAGCTGCAGTCCGCCTTCAGGATCCCAAGCATGGTCACGATGGCCAGGGGTGACTTGGGGAGCAGGAAACACACGCGGTCGCCGCGCTCGCACCCGGCGGCCCTCAAGGTGCGCGCCAGCTGGTTGCTCAAAGCGTCCAGCTGCCCGTAGGTCAGGCGGTCACCAGCCATCATGAGGGCGGTCGCCTCCGGGCGGCGCTCCGCCTGCTGCATCACCCATTGCTGAAGCAGGGAGGTCATCTCACCTCGCGACTAAGTGGATGGCAAAAAGGGATGGGCTCCAGTGGACGCCGCCATGACCGCGCTGCGGAACATCGGTCCCGCCTCCCGTACCAGCTGGTGCATAGGCGGTGCCACGGGGCGCGTCCCGATCGCCTCGAGGACGGCGTGGCAACCGCGCTGCATGTCGCGTGCTTCGCCTTGAACGGGAACGTCCGTGTTGCGCTGGGGCAACAGCTCGTGCTGCTTCGCCTCGACGCGCCGCTTCCGGGGCGGGAAGCCCCGGCCGTTCAATGTTGATGCACGCCCTCAGACAGCGCTCGTCGTTCAGTCAGCGAGCACGACGGCGGTACAAGCCTTGCTTCGTGACTACAGCCGGCAACGTCCTCGGGCTCGATGACATACGCACATCCGGGATTTCAGCCATCGTCAATTGCGCGCCTCCGCTCTTGGGTTGAGGGGCGGTTGCGCGCAATCCGTCCGCTCCTCAACCCGATAGCTCTGGCGGAAGGATGGCGCGAGTCGCTCGAGGGCTATCCCGCAGATCCGGAGCACGAGCCACACCTCGTGGCTGCAATCGCCTGGCTGGCGCGGGCTCAGGACGCGACACCGGACGGGGGCATCTCGCGCGCCTTCACCCTCGCATGGCACCCGCATTTCGGACGCCGGGGCTGGCAGCCGCCTTACCCGGAAACGACGGGCTACATCATCCCGACGTTCTATGCCGCTGCCCGACGCTTGGGATGTCCCGGGCTCAGTGTCCGCGCTGAGCGCGCGGCGCGCTGGGAGATCGACATTCAGCTGCCAACGGGCGCCGCCCGGGGCGGCGTGCTTGGCGAGCCGGAATCGCCGGCCGTGTTCAACACCGGGCAGGTGCTGCTGGGCTTGCTCGCGGCGTTCGAGAAGACCGCGCAAGGCAGCTTCGCCGACGCTGCCCGCCGCGCCGCCCGCTACCTGGTAGCGATGCTAGAGGGGGATGGGCACTGGCGCAAAGGGAACTCGCGCTTCGCCCGCGCGGACGCGACGCTCTACAATACCCGCACTGCCTGGGCGCTGGCCGAGGCGGGGCTTCGACTGGCTGATGCGTCGTTCACCGATGCTGCCGCGCGCAACCTGCGGGCTGCCGCCGCGCTGCAGGCTCCGAACGGCTGGCTGCCTTATTGCTGCCTGACTGATCCCGAGCGGCCGCTGCTGCACACGCTCGCGTATGCCATTCGCGGATTGCTGGAAGGCGGACGCGTGCTCAACGATGCGCGCCTGGTCCACGCTGCCGAGCGAGCAGCAAGACCCTTGGTTGCGGCGGTCCGCGGGGACGGTTGGATGCCCGGCCGCTACCGCTCCGATTGGTCCGCTGCCGTCCGCTGGTCGTGCCTCACGGGTCAGGCGCAGATGGCGAACAACTGGATCCGCCTCGCGGAAATCACGGGCGACCCGCAGTGGGTCGAGCCAGTGCCGGCGGTGTTGGGCTTCCTCAAGCGTACGCAGAACCGGCACAGCGCGGAGCCGGGGGTGCGCGGCGGGATCAAGGGCGCGTGGCCGGTGGGTGGCGACTACGGAGCCTACGAGGTCCTGAACTGGGCGACGAAGTTCTTTGCGGACGCGTTGATGCGCCATGAGGCCATCCAGACCAACGGCCTGACGGCGGCTGCAACGGTTCCTGTGCTTGCGTAGGAGCGGCTTCCGGAAGCATCAGGATCTCGGCAGGGACGGGAATTGGTCCTGTCACAGCGGCGCGACCCTACCCTACCTGGTGCCGGCCAGGTCACCACGGACCCGCGCCGTCCATTTAGATTGCGCCGCGTTGATCGAGGTTGGGAGATCGACTGCGTCAAGGCGGGGGATTTCCAAGGGAGCCGACAAGTCCTCCGCTAGCCCCACCTGCGTCGTGACCGCCATGGCGCATCCGGCTTGTCGCAACAGGTCGACAGTGGTCGGCGTGTGGCTGCCGTACGGGTAGCTCATCACCCACTCGCCTGGGCGAACAGGACCGAAGAGCCGTAGGAAGGCGACCGTCCGCCGAACCTCGTCCGCCTGCTCCGGCGCCGAGAGCGTGTCAAGCCACGGGTGATCGTAGGCATGTCCCCCGACCGCCATGCCGTGACGCACCAAGCACCGCACCTGCTCCAGATCCATATAGAGCTCGTTTGCGAACGACGCTGGGTCCGTGCTGACGTGACGAACGAAGAGCGTCCGGACAATCGCGCTGCGCACGTCCTTCGGCAGCTCGCGCTGCAACAGGCGCTTGATGAAAGCCACCTCCGGTGCGTCGAGCCGGGTCGCCGTTGCATATCGCTGGTAGAGGGTACGGTCGTCGGGGACATCGTGACCTGGGCGGTACTGCCGCAGCAGACCGAACACATCCTCGATGAGCTGGCGCGGATCGGATACCGCCGCCAGCACGAAGTGAATCCCGTGCACGTCCAGAATTTCTCGTTCCTCGATCGGTCGCCCCGGCACGAAGAACACGGCCGGCAGCCGGCGGTAATCGAGGCACGGGAAGACCACGGTGTAGTGGTCCAGGAAGCCGTCGTCGAACGTCAGCAGACAAGCATTGCTCGGCAGCGTGGTTTCGCCGCGGATCGCGGCGAGAATCTCCCGCACAT
>Ga0209690_1002696_pt1 | contig 10098 bp, 9 predicted proteins | sample GraSoiAngelo_150_FD_186164 | JGI IMG/M metagenome (GOLD analysis project Ga0209690, IMG submission 186164) | Grasslands soil microbial communities from the Angelo Coastal Reserve, California, USA - 14_1009_09_40cm (SPAdes) (version 2) | ecosystem: Environmental > Terrestrial > Soil > Grasslands ... | reverse complement strand
TGCGCGGAGGTCGGCGCCTCGCAGCGCACGACCGTAGCAAGCGCGCACGCGGTGCCCGCGGCCTCGTACTCCTTCAGCAGATCGAATACGTCGTCGGCTATTCGGTGACTCCTCCCGCTCTCAATGCGGCCCAGACCTTGTCCGACGTGACGGGCATGTCGATGTTGGTCACCCCATACGGCGAGAGCGCGTCGATGACAGCGTTCACGTACGCGGCCGGCGAACCGACCGTCGGCGACTCGCCGACACCTTTGGCGCCCAGCGGGTGATGCGGCGACGGCGTGTTGGTCTCACCGAGCTCGAAACGGGGCGTCTCCCACGCCGTCGGCAGCAGGTAGTCCATGAAGTTGGAGCCGATGCAGTTGCCCTCCGCGTCGAAGGTGATCAGCTCCATGAACGCGATGCCGTAGCCTTCGGCCAGTCCTCCGTGGATCTGGCCCTCGACGATCATCGGGTTGATCCGCACGCCGCAGTCGTCGACCGCGACCACGCGACGGACCTTGACCTGGCCGGTGCCTTTGTCGATGTCGACCACGACCGCGTACGTGCCGAACGGAAACGTCATGTTCGGCGGGTCGTAGTAGTGAACGCCTTCGAGCCCCGCCTCCATGCCCTCGGGAATGTTCGAGTAGGCGGCAAACGCGATCTCCTGGATCGTCTTCGCCCGGTCTTTGGAACCCTTGACGTAGAACCTGCCGTTCTCCCACTCGAGGTCCTCCTCGGCAGCCTCGAGCAGGTGAGAAGCGATCTTCCGCGCCTTGTCGCGCAGCTTGCGGGCAACCATCGCCGTGGCCGCGCCCGCTACCGCGGTGCTGCGCGACGCGTAAGTACCCAGGCCGTAGGGCGCCGTGTCGGTGTCGCCTTCCTCCACCGCGACGTCGGCCGCGGGGATGCCCAGCTCTTCGGTCACGATCTGGGCGAAGGTCGTCTCGTGGCCTTGGCCCTGCGATTTGGTCCCCATCCGAAGCATCGCCTTGCCGGTCGGGTGGACGCGCAGCTCCGCGCTGTCGAACATGCGGAGGCCGAGGATGTCGTACTCCGCGCCGTGGCCGGCGCCCACCACCTCGGTGAAGCTCGCAATGCCGATGCCAGTGACCTCGCCCTTCTTGCGACGCGCCTCGACGTCCTTGCGCATCTCGTCGTAGCCGAGCTGCTCGAGCGCGACATTCATCGCCCTGGGGTAGTCGCCACTGTCGTACTCCCAGCCGGTGGCGGAGTGGTACGGAAACTGCTCAGGCCGGATGAAGTTCTTCATCCTGAACTCGGCCTGGTCCATGCCAAGCTCGATCGCGGCGTTGGTGACGAGGCGCTCGATCAAGTAGCTCGCCTCGGTCACCCGGAACGAGCACCGGTAGGCGACGCCTCCGGGAGCCTTGTTCGTGTAGTAGCCGTCCGCGGTCACATGCGCGGTCGGGATGTCGTAGGAGCCGGTGACGATGTGGAACAGGCCGGCCTTGAACTTGGTCGGCTGCGCGTCGGCGAAAAAGGCTCCGTTGTCGGAGTCCAGGTGGACGCGCAGGGCGAGCATCTTGCCGTTCTCGTCCAGCGCGAGGTCGCCCGTCATGTGAAAGTCGCGGGCGAAGCCGGTCGAGATGAGGTTCTCGTTCCGGTCCTCGACCCACTTCACGGGGCGGCCGATGAGCAGGCTCGCCGCCGTCGCGACCACGTAGCCCGGGTAGACGGGCACCTTGTTGCCGAAACCGCCACCGATGTCGGGTGAGATGACCCGGATGTTCTGCTCGGGCAGCCCGGTCACCAGGGCGAAGACGGTGCGAATGGCGTGCGGCGCCTGGCTCGTCATGTAGATGGTGGCTTTGCCCGTCGCGCCGTTGACGTCGGCGATGCAGCCGCACGTCTCGAGAGGAGCGGGATGGCAGCGCGGATAGAACGTGTGCAGCCTGACGACCTTGTCGGCCTTGGCGAATGCGGCCTGCGTGGTGGCCTGGTCGCCGGCCTCCCAGTGGTAGATGTGGTTGTCCTTCTGGTTCTCCTTGTCGTCGCGAATCAGGACCGCGTCGGCCTCCTGGGCCTGCTGCGGGCTGATCACCGCGGGCAGGACGTCGTAGTCGACGATGATCGCGTCGCGCGCGTCCTCCGCCTGGGCCTTGGTCTCGGCCACGACCGCGGCCACCTCCTGGCCCTGGAAACGGACCTTGTCTGTCGCCAGGACGGCCTGCGTGTCGTAGCTCAGGGTGGGCATCCAGGCGAGCTTGTGCTGCGCCATCAGCTCGCCAGTTACCACCGCGATCACGCCGGGCATCGCGCTCGCCGCCGCGGTGTCCACGGAGTTCATGCGCGCGTGCGCATGCGGGCTGCGCAGGATGACCATGTGGAGCATCGCCGGCAATTCGATGTCGTCGAGGTAGTTGCCCTTGCCTCTCAGGAAGCGCCCGTCTTCCTTGCGCTTGATCGACTCGCCGATGCGGCCGTGCATGTGGACTTCGGTCGCCATCTATTCGCCTCCTCCGGCGCCGACCGTGGCCGGCACGCCCGGTTTCGCCGCCGCGGCCTCCGCGCGCACCTTCGCCGCGTGCTGGATCGCCTTGACGATGTTCATGTAGCCCGTGCAGCGGCAGATGTTGCCGCTGATGGCCCAGCGGATCTCGTCTTCAGTCGGGTTCGGGTTGCGCTCGAGCAGTGCGGTGCCCGTGAGCATCATTCCCGGGGTGCAGAAGCCGCACTGCAGACCGTGCTCCTCGTGAAATCCGGCCTGGACCGCGGACAGGGTTGCGCCCTGCGCGAGCCCCTCGACCGTGGTGATGCTCCGTCCCTCGAGCTGCACCGCAAGCGCGGTGCACGACTTCACCGGCTCACCGTCGACCAGCACCGTGCAGACGCCGCAGCTCGACGTATCGCATCCGTTGTGGGTGCCGGTCAGGCGCAGGTTTGACCGCAGGAAGTCGACCAGGAGGACGCGCGGCTCGACGTCGCCGGTGCGCTCGACGCCATTGACCTTGATCGTGACCTTCATCACCTTGCCTCCCTGGCTCGACCGACCGCGGTTTTCAGGCCACGCTGGACGAACACCCGAACCACGTCCTTCTTATATGCGGCGCTTCCGCGCGCATCGTCCTTGGGCTCAGCGGTCTCCGCCGCCAGGCGGGCCGCCTCGGCAATGACCGCGTCGGTGGGCTCCTTGCCATGCAAGTGCCGTTCCGCGTCCGCGGCTTTGATATTGCGGTCGCCGACAGCGGTCAGGCCGATACCGGCCTTCGCGATCTTGCCGCCGTCGAGCTCGACCTGCACAGCGACCGCGACGGTGGCGAAGTCGCCGACCCTCCGCTCGAGCTTCAGGTAAGCGCCTCCGGCATGGCCCTTCGCGACCGGGATCCGGACCTCGGTCACGATTTCGTCCGGGTTGAGAGCCGTCGTGAACGGACCCTGAAAGAAGTCCTGGGCGTGGATGACGCGCTGCCCGGACTGCGAGGTGGCCACGATGTCGGCACCGAAAGCCAGGACGACCGACCCCCAGTCGCCGGCGGGGTCGGCGTGGCAGATCGACCCGACCAGCGTGCCCCGGTTGCGGACCAGCGGATCGGCGATCCAGTGCGCCGCCTCGGCGAGCATCGGCGCGGCGATGGCCAGCTCCTTGCTGTTCTCGATGTCCACGTGGCGCGCGAGGGCGCCGATGGCGAAATGGCCGTCCGCGTCTTCGCGCTTGATCGTGTTCAGGTCGGGGATGCGGGCGATGTCCACGACCAGCTCGGGGCGAGAGAAGCGCAGCTTGAGCAGCGGGATCAGGCTCTGTCCACCGGCCATGACCTTCGCTTCGTCGCCGTGCTGCTTCAGGATCGCAAGCGCCTCATTCAGGCTCGCGGGAGCGCGATAGTCAAAAGCGGCGGGTAGCATGCATTCCCTCCCAGCAAAAACAGCGGCCTAGACCGCGCTCGTAATAACACCGGCAGCCTGCCGTGTCAAACAAGCGTCCGAGTACGATTCGAACGTGGTGACCGAGGCCGTCAAGGCGCTCAGCGCGGAGGAGATCGCCGAGCTCTGCGTCCGGCACACGCTGTACGACTGGGGGGCGCAGACCGGCCTCAAGCCGCTCCCGGTGGTGAGCGCGAAGGGAATCTACTTTCACACCGCCGACGGTCGCCGGTTCATGGACTTCAACAGCCAGCTGATGTGCGTCAACGCCGGTCACGGCGACCGCCGCATCATCGAGGCGATCCAGCGGCAGGCCGAGCAGCTGCCATACATCAGCCCGTTCATGGCCCATGAGGCGCGGGCGCGGCTGGGTGCCAAGCTCGCCTCGCTGCTGCCTGGCGACATCGACAAGGTCTTCTTCACGCTGGCGGGCGCCGACGCCAACGAGAACGCGATCAAGATGGCGCGCGCGGTCACCGGGCGGCCGAAGATCCTCGCTCGCTACCGCTCCTATCACGGCTCGACGGGTTCGGCCATGCAGGCTACCGGGGACCCGCGGCGATGGCCGAACGAGGGACCCGTCGGCGGCGTCGTCCACGTGCTGGACCCATATCACGGCATCCAGCGCGGATGGGACACGGTCGAGGAGTCGCTGGCCGACCTCGAGGAAACGATCCAGCTCGAGGGGCCGTCGACGATCGCCGCTTTCTTGCTGGAACCGATTTCCGGCACGAACGGGATCCTCGTCCCACCCGACGGATATCTCCAGGGAGTACGCGCCCTGTGCGACCGCTACGGAATCCTGATGATCTGCGACGAGGTGATGACGGGGTTCGGCCGCACCGGACGGTGGTTCGCGGTCGAGCACTGGGGCGTCGTGCCGGACCTGATCACCCTCGCCAAGGGCCTCACATCCAGCTACGTGCCGCTGGGCGCGGTGGGCATGCGGCCGCACGTCGCGGCCTACTTCGATGACCATGCCTTCTACGGTGGCCTCACGTACAACAGCCATCCGCTGGCTTGCGCGGCGGCGCTCGGTGCGATCCAGGCCTACGAAGAAGACGATATGGTCGGCAACTCGCGTCGGATGGGCGAGGTGCTCTCGCGACATCACAGGAAGCTTCGCGAGCGCCATCCATGCGTGGGCGCGACGCGATCGATCGGGCTGTTCGGATGTCTCGAGCTGGTGCGCGACCGCCAGACACTGGAGCCGCTCGCGCCGTTCAATGGAACGTCGCCAGAGATGAAGGCGGTGACGTCCGCTCTTCTCGAGGGCGGCATGCACACATTTGTGCGCTGGAACACGATAATGACCAATCCGCCGCTCTGCATCACCGAGGAGCAGCTCGACGAGGGCTTCGAGATCCTCGACTCCGCCCTTGAAATCGGCGACCGAGCAGTCCGCGATTAGCACGGACGAGATTCGCGACCAGCAGCTGAAGAAGCTACGCGCGGGCCTGACCGCCGTTCTCACGGGAAATCAGTTCTGGCGGGATCGCCTTGACAGCGTGGATGGTTGGGACGATTTCAAGCGCCTGCCGTTGACCTCGAAATCAGAGCTTCTTGCCGACCAAGCGTCCCACCCACCGTTTGGCACGAATCTCACATACTCGGTGGATCGCTACGTGCGTTTGCACCAGACGTCAGGCTCGAGCGGAGAGCTTCCCCTGCGCTGGCTCGACACGGCGGAGTCCTGGGACTGGTGGCTGCGCATCTGGGCAGAGCACGTCTATCGCGCCGCGTCAGTCACGCCCGCCGACCGCCTGTTCCTCGCGTTCTCGTTTGGCCCTTTCATCGGTTTCTGGTCGGCGTTCGGTGGAGCGGAAAGGCTTGGCGCCCTATGCATTTCAGGCGGCGCGATGACGAGCGAGCAGCGGGTGCGGAGCATCCTGGATCTCGGAGCCACCGTGCTGCTGTCAACGCCGACGTACGCGCTGCGCCTGGCGGACGTGGCTCGCGGGATGGGCGTCGACCTGGCCGAGTCATCGGTGCGGGTCACGATTCACGCAGGTGAGGCGGGCGCCTCGATTCCGGCGACCAGGGACGCGATCGAGGCGGCGTGGTCTGCCTCTTCTTTCGACCACACAGGGATGACGGAGCTGGGACCGACGGGGTTCAGCTGCTCCGCGCGCGACGGAGTCCATTTGATCGAGTCCGAGTTCATCTTCGAGGTGACCGACGACGGCGAGCTGGTCGCCACGAACCTGGGTCGTTGGGGCATGCCTCTGATCCGGTATCGGACCGGCGATCGCGTGATCGTTTCGCGCGAGCCGTGTCCGTGCGGCAGCCCCTTCATGAAGATCGTCGGCGGAATCCAGGGTCGGGTCGACGATATGTTTACGGTGCGCGGTGTGAACCTCTATCCGTCGCAGGTCGAGGACATCGTCCGGCGCCACCCCGGGGTGGCCGAGTTCGTCATCGAGCACCGCCGCGAGCGGCGCATGGACGAGGTGGCGTTGCTCGTGGAGACGTCGGCCGCCTCCTTCTCGGCCGAACGTCTCGAGGCGGACCTTCGCCAGGCGCTCGGCGTACGCCTGGACTGCCGGGTGGTTCCGTCCGGCACACTGCCGCGCTCGGAGCTCAAGTCGCGGCGCATCGTCCACCTCGGGGAATGAGGACGGTCGAGCTGGCGGCGGAGCCGGCCCCGATCTCCCTCGACCTCGACCGGACGGCGCTGATCGTGGTCGACATGCAGAACGCCTTCGCGAGCCCGGGCGGGATGCTGGACCTGGCGGGGATCGACGTGCGGCCTGCCCGCGACGCGATCGCCAACGCGTCATTTGTGTGCGAGGCGGCGCGGGTCGCGCACGTACCGGTTTTCTACCTGACGATCGGATATCCCCCGGACCTGTCAACCGCCGGCGGGGTGGATTCGCCGAATCCGCAGAAGGAGCTGGCGCTGTGCCTGATGCGGGAGCGCCCGGAGCTGCGGGGCAAGCTGCTGACTTTCGGGACGTGGGACTTTGCGATCGTCGACGAGCTGGCGCCGGAGCCGGGCGATGTGGTGATCGTGAAGTCGAGGTACAGCGGGTTCCACGGGACCGACCTCGATTCGGTGCTCCGCGGTCGGGGCGTGCGGAACCTTCTGATGGTGGGGATCGCGTCGAACGTGTGCGTCGAGTCGACGCTGCGCGACGCGTACTTTCTCGAGTACTGGCCGGTCATGGTCGCTGACGCGACGATGGCGGCGGGACCGGCGGAGATCCAGGCGGCGACCCTCTACAACGTCAAGACGTTCTTTGGGTGGATTGCCAGCTCCGAAGATGTAGCGACCGCGTTGAAGGGTGCGGCCTAGCGGCGTTCATTAGCCCGCACGACCTCGGTCAGCAAACGCAACAGCTCGTCGCGTTGCCGGGCGTCCAGCGGACCAACCAAACGCGCGGTCATGGCGTGCGTGCGGGGGATCAGCTGCTGCACCGCATGCAGCCCTTTGGTCGTGAGCGTGATCGTCTTGCGCCGGCCGTCGCGGGTGTCGCGCTCCGTGCCGATCAGGCCGCGCGCGCTGAGCCGAGCGACGACCTCGGCCATCGTCGAGCGATCCAGCGAGATGCGCAGGCCGAGGGTGCGCTGGTCGAGGTTCGGCTCGCCGTACAGCGCGTTGAGGGCCGCGAACTGCGGGGAGGTGATGGTGTGCGAGACCTCTTCGTCCCACAGGAGATTCATCGCCTGCACGGCGCGGCGCAGGAGGTGACCGGGATGGGTCATCAGGTCTTCGGGCTGCTGCCCGTCAGGCGGCGGTTTCGTCACGCCTCGCCTCCACCACCCGGTAACCGACAGGCAGAAGGCGCAGTCCCAGGCGCTCCTCGATCGTGCCCCATAGGCCGCGCGGCAGAGCCAGGGCGAAGAGCGCCGCGGTGGCGCCAAGCCCGACCAGGTACCAGGGACCGCCCTGGGTGAAAGTGGTCTGGATCGCGAACAAGAGGATCGCGCCCAGGATCGGTCCTTCGAACGTACCCAGACCTCCGACAAGGACCATGAAGATCATGTACGCGGACCACTGCACGCTGAAGACCGAGCTGGGCTCGATGAAAAGCGTGTTGGCGACCACCAGGACGCCAGCCGCGCCGCAGCCGAACCCCGCGAGCACGAACAGCAGCCGCTTGCGAGCCGCGACGCGCACGCCGAGCGATCGCGCCGCGTCTTCATCGTCGCGGATCGCCTGAAGCGAGGCGCCGAGGGGGGAGCGGAGCAGGAAGAAGAGCGCGGCAAGAAAGATCACCGTGAAGGCGAGCGCGAGCCAGAAGGTGTACGCCTGGCGAAAGTTCGGTTCGTACTGGTTCAGCTGGATCAGAGAGATGCCGGTGCCGGCACCGAGGTTCTGGTCGAGGCGCACGAGGATGGAGATGACCTCGGCGATCACCCACATGCCGATCGCGAACTGGGCGGCGCGAAGGCGCAATGCGAAAAGTGAGATGGGGACCGAGATCGCCCCCGCGAGCAGGGTGGCGAGCAGCATCGCGACGTAAGGCGAGACGCCCTGAGCCGCAAAGAAGACCGTGCCATACGCGCCGATCCCGATGAACGCCTGCTGGCCAACCGACAGCAGACCGCCGTAGCCGGCGAGGGCGTTCCACATGACCGCGAGCAAAACGAGGATCAAAAGCGTCGTGAGCTTCTGCACCACGTCGGACTCGAAAACCAACGGCACCCCCGCGAGCACGAGCGCGGCCACGAGGGTCCCTGCGGTGAACAGCTTGGAGGTGCGGGTCCAGCGCTGGACTCTCACGCCGTCCTCAGCACCAGGCGCCCACCGCCGAAGCGGACGATCAATACCGCCAGAAAGAGCAGATGGCCGGCCATCACCGCAAACTGCGGATGGATCTGCGCGCCGACGGTCTGGGCCACGCCCAGCGCGATGCCGCCGAGCAGGGTCCCCCACAGCGATCCCATGCCGCCGATCACCACCGCTTCGAAGGCGAAGATCAGCTGCGTTGGCCCGCTGACTGGGTCGAAAACCGAACGGATGCCTAGGAACAAGCCGCCGAGCGCGGCGATCCCCACTGCAATCGCGGTGGCGCGCGCATAGACGCTCCGGCTGTCTATCCCCGCGAGCTCGGCGGCGTCGGCATCCTCAGCCGTGGCGCGCATGATCCAGCCGGCGCGAGTCTTGGACAGGAACAGCTGCAGAGCAGCGAACAGCAGGACCGCAACGACCAGCACGAGCAGGCCTAGGGCGGAAACGGACAGGCCACTCGTTACCTGCCAGCTCGCGGTCGTGACCGATCCCGCGCTGCCTCCGAGTGAGCGCACGTCCGGCGAGAAGACGAGCTGCAACAGGTTCTGGATCACGATCGACAGCCCAAACGTGGCGAGCAGCGGCGTCAGGATCCCCGACTTCAGGCTCCGCTCGAGCACAGTCAGCTGGAGGACGTAGCCGAGCAGCACCATCACCGGCAGCGCGACGGCGAAGGCGACAAACGCCGGGACGCCTGTGCGTTCGACGATTACATAGACGATGTACGCGCCGAGGACGGCGACATCGCCATGCGCGAGGTTGATGATCCGCATGACGCCGAACATGATCGAGAGGCCGCACGCGAGCACCGCGTAGAACGCGCCGAGGAAAACACCCTGCAGAACGGCGTTGGCGACGGTCACGCGGGTCGCCGCAATCCGAAGTAGGCGCTGACAACGCGATCGCGGTCGAGCGAGGCCGCTTCGCCCTGGAGCACCACGCGTCCCTCGAGCATGCAGACCACGCGTCCTGCGACCTGCAGCGCGCGCGTCAGGTCTTGCTCGACCAGCAGCACGGTCGCGCCCTCGCCGATCACGTCGCCCAACGAGCGATACACCGCATCAACTACGACGGGAGCAAGGCCTAGGGAGACCTCGTCGAGAAGGAGCAGGCGCGGGTTGCTCATCAACGCGCGGCCGATGGCGACGGCCTGCTGCTCACCACCGGACAGCGTGGCCGCAGGCATGTGCCGGCGAGGCTTGAGCAGCGGAAACACGTCCAGCACGGTGTCCACGTTCCAGCGGCCGCGGCGACGCGCGGACGCCACCCGAAGGTTCTCCTCGACTGTCAGGCTCGGAAACAGCCGCCGGCCCTCCGACACCAGCGCGATGCCGAGCTCGACGCGACGGTGCGCGGGCACGTGCGTGATATCGGCACCGGCAAACCAAACTCGTCCGGTTGCCGGCCTGTGCGCCCCGGCGATCGCTCGGAGCAGCGTCGTCTTGCCCGCGCCGTTGGCGCCGATCAGCGCAAGCGTCTCCACCTGCGCGACGTCG
>Ga0209690_1002685_pt1 | contig 10115 bp, 10 predicted proteins | sample GraSoiAngelo_150_FD_186164 | JGI IMG/M metagenome (GOLD analysis project Ga0209690, IMG submission 186164) | Grasslands soil microbial communities from the Angelo Coastal Reserve, California, USA - 14_1009_09_40cm (SPAdes) (version 2) | ecosystem: Environmental > Terrestrial > Soil > Grasslands ... | reverse complement strand
CCGCTCACCGTCGCGCCGGCCGTGTCCACCTCGTGCGCCTGCGCGCGGCCCTCGAGACCCGCCGCGCGCAGCGCGGTCTCCATCGCGCGCGCGACCACCGCGCCGTCGCCGGGGACCACCGCCAGCGCGGCCGGAGAGAATTCGGTCCTCGACAAGTGGATTTCGACCAAGACGGCGAAGCTTGGAGTGGACCTGACCTTTCCGCCGATCCAGTTCAAGGACTCGAGCGGCAAACCGACCGGCTATCAGATGGAGCTGACGGAGGCGATGATGGCCGACCTCGGCGTCACGCCGCAGTACGTCGAGATCCCATTTGGTCAGCTGTTCGCCGGCCTGGTCGCCAACAAGTTCGACATGATGGGCATCTCCGCGACCATCCTGCCGAGCCGCTCGCTGAAGGGGCTGTTCTCGAGCTTCCCGGTCTTCTACGAGTCCATCGTCGTGCTGCTCAAGCCAGGGTCGGCCATCACTTCCTCGAGCCAGCTCAACGCGAGCGGCACCAAGATCGCGGTGCTCCAGGGCAGCTCGCAGGAGTTCAGCAGCAAGGCGCTGTTCCCGAACGCGACCTTCTCGGCGTTCGCGGGCATCGCGGACGCTGTGAACGAGGTGGCGACGGGCCGCGCCGAGGCGGTCGTCCTGTCGGAGTTCGACGTCGACGATTCCAAGAAGGCGCACGGCGATCTCAAGATCCTCCCGGGGCCCCCTCTATGGGTCGATGCGAACACCTATCTCATGCCCCTGGGCGATTACAAGCTCCAGGCGTGGGTGAACAACTGGCTTCGCTACAACGCCACGCACCAGCGGCTCGTGTCCAGCTGGAAGAAGTGGCTAGGCCCAGGCTTGAAGAAGTACAACCTCACGACCTATGGCGTCGGGCCAGGGGCGGAGCCGGAGCTCGTCCAGGTCTGATCGAATCGAGGCTAGGGTGGCCGGCGTGAGAGCGCCGGCCGCCCGCCGGATTCCCTTCCCGCGATGATCTTCCTCGCCGGATACCAGTTCGATTGGAGGGTCGTCACCGACCGGTGGCATCTCTTTGTCGAAGGCGCGTGGGTCGACCTGCGGGTGGCGACGATCGGTTTCGCGCTGGCATGCGGCCTCGGCCTGATCAACGCGCTGCTGCGGACGTCTGGGATCCGCATTTTCAGCATCCCGTCGTTCCTCTACGTCCAGGTCATGCGTGGGGTGCCCCTCTACGTCCTGCTGCTCTGGGTCTATTTCGGGATCGCGAACATCACGGGCATCACCTTCACCTCGTTCCAGGCGATCGTCATCGCTCTTGCCCTGACGGGTTCCGGCTACACGACCGAGATCTTTCGTGCGGGACTGGGCGCGATCGACCGCGGCCAGATGGAGGCGGCCCGCTCGATCGGCCTCAGCCGGGTGCGTACGTACGGACACGTCATCCTCCCGCAGGCGCTTCGGATCGTCGTCCCGCCGCTGGGCAACACGTTCGTCGGTCTTTTGAAGGGTGCGACGATCATGGCCGTCATCGCGGTGCCGGATATGGTCTTTCTGGCCAACGAGCTGAACGTCACGCTTTTCACGCCGTTCGAAGTCTTCGCCGCGGTGGCGCTGATCTTGATCGTGATGGTGCTGTTCTTCTCGGCGGTCGTCTACCTGCTGGAGCGAAGGCTCCGCCTCGCATGAGCCGCGTGCTTCTCACGTACTCGTATGACTGGAGCGTGATCCCGAAATCAATCGCGTTTTTCGAGCGCGGCCTTGGGGTCACCGTTCGGATCGCGATCCTCTCCGTGATCTTCTCGCTCGTCCTCGGTCTCGTGGTTGCGCTGGTGCGGATGGCGCCGGGTCCACTCGGCCTGATCGGATTCCTGTATGTCCAGGTCTTTCGGGCGCTTTCGCTGTACGTGTACATCCTGTTCGTTTATTTCGGGATCGCCGCCGCTTTCAAAATCGACTTCGACCCGATCACGGCAGGCGTGGTCTCACTCACACTTCTCAACAGCGCCTACATGGCGGAGATCTATCGTGCCGCCATCCAGGCGATCGACCCCGGTCAGCGCGAGGCTGCGAGGAGCCTTGGCCTCGGAACGATCGGAACGTTTGCGAACGTCACGTTTCCTCAGGCATGGCGGATTGCGATCCCATCGCTCGTCAACCAGTTCACCGACATCATCAAGGACTCATCTGTTGTCGCTTTGATCGGCGCGCCGGACCTGATGTACATCACGACCGAGCGCGTGAGCTTCTACCAGCGGCCGTTCGAGTTCTACACGACTGTGGCCGGCATCTACTTTGTGATGGTGATCATCGTCGCGCAGCTGGCCTGGCGCCTGGAAAAGCGCCTGCGAAGGCACCTGGCATGAGTCGCGCAGCCGTCAGCTGACGCCGCGGCGGATCACGTCCTTGATGAGGTCGACCTCGCCGAGGTGGCGGTGCAGGTGCGTCACCGCAACCGAGGTGAGAAAGACCCAGGCGGGCAGGCCGCCTTTACGGCCGACTGCATCGTCGTGCTCGGGGCCGCTGTCCATCTCGGCCCGGAATCCCGCCGTCTGATATTCCGCGTGGCGCGCATAGTGCGCGGCGACGTCAGGGATCTCGTCCAGCAGGGATTCGGACTGAGTCCGCAGCCATTCGACAGAGTCTGCGTGGACGGCGTCGGCGTACGCAAGCAGGTCCGGCAGGTCGACCCGCCGCGCCACCTCGTCAGCCTCGCTCGAGTCGAACCCGGTTCCAATGCCAGCCACCGCCACGGAGCTGTGACGCCACGGCTCTCGGGTCACGACCTCGGGCAGATCGCGAATCGCCGTGTTCACGGCCCAATCCTGACTTCGCGCCATATGCCAGACGATGAAGCCGATCGTGTTGACACCGGTCAGCGCGCGCGCGGTCAGCTCGGAAGGTAAAAGGTCGTCCGCCGAATGGTGAAGGCGGAGGTTCACCGTGTCGAGGAGCTGCGTCAGCATCTCGATCGCGTTCACCACGGTCAGCTTAGCGCTGGCTCTGAACTAGCGCTTGTTCGACAGCGATCTGGCCCGGGCTAGAATGCCGGTCAGGCGAATGGAAGAGAACAGCCTCGACCTCGACCTCGCCGCGTCCGCGGCGAACGCCAAGACGATCCTCCGGCTCGAGGGGGTCAACAAATGGTTTCACCGCGGCACGCTCCGCAACGCGCACGTATTGAAGGACATCAACCTCGAGGTCACCCGCGGCGAGGTGCTCGTGGTGATCGGCCCCTCCGGTTCTGGCAAGAGCACCCTTCTCAGGTGCATCAACTTCGTCGCGCCTCCGGAAACCGGCACCGTCGTCTTCCTCGAACGCAAATGGACCAAGGACAACGTACCCCTCAACCCAATCGGCCGGCTCAGCTACGAGCGGGAGCTGAATGTGCTGCGCACGCACATCGGAATGGTCTTTCAGCACTTCAACCTGTTCCCGCACATGACCGCCCTGCAGAACGTCACACTTGGACTCACGCGAGTCCTTGGTGTGCCAGGGAAGCAGGCGCGTGAGCGTGCGATGGTCGAGCTCGAACGCCTCGGCCTCGGGGCCAAGGCGAAGAGCTATCCCAGTCAGCTGTCGGGCGGTCAGAAGCAGAGGGTCGCGATCGCCCGCGCCCTGGCCATGAAACCGCAGCTGATGCTGTTCGACGAGGTGACGTCCGCGCTCGACCCCGAGCTGATCGGCGGCATCCTCGAGGAGATGAAAAAGCTCGCGCTGGAGGGTATGACGATGATCGTGGTCACCCATGAGATGGGTTTCGCGCGCGAGGTCGGCGATCGCCTGATGTTCATGGACGAGGGCGCGATCGTCGAGGAAGGCCCCGCGCGAGAGGTGATCAAGAGCCCCAGGAACGAGAGGACTCAGGCCTTTCTGCGCGCCATCCTGTGACCGGGCGGTACACCGGAAAGGTCGCGCTGATCACCGGTGGCGCCTCGGGGCTCGGTCTTGCGGTTGCGCGGCAGATGTCAGCGGAAGGCGCGCATCTGGTCCTCGTCGACTGGGACGCGAGTAGCCTCGATGCGGCAGCGGACGGAATCCAGCATTCCGGCGGCGAAGTGCGGCGACTGACCGGTGACGTCTCTGAAGCGGCGACCGCGACGGCCGCGATCGAGCTCGCGCGATCAGAGTTCGGCCGCCTCGACGTGCTCTTCAACAACGCGGGCATCGACCCTCTGAGGGCCCGGTCCGTGATCGACACCGAGATCTCAGACTGGGACCGCATCCTGGCGGTCAACGTCACATCCGCCTACCTCATGTCCCGGGCCGCCATCCCTTTGATGCGCGAAGGTGGTGGAGGATCGATCGTCAACACGGCTTCGATCGCAGGCCTCAAGCCCGCCGGTGACGAGGCCGCCTACAGCGTGTCGAAGGCGGCGATGATTTCGTTGACGGGTACGCTCGCCCTCGACTTCGCGGCGGACGGGATTCGCGCCAACTGCGTGTGCCCCGGTTTCATGGAGATGGTCATGACCGACCGCCGTCGCGACCTGACCGAGGAGCAGCAGGCCGCGCGAGCGGCCGGCGCATCCGAGCGGGTCCCCCTCAGCCGCCAGGGTACGTACGACGAGGTTGCGAAGGCGGTGCTGTTCCTGGCGGGGCCAGACGCTTCGTACATCACCGGCGCCGCCCTGGTCGTCGACGGCGGGCTACTTCTCCGCTAGCTCTTCGATCCTCTCGATCATTCGCCCGATCCCGACCGACAGGTCCTCCGGCGAGCTGGCAAGGCTGATCCGGACAGCCCGGCGCGCTGAATTTCCGAAGGCCGTGCCGGGTGCGACCGCGACCTGCTTGGTCTTGACGAGATCGAACGCAAACTCGCGCGAGTCCATGCCCGACTTGCCGACGTCGGCCATGATGTAGAAGGCGCCCTGCGGATGGCTGATCAGCATCCCTCCCTCCTCGAGGAGGCCGACGCAAAGGTCGCGCCGCCCGCGGTACGCATTCACCATCTCGCGGAGCGGTTCGCGCGGCCCGTCGAGCGCGGCCTCGGCGGCCTTCTGGCACACCGTCGGGAGGCAGGAAGAGTTCGACTCGAGGATCTTCGTGATGCTCTCCGAGATCTTGTGATTCGCGACGACATAGCCCACCCGCCAGCCCGTCATCGCGTAGGTCTTGGAGAACGTATAGGCGGAGACGACGCGCCCGTCTGTGCAGAACGACGCGGGGCTGACGTGCTCACCGTCCAGGATCACCTCGTCGTAGCACTCATCCGAGAGCAGGTAGAGGTTGTGGCGCACCGCGACGTCGACGAGCTGTTCCAAAAGCCGCCGCGGATACACCGCGCCCGTCGGGTTGCACGGGGTGTTGACGATCATCAGCTTCGTGCGCGGTGTGATCAGCCTTTCGACCTGCCGCGCGTCGGGCAGGAACTCGTTCTCCGGTGCGCATTCGTAGGGCACCAGCACGCCGTGCGCCCACGCCAGCATCAGCCGGTAGTTCGGCCAGGCCGGATCGGGAACCAGCACCTCGTCTTTTGGCTCGAGAAGCGCCGCCACCGCGGCGGCGATGCCACCCACTCCGCCCACGGTGCAGTTGATGTTGTTGACGTCCGCCTGGATGTTGTTGACCCTTTCCAGCTTGGCGGCGAGCCGCTCGCGCAAGCTCAGCAGCCCGGCCGTCGCCGTGTACTTGACCGCGCCTTTGCGTGCGAACTCGACCGCCGCCTCCACAATGTGGGATGGTGTCGAGAAGTTTGGTTCTCCGACCTCGAGGCGGATGCAGCCCGGCGTTACCAGAGCTAGGTTGAAGACCTCGCGGATGCCGGAGTGGGCAGCTTCAGCGGGACCCGCCGCAATCGCCTGGAGGGGAAGGGTGGCCATGGAATCAGACTCCTCGAACACAGTTCCGCCGGGAGGCTTTGGCGCAGCATACGCTAGACTCCTCGATGACAAAAGTGAACGTTCGTTCGTTCGTTTTAGATGTGACGCCATGCAGGTGAAGGACATCGCATACGCGCGCTCCGGCGACAAGGGCGACGTGGTCAACGTGGGCTTACTCGCCCTCGACGACGCCGCGTACCAGAGGTTGGTGATAGCCCTGACCCCAGAACGGATCAAGCGCCACTTCGGCGACTGGGTCCGCGGCGAGGTTGAGGTTTTTCCCATGCCGAACATCAACGGACTCAATCTCCTCCTGCACAACGCTCTCGGTGGTGGCGCAACGAAAACGCTGCGCTACGACGTGACGGGGAAGGCTTTCAGCACCGCGCTGCTGCGCATGGAGCTGCCTGAGTGAGCGCGGACCCGAAGCCCGCACCGAACGCGGCCGGCGCACCCGCGGACCGGACGTCCAGCCCGGACGACGATCTCCGGCAGCGACTAGACGTCGCGCGCGCCGGCGGCGACGCGCGCTACCATGCCAAGCTCAAGGAGCAGAACAAGCTCTTCGTCCGCGAGCGTCTCCACCGCATCATGGACCCAGGCTGGTCATTCGAGGATGGCCTGCTCGCGCGCCACGTCGACGGCAAGCTGCCGGCCGACGCTGTCGTCACGGTGGTCGGGCACATTGGTGGCCGCCCCGTTTGCGTCATCGCCAACGACATGACCGTCAAAGCGGGCACTTGGGGCTACCGCACATTTCAAAAGATCACGGCAATGCAGGAGCTCGCGGGCCGGACCAAGAGCGCGCTCCTCTATCTCATCGACTCGGCCGGGGCGCGAATCGATGAGCAGCGCATGAGCTACGCCGGGCGCAAGGCGTGGGGCAACATTTTCTACAACCAGATCCAGCTGTCGGGCGTCGTGCCCCAGGTCTGCGTCCTGCTCGGCCCATCTCCGGCGGGAACCGCGTATCAACCCGCGCTGTGCGACGTCTGCATCATGGTCGAGGGCAACGCAACCGCATACATCGGCTCCCCACGCATGTCCGAGATGGCCACCGGCGAGAAGGTGACGATGGAGGAGATGGGCGGGGCCGAGATGCACAACCGCGTGAGCGGTCTCGGCGATTTCCTGTGCGCCAACGAGGAAGAAGCCCTGGCGGTGGCGAAGCAATACCTTTCCTACTTCCCGGGACACTGGACTGAGAAGCCACCGCTGGAGGAGCCGCGGCCACCCGCACCCGGCCGCAGCGTCGCGGACATCGTTCCCACAAGCCAGCGGGTCGCGTTCAACATCGTCGATCTAATCAAGGCGCTCGTCGACGAGGGCAGGTGACGGGGTACGCGCGGCTCGGCGGACGGCCGGTCGGCATCGTCGCCAACCAATCGCGTCACAAGGGCGGCGTCCTTTTTCCAGATTCGTCGGACAAGGCAGCCCGATTCATCTGGACGTGCAACGCCTTCAACGTCCCGCTTCTGTTCTTACAGGACATCCCGGGCTTCATGGTCGGCAGCCAGGTGGAGCGCGCCGGCATCATCCGCCACGGCGCGAAGATGCTCTTCGCCGTCGCGGAGGCGCGCGTCCCTCGAATCGCAGTCCTCGTGCGCAAGGCGTACGGCGGCGGGTATCTCGCCATGAGCGGTTCGCCGATGAACCCTGACGCCGTCCTTGCGCTTCCCACAGCGAAGCCGGCTTTGATGGGCCCTGAGAGCGCGATCAACGCGATCTACCTCAACAAGATCAACGAGCTGCCCGAAGGCGAGCGGGCGGCGTTCATCGAGCAGAAACGGCGTGAGTACGAGGAGGACATCGACGTGTACGAGGTCGCGTCAGATTTCTCGATCGAGGCGGTGATTCCGAGCGACGAACTGCGCGACGAGCTGATCCGCCGGTACGAAATCTACTGCCGCAAGGACGTACCGCCGCCCAATCGCCGCAACGGCGTCATCCCCGTATGAAGAAGATCAGGCTCGGCGCCGGCAGCGCGTACTGGGGTGACCTGCTCGAGCCGGCGGTCGAGCTGGCGAACAAGGGGGAGCTCGACTATCTGTGCTTCGATCACCTCTCCGAGCTGACACTTGCCGTGCTGCAGCGGCAAAAGGCAAAAGACCCGAATGAGGGATACATCAGAGACATCGAGCCGTGGCTCGAAGCCACCCTGCCTCAGGCGCGCAAACAGGGATTCAAGATCGTTACCAACGCCGGCGGCGCCAATCCGGCCGCCGCGGCGCGGAAGGTGATCGAAGTCGCCGAGCGCCTTGGCCTCGGCCAGCTGAAGATCGCGGTCGTGACCGGCGACGACATATTTCCGGACCTCGACGAGATGCGTTCGCTTGGGATCAAGTTTCCGAACCTGGACACGGGCGAAGAAGACATCGACCGCATCCGCCAGGACATCGTCGCGGCGAACGCGTACGTGGGTGGCGACTACATCGCGCGCGGATTGGCGCAGGGTGCGGACGTCGTCGTCTGCGGTCGCGTCTCGGACACGGCCTTGTTCATTGGGCCGATGATGCACGAGTTCGGCTGGACGTACGACGCGAAAGACAACGACAAGATCGGCGCCGCGATCACCATCGGTCACACCGTCGAATGCGCCGCGCTCGCGACCGGCGCGGTGTCGAACCTTTGGCGCCAGGCGAAGGATCCGTGGCGGCCGGGCTATCCCATCGCGGAGGTCAGCGAGGACGCGACGGCGGTCATCTCGAAGGTCGAAGGATCGGGTGGGATCCTCAACGAGTGGACCGTCAAGGAGCAGCTCGTCTACGAGATCGGCGATCCGAACAACTACTACATGCCCGACGGCATCGCCGATTTCACGACCGTGAAGGTCGATGAGATCGGGCCCGAACGGGTGAAGCTCTCGAACATGAGCGGCAAAGGGCTTCCGGAAAAGCTCAAGGTGTGCATCGGCTATCGAGATGGGTGGGAGGGCGAAGGCTCACTGCTCTTCAGCTGGCCGGACGCGTACGAGAAGGCCAAGCGCGGCGAGCGCATCATCCGTGAGCGTTTGAAGCTGCTCCGCGTCGACCCCATCGAGCTCCACTTCGACTATATCGGCGTCAACGCGCTGCACGGCCCGGCGGCGCCAGAGCCTGGAGAGATGAACGAGGTCGGCCTGCGCGTCGCCGCCCGCACACGCACGAAGGAAGACGCGGACACGGTGAAGCGTGAGTCCACGCATCTCTGGACGCTTGGCGGCATCGGCACCGGGTACCTGTCCCCGGCGCAGCCGCGGCCGTCGGTGTCGCTGTGGCCGACGCTCGTGCCGCGCGACCAGGTCCAGATGAAGCTGACGATGGTCGAGACGAGCGCGGCGAAGAAGTGAAGCTCGGGCTTGGCGTTTACAGCGCCGAATGGATCCCTTCCGAGGGCATCACGCACAGCCAGGTTTACGCGAACGACCTCGAGCAGGCCAGGCTCGCCGAGCGCGTCGGTCTCGACTCGATCTGGTACAGCGAGCACCACTTCCTCAACTGGAATCCGAACGTGATGGGCATGTGCGCGGCGGTCGCGGCCGTGACTTCGCGCATCACGCTCGGCCCGTCGGTCGTGCTGGGCCCGCTGCACAACCCCATCAAGCTCGCGGAGGAAGCGGCGATGGTCGACCTCCTGTCGAACGGCCGGCTGGTCATCGGCGTCGGTCTCGGCTACCGCGACGCCGAGTACGCGGGCTTCAACGTGCGGCGCGCGGTGCGTGCTCCCATGACTGAGGAGCTGGTCCAGGCGATGAAGCTGGCCTGGAGGGAAGAGCCCGTGGTGTTCCACGGACGGCACTGGAAATTCGATGGCGTCGACGTGCACCCGAAACCGCAGCAGCCGGGCGGCCCTCCGGTCTGGATCGCAGGATATGTCGACGCCTCGGTCGACCGTGCGGCGCGGCTTGGGGACGGTTTCATCATGGATGGCGGCACGGACTCCAAGTCCTTTGGGGCAAGCGGCTACAACCGCGACATCTACTGGCGGGTGCAGGACATGGTCGAGCGCTACAGGGCAGCGCTGGAGAAGCAAGGTCGGCGATACGAGGACCAGGAGTTCGCCATGACGCTCGGCGGATTCGTCTCCGAGCACGGCGCCGACGATGCATGGGACCAGGTGAAAGAGGCATACATGCTCACCCGCCGCACCTATGGGTCGTGGTACGGGCTTCCGCCCGCCGACTACGCGGACTGGTATCCGAGCCGCATGACGAAAGAAGAGCTCGAGGCAAGGCGGAGCGAGATCATGCTCGGCTCACCAGAAGTGATCGCCGCCAACCTCCGCCGTCTGCGCGATATCGCGGGCGAGCGGCTGCACGTGATGTTCCGCGTCAAGTATCCAGGCGTTCCGCATGAT
>Ga0209690_1002681_pt1 | contig 10125 bp, 6 predicted proteins | sample GraSoiAngelo_150_FD_186164 | JGI IMG/M metagenome (GOLD analysis project Ga0209690, IMG submission 186164) | Grasslands soil microbial communities from the Angelo Coastal Reserve, California, USA - 14_1009_09_40cm (SPAdes) (version 2) | ecosystem: Environmental > Terrestrial > Soil > Grasslands ... | reverse complement strand
ACCAGGCTTTGAAGTACCCGATCCCCCAGTTCGCGCACCTGCCGATGATCCTCGGCGCCGACAAGCAGCGGCTTTCCAAGCGCCACGGAGCGGTCAGCGTGCTGCAGTACCGCGACGACGGCTACCTCCCCGGCGCCCTGGTCAACTATCTCGCGCGCCTCGGGTGGTCGCATGGCGACCAGGAGATCTTCACCATCCAGGAGCTGATCGAGGATTTCGACTGGGAGCACGTGGGCGCGAACGCAGGCGTGTTCAATCCGCAGAAGCTGGAGTGGGTGAACCAGCAGTGGATCAAGAGGACCCCGCCCGCCGAGATCGCCAAGGCGGCCGGCGTCTCGCCCGAGTTCGCCGCGCTGATGCAGGAGCGGGCGCGGAACCTGAACGAGATCCGCGAGGCGTACCGCGCGTACATCGTGCCCGATCTCCCCGCCTACGACGAAAAGGCCGTGGCGAAGCAGCTCACGAAGGAGACGCGCCCGCTGCTCGAGGAGGCGCGCACGGCGATCGACCGGACGTTCGAGCAGGGCCCGCAGGCCATGGAGCATGCTTTCCGCGCTCTCGCCGAGCAGCGAGGCCTGGGGCTCGGCAAGCTTGCGCAGCCCGTGCGCGTCGCCGTGACCGGGACCACCGTCAGCCCTCCCCTCTTCGAGACCATCGCGCTGCTCGGCAAGGCGCGGACGCTGCGGCGGGTCGACGCCGCGCTGGAAAGGATCAAATGAGAGCCGTTGCCTTCGCGTTCCTCCTGGCGGCGACCGCCGCCGCCGGCGCGGGAGAGGGATTCAAGGCGCGCGGCTTCATCCTTCCGGATGGGGCGGTGAAGATCGACGAGGATCGCTATCGGCTCCCGCAGCCCTGGGACGAAGCCGTGAAGTTCTACCGGCGCGCGTATCCGCCGGGGCACATCGAGAATCCGGAGCGCGGCGAGTGGGAAGGCGTGAACCTGTACGAGGCCGGACGAGGCGAGGTCCGCGTGTACATCCTGGCCGCCGCCACCCCGCCGCCACCGCCCCCGCCGTCGAAGTCCAAGTCGCCTTGACACCGCGAGGGTGCTTCTGTACTTAGCGCGTCCCCGTTCGCTGGGGGATCGTCTAACGGCAGGACCACGGACTCTGGCTCCGTGTATCTAGGTTCGAATCCTAGTCCCCCAACCATGGAGGAAGTACACTGCGGGTCAGAGCCGCGGACGGCAAAGGAAGGCGGCCCCATCGTCTAGCGGCCTAGGACGGAGGCCTCTCACGCCTCAAACATGGGTTCGAATCCCGTTGGGGTCACCATTTGGCCCGCCAGGGTGAGACTGGCGGGCCGTTTTCGTTACATCGGCGCATACGACAGCAGGCCCTTGCCTGTCGCCCCCGGACAGCGGACGATTCCCTACCCCGCTTTCGCGTCTCGAGGCCCTCATGCGCCGCACGTCCCTCTTATCCCTGGTAACGCTTGCGCTCGCCTGCAGCGGCGGAAGGACGCCGTCGAGCGATACGTCTTCCACCGCCGTCCTCGCGGAGTTGGCGGACGCCGGCAACCGATGTGTCCACAGGGAGGCCCCGCCCTTCCACGCCTGCGATGGGCTCGACGCGGGCGCGGCATGCTCCGTCACCGACGACGACCGCGACGCGGGCCAGGCGTCGTGCAAGGCACTCCACGACGGCCGGCTGGTGTGCGCCGGCACGGAGGAGGGGGACGAGAATTCCGAGGAAGGCGAATGCGGTAGGGACGATGACGCCGACGACGGTGGCGCAGAGCATCACCGGGCGTGCGACGCCGGCGTGCCAGGCGACGACGACGGCGATGGTGGCTTACGGCACAAGGACGGCGGCCTCGCCGCGCCGATCCAGGCCGCCGTCGACGCCTGCGCGCAGCACGCAGCCGGCGACGCCTGCTCGTTCACGTTCAAGGATCGGGGCATCCAGGGCGCCTGCCGGCAGCTGTCGTCTTCAGCGCTCCTGATCTGCGCGCCGCTTTGCGCGCAGCGCTGACCTGGCGAGGAGTCAGGCTGCCCGGGCCGGCCGGTCCGTGCGCACCCAGGTCTGGCCCTGCGCTCCGCGGCTGTACTTCACGAAACCGACCAGCAGCGCCGCGTTCATCTCGACGAAGTGCGCCGCTGCGTCCGCGAAGCCGCGGACGTGCCGCGGAGTCATCCCCAGCAGGCTGACCGTCGCGAGCGCGTAGGTGGCGAGCTGCACGAGCAAGGCGAGCGAGTAGAACGCGCTGACGCCGGCGAGAAACACGTTCGCGATCAGCGCCATCACCAGCGCGTGCGGAACGAACCAGCGCAGGACCTTGTGCGACCAGAGAGCAAACGCGGTGAAACCGTGTCGGGGCGAGAGCAGGTCGCGGTGCTGGGAGAGCGCGCGGAACCCGCCTGCCGCGATGCGCACGCGGCGCCGGTATTCGTTCGCGTGATCGGGGGCCGCTTCCTCGTGCGCCACCGCCTCGGGCTCGTAGGACACCCTCGAGCCGGCCGCGAGCACCCGCAGCGCGGCCACGAAGTCGTCGACCACCGTCCCCGCGGGCAGCGGCGGGAACAGGCACTTGCGCACCGCGTAGATGCCGCCATTGGCGCCCATCACGCAGCCGCGGCGCGACTCATAGAGCTTCAGCAGGCTCTCGAGCTTCCAGTACGCGCCTTCCGCGAGCGGGGCGCCCGCGGGCGAATGCAGCCGGAGCCGGCCGCAGACCAGTCCGACGTCATCGTCGCGCAGCGGCTGGATCAGCTGTCGGATGGCGTCGCGCTCGAACTCGGTGTTTGCGTCGGTCATCACCAGCACGTCGCCCTTTGCCAGCGCGACGAGCCGGCTGAGGACCCCGGCCTTGCCGCACCGCTCTGCGCGCGAGAGCTTCACGCCCCTGGCAGCGTAGTGCTGGACGATCGCGTCGGTCTCGTCCGTCGATCCGTCGGACCCGACCAGGATCTCGAGCTTGTCGGCGGGATAGTCCTGGGCGAGCAGGTTTTCGATCCGGGGGCCGATGCAGCCCTGCTCGTTGTATGCGGCGATGAGCACGGATACGTTGGGCAACCCGAGCTGCGCGAGCGGACGGCGGCGCTCGTTTCCCCCCAGGTACCCCCAGGCGCTCCGCGCCTGCGCGATGGCGTCGAGGCCGACGAGCAGCAGTGGATAGATCAGGTACGTGTGCAGGACGCAACAGACGGCGATCCAGAACACGACGACGAGCATGCGCCACTTGGCAGCAATCGGCGTGCCTTGGCGTTGCGGGCGCACGAGCGGACCCACCCGCGTCCCGTCTCCAACGGATGGGAAGGGAAGTTCCCATCAGGGGACGTCGGGTGCCCACGGCTCAGCGAGAGACCAGGGCCAGCATGCGTCTGGCCCGGTCGTGCTGCGGGTTGCGGCGCAGGACGGATTCGAGCAGCTCGCCGGCTCCAACGGGGTCGCCGCGGTCGAGGGAGATGGCAGCGAGATCGACGTCTGCCCGCAGCAGCCTGGGCTCCGCCTCGCGCGCGGCCGAAAGCGCCTGGACGGCGCGCTCGTGCGCATGGCCTGCAAAGGCGGCGGCAGCCTTCGCATAGAGCGCCCAGGGATCGCCGGGGGCGGCTTGCTCGGCCTGCTCCGCGTGGACCGCAGCCTGATCGGCGGCACCGGAGATCGACTCCGCCAGCGCCATCGCGCGGAGCGCGGCAGGGTCATCCTTGTCGTCGGCGAACGCCTGCCTTGCCGCGGCGGCTCCCTGCTGCAGCAGCCGCGATGCGGCGCGCCCCGGTTCGTCCCGCTCCGCCGTCGGGAGGCGCTCCGCCAGGTCCTTCTGCGCGGCCGCCTGGAGCAGGAGCGCGAACGCGCACTCCGCCTCGAGGGGCGCCCGCCCCGGCGTGGCTCGGGCCGCCTCCGTGAAGAGCTTGGCCGCATCCTGCAGGCTCGCCGAGTCGTCGCGGAGGAGCTTCTCGCGGCCGACCCGCATCTTCTCGCCGAGCTCGCGCGCGCGTTCGCGCTGGTGGAGCACGATCCCGGCTGCGCTTGCGGCGGCGAGGATCCCGAGAAGCAGGAGCCAGCGCGCCCGCGTGGCGCGCTCCGGCTCCAGCACCAACCCGGCCAGCGCACTCTCTACCGTTGCCACCGGCTCGGAAGCGACCTGCGCCAGCTTCTCGGGAGCGACCGGCGCCACCGGCTCCACAACGGCCTGCGCCAGCGGCTCCGCCGGTGGCGCAGGAACGAGCGAGTCGGGTTCCGGGTCCGACGGCGGTTGCTGCTCCTGGCCCGCGCCGGCCGTTTCCCCCTCGGCGACGAGGTCGAATACCAACTGGCAACGCCCGCACTGAACGCTGAACCGGGTGCCCTCAGCCGCGATGCCGTCCTGCACGGAGAACACGGCGTGGCAGCGGCTGCATTCGATCAGCACGGTCAGCTCTTGGCAGTTTCGGTCTTGTCCAACCCGAACGCGGTATGCAGGGCGCGGACGGCCAGCTCGGCGTACTTTTCGTCGATCAGACAGGAGATCTTGATCTCCGAGGTGCTGATCACGCGGATGTTCACGCCCTCGTCGGCGAGCACCTGGAACATCTTCGCCGCGACGCCCGCGTGGTTGCGCATGCCGACGCCGACGATGCTCACCTTCGCGATGCCTTCCTCATGGTCCACCTTGCCCGCGCCGATCTGCTTGCCGATCCGGCGCACCAGCTCGTTCGTCTTCTCCACGTCGAGGCGGCCGACGGTGAACGCCATGTCGGTGCGGCCGTCCTCCCTGGCCGGGGTCTGCACGATCACGTCGACCACCACGCCCTGCTCCGCCAGCGAGCCGAAGACCTTGGCGGCGATCCCCGGCTTGTCCGGGACGCCTCGGATCACGAAGCGCGACTCGTCCCGCGTGAGCGCGATGCCGCTGACCAGCACGTCCTCCATCGCCGCGTCCTCCTCGCACACCAGGGTCCCCGGATCCCCGGTGAACGACGACTTCACCCAGAGCGGGACCTTGTACTTCATCGCGAATTCCACGCTGCGGATCTGCAGCACCTTGGAGCCGAGGGAAGCGAGCTCCAGCATCTCCTCGTAGGAGATGCGCTGGAGCTTGCGCGCCCGCTCGCAGACCCGCGGGTCCGTGGTGTAGACCCCGTCGACGTCGGTGTAGATCTCGCAGGCGTCGGCCTTGAGGGCGGCGGCGAGCGCCACGGCGGTGGTGTCGGAGCCGCCCCGCCCGAGCGTGGTGATGTTGCCGTGCTCGTCGATCCCCTGGAAGCCGGCGACGACGGCGATCTCCTTCTTGCGCAAGCTCTCCCGCAGGTTGGTGTCGTCGATGCTGCGGATGCGGGCGTTGGCGAACGCCGAGTCGGTGAGGATGCGCACCTGGTGGCCGAGGAAGCTGCGCGCCTTCGCCTTCATCTCCTGGATGGCGAGCGCCAGGAGCCCGACCGAGACCTGCTCGCCGGTGGAAACCACTACGTCCTGCTCCCGCTGGCTCGGACGCCGGGCGATCTCGCACGTCAGCTTGAGCAGGCGATTGGTCTCGCCGGCCATGGCGGAGACCACCACCACCACGTCGTGCCCCTCCTTGCGCGCCGAGATCGCCCGGCGCGCGACGTTGCGGATGCGCTCGGCGTCCCCGACAGAAGTACCACCGTACTTTTGCACGATGAGCATGGCGCCGGAACATATAGTGGACGAGCAGCGGGTCGGTAAAGGCGTCACCGTGGGTGCCCGCGAAAGGTGTAGAAGCGGCTACATGCGAATCGTCCTCTCGGGCGACAGGCTTTCGCTGGAAGAGGTGGGCGCGGCGGCGCGCGGAGGAGCGCGCGTGGAGATCGCCGCCGCCGCCCGGGAGCGGGTGCGGGCGGCCCGGGCGCTGGTGGAGCGCATCGCCGAAGGCGACACGCCGGCCTACGGCATCAACACCGGATTCGGCACGCTGTCCGAGGTGTCGATCCCCAAAGGCGATCTGCGCAAGCTGCAGCGCAACCTGATCCTCTCGCACGCGGCGGGCACCGGCGCGCCGCTGCCGCTGCCCGAGGTGCGGGCGCTCATGCTGCTGCGCGCCAACGTGCTCGCCGGGGGATATTCGGGCATCCGCGAGAGCACCCTGGAGCTGCTCCTCGAGATGCTGCATCGCGACGTCATTCCGGTCGTTCCGGAGAAGGGGTCCGTGGGCGCGAGCGGCGATCTGGCGCCGCTCGCACACCTCGCGCTGGTGCTGATCGGCGAGGGGGAAGCGTTCGCGGGCGGGCAACGGCTCCCTGGGCGGGAGGCGCTCGCTCGCAGCGGGCTTCAGCCCGTGGTGCTCGAGGCGAAGGAAGGACTCGCGCTGGTGAACGGCACGCAGGCGATGCAGGCGGTCGGTGTGCTCGCCCTGCTGGAGGCGGAGCGGTGCGCGCGGATCGCGGACGTCGCGGCGGCGATGACCGTCGAGGGGCTGATGGGCTCGCACAAGCCGTTCCTCGCAGCCGTTCAGCGGATCCGTGGGCACGAGGGGCAGGTGCGCGTGGCGGCCGACCTGCGCGCGCTCCTCGCCCGCAGCGAGATCAATGCCGCGCACCAGGACGAGCACTGCGCCAAGGTGCAGGATCCCTACTCGCTGCGCTGCGTGCCGCAGGTGCACGGCGCCGCCCGCGACGCCTTGACCTTCGTGCGCAGGACGTTGGCGATCGAGGCGAACGCCGCCACCGACAACCCGCTCGTGTTCGCGCAGGGCTTCGAAGACGTGGACGCGGGCACGGTGGTGAGCGCGGGAAACTTCCACGGGCAGCCCGTGTCACAGGCGCTCGATCTGCTCGCGATCGCCTGCGCGCAGCTGCAGACCATCTCGGAGCGGCGCGTCGAACAGCTGGTGAATCCGTCGCTCTCCGGGCTGCCGCCGTTCCTGGCCACGAACAGCGGCCTCAATTCGGGGTTCATGATCGCGCAGGTGACGGCGGCGGCGCTGGCTGCCGAGAGCAAGATCCTGGCGCACCCGGCTTGCGTGGACACGATTCCGTCGTCGGCGGGGCGCGAGGACCACGTCAGCATGGGGATGACGGCGGCGATCAAGGCGCGGACGGCGGTGGAGAATGCAGGCAGCGGGCTGGCGATCGAGCTGCTGGTGGCGGCGCAGGCGCTCGACTTGCGCGGACCGCTGAAGGCGGGAGTGGGAGCGGCGGCGGCGCAGGAGGTCATCCGGAGGAAGGTTCCGCACATGGAGGAAGATCGGGAGCTGCACAGGGACATCGCGGCGGTGCGGGAGATCCTCGGAGAGATCGAGAGCGTGGCGCGCGCTGCGGCGGGCCTGGTCTAGAACACATTTCATAACCTGCCTGCGAGTGTTTGCGCTCAAGAGTAGCCGCTGACCGGCCTTCGGCCGGCGCGGCTCGTCGTGGCTTCCTGCGCGCAGAAGCGGACTGCACCGGGAGGGGTCTGGTACGGTTGGGATCCGCATGGACCCCATCGCGACCCAGGAGCTCGCGGTTCCGATCCCGCAACGCGAGCCGACGGATGCGGACATCCGCGCCGCCAGGGATGCGCTGGCACAGCTCGAAGCGGAGATCGGCACGCTCGGGCCCACCGCGGCGGCGGCGCAGGTGCACCTTGCGATGGGCCGCATCTACATCGATCAGCTCGGCGATGCGAAGAGCGCCGCGATCTGCTACCAGAACGCGTTCCTGCTCAATCCGCAGTACCGGCCGAACCTCGAGGCTGCAAGGCGGCTGTTCGCCAGCGCGGGCCGTCACGACCGGGCGCTCGCCTTGCACCAGCGCGAGGAAGCCCTGCTCGACGAGGACGCAGAGCGCGCGGAGTCGCTGCGGGCGCAGGCGAACGTTCTGCGCGATCTCGGGCGGCCCGAGCAGGCGAGAGAGCTCATTGAAGCCGCGCTGCGCCTTTCTCCCGATCATCCGGCGCTGCTCAAGGCGAGCGCCGGTGCCGCGCAGCGCGACGGCGACCGCGCGCTCGCCGCGCGGCTGCTCATCCGCTCGGGCGGCGCGACCCGCGACCCCGTGTACAGAGCGCAGCTCCTCCGCCGCGCCGTGCTGCTCCTCGACGAGGCGCAGGCGCAACCCCAGGGCGGTGCGCCGCCGGTCGATGGCGCTGCGCCGGCGTCCGCGGAGCTGGCTGCCTTGCACGAGGAAGCCGTCCGCAAGCTGTACCAGGCGGATTCGAACGATCCGGTGGGTTTTTTCGCCACCCTGAAACGGGCGCGTGCGGGCAACGACTGGGAAACAGTCCTGCGGCTCTGCCGGCAACGCGCGGATCGGACCGCGAGCGCCGCCGACCGGGCCCTGGTGGCCGCCATCGCGGCATATCGCCTCGGCCGCGTCTCGGAAGGTCTCGCGGAAGCCGCGGCAGCCCTGGAAGAGAACCGCCGCGACGGGGCCCTGCTCGCGCTCCGCTGCGATCTCGCCGAGCAGCAGAAATCGCCGGATCTGACGGACATGCTCCGCCAGCGCGCCGAAGGAAGCATCGAGCCGAGCGAACGTGCGCACCTCAAGACGAGGGCGGCCCTGCTGCTTTCGGACCCGATGGAGCAGGAGCAGCTTCTCTCCGAGGCCTTGGGGGACAATCCCGGTGATGCGGCGGTCATCGCGCTTCATGCCCGCCTGGTGACGCAGCGAGACCCAGGGCCCGCCGCGGAACGCTTCGTCGCCCTCGGAGAGTCGCTGGAGTCGCACTCGGCGGAGGAAGCCGCCGGGCACTATCTGGAAGCGGGAGTCTGGCACGAGCGGGCCGCGAACCGCGCCGAAGCCGCCGCGCTCGCCCGGCGGGCGCTGAAGCTCGTCCCCCGCCATGGCGCCGCGCTGCGCCTGCTCACGCGGACCCTGCCATCGATCGGTGCCGGTCCCGAGCTGGCGAGCGTGCTCGAGCAGGCCGCGGCGCAGCTCCCGCGCGCAGTCGGGGCCGAGCTGCTGGCCCGCGCTGCCGCCGTGATCAGCGAGACCGACCCTGGCTGGAGCGTCAACCTGGCGCGCCGGGCCGCCGAGATGGCGCGCGGCCTGGTGAGCTCGCGGTGGCTCGAGACCTGGTGCACGCTCGCCTTCAAGACGGGCGATTTCAGCCAGCTCTCCCAGGCGCTGGAAGCGCGGGCGGACTCGAGCTCCGGATCCGATGCGGCCGACCTGCTGATCGAGGCCAGCGAGCTGGCGCGCGTCTCCGGAAACGACGTGCGCTCGACGACACTCTTGCGCAAGGCTCGCTGGGTCGATCCCGCATCGGCCACGGCACGCAATGCCCTGCTCGCCCTGCCGAGCATCCCGGCGCGCGAGCGCGCCGAGCTGCTGCTCGAAGAAGCGCGGCAGACGACGCCGCAGCGCGGCGCCGCGCTGCAGGCCGAGCGCGCGCTGGTCCTCGAGGAGCTAGGGCGCGTGGACGAGGCCGTGCAGGCTTGCGCCCAGGCGCTGGCGCTCGGGGGCGTCGATCTCGCCGTGCTCCGTCGACTTGCCCGGCTGCAGCTCCGGCGCGGCGACCACGCGGCGGCGCTGGCCGTACTGGTGCAGATCGCAGAGGCGATCCCGCAGGGACATGCCCGCGCCGAAGCCTTCGGACGCGCTGCCGAGCTGGCGGAGTGGCGCGTCGGCGATCCCTCGCGCGCGATCGACCTGTACCAGGCGGCCTCGCGCGAGCACCCCCAGGCGGCATTCGCCTGGGCCCAGCTAGCCAGGCTCCTCGCCTGGACGGACCGGCCGGTGGAAGCCGCGGAGGCATACGCGCACCTCGCTGCCGCGGCGCAGTCGCTTTCCGAGCGCAACGAGGCGCGCCGCTGGGCGGCGTCGCTCCATGCGCACGGCGCCCGCCAGCCGGAGAAGGCCGTGGCGCTGCTGCGCGCCCTCCTGACGGAGGCGCCAGGAGACCTCGAGGCAGCCGCAGAGCTGCTGGCCCTGATCGGCCACGACACGAGCGCGAACGCGCGCAAGGAGCGCGCGGAGCTGCGCGGGCGGCTCGCCTCCCGCTGCCAGGATCCGCGCGTCGCAGCGCTGCTGCGCGCCGAATCCGCGGAAGACCGCCTGGCCGCCGGCGAACGCGATCAGGGGATCTCGGAGTACCGCCGGGCGCTGGCCCTCAATCCCCAGGATCGGGTGGCGCTGGACGCGGTGGAGGAAGTGTTGCGCCGCAGCGGCCAGAGATCCGTCCTCGCCGACCACCTGGCCTTCCGCTCCGCCTTCGCCGATGGCGAGACGCGCGCCGCCCTGGCCCTGGAGCAGGCGGAGCTCTTCGTCGAGCA
>Ga0209690_1002677_pt1 | contig 10132 bp, 9 predicted proteins | sample GraSoiAngelo_150_FD_186164 | JGI IMG/M metagenome (GOLD analysis project Ga0209690, IMG submission 186164) | Grasslands soil microbial communities from the Angelo Coastal Reserve, California, USA - 14_1009_09_40cm (SPAdes) (version 2) | ecosystem: Environmental > Terrestrial > Soil > Grasslands ... | reverse complement strand
ATTGCAAGGGTCTCGCCGGTCCGAACCTCAAGATCGACGCCACGCAAAATTTCCTGCTCCCCAATTTTCTTCGCCAACGCCCGTACCGCGATCATTGACGAAGAGTTGATTGCTGACGGTTGAGGCTTGATAGCAAAAGTAGGAGATAGCGGCATTTCGATCATCGCAACGCACAAACTCTCACCTCTCACCTCTCAACTCTCAACTGCCGCGCATTATTGATATCCTGCCGGGTAAATGATGTTGAACAACATGGTGAGGAAAAAATTGCAAATCAGAACCGCGAGCGACGCGTTCACCACCGCCTCAGTCGTTGCGCGACCGACGCCGACCGCACCTTCGTGAGCGGTCAATCCTTTGTGGCAACTGATGAACACGATGAGGATTCCGAAACAGAACGCTTTTGACAAACCCATGATGATGTCGCGATTGCGCGTCCAGCGCACCATGTTCGCCATGTAGTAAGTGCCGTTAATGTCGAGCATGAAAATCGCAACCAAATAGCCGGCGGCGATGCCGACGGCGATGCACTCTGCCACCAGCAGGGGCATCGACACCATCATGGCAAGGGTGCGCGGCACGACCAAATAATCAACCGGGTAAACCGCCAGCGCGCGCAACGCATCGATTTGCTCGGTCACTTTCATCGTGCCGATCTCGGCCGACATCGCCGCGCCGACGCGCCCGGCCACCATCAGAGCGGTCAGGACCGGGGCGAGCTCGCGGCAAAGCGCTACTGAAACTACCGCACCTACGGCGGAGCCCATCCCCAGCTTGTTGAATTGGAAAAATGTTTGCGCCGAGAAGACCGCACCAGTGAATGCACCGGTGATTACGACAACGAGCTGCGAAAGCAATCCAATCTCGACGATTTGATTGAGAAACAGCTTCCACCGGAGCTTGTGCGTGAAAATAGAACGAAACGTGTCGGCCGCGAGCAAAACGACCTCGCCCAAATATTGAAAAAACGCGAGCAGCGGCGCGCCCAGCACATTAAAAAATCGAACGGTCATTGGCACTGATGAACGGATGATCAGTGACTGGTGAATACTCGGATGCGCGACGCACAAACTTCCGGCTCGATCATATTAGCCGCGAATCTAGCCAGCCGATCTAGCGATGCAATGCTTTAAGCGTTTCGCGATTCGACGGTTTGCGCGCGGCGCAAAGCTGCGATAAAAGATGTCGACCCAAGCAATGAGGCGACCCCTTCACTTTCTCTCTGCGACCAATCTTTTGCTTGGCGCGCTGCTTCTCGGCAGTTGTGAAACCTTGCCGCAAGGAATCCAACAGGCAAGAATCGAGATGACCCAGCGCATCGCGACCGAACCGCCGGGCGATTATTACATCGGTCGGCGTTATTACAAACCTGATTTCAAATTCTGGGGTTACGTCCGTAGTCCGGGCCAGCCTTGGAGCACGGCGCAATTGGTGATGCTGAACGAGAAACAGAAACTCGCGCCGGACCGAGAACGCGTCGACATCGGAAGCGACAATAACTACGAATACAAACTCTACGGCTACTTTAGCGGCGACAAGGTTTATGAGCCGGCAAGTAACACAATTTATCCCGAGTTTGTTTTAAAGGGTTACGAGTTGATCTCGATGAACCCGCCGCCAATTTTCAAAAGCCAATTCCGCGGCAGCGCCACAGCGGAGCAACTGCGTTACGTGGTCGAAAAGCCTGAATAACACACATTGAAGCGTTAAATCGTTAAAGCGTGAATCCGTTGTAACGATGCAATCCTTTTAACCAACTACATTTTATAAACATGACAAAGGCTGCACCTCGCTTGAATAAAAAGGATCCTCGTGTCGAGGAATTCCTTCGCTATCTCGCGATCGAGCGAAATGCTTCGCCGCGTACTCTCAAAGCATATCGCCAGGCGTTGACTGCTTTCCGAGCGGAGAGCAAAACACCGTGGAAAACATGCACGGCAAACGATTTTCGCGATTACCTATTCGCCATTACGAAGCGTGGGCAGGCACGTTCCTACGTGCGATTGCAATTCTCCGCGCTGCGCACGTTCTATCAGTTTCTCGCGGCGCGAAAAGGTTTGCGACGCAATCCCCTGCGCGAAGTGCAATTGCCGAAGATCGATAAGAAACTTCCCCTCGTACTCACGCGCCAACAGATTGAAGAGCTTCTCGCGGCGCCAGCCCGCGTGGCAAAAAATCGCGCCGCACCTGGTTGGATGCCGCTACGCGATGTAGCGATCATGGAACTCTTCTACAGCAGCGGCTTGCGGTTAAGCGAGCTGGCCGCCCTTGATGTTGCCGATGTCGATCTTTACACCGAATCGGTGCGCGTATTCGGTAAAGGCCGAAAGGAACGAATTTGTCCTGTGGGTTTGCCCGCCCTGGAGGCGATCTCGCGTTATCGCGCAGCGGCCAACGTGCATTCGGGACCGCTCTTCATAAACAAGGGGCGCAGGCGTATGTCCACGCGCTCCATCTGGCTTATTCTTAAACGCTATTTGCGGCACACGTCGATTCCAATTTCGATCAGTCCGCATAAACTGCGCCACAGCTTCGCGACGCACATGCTCGATCGCGGCGCAGATCTCCGCAGTGTACAAGCGTTACTTGGACACGCCAGCCTCTCCACGACGCAAATCTATACGCATGTAACCGTCGAACGGCTGAAAAAAGCCTACGCAGAGGCGCACCCGCGAGCGTGATTGGAAGGGACGCGATCGCCGTGTGCCGCAAAACGCTAGCTCGCGCTTGCCGCGGCGCTGCTCTGCGGCTCAGCGACGTGGAACGTCAATTTCCCATCAGCGGCAGTAACCTCGACGCGGTCACCAGCCTTGACATTGCCTCTGAGTAATTCTTCCGCAAGCGGGTCTTCGAGGTGGCGTTCCACCGCGCGCCGCATCGGTCGCGCACCGTAATTGGGGTCGTACCCTTTCTCGATCACGAACTCGTGCGCGGTCGTATCCAGCATGATCTCGATCTCTTTCGCCTTGATCCGCGCCTTTACCTTCGCCACTTCAAGATCGACAATGCGCATCAGGTGCGATTTTTCCAGTGAATGGAAGACAATGATCTCGTCGAGCCGGTTGAGAAACTCGGGTTTAAAGACGCGCTTGGTTTCATCGAGAATTTTATCGCGCATCGAAGCGTAATCGTGTCCTTCCCGCGGCGCGCCAAAGCCCATCACTGTTTGTTTCTTTAGCAGCTCGGCGCCGACGTTCGAGGTCATGATGATGATTGTATTCCGGAAATCAATCTTGCGACCTAACGAGTCGGTGATTTTTCCGTCCTCGAGAATTTGCAAGAGCAGGTGCATCACGTCCGGATGCGCCTTTTCTATTTCGTCGAAAAGCACAACCGAATATGGCCGGCGGCGCACTGCTTCGGAGAGTTGTCCGCCCTCTTCGTATCCGACGTAACCTGGCGGCGAACCGATCAGACGCGAGGCGGTGAACTTTTCCATGTACTCCGACATGTCGATCTGAATTAATGCGTCAGCATCGCCGAACATGAACTCGGCCAGTGTGCGCGCGAGATAGGTTTTGCCGACACCGGTCGGACCAAGAAAAACAAACGAACCAATCGGTCGCTTCGGATCTTTCAAATCGGCGCGCGAGCGGCGCAACGCTTTGCTGATGGCGGTGACCGCTTCGTCCTGTCCGACGACCCGCTCCTTCAAGTCGGCTTCCATCATAAGCAGCTTTTGCGTCTCCTCCTGTTCGATGCGTTGCAGAGGAACCCCGGTGACTTTGGAAATGATGTGCATCATATCGTCTGCCGTTACGACCACTTCTTTCTCCTCACGTTCCTCTCGCCATTTGTTCAGAATTGCATCGAGCTTCTCTTTGGTTTGCTTCTCCTTGTCGCGAAGCGCGGCAGCTTTCTCGAAATCCTGCGCTTTGATCGCCGCCTCCTTTTCAAGACGAATCTCTTCGATTTCCTTCTCGATCTCCTTGACATCAGGCGGGCGTGTCATGGCATTGATACGCGCGCGTGCGCCGGCCTCATCCATGACATCAATCGCTTTATCTGGAAGAAAACGTCCAGTGATATAACGGTCTGAAAATCTGACTGCGGTTTCGAGCGCTTCGTCGGTAAGTCTTGCTTTGTGATGAGCCTCGTATTTCGGACGCAAACCCTTTAGGATTTGAATCGCTTCATCGACGGTCGGTGCATCGACCTTTATAGTTTGGAAACGGCGTTCAAGCGCCGCGTCTTTCTCGATGTACTTGCGGTACTCGTTCATCGTCGTCGCGCCGACGCATTGCAATTCACCCCGGCTCAGCGCGGGCTTGATGATGTTTGACGCATCCATGGCGCCCTCGGCCGAACCCGCACCCACAATCGTATGCAGCTCGTCGATGAAAAGGATCACGTTTTTGGAACGGCGAATTTCGTCCATCACCGCTTTGATGCGCTCTTCGAATTGGCCCCGGTATTTTGTTCCCGCCACCATCAACGCCAGATCGAGCGTGATCACGCGTTTGTCGCGCAACAATTCGGGCACGTTGCCACTTGAAATCTCCTGCGCCAGTCCCTCGGCAATGGCCGTTTTGCCAACGCCTGCTTCACCGATCAGGACCGGATTGTTCTTCGTCCTTCGGCAAAGGACTTGAATGACGCGCTCTATTTCATTGCGCCGCCCAATCACCGGATCGAGTTCGCCCTTTCTCGCCAAATCGGTCAGATCACGGCCAAACGCGCGGAGCGCCGGAGTCTTGACGTCTCTTTTCGTCGGTTCGCCGCTTTCCTGGTCTGATTCGGGCGGGGTGAAATTTGGATCGAGCTCTTTAAGAATCTCGTTGCGCGTGCGTTCGATATCGACTTCAAGACTCTTGAGCACTCGCGCGGCGACCCCCTCGCCTTCACGCAAAAGGCCGAGCAAAATGTGTTCCGTGCCGACGTACGAGTGATTGAGTGCCTTGGCTTCCTTCCCGGCGAGTGCCAGCACTTTCTTAACGCGCGGCGTGTATGGGACGTTGCCGACCATCTTCGTTTCCGGTCCCGAGCCCACCTGCTTCTCCACTTCCATGCGCACGGTCTCAAGATCGAGACCCATCTTCTGCAAGACGTTCACGGCCACCCCCTGCCCCAATTTGATGAGTCCCAAAAGCAGATGTTCGGTGCCGACGTAGTTGTGATTAAAGCGGTCGGCTTCCTTGCGAGCAAGCGCCAGAACCTGTTGAGCGCGCGGTGTGAAATTATTCATTATTCGATGGCCCGTTAGCCGAGCCATTGCCCGGCTCCCTCGCCAGCTTACTAATATCAGGTCTGGGAAAGAGTTTCAAACGCTCGCGAATAATCTGGGCGCGCAGATGATCGCGCTCTTCGGCATTTAACTTCTGTTGAGAAGTTTTTTGTAAATGCGCGGGCTGCGTCTCGATGAACAATTCATCGATAGAGAAGCGCCGCTCTTCGGGAAATGCACCCAGGTCGACACCGAGCTTGATGATCGACAATAAATTGAGCGCTTCCTTCGAAGCCATGGCGTGCGCGTAAGTCAAAACGCCGTACGCACGACCAATCTGATCGGAAAGCGTATTTGGCTTTTTCTGGAGCAGAACCTGTCGCGCGTCATGTTCCTTCTCGATAATTGTTTCAATCACTTTGCTTAGACGATTAATAATGTCGTCTTCCCTTTCCCCGAGCGTCGTCTGGTTTGAAATCTGGAAAAGATTGCCCATCGCCTCTGTCCCTTCGCCGTAAAGACCACGTACTGCCAGACCGATTTTGCTTACTGCCTGAATGACCTGGTTAATCAGCTCGCTCAAGACAAGCCCGGGCAAGTGCAACATCGCGGAGGCGCGCATGCCGGTGCCCACATTTGTGGGGCACGCGGTCAGGTATCCGAGGCGCGGGTCGTAGGCAAATTCCAGTTTGCTCTCTAGCGCGCTGTCAATCTTATCGACGAGTTTGAATGCCTGTTTCAACTGGAGGCCGGAGCGAATCGATTGCATGCGCAGATGATCTTCTTCGTTGATCATGATGCTAAGGGTTTGGCGGCGATTAATCACCACCGCGCTGCCGACGCCCTTGGCGGCGTGCTCGCGACTGATTAGATGGCGTTCCACAAGCACCTGCCTGTCAAGCGCCGAAAGATCCTGCAGGCTTTCGGAGAACGAATCCTGCATTTCAGGCAGTTCTTCGACGCGCGGTCTTACCAACTCGAGAATCGAAGTGCGTTCCGCTTTCTTGGCCCAACCCGGAAAAGGGCGGCTGCGCAAATTTCGCGCGAGTCGGACCCGGCTGCTGATTACAACTTGGTGATGAGGCCCTTCACCACGCAGCCATTCTCCGGCGGTGGCCAGCACATTGGAAAATTTCATGACGAATTCGGGAGATCGCCCTGCAGTTGTTTGATTTGATCGCGCAACGAAGCTGCCGTTTCGTAGTTTTCTTCCGCGACTGCTTTCTGCAGGTTCTCGGTTAAGGCACGCATCCGGTGGTTCAGCTGCATGACACGATGCGCGCGTTCCGGCAGTTTGCCTACATGCTCGGTGCCTTTGTGCATCGCTTTTAAAAGCACGTTCAAACCCTCCGCAAACGTGACGTAGCATGCGCTGCAGCCCAGACGGCCAGTTTTCTTGAAGTCGCTCTGGCCAAAGCCGCACACTGGACATTTCTGGGTCGATGCTCCTTTTTCGATTTCCTCCGCTGCGCCGATACCGAGGAGCAGATCCGCGAGTGCGAAACCGGTTGGATCCTGCACGCCTTTTTCTTTCGAGCAGGCGTCGCAGAGATTCACCTTCTGCATTTTGCCTTCCAGAATCTGCGTCAGGAAAACCGTCGCATCATTGCATTTGCAAACGTCGCACAACATTTCTCTCAATTAGACCTCGATACTTTGGAAACATTCAACCCTGAATATTTCCTGAGCACCTTCTGTTTCAGAACCGGCGCTGCTCAACTTTCCGCAAAAATCGGTGTGCCTGTTTCACGCGTCATCTCCCGAAATCGTGCGATTGTGCGCGTGGTAATTGGTCCCGGTTTTCCATTTCCGATCAAGCGCCCGTCAGCTTTGACAACTGGAACGATCTCCGCGGCAGTCCCTGTGAGGAAACATTCGTCGGCCACGAAAACATCATGGCGCGTGATATCTATCTCCGAAATCTTGATGCCGAGTTCGCCGGCGATCTCAAAGACAATCCCGCGGGTAATGCCGCGCAGCGCGCCGGCCGTGATAGGTGGTGTAAAAACTTGACCGCGCTTGATGATAAAAACGTTATCAGCAGTGCATTCCGCGACGTTTCCTGCATCGTTCAACATGAGCGCTTCATCCGCCCCAGCCAGGTTCGCTTCAATCCGCGCCATTACATTGTTCAGGTAATTGAGCGATTTGACCGCCGGATTAAGCGCAGCCGGATTGCTGCGGCGCGTTGCGCAGGTCACGATCGTCAATCCCTTTCGATAAAAGCTCTCATGATAGAGAGCGATCGTCGCCGCAATGATAATCACGCTCGGATATTTACATTGCGCCGGATTTAGTCCCAGATTGCCAACTCCGCGCGTGACCAGCAGCCGAATGTAGCCGTCACGCAGGCGATTTTGGCGGATCGTATCGAGGACCGCCTCCGTCATGTCCCGCATCGTCATTGGAATTTCAAGGCAGATCGAGCGCGCCGAATCCCACAGCCGGTTAAGATGCTCTTCAAGTCGGAAGACGCGCCCGTTGTAAAAGCGAATGCCCTCGAAAATTCCGTCGCCGTAAAGCAAACCGTGATCCAAGACAGAGACCCTGGCATTTGCTTCCGAATAAAATTTCCCGTCGATGTAGATCTTCGCTTCCTTAACGCCGGTCGTCGGGCTCGGACGACTTTCGATCGCAGGTTCAACTACTGCACCGGCAGTAGGCTCGTGAGTCTTCGGTTCATCTAACACGGTTGCATCAGTAGTTTTCATAATCGCAACAAATATCTCCGGTGTTTAGGCGTGTAATTCAAGCTGCAAAAATGAAAAGCGTCACAATGGTAAAAATGTTACGTAGTTAAATCGGCTAATGCCGCCAGACATTTGTAACGATTTAACTCTTTCAACGATTTAACATTTCCCTCATTGCAACACGCCGTCTTTGATGTGCAGTTGCCGGTCGCCGCGCGCGGCCAGGCGAGCATCGTGCGTCACGACGAGCAACGTTTTGTTCCGCGCACGCGATAGATTCAATAGAAGATCGATAATTGCATCTCCGGTTTTCGAATCAAGATTTCCAGTTGGTTCATCAGCGAAAATGATGTCTGGATTGTTGATCAACGCGCGCGCGATGGCGACGCGCTGTTGTTCGCCGCCCGAAAGTTCTGCGGGCAAGTGATGCAGACGATCACCCAAACCGACGGCGGCCAGGCTCTCTTCAGCGACGTCTGTCGTCGCCCTCCGTCCGATCATTGCTGGCAACAGCACGTTTTCCAACGCAGTGAGCTCGGGCAATAGAAAGTAACCCTGGAAAACAAAGCCCATCTTTTCATTCCGAAGACGCGCTTCAGTGGCCGAGCTGCCGTTATAAAGCCGGAGTCCCTCGAATTCGACCGTCCCCCCTTGAGGGCGCTCCAGCCCGGCCAGCGTATAGAGGAGCGTCGTCTTGCCCGCGCCGGAGGCGCCCGAAAGAAAGACCGCTTCGTTGCGCGCGATCTCGATCGAGATGCCGCGCAAGACTTCAATCCGCCGAGCGCCGATTCGGAATGACTGGAAAAGATCGCGTGCGATCAATTGGGGAGTTCTCGTCGCCATCGCTAATACTTCCGGCCGTTTATCTGCCTTAAACGCAGCGCGAGCACAAGGCTCCGTCTCTGCCGATGACGGATTATCCTCATTTTCCCGTGCGCAAAAAGCCGCCACGGAAATCCTTCCGCAGCGGCTTCTCGACAATTGGACGCAGGTTATGTCATTCCCAGTGATGTCAGCGTCGGCCGATCAATAGCTGAGGTTATATACAATCCGTGATCCCGTTGGTAATCCGCGACCGCGGCACCTGTAAGCGGCCCAAGCAGACCATCCGCTTCCCCCTGATAATAACCTTGCTGTTGCAGCGCGGACTGCACATTTGCGATCACTTGATCGGGTGACAAACCATTGTACGCGTAGATCGGGCCATCATAGGCGTAATACGCATTGGGAGCGTAGCCCCAAGCCGGATACCACCAGCCCGCATTCCAATAATACCATCCGCCATATACGAAAACGACGCGGTTGTAATGGCTGTTCCACCAGTTCCGCTCGTGCCACACAGGTCTGTAATTCCGGAACGCCCAATAATTTTGACCTTGCCAGTTTTGGCTTCCCTGAATTCGTCTATTTTGCTGAAACGTTACGCCTGCGACCGTTGCCGGACGTGTCTTGGTCTGGAGATTGAACTGATGCGCCTTATATGTTTTAGAGCTTGACTGAAACGCGGCGGCAGAAGTCGTGCTGCCTTTCAATTGTTTTGTCTTTTTAGAATACGTTGCATGCCCTGTATATGTCCCAGCCGTGACCCTCTGCTGTGACAACCCCCTTGTCTTTTCTGGTCCACCGCCGGCGGTTGCGATCTGTTGTGATCCCTTCGCTTTTTCCCCTTTCGTCTGAGCGCCCAACTGATAAAGCTGGCCGTCGACGCGCTGTGGCCCTTTTGTCTTCTGAGATCCCTTAGTGCTCCCTACTCTTGCTGAATACGACCCAGACGCGTGGTGCGCAGTCGTTCCCTGCTGCGACCCTTTTTGCTTCTGTGGTCCACCAGAAGCGGCTGCGTGCTGCGACGATTGGGCCTGGTTTTTCTTCTGGGCTTGCTTCTTCGATTTGTTTTTTTCCTGGGCCCCCCCTGCGGCGCACGCGAGCGCAAAGCTGCAAATTAAAGCGAGTAATGTTCTCATACGTTTTTTCCTTCTGAACGGTTAGATGTTTTACTCTCTCCAGTTATTCAACGTTGAAGCGATATGCAAAAAGCCGCCGTCAAGGATCATCCCGCGGCGGCTTCTTGGTAATCGGAATCTGGTTACGCCATTCCCAATGATTGAAGCGTTGGCTGATCAACCGCGGCTGTTTCTGTCAGCCCATTGCCGCGTTGGTAATCTGCGATAGCGGCGCGCGTCTGCGGCCCGAGCAGACCATCCACTTCGCCCTGATAATAACCTTGCTGTTGCAGTGCGGTCTGGACATTTGCGATCACTTGATCGGGCGGCAAATTGTT
>Ga0209690_1002676_pt1 | contig 10132 bp, 6 predicted proteins | sample GraSoiAngelo_150_FD_186164 | JGI IMG/M metagenome (GOLD analysis project Ga0209690, IMG submission 186164) | Grasslands soil microbial communities from the Angelo Coastal Reserve, California, USA - 14_1009_09_40cm (SPAdes) (version 2) | ecosystem: Environmental > Terrestrial > Soil > Grasslands ... | reverse complement strand
CATCTTTTGCGCTTCTTCGGGACTAAATCCCTGAAGCTGGTAAAAGAGCGACATCTCTTCGATTTCTTCCTCCGGATTTTCCTCGACCTCGGCTTTTTCGCGGGCAATTTCGGCCTCGTAAACTTCGCCTTCACTTTTCACTGCCAAATATGCGCCCGCGCCCATCGACAATGAAGAGGCGAGCATTCCGGCGAGGCCAGAGATCAAGATGTAGTGTTGTTGATTATTCGTTGCGCCAGCGACACCGGAAACGATTCCGAACACGGCGCCAAGTCCATCGTTCACGCCATAAATCGCGTCGGCTACCCAACTGCCACCTCGTCCGTGCCAGCGCTCGCGCTTAAGAATTTTGTCCAGCGCCGTGCGCGGCCCGGGTGGCGGCGCCATTGCGTTGAGCGCTCGTGCATGCGCTTTTTCCTCAAGCGCGCTCTGCCGCAAGAATTGCTGCACATCCTGTTCGTCGGCTAATGCGCGCTGGGCTTGATCATGAAATTGCGCTTCCTGCCGTTCTTCCGTCGCTTCCATGCGACGAATGGCGATCTCGGCGCCAGCAATTTTGTTCCACCAACGATTCAAACGGCGCGCAATCGTGTCTCTGAACACAGGCGGCTCTGCGCCGAGGTCCCTAAGCTTCTTCTCCCAACGCTGTGCATGGCGCTCTTCCGCTTCGGCCATCCGCAAGAGAACGCTTTTGCGTTTCTCGTCCCGCTCGCGCTCGGCCAGATCGCGATAGGTTTGCGCAGTCTCGACTTCCGCCTGCCAGTTGCGCTTGACGACTTCGATTGTTTCCTGTCGATCCGTTCGACTGCCGTTCAGGACAGGTTCTTTCGGATCACGAGACGGATTTTCGCTGCTCATAATTTTCAATCAGCGGGCTCTAACGCCGCGCTAATGGGCGGCTCAACTCTCGCTCTTAGTTGCTGCGCCGTTATCACAAGCGCAACAGAACCAATAATGAAACCGGCGGCAACCAGCGTTCGCATGGTTACGGTTTCGCCGGCAAAAAGAGCGCCCAACAGGACTGCGACAATCGGGTTTACGTACGCATAAGTGGCAACTTTCGCCGGCTCACAGTGGCGCAGCAGCCAAATGTAAGCGGTGTATCCAACCACAGCTCCGATGATCACCAGATAAATAAATGAAGCGAACGACAACATCGAGATAGAACTGGGATGCAGGCGTCGCAGTTCACCGGTCACGATGCCAGCGAACAAAAGGAGCATTCCTCCGCAGAGCATTTGTTGAGCGGCTGTGAGAAAGGGCGAGGCTGCATGTTTTGCGACGCGCGAGTAGAGCGAGCCTACCGACCAGATGAAAGATGAGACGAGCAGAATCGATATTCCAATCGCAGGGTGTCGGCCGTCGTTTGACGAAAAACGCAGGGCCGGGCCAAATAAAATCCCCACCCCAACAAAACCTCCCACGAGGGCGAGCCACACAATTGGAGTTGGTTTGGGCGCCATTCCAGTCGCCCACCCTAGTACCACAATGTAGATGGGAACTATTGCCACAATTAGCGCCGCCAATCCCGAGTCGATATACTTTTCTGACATTGTTACCCCGCCATTTCCGCCCAGAAGCAAACAGGCGCCGATAATCAAAGATGTGCGCCAGTTCCGCCACGTCGATTTACCGATGCCTTGCGACCATGCGATCGCATACATGATGACGCCGGCGATCAGGAATCGAGTGCCCGCCATTAAAAACGGCGGAATGGTTTCGATTGCGAACCGGATCCCCAGATAAGTCGAACCCCAAATCAGATAGAGAGCGGCGAAGGCAACGATGATCCAAATTTTTGTCGGCGCAGGCATGAAGAAATGACAATCTGCCATTCGCGCGACAGAGCAACCGTGCTCCTGTTGTGGCAAATTATCCGTACGGACGACCGCGCTGCGCCGTCCGCGGCGCGCCCGGCGGTCGCGCCCTACCAAACATCAATCCTGTAGCCACGCGCCTGTGGCGCGTCCAAAAACGCCCTCGCTTACATCCTTCGCCTAAAAATTAATCGGTAGAGCAAGAGCAAGATCATCGCGCCCACGATCGACATGATCCAACCGGCGACGTAATTCTCGCCCGCGAAGAGACGGCCGATCCAGGTGCCGACAAACGCGCCAGCGATGCCGAGCAGAATGGTGATGATGCAACCGCCGGGATCTTTTCCAGGCATCAACAATTTCGCGATGGCGCCGATAACAAGACCAATAATTAAAACCCAGAAAATAGAGTGAGCGCTGAAGTCCATGTTGGAAGAAGCCCTATCGGATTAATTGTGTCACGGCAAGCACTCAATTCGAAAATCGAAGCTGGCAAAACTTCTTTTCCTACAACTCAATCACTTGCGCTGAGTGAATGTCTTCGCTCACGCGAATTTGTTCGAGGAGCGTCGCGTCCGGCGCGGTATCAAGATTTAAAACAGTGAGTGCGGTGCCACCCGCCTGATTTCGGCTGAGTGACATGGTGGCGATGTTGACTCCGTGATCGCCGAGTAATGTTCCGATTCGCCCGACCATTCCGGGACGATCTGTATTCTCCAGCACGAGCACAACGCCGTGCGGGCGCGCTTCCACAGGGCGGCTGTTAATGCTCACAATTCGCGGAGTGGCGCCGAAAAACGCGCCGCCGACCGACACGGTTTTCCCTTCGCCGGCAGCGGATAATTCGAGCATGTCGGTATAATCTCCGGGCGCGCTCAGACGCGATTCGCTGACTTTCAAACCGAGACTTTCGGCAAAGGCGGGTGCGTTTACTTCGTTTACGTCGCTGCCGCCGGCGGCGCGCAAAAAACCCTTCAGGACCGAGCGTGTAATCGCGGTGGTATCAACTTCGTTGACTTTGCCACTGTAATTGATGTTCAGGACCTCAGCTCGCCGCGGTGCGATTTGCGACAGAAATTTCCCGAGCTTTTCGCCGAAGCGCAGATGCGGCCCGATGACAGCCAGCGTTTTGGCGTCGAGGTTCGGCATGTTCACGGCGTTGCGGATCGTGCCTTCAAGCAGCGCCGCACGAATCGATTGCGCGATCTCGATGCCGACGCTTTCCTGCGCTTCGGCGGTGGACGCGCCCAGATGCGGAGTGAGAACAAGATTGGGCGCGCCGCGCAATGGCGAATCGGGTGGCAGCGGCTCGGTCTCGAAAACATCCAGCGCCGCGCCGGCTACATGCCGATCTTGCAACGCTGCGGCCAGTGCGTCTTCGTCGATCAAACCCCCGCGGGCGCAGTTGATGATACGGACGCCACGCTTTGTTTTTTGCAAGCGGGCACGATCGAAAAGGTGACGCGTTTCCGCGGTCAACGGCGTGTGTAGCGAGATGAAATCGGCGCTCGCGAGCAAATCGTCGAGCTCGTCAACCAACTCGACTTGCAAACTGCGGGCACGCGTCGCGGAAAGATACGGATCGTATGCAACGACGCGCATCCCGAAAGCGATTGCGCGCCGGCTGAATTCGCTGCCGATGCGGCCCATTCCGATAATGCCGAGCGTTTTGTCGTAGAGCTCGACCCCTTCAAAATCCTTTTTGTTCCAATTTTTGTTACGAACGTTTGCGTCGGCTTGCGGAATTTTCCGCGCGACCGAAAGCAAAAGTGAAAAAGCATGCTCGGCAGTGGAAACCGTATTTCCGCCCGGTGCATTCAAAACGATGATGCCGCGCCGCGTGGCCGTCTCAACGTCGACATTGTCCACCCCAACCCCGGCGCGGCCAATCACGCGAAGTTGAGCACCAGCGTTCAACACATTCGCGGTGACTTTTGTCTGGCTGCGCACGACGAGCCCGCTGAACTCTGGAATAATTTGAATTAACTCTGTTTCGCTCAAGCCGGTTTTGACTGTGACATCGAGCGCGTTATCGCGGGAAAGCTCATCAATGCCACGCTGAGAAATGGAATCGGCGACAAGGACCTTGGGCGGAGTCACAATAGTTTGAAGTTTGAACGGAACGCGCGACGAGCTGTGCAATTTAAAGCTTGAAACTCTTATTACCCGAATATGAGGAGCTGAATTGTCTCAGGCAATTGTTGCGCGACGTTGGTGACGACGCTGCCGCGAAGCAGATTTGCCAGCGCCGTCCGTTGCGTAGCGCCAATCAGGAGAAAATCTACTCCCATGGTCGCAGAAAGGTCGACAATCGTTGCCGCCGCGTCCGGGCTCACGGCGTAGAGTGGCACGACGCAGATTTCGCGCTCAGCGCCGAGCTTGAGCATCAGCGACATGATCGCGTTCGCTTCCGGATCATCCTGCCAGCGTGCGCGACCGAGTCTTGTTCCGCCGCCGGTGTAATAAACAGCGACTTCCTTCACGTAGAGCACGCATAACGTCGCCTCGCGCAATTGGGCTTCGTCAAGCGCAAAGCTAAGCACAGGCGTAATGCCGCGGGCCGCGACCATAATTTTTTGTGAGTCAGATAGATGAGATTGCATTGTCGCAGGGAGTTCTGGCGTCACCATCGCTGCCACCTGCCGATGCAGTGTCACGGTCGTTAGGCCCTGACGTTTTAATGTATATGCACGCAAGGCCAAGCCACCGATCAAGACAGCGAGGACGAATTGCAGCGCGTCGAGCTTGGTATGAGCGAGTGTCAGTTCAACGAACAAAAGAATCGCAAAAGTGATACCGAAGAGAAGGCGATCGTACCAAGTGAACCCGACTATGCGATTAAACGCGCATGACCCTACATTCACTGTGATCGCTCCAACTACACCGATGGCATAGAGGCCGGCGAGCGCGGTAAAGTTTGCGGCAAAGAGCAGCACCACCGCAGGGAGCCCAATCGAGATGATCAGTGGGTAGATTGGCACGCCGTGGCGATTCAGCCATTTGAATTGCCGCGGCATTTCGCGATCACGCGCCATCAAGTAGAACAAGCCGATCATGGCGACGATGGCGGTGTTGGCCGCGCTCAACAGCAACAAGAAAAAAACAACTCCCACGATCCATCCGAACACGTTGCCGATCGCAGGTGAGAAAGTCACCGTGGCGAATTGTTCCCCGATGAAACGTAGCATGTCTTCGCTGCGCTGCTGGATCACCAGTGCTATGTCGCTACGCGTCGTGAGGTGGAGGGTCTTTCCAAGCACCTGCGGCAATGAGAGCATTGCCCACCCGAGCAGCGCGGTTCCGAAAACAACTTCGATTGCTACTGGCGCGATTGCCTTGAGCGATTCGCGCGCAACGCTCGGCTGTTCCATTGTCGATCCGGGATCGAGCTTCATTACACCGGTTAGGTTAGCGATCGACTCAGCACCGGAGAGCGCGAGAATGACGCCGACGAATTGCACCCAAACTGCGCTCAAACTCTCGTGCCGCGGTGCAAGGAAATGCGTGGTCAAATGCGGCGCGCTGATCGCGATTAATGCGACCACAACAAGAACGGTCGGAACCGCCAAAGCGACAGCGAAAGTGCCGGAGTGTTTCGGACCGAAATAATTGATTAGTCCCATGATCAACAGCACACCAATCGTCGCTAGCGCGATGTGATCGCGAAGAAATTTGATCCACATGATGTGCTCGGCGCCGGATGTGATATAGGCCAACGCCGACCAGCCGCTGAGCGCAGCGGTGACTGTTAAGTCCGCGACGAGCAGCAGTGCGCCGACAACCGCAAGGGCCCGACCCTGTGAGCGCGCTGCTGAGTAGACCCCGCCGCCATCGGGAAAATGGCGGCAGATCACCATGTAGTTGATACCGACCAGACCCGTCACAGCGCAGACCGCGAGGATAATTGGCAATGACGAAAAGCCCGCCGCTAAGAACGCGAGCCCGATCACGTACGCCTTACTCGTCCCCCAGTCGCCGTAGAGCAGTGCCGCCGCGCGCTTCCAATCAACATTACGCGGCCGGTGCACCGCGCCGCTTTCCGTGACAATCAAGTCAGCCATTGCCCTCGGACTGAGTGTCTCGTGCGAATGAAGGGTGACAAGCTCTTTCTCGCGTGATCAGTGATGTGGGAAGATGCATGGGATGCACTCCAGCGCATGTTCCTTAGCAAGCTCTTTCTCAGCTACGCCTGGTTTGACTGTAGATCGACTCAATCAGATGTTTCGACCAGTTCTTTGTTTCGCTTAATGGACCGGCCGAGTAGCCAGTCCAACGGGGGAACCAAATTCCGCCCGCGAATGCGGAGCGGATCGGGGCGAACGATGCGCGGCATCGAGAGCATTTAATGGCCCCAGCCCGACAGCTAACCTCGTCAGCAGCATTAAAGTACAGGGGATGTCGTGAAATCCGGCTCCTGAAGTGAGGCGCCTCGTCGCGCGAGGCGGTCTCGTTTGAGTCGAATCAATTGATACCAACAGACGTTAAGCGACCGCGCAATGTCGACTGGAAGCGCGCGGCTGCGATCCTTTACGGCGATTGGGGCACTAGCAAAGCTTACGTGATTGGACTGGCTTTCGCCGTGGCCGGTTACGCATCGTTCTGGTTAATCGCGGCGATGTGCGTCCTCACCGCCCTCGTCGGCCTCAACTACATGGTCATCTGCCGCCTTTATCCAGACGGCGGCGGAGTGTACGCGAGCGTTCGGCATCGGAGCGAAGTCATCTCAATCGTCGGCGCGTTTCTGCTGATCGCCGACTATTTGGTTACGGCGGCGATCAGCGCGCTATCGGCGTTTCAATATCTCGGCGTGCCGCATCCGGAAAAGTTCGCGGCCGCGTCAATCCTAATAATTGGATTACTTAACCTGCTTGGACCGAAACAAACAGGTGGACTTGCGTTCTTGATTTCCGTTCCCACCGCGATCGTTGTCGTTGTGCTCGGACTTTTCAGTTTGCCACATCTAGGCACTGCGTTCGGTCACCTGCAACCACTGCACGGAACGTTTGGGCAAAACTGGGCTGGTTTTGTTGGCATCGTGCTTGCGCTTTCCGGTGTGGAAGCAATCGCCAACGCCACGGGGGTGATGAAGCTCGATCCTGGAACCACCGACGAAAATCCCTGTGTCGTTAGAACATCCACGCCGGCAATCTTGATCGTTATGGTCGAAGTTTGTCTGTTCACCGCGTTGCTTGGACTAGCCATGCATGCGCTCGGCGGATTGCAGATTGTCAATGGCGACGTCAACGCACCCGGCGCGGAAGGCGTGCGCGATTACATGCTGCGTTACATGGGCCAGATGTTTGTTGGCGGGACGTTTGGCCCCGCGCTCGGTCACGCATTCGGTTTTCTCGTCAGTATCGTTTTCGGTCTCCTACTTCTCTCGGCCTCGAACACCGCGATTGTCGATCTTATCGCGATACAGTTCCTCATGTCGCGGGACCGCGAGCTCCCGAACATTTTCCAGCGTCTCAACAAATGGGGCGTACCAAGCGCGGGAATGTTGCTCGCTACTCTCGTCCCAATGCTGCTCGTGATCGTGGTCAAAGACATGTCAGGTCTGGCAGAGCTTTACGCTGTTGGCGTGGTCGGCGCGATCGCCACCAATCTCGGCGCAACTGCCACGGACCGGAAACTGTCGATCAAATTGTGGGAACGCAGCCTGATGTTAGGAACTTTTTTAGTCATGGCGGCAATCGAAATATCGCTGCTCATCGACAAACCGAACGCGCGTTATTTCGCAGTCACTATTCTCGCTGTGGGGTTAATTCTCCGCGGACTTGTGCAGGAACGCCGAATGAAAAAAGAAGCTGCGCCTGCACTCGCGCCGCAACGGTTAGGCGTGGATCTTGCGCGGCCGGTGGCCGAAGCGGCGGCGGCTCCCTCTGGAGGCGAAGCAATTTTATGCGCGATTCGCGGCACGGGTCGCACGCTCGATTTCGCATTGCGGGAAGCGCGCAAAGCGGGCGCTCGACTCTATTTGCTCTTTGTCCGCGAACAACCGTTCATGACTGAACAGGATGTCGGCCGCAAATGGCACGAGGACGCTGAAGCGAGCGCAATCTTCTCAGAAGCGAAACGAAAAGCCGCCGATCACCAGCCGCTGTTCTGTTATGCTGTAAGCCCGTCGGCCGCGGAAACGATTGTTGATGTGGCCGCGACGCTTGGTGCATCGCGCGTGATTCTCGGCGCGCCGCAACGCAGCGCGCTGATAAATCTGCTTCGCGGAAACGTCATTCGCGAAGTGTCGAATTCGTTACCGGATGAAATCGATCTGCTGGTTTATGCATGAAGGTGCACTGCGACTTCGATTTCGGCCGTCTGCGGGAACATGTCGAGCGGCGTAACCGAATCGATCGTGAATTTTTCGCACAGTTCTTTCAAATCGCGCGCTAACGTCGGCGGATTGCAGGAAACATAAATCAGCGCGTCCGGTGCAAGATCCACAATTGCCTTTCGCACATTTGCGCTCAGTCCGGTCGCCGGAGGATCAACAATCATTGTAGTGGCGGCCGTGTCGCCCGCAATTTCCACGTTTGCGGCTGACACAGCCGCCTCTACATCTTCGACATCCCCGGCAATGTAAGTTTCCTTCGGGGACGCATTCTCCTTGGCAGCGGCTATGGCGAATCGGTCCCAATCGATGCCGATTACACGTTCGAATTTGTCGAGCAGCGCTTTCGCAAAAAATCCAGCGCCGCAGTAGGCATCGATCAAGAGTTCCTGATTCGGCGCAACAAGATTGTCGATCAAATCGCGCAATGCATTTGCGACCGCGTCGTTTGTTTGAGAAAAGACTCGTGAGCCGGTTGAAGCACGCAGCGTGTAATGCCCATCGCGCACTTGCTGTTGCGCCCGTAATTCCGACAACGCGCGATTGACGTGGTCACGTGAAATTGGACAACGCTCGACGTCGATCAGGCGATGGTAATCGCGCCGGAAAAAGCCGATCACTCCATCCTGCGCGTGGACGGTGATGCGATTGCGATATCCGTACTGTTCGGACGAGGGAATGATTGGTCGCATCGGAATGTCTTTGAGCTTCCCGATTCGCTGAAGAACATCGCGCACCTGTCGCCATTTGATTGCCAGTTGGTGTTCGTAAGCGATGTGCTGATAAGCGCAACCACCACAGCGGCCAAAGTACGGGCACTCCGGCGTAACCCGATCCAGTGATCTTTCCTTAACATCGACAAGTTCCGCCTCCGCGAATTGTTTCTTCTCGCGCACAATTTCAGCGGAGACCGTCTCGCCTTCAATTGTGTAAGGAACAAACACAGCCTTCCCGTTTTCCCGCCCGACACCCTTTCCACCGAAAGCAACGTCTTGGATTTTCAGATCGACAATGCGCATAGCATTAACAGCCTGATTGAGCACGGTGCCAGACGCGAATCACACATTCGTAGCGGCGCTTGGAGCTAACCCGTTGAAGCGGGTATTAATGAATAATGAAAGGTGAGCTATTTTCGCCGGGTTGCTAGGGAACCGCCGCTCCCTCGATTGCTCGCTCAATCGCCGCTTCAAGCGTGTCGAGCTTCACCGGTTTGATCAAGTGTTCGGAAAAGCCCGCCTGCAAACTTCTCTCGACGTCGCCGTTGTTGCCGAAGCCGCTGATGGCAATTCCCGGAATGTTCGAAATGGCGTGCAACTGCATCATTAGTTCCATTCCGGTGCCGTCTGGAAGTGCGACATCGCTAATGAGAAGATCGAATTTATTGCGCACCGCAGTTTCCATCGCCGAGCGCATAGTGTGGGTCGCTGCTACGAGATAACCACGGCGGACGAGTAATTTTTCCAAAGCAGTACATGTGTCTTGGTGGTCGTCGACGAGCAAGATTTTCAAGCCTTGCTGCGACGTCTCGTCTCTCGTTCTGACAGGGACGGTCAGTGCTTCGGCGGGTGAGATCGTTTGCATCGACAACAAGAATGTCGATCCACGATCGGGCCCGTCGCTTTGAACCGTGAGTGTGCCACCATGCGCCTGCGCGAGAGATTTCGAAATGGTCAAGCCCAGTCCCAAACCGCCAAAGCGGCGTTCGAATGAGCGGTTTCCCTGCTCGAAGGGGTCGAAAATACGTCGCATGACTTCCGGGTCAATGCCGATGCCGGTGTCGCGCACGCTGATTGTCAGAACTTCCGGCGACGGGTTTAAAGACGAGATGGCAATCTCTCCTTCTTCGGGCGTGAACTTGATCGCGTTTTTGAGTAGGTTCCAAATGATTTGCTGGAACTTCGCCGCGTCAGCAGCCACGTTGTAGGTGTTCGCCCGCAGGTTGAGATGGACGTCAAGTTCTTTCGAAGCGGCTTCCGCGCGGCAA
>Ga0209690_1002667_pt1 | contig 10149 bp, 9 predicted proteins | sample GraSoiAngelo_150_FD_186164 | JGI IMG/M metagenome (GOLD analysis project Ga0209690, IMG submission 186164) | Grasslands soil microbial communities from the Angelo Coastal Reserve, California, USA - 14_1009_09_40cm (SPAdes) (version 2) | ecosystem: Environmental > Terrestrial > Soil > Grasslands ... | reverse complement strand
AGACTCTGTCCACCAGCCAGGAACTTCGCATCCATCCCATACTCTTCCGCGAGCGACGAAGCCTCCGCGACTGACTTCGGCGCATGATATTCGAAGGACTTGGGGTTCATCCCGCTTGGCGCCTCGCCACTTCAGTAAAATCTTTTACCTATCGAATTCGGCACGTCCGACCCGTTGCCTTCCATCCAGGCCGTAGTGAAGGAGGAGAACCCTGTCCTCGGCCAGCCTCTGAAGAGGGTCGAGGACCCCAAGTTCATAACCGGAACCGGCCTCTTCGCAGACGACATCCCTCTCCCAGATGTGCTTCACTCGGTCTTCGTCAGGAGCCTCTACGCGCACGCCCGCATAAAACGGGTCGATGTGACGGAGGCTTTGAAGCAGCCCGCCGTCAAACTGGTACTCACCGGGCAGGATTTGCTCAACCGGGTCAACAAGATGCCAACCGTCGGAGAGGGGGGGGACACGAAGCCTACCGACAGACCCATCCTCCCGGTTGACGAAGTCAACTTCGCTGGCGAAGCCGTCGCGCTCGTCGTCGCCGATGATGTGTACTCAGCCGAGGACGCATCGGAACTTGTCCAGGTGGAATACGAGTCCCTCCCCGCTGTCGTCGACATGGAGAGGGCGGCCAGTCCAGACTCACCCAGGGTGCACGAGTATCTCAAAGACAACATAGGGTACAGGTCGACGAAGTCGTCCGGCGACGTGGTAAAGGCATTCAGGGAGGCAGACCACGTCATCAAGTTACAGCAGGAATTCCCCAGGCTTTCAGCCGTCCCCATGGAGCCGCGAAATGTGATAGCGGCATACGAAGAAGCTTCAGGATTCCTCACCGTGTGGCTTTCCACACAGGCCCCTCACGAGGCCCGAGAGGGCATCGCTGGCATACTGAAGTTGCCTGAGACCAAGGTCAGAGTCATCGCACCCGACATGGGCGGCGGCTTCGGCCAGAAGGCAGCTGTCTTCCCAGAGTATGCCGCGGTCTGCTTCGCGGCAATGAAGCTCGGCAGGTCCGTCAAGTGGGTCGAGACCAGGGGGGAGAACCTGACGGCGTCTTCCCACGGCAGGGGGCAGAAGCAGTTCATCGAGGCAGCCGTCAGGAAGGACGGCAGGATTCTGGGCCTGAAGGCAAGGATAATCTGCAACGGGGGCGCCTACAGCGACTGGGACTTCTCCATGCCCGACATAACAATCGGGATGGCCCCCGGAGTCTACGACATCCCGGCGTTCAAGGCAGAAGCAGTGACCGTGTTTACCAACGAACCCCCCATCGGGGCATACAGGGGAGCCGGAAGGCCCGAAGCCACCTACCTGATAGAGAGGACAGTGGACGTAATCGCACGGAGGCTCAAGCTGGACCCCGTCAAGGTCAGGCTGAAGAACTACGTCCCCAAGAGCAGATTCCCCTACAAGTCGGCAGGAGGCAACACCTACGACAGCGGGGACTACGAGGGCAACCTGAGGAGGGCCCTCGAACTCTCGAGATATGACGAGCTTCGTGGCTTCCAGAGGGAGGCGAGGGCCAAGGGGAGGCTGGTGGGTATCGGAGTGGTCACCTATGTGGAGGTCTGCGGATTCGGTCCCGACCTTCCTCAGACCGCATCGGTGGCCGTGAGCCGGCATGGAAGAGTGACAGTCACCGTCGGAACCAACCCTCACGGCCAGGGCCATTCGACACCCTTCGCACAGATTGTGGCACAGGAGCTCGGGGTAGACTTGAGCGACATAGTGGTCCTCTACGGCGACACCGCCGCAATTCCCTGGGGCACGATAACCGCGGGGAGCCGCTCCGCGGTCGTCGGTGGCAGCGCCGTCCTTCTCGCCTCCAGAAAGATCAGGGAGAAGATGAGCAGGATCGCAGCGAAGATGATGGGATTAAGGGGCGACAGGATGATTTTCAGAGATGGAAAGATTTTCTCTGGGACTTCCTCGAAGAGCCTGCCGTTCGCGGAGGTCGCCAAGACGGCCTACTCTCCCCAATCCCTTCCGCCGGGGATGGAGGCGACCCTCTATGAGTACTGTGCATATGCGCCCCTCGGCAACGCGTTCCCCTTCGGCACCCACGTGACGATGGTCGAGGTGGACAGAGGGACGGGAATCATCAAGATACTCAAGTACGTTGCCGTTGACGACGTCGGGAAGGTCCTCAACCCCCTCATCGTCGAGGGGCAGGTCCACGGTGGAGTCCTGCAGGGAGTTTCGCAGGCTCTCCTCGAGCAGATGGTCTACGACGAGAACGGCCAGCCGCTGACCGCTACCCTCTCTGACTACCTGATCCCGTCGACGGATACGGCACCATTGATCGAGACCTACCGTACCGAAACCCCTTCGCCTCTGAATCCCCTCGGCGTCAAGGGCGTCGGGGAGGCAGGAACCATAGCGGCGACCCCGGCGATTGTTAATGCAGTCGAAGATGCGCTTAGTCCGCTAGAAGCGGTGATCGAGAAGATTCCGCTCACGCCTAACTACGTCTGGTCGCTAATCAATCAAAAGACCGAGACAATCGGTGAGCCGCGTCCGTCATAAGAGTGCCTGCCTCTGTCGTGAGTTGAACGTAGTGCGGGGATGGAATCTGAGGCTGCATGTAGATGAACATTTAAATGTCAGATGCCCAGCTAAATGGGCATGACAGGTGGAAAGAAGAAGGTCGTGCAGACCGAATTGGAGCCTGGCGACTACGAGACTCTCCTCAGCCTCGCAAAGAGCAAGAACATGACTATCAAGGAGGCTGCAAGGCAAGCGCTACGCTGGTGGAGCGCTTCTGTGATTGACCTCACAGAGGACCCTCTCTTCAGACTCAAGCCGGTCGAGTTCAAAGTGAAAGTTAGGTCTGACGAAATCGAAGCCTTCCTTTACAAGAGGAAGTGAACTCCTGCTCATCTTCATCGACTCTTCGGCTCTGAAGGCAAACTACGACGCCGGAGACGACTTCCATCCCAAAGCGGCCGAGCTGATGCGCAAGATAGCGGCCAGGGAGACACAGATAACTTCCTTCGTGACAACAGACTATGTCCTCGATGAGGCCATAACTCTGACTCGCTTCGCACATAGCCACGGCAAAGCTGTAGAACTCGCAGAAGCAACCCTCGCGTCGAAGTTCGTGAACGTAGTCTACTCCGGCGAGGGGCTCTTCTCCGATGGGATGCTGATATTCAGGCAACACGCCGACAAAGAATGGAGTCTCACAGATTGCATGTCCTTCGCGACAATGAAGAAGTACGGCGTGAGGACGGCTTTCACCTTCGATGCCCATTTCGAACAGGCTGGGTTCGCGACGGTTCCCTAGTGCAAGTAGTGATTGGCGATGGGGTTGACGACGTGGTGGTTCAGCTGTCGGTCGCCGGGACTACGGCAAGATGCCGGACGGAAATTCTTCGAGCTGACATCGCCTTAAGAACTATCCCAGGCCTGTTTTAGACAACGGCGTCTGTTGGAAGTGTGCGGTCGTCTGGCGCGCGGTCGTGGCGCCTAGCGCAGCACGACGTTGCCCGACTGATACGACTTCGCCTCCTTGAGCTCCAGCGCGATCGTGCTCGACAGACCGCTCAGCAGCGGCTGGCCACTTCCCAGCAGGATTGGACTGACGACGAACTGATACTCATCGATCAGACCGTGCTACGTGAGCTGCGAGACGATCGAGCCACTCCCCGAGGACGATCATGTCATTACTGGGCTGCGTCTTCATGGCCTGGATTTCGCGGGGGTTAGCTTGTGGAGGAGGCGGGAATTCTTCCACACCACTAGCGAAATCAAGTTCGTTCAAGCCCAGCCTCCTGGATGGATTGCAACCTCAGGTTAACGAATCACTGCTAGAGTTGAGGAAGATGTTTCACGCGTTGTGGGACTACTCCCTTCTCTTCCTATTCAGAAGAGCCGCCGGTTTGTACCGTGGGATTTCAGTTCCCTTTGGAGGATTCCAAGATCCGTTCGCTTTTTGATTTTCGTAAGTGGTTGCCCTATTGCTAAGGTATAGCAAGTCTTCTTTACGAGGTGCGATGAATCTAGCCACGTCCAGTTTTCCATTGAACAGTATCGCCGTGGGAAGGTCGGATAGAAAGGGAAACTTTACCCTGAAGGGACTCGGGCCGATGACATTGTCCTCCCATTCGTCCTTGGTCCCTACTTTGAACTGAGACACTTTGACATCGCCAGTGTATTCTTCCAAGAAACTACTCAGGTCGCGGCTTGCTGCCACGCAGTCGGAGCACCAAGAATACATGCCTTTGCTGGGTGATCCCTCGAACACCGCCAGAATCCAGTCACCGGACTCATTGTTAGCTAGCGCCTCCATGAACTTCGCATACAGTTCTTCGTCGGAGGGAGTCTTAGATATCGACATGATTCGAAGGTGTGAAAAGTGGTATAAAGGCCTGACTAGATTTTGGCGAGATCCTCTCCTACTGCATCTGGGAATCATGAAACGAGACCCGCGGTCGCGAACAGGTTTGTCAAGCGACTTGCGTTAGTTGATCATCGCTTAGACGAGTCTATGGCAACATTAACTTTGGGTTTTTCAGTGCGGGGGGTGGGATTCGAACCCACGAACCCTTCCCCGTCGAGTTTCTCGACACTAAGGGACGAGGTCCTGAGCAACGCGGAGAATTCTCGCTCGCGCCGTTGACCAGGCTTCCCGCCGATTGCTCTGGGCGACCCCCGCAGTAGCCCTCGGAGTCTCCCGGTCGGGATAAAAAGAATCAGACCCCCCACGAAACGGACTTGGTTGGACGAATCCTTAGGATAGGAGATTCGCCCTCTTTCCACGGGTTCTTCCTGTAGTACGCGAACTTGTCGAAGAGAATCTTCTGGAGACGGAGGTACTCCTTTCCTCTCTCCAGAATCTCGCACTCCCCCTGAATCATCACGGCCCTGTTCGGCCGGTACTCGTCAGCGACGAGAGAAACCTTCGGGTTTTCGCGGAGGTTCTTGAGCTTCTTCTCGCCATAGTCTACCGCTACGATTACGTCCTCCCCTTCCATGGCATAGATCACAGGGGTCACATGGGGTTCCGCATCCTTCGAGGCGGTGGCGAGCCTGCAGAGAGTACGCCCCTTCAGGTACCTGATCTCGTTCTCCTTCAGGACGGCCAACAGCATAGCCCGCTTAATCAGAGGTCGAAAACCTTTCGTACGGACCTTTCTATTGCACTTGCATTTTCTGGCCAAGCCGAAGCCGCGGAGAACGCGAAATTCCGAGTCTCCATTCCCCTCCAATGTAACCGAGAACTTGGCCTAGTCCAAAGCGAAACGGGACAAAGGTGATAAATTGACGTCAAACGCGGGTGAACGTCATGCCGTGGTAGCTCAGCCTGGCTAGAGCGTTGCCTTGGTAAAGCCGAATCCAATGAGGCAAAGGTCGAGGGTCCGAATCCTCTTCTGGGTGGAAATCCCTCCCACGGCTCATTCTTCTTGAGATTCACCGCTGCTACCATCAATTCGAATCAAATAATGAAAATGCCGGGGACGGGAGTCTTGCGCCGTTTGCGTTTCGAGCCCGCGACCGAGGCGTTCTGAATGTCCAGAATTGGTGATGCTTTAAACATCTTTCAACTCACCGAGGTGAGCGCAAGTTGCCGGGGTAGCATAGCTTGGTTATTGCGCCGGGCACGCTCATCGTGAGCGAAACTCATAATCCCAAGCTAGGTGGAATCCGGAGAGGATTAGGCGGATCCCCGAAAGTCGTGGGCTCGAATCCCACCCCCGGCACCTTCGGAACGCTTATTATCCAATCGGAAGGCAAATGAAAGGGATTGTTCCCTTCGTTCCTGAGCTCTACGAGCTACTACGATTTCCTGAGCAGCCTGATGATCACACTCTTCGTCATAGCGATAATCGTTGTCTTCGTGTACGAGTACGAAGCCCTCCGCCGTTCAAAGACCTAGCCTGGAGCGGTTTCAGCGGCCTCGGAGCCTTTCAATCCTCGTAAAACCGGACACCTGAAGTGTCAGAATTCCCATCGGTGACAACTGCGGGTTTGCCCCTACCACGCGCACTCTCTCCCCCGGTTCGATGCTCATGACCTTCCCGGCTTGCTCTCGCCACGCGATGAGCTTCACTTCAGCGGTATCATCGCCGATCACGATTTCTCCCTTCTTGGCGACAGAGCCGTCCTTCAGATGAACTTCTTGCACCGCACCCCTCGACAGAGCTATACTCTCCACCAGGACGGGCCACGCGCAACTCTTCAATGCGTCTATCTTCACGCCCAACGACTCGAGCTCAGGCATGCTATCACCTTGTGAGATTTCGAAGGAGCCGCTTCTCCGACAGACCAGCCTCTCCTTCAAGTCTTCGTCTGGAGTCACACGGACGACGTCTCCCGGCTTCACTGAGATGGCGCGCCCCGCGGCATCGCCCACCAGCTCAAGCTGGTGGACTCTCCTCGCGTCATCTACTACGAGGAACAGGGTCGTCTCTCCGAACTCGGTCGAGACAACCCTGAAGGCTCTCGCGTGGACCTCCGCCTCCAGAGGGATGACTACGCTGCCCGCGTCCCCGTGTAGCTCGGACTCCCCTTGAGAGGATTTTCTCACTTTGAGGTTGGTGACCCTGATCCTCTGACCGAGTTTGAAGCTTGGCGTTGGAATGGATGGGCTCCAGATTGCAATTCGTTCCTCCCTCCTCTCCTTTCCGTCCGAGACTCGGAACTGAAGTAATGAGCCCGGGGAGCCATCAGACCTGGTGAAGTCGGACCGTCTGGCCTCTGAAGCCAGAATCGCGTCCAGAGCGATAATCTGCTTATCTTCATCCAGATTGCCAAGCGTTCTCACCGCCTTTTCGATGCTGTCCAGCTTGCTCGATAGCTCCGCATCCTCGATCTTTTCGATCCTTCCCCTCCTCCCCAGGTTCAGGTTCGGTTTGCCGTCGAACCCCTGCTTGACGTACCCGCTGACGACCCTCACGGGAGAATCGAGCGTGATTCCAGTCTGATCGACGTCCTCCACCCTGTCATCCCAGAGCGTCACTCGAGCAACGTTGTCCGAATCGAAGAGCCCAATTCGTCTGTACCTCCCCCTCCCACTGCCATCCTTCCTCTCATACTCGCTGATGGGATATATCGCGAAGACACGCGCCACGACGGTTATGTCGTTGGCGCCGACGTAGAGGTCCTTCAGTCCGAGGTCCGTCGATGTGATGCGCTCCAGGCGCACCCCGAGCTCTCCAGCAATCAGGAAGAGCGCGCCCTGGTCTGTCAGATAGCCCGAACCCACCTTGTTCTTCTTCTCTTCTATCTGCTCCATGAGGCTATTTCTACTCAGTTCTGGCTTGTTCTTCAGCACTTCCTCAACAAGGCTATCGAAGTCGTACATCTTCTACTCTCTCCGTGACCTTCGAAGGCGGTCGACCTTCGCCACCGCCTCCTCGAGTATCTCGAGTCCTTCATCCAGTTCTTCGCGCGTTATGTTTAGCGGTGGAATCACCCTCAACGTATTCCTGCCAGCACTGATGACCAGGAGGCCATTGTGAAAGCATTCCTCTAATATGTGATGCGCTTCCTCCTCGCCGCGTTCTTTCGTCTTTTTGTCTTTGACGATTTCAACGCCTATGAACAGTCCGAGCCCCCTTACATCCCCGATTATCTCATGCTTATCCTTCATCTCAAGCAGCCTCTTCATCGCGACCCTCCCCATTCTGGTAGCATTCTCTAATAATCTCTCGGAGTTCATTACCTCCAATGTCGCAAGAGCGGCCTCCACGGCGACGGGGTTGGCGCCGAACGTCGAGGCATGCTGACCCGGCTTCCAGCTACGCATGATTTCAGCCTTCGCTACCGTCGCGCTCAACGGGAGGCCCGAGGCTATGCCCTTGGCGATGCTGATTACGTCGGGAGTGACGCCGAAATGCTCCGAAGCGAGGAACTTCCCCGTCCGACCCATACCTGTCTGGATCTCGTCCGCCACGAAGAGCACCCCTTCCTTCCGCAGGAACTCCATCCGCTTGTAATACTCTGGAGGCGGCATCACGTATCCTCCCTCTCCCGCGATCGGTTCATAGACGAAGGCTGCCACCTCCTTGACCGGAACGAACTGCTCTAGATACTGCTCCTTGAAGAAGTCGATGCAGTAGTAGTCGCACTCGGGGAAAGTCTGCTTCCATGGGCATCGATAGCAGTATGGAAACGGAAAGTGGACAGTCTCGGAGAGCAGTGGGAAGGCGCCTTCACGCTGAATCGGCTTGCTGGCGGTCAGGCTCAGGGCCCCCATCGTTCTCCCGTGGAAGGCCCCTCCGTGAGCGAGGAAGAGCGTCCTTCGAGTGTAGTTTCGTGCCAGTTTCATCGCGGCCTCGTTCGCCTCGGTACCACTGTTCCCGAAGTAGACCATCTTCTCGAAGTCGCCGGGAACTCTCTCGACAATCTTCTCTGCGAGCTTCACGAGGTTCTCGTAGTAGAAGTCCGTGTAGGAGAAGTGCAGAAACTTCTCGAGCTGCCCCTTGGCGGCCTCGACCACCCTCTCGTGAGTGGAACCCGTGTTGAGGACCGCGATTCCAGACGTGAAGTCGAGAAACTGGTTTCCGTCGACGTCCCTAACTACCGAACCGTGCGCGGAATCGACAACCAGAGGATAGTATCTTGAGATGGAGGGAGAGAGGTACTTGGAGGTGTCACGAACGACGGCGGCCGCCCTCCTCCCGGGCAGCTTGGTAACGACCTTAGCGAATTTCCGCTTCAACCAAATCTGATGACGGTTGCCGTCGGTTATAATTGCCTTGCGTGAGGGCGGTTCTGATATTCTTCAGGGCATGGGTGCTTAAAGGCTTAGCCCGAATTCTCAGATGCCTTGCAAGCCGTTAAGGCAGTCAGGCAGAACTATCACCCGACCGAGGAAGTCCTCTCTCTTCTCGAGGATTTCCGCTGCATGGTGAACGACTGCATCAGGATAGGGCTCAAGGAGAATCTGACCTCGATGAAGTCGCTCTCGGTAAAAGCGTACCGCCAGCTCTCCGCCTACGACGTTCCGACATGCTATCGCCTCACAGCTATAAGCAGGGCCGCAGGGATACTGCGGAACTATCGGAAGGAACTGAAGAAGATGGGTCGGAGTGCAAAGGTTCCCTACGTCACCAGACCCTCGCTCACGGATTGCTACGGTTTCCGGGTCGTCCACCGTCTCGTAAGGCTGCCGATTAGAAATGGAGAATACGCCTTCATCGTCCTGAACGACCATATACTGTGCACTATCTCTGGTCACACCCCAAGGTCTCTGACACTCACCGCAAACGGTCTCAGCATCAGCTACTCAAAGGAAATCGCGGAGATTGACCCCGTCGGGTCGATTGGAATCGACCGCAATCTCCGACAACGTCACAACTGCGGACTCGAATGGGAACATCCTACGCCACGACCTCAGCAGGGCAACGGAGATAAGGGCCAGATGCAGGGAGACGAAGAGTCACTTCAAGCGAAACGACGCGAGAGTCAGACGTGTCCTCTACGGAAAGTACGGAAGGATTCAGCGAAACAGAGTAGGCTGGATCCTCCACAACGTCTCCGCCTCGATAGTCAGGCGGGCGAAGGAGAAGAGGTTCGGCATCGTGATGGAGAACATCAGAGGAATCCGCAGACTCTACCGAAAGGGGAACGGACAGGGCAACGAATACAGATCTAGACTCAACTCATGGAGCTTCTACGAGCTCCAGAGACAGATCGAGTATAAGGCGAAGTGCGAAGGGATTCCAGTGGCCTTCGTGGCAGCGAGAGGAACGAGTGCGAACTGCTCGATATGTGGGTCGAAAACAACCGAGTACCCGAATGGGCGGCGCACTCTCTACTGTCCGAGGTGCGACATCTCCATCGATAGGGATGTCAACGCTGCGAGGAACATCCTCGCGAAGGGAGGGGTGAGGTTCACTCCCGACGGCCCGCCAGGTACGACGGAAGCGATGAAGGGGAACGAGACGACGACTCCAATCCTCCGAGCAGATGGCGGGAAGGTAACGCAGGGCTAATGGCCGAAGAGTTATCAGAACTCGTGAGGCTACTTGCTTACTTCGGAATCGAGAGCTCTATTTCCAGGACGGGGAGGTTAAGCTGCCTTCCGTCCCGAGAGGTCACGTTCTCGCCGTCTATGATTATGTTTGAGATCTGAACGTTGCTGACGAACCTCTTCTTCAACATCTGCGCCACATCGACCGCCATGTTAATCGCCTCTCCCCT
>Ga0209690_1002660_pt1 | contig 10155 bp, 10 predicted proteins | sample GraSoiAngelo_150_FD_186164 | JGI IMG/M metagenome (GOLD analysis project Ga0209690, IMG submission 186164) | Grasslands soil microbial communities from the Angelo Coastal Reserve, California, USA - 14_1009_09_40cm (SPAdes) (version 2) | ecosystem: Environmental > Terrestrial > Soil > Grasslands ... | reverse complement strand
ACTTCAGAATCTCAATGACGGCTTTCTCCTGGTAGGGAACAGCGGCGATCACCAGATCAGGTGCGGCCGCGAGAATTTCGTCTGCTTTTGCTGTCCAGGAATCGGCAATGATACTGCGATCGCCAGTCGCTACCTCTGGACAAACGTCCACACAGTATTTGGTGCAGGCAACAAGGCGGTCGAGTTTTCCAATGGCCGAAAGAATTACTGTCGCGCTGGGTTGCAACGAAACCACCCGTTGAGGGGTATTGTCGAGAGACATTGAGTTCTAATGGTACAAGGATTTGAGTTCTCATTAGGTTCTCGGCGCTCCGCGATGACTCTGCCCACGTTACAATCTTTTCCCATGTATTCGCCCCAGCTCCTCGACCACTTCGAGCATCCGCGCAACGCAGGCGAGATCGCGGATCCCGACGCCTCAGTTCAGATCGAAAATCCCGCCTGCGGTGACATCCTGAAGCTGACGCTTAAAGTCACCGCTAACCGCATCAGCGAAATTCGCTTTCTGGCCAAGGGATGCGTTCCAGCTATGGCCTGCGGCTCACAAATAACAGAGTTGGTGCAGGGAAGAACGATTCAAGAAGCGAAGCAAATTCGGCGGCAAGAGTTGATTGACAAGATAGGCGGCCTGCCGGAAGCGTCTGCGCACGCCAGCCATCTGGCGATGGATGCGCTGAAGGCTGTGCTGAAGAAGCTATAAAAAAGTTGCCTTGTGCCGCGTGGTTCGAACCGGGAGGGCACAACTGTTAAAGATGCCGCACTGAATCGGGAAAGAAGATCGTCCAGGCGTGCTCCCGCGCGATTCTTTCCAGGTCCGCATTCGGATTCACCGCGAATGGGTGGCGCGCGATCCTCAGCATTTCAGTATCCCAGCGGGAATTGCCAAAAGCCGCGTCGGGATTGCGACCGACCGCGATACCGATCGCCCGCGGCTTGCCTTCACCGCTGGGAATACGAATCAGTCGGTCGGTGATCCTTCCACCCGTGATTTCGACGGCTGCGGCGAGAATCTTTTCGTTGGCAATTCCGAAATGTCGCATAGCCGCCCGGATCACCCATTCGCTAGTAGAAGAAACCGCCCAAACGTCGGATCCTTGCTCTTGTAATCTGCGCACCAGGTCCCGCATCTCGGGAAAGATCTGAGACAAAATATGCTCGTCGAAATAGCGCTGCGCGGCACTCTGCACTTCTTCCTCGCCCAAGCCACGATGCATGGTGACCATCTCGCCGCACATGTCTTCTTCGCTTACTTTACCGGCCTTGTACTCGGTGTAGCGCGGGCGCGCCCATTGCAGGATCTCCGCAGATAGAAAACCCTGGCCCAGTTCCCAGTCAAAAAAGCCTTCGCCGGCATCGCCGGCCCATAGGGTGCCGTCGCAGTCAAACGTAGCGACTTGGGGCTTAAGTGAAAGCACCGCGTGAACGAATTCTCGAGCTTTGGCGCTGAACGGTTCTGCGATTCTTGTTGAGTTCATTTCTGAAGAGATCACTTAGCTGACGGGAGCACCCCGGCGGATAGGTTAGCGTAATCCTGTGGGGTATCCACATTCATCACAACGAATGGGTCGTCTACGGGCACGTATTCGACGTGTTTCTGATTCTTGTGCTCAATCTCGCGTGCCGTCGCTGCCGCCGGCGCCCGCAGAAATTCTTCGATCATCTCGCGTCCCACCAGGATAGGATGCCCGTGCTTCCCGCCATATTCAGGGACCACCGCCCATTTTCCGGCTTCAGCGGCGACTCCGAAGGCATCGCAGAGGTGTTGCAGAGTAGCTGGTTTCGCGGGAGGCCTGTCTACCAGAGTGACCATTGCTCCGTCGCGGCCACGCTTCAACACTTCTCGCAAGCCGACCTGCAGAGAACTGAACTGGCCGCGACCGGGATCGGGATTCTGCACCAAAGACCCGCCTGACGCATACACCACTGGCGCGACCGCGCCTTCATTCTTTCCCACTACGACGATAACCATCTGCGTATACATTGACAGCACGCGGACGGTGGCGGAAAGAAACGTTTGTCCAAATGATGGCTGCCCGGAATTATCCGGAGGCCAGGGAAGCAGCGCCTTGTCTGTTCCCATACGGGTCGACTCCCCCGCCGACAGGATAATTCCGCACAAACTTGGCGTCCGGCTCACTGGGGGAACATAACAGAAAGATTGTCGATTTGCGATTGAGGATTGTCAGGATCGAGGGCTGTCAAACGAATAGAACGTATTTTTGCGAGAGATAATTACAACCCTGTGATTAAAGCTCCTCTTCAGCATCATCGTCCAAAGTTTGGAGAGTCACGTCTTCGGTGTCAGCCGTAGCCGCTTGCAGCTTGTGCGAATGGAACCAGCTCATATGCGGCAGAGCGCGCTCCGCGTGGCGTCGGATGGCGATCAGTTCGGCGGTGATGGCGACCGCGATTTCTTCCGGAGTGACGCCCCCGATGTCCAGACCGACGGGTGCATGCACCCGCTCGAACAACTGCGCCGGGAGGCCTTCGTTTTGCAATTCTTTAAAAATGGCGATGGTCTTTCGTTTGGACCCAATCATGCCGATGTAGCGGGCCTGAGTTTGCACCGCCCAACGCAACACACGCATATCGTCACGATGTCCGCGAGTAACAATCACGATATAGGAGGATTCGTTGGGCGCCAGGCGGCTCGTCGCCACATCGAAATCTTCGGCGATTACATCGCGCGCCTCAGGGAAGCGCTCGCGATTGGCGTACGCGTCGCGATCGTCCACTACAGTCACATCAAAGCCAGCGTGTTTCGCGACTTGATAAAGGTTTACTGATACGTGACCTGCGCCGAATATATAAAGCAACGCTGGAGGAAGAACCGGCTCAATAAAAATGTCGAGCGTGCCACCGCACACCAGCCCGGTATCGTACTTGGGATTCTGATTTAGATTGAAAGTAACGGTGCGCGGTTTCTCCGACTCCATCACCTCGCGCGCCGCTTGCCACACTTCGGCCTCGACACAGCCGCCTCCGATCGTCCCCACAATGGACCCGTCATCGCGCACCAGCATTTTGGCAGTCTCAAAAGACGGAATCGACCCGCGCACGTTCACGATAGTGGCAACCGCGCCACGGCGGCCCTCGTGCCGCAATTTGACGATTTCCTCGTAGATGTCCATCACAGCCTGATTATTGGGGTTTGCGGAACGCAAGTCAAACCTATCGTGCCTCTATTGCAATCCATTCCTCGCAGGACTAGGCTTTTTTAGGGCCAACAAGGACCAGGAGGTGTGCAGTGCCCGTTTACATGGTTGACCGCGACCTGCCCGGAATCAAAATGGAGCAGCTTGCCGCGGCTCAAAAGGCCGCAATCGAGCTCAGCCAGAAAATGACCGCTCAGGGAAAGAAAGTGCGTTACATCCGTAGCGCGTTTGTCCCCGAAGAAGCTCACTGCATGTGCTTCTTTGAAGCGTCGAATCCGGAGGTCGTCAAAGAACTCAACGAAACCGCCAAGATACCGTTCAAGCGCATTGTAGAGGCGATGGATCTGACGCCCAAGTAAGAACCGAAAATATCTCGTGCATCGAAGGCCGAGCCGGGTTTGCCGAACCTGGTTCGGCCTTTTCTGTTGACGCTGTGCTAGTTTAATGAGTTTCGGACTATTCGCACGATTCAATCGGAGAGTTGCCGCTCATGAAAGCCGTCCGCATTCACGAATTTGGTGGGCCGGAAGTTCTGCGCTGCGAAGATGTCCCCGACCCAAAGCCACGTAAAGACCAGGTGTTGATCAGAGTCAGAGCCTGCGCCATGAACCACCTCGACCTCTGGGTGCGCAAGGGGTTACCCGGTGTAAAGCTGCCGCACATTCTGGGGAGCGATATCAGCGGAGAAATAGTCGAGGTCGGCGAGTACGTCACCGGGCTTCAGCCTAATGAGCGGGTGTTGCTTGCGCCCATGCATTTCTGTAATCACTGCCCCCAGTGCACTGCGGGCCGCCAGAACCAGTGTCGCGAGTTCACTGTGCTGGGCAACGGTGTCGATGGCGGCAATTGCGAATTGATGGCTGTTCCCGCGGTGAACGTGATTCCGATTCCCGACACTCTTGGCTTCAACGAAGCTGCCAGCGTGCCGCTGGTCTTCCTCACTGCCTTTCATATGCTGACCGGCCGTGCCGCGGTACGACCTGGACATACCGTTCTGGTGCTGGGTGCGAATTCCGGCGTGGGCATCGCCGCCATCCAGATTGCTAAGCTCTTCAATGCAAGGGTAATTGCCACTGCCGGCAATGAGCACAAGGAACAAAAGGCCCGCGAACTAGGCGCAGACCATGTCATCAACCATTATCAGCAGAAAATTTCCGATGAAGTGAAGAAAATCACGAATAGGGAAGGCGTGGATATCGTGATCGAGCACGTTGGACCGGCGACCTGGGACGAGAGTGTGAAGTCACTGAAACCGGGTGGCACGCTGGTGACGTGTGGGGCCACTACGGGGCCAAATGTTGCCATCGACCTGCGCTTCGTCTATTCCCGTCAGTTGAGCCTGCTGGGCTCGTATATGGGTACTATGGGAGAACTCTACCAAGTGCTAAGGCACGTGTTTAGCGGCACGCTGAAGCCGATCGTAGATCGCATCTTCTCACTGAGGGAAGCGCGCGCGGCCCACGAACACATGGAGAAAAGTCAGATGTTCGGCAAAATCGTGATGAATCCGTGAAGTTCTGGTTTCAGATAAAAAAGCTATCGGCTGGCATAACGTTTTGCCTGCTCCTGCTTCTGGCGCTGAGTCTTTGTGGTTTAGAATAGATAAATATGAGTCGTAGTTTCGGCAATTACGTTGTGGTCGAGCACGGTCGCAGAGAGGTCAAGGAACTTACTTTTGGCAATCCCGCGCCTGAAGGAGTTGTGCTTACCACTCTGGACAGCGCCGTCAACTGGATGCGCAAGAACTCCATTTGGCCCTTGACCTTTGGCTTGGCCTGCTGCGCCATCGAGATGATGTCCATGGGGGCTTCGCGCTTCGATATTGCGCGTTTCGGCGCAGAGGTGTTCCGTCCCTCGCCGCGGCAGTCGGACCTCATCATCATTGCCGGCCGCGTCTCCAATAAGATGGCTCCGGTGATTCGGCAGCTTTGGGAACAGATGCCGGAGCCGAAGTGGGTGATCTCCATGGGCGCGTGTGCCACCTCAGGCGGCGTTTTCAATAATTATGCGTTGGTGCAGAGCGTCAACCAGGTCATCCCGGTGGATGTTTACGTGCCGGGATGTCCTCCCCGGCCGGAACAGTTGCAGGACAAGATTCAGAAGGAACGTGGCACCGTGAGGCGGGCACTGAACCTCTCGTCAAACGACTCGACCCCAAAGTCTCCTGATACTGCTGTCTGATTACTTCCTCACTACCCGGCTAGGGCAATTTGAAATCAACCGTAATTTCAGTTTGCATGCGAACCGGTGTCCCATCCAAACGGTAAGGACGATATCGCCACTGCCGAACCGCATCCAGGGCTGCGCGAGCGAGGACTGGTTGCCCGCTAACCACCTTTAAGTCGTGTACGCTTCCATCTTCCGCAATCATCGCCCGCAAGACAACCGGACCTTGCAATCTCATGGTGAGGGCTTGACTCGGATAAGTCGGTTTCACCCGATGTTCGACCACACCTGCTGAAAGACCCTGTGACACTCGCGTCATAGGTTGCGGCAAGAGTGCTGGCGCGGAAAGCATGCTAGCCAGAGTAGTCGTGCGTTCTGGCGAACTGTCAGTGCCGGACAAAAGGGGCGGGTTGTCACGGACCTGGGCCACTGGCGGTCCCGGCAAAGTTGACTGCGAAGTTTGCGCAGAAGTTATCGTGCGCGACGAAACTTTGGCAGAATCACCAGCCGGCTGTTCCGGGCGTACAACCATGTCCTCGGCGAAGTCCTTCCGCCGGTTCTTCGCTGCCGATCCAACCGTCAGTCCCGCACTTGGTTTGGCACGCGTCCCTACCTGATTTTTAGCTACGCTGCCGTTCCAGACCAGCGCCGTCTCCGCATCCGGCGCCAGAGATTCTGAATTCCTGGCGGCGGCTTCTGCGGTGCCCGTCGCCAGGTTCGTCACTCTGGAATGGCCGTTCCAAAAGACCCAAACCAAAGCGGAAAGCAAGAAAATAGTCGCGATACCGGCCACCGTAATCTGCCGGCGACGGGTGCTGATGCTGCGGATCAATACTCCCCGCGCATAGTTTCCCAACACGCTAGCCCGCGAGGCAAAACGAGAGGCTAATGCTGCCCTCACAGAAGACGGGGTTGGCAATTCAGAGGCTGCAGTCGGTTTCTCGGGTTCACTAGCGCGCGCGCGAGCGGCCGCGATCAGTTGTGCCAACTGTTCCAACAATTGCAAGTGACGATCGGGAAACGAATACGGGCGGGACGAGAACACTTCAATGATTCCCGCTATGCCGCGTTTTTCCCCTATGGGAGCCGCCGCCAGCGAACGTAAACCGAGCCGCGCGCAAACTTCGGCATCCACCCTTAAATCCTTGCTCGTATCATCGCAGCGCAGAGAGCGCCCGGTGCGCAGGCATTCTCCCGAGATTCCAGAATCCACATCCAGCTTTGTGCCGAGATCCGGAGCCGTCTCACCAGCTCTCGCCTGACAAATCACCAGGCGGTCGCGGCGAATTGCGATGGCTGCTCCAGTGGCGCCGGTCAGGGCTCTTGCGGTGTCTGCGATCCTCTGCAACAGTGCGTCCAAGTCCAGGTTGCCGTGCGCAACCAGGCTACGCAATCCACTAATGACTTGTTTGGGATCCTGTTTGCCAACGGCGCGGTCTCCCGCGCTCAAGCGTTCGCCGTTCTGACTTAAGGGGATTGATTCAGGCAAGTCAGGTTTCCGTCGTGGCAACAGCGCCGATGAGTCCAAATCGGCTGGCAAAGGGGATGAAGACAGGGGGATAACCCGATCCGCCATTTTGACGACTCCTAAAAGCGACTTCTAATGACTCACGATATGGCCAGAGTCGAAAAACGTCGGCTGGAAAAAACGTGCCATTGGCCGAGTTTCCTTCAAATAAGGCGGGTTGTCAACGCCATATTCACTGAAACGTGCGTCCGGCGCTGGCCTCAGCCCAGGCTGCGTGCTGCTAATGAGTGCATGTAAAATCGCCTCACGATGAACTCCATCGAAATTTCCCCGCAACAGTACCGCCGTCTAGTGCAACAAGTTGCACAATTTGCCTCGGACTATTTCGAGAAGCTTGACTCCTATCCAATTGCGCCCCGCTCTAATGGCGCGGCGACTGAAAAGCTTTTCCGCACGGACTTGCCCGAGGACGGTCTTGGTGAAGACGCCTTCGCTAATTTGAGGGATCTTGTAAGTCACTCCCGCAATCAGAATGGCCGTTTCTTCGGATACATACTCGGCTCGGGCGAGTCTGTGAGCGCCATCGCCGACCTGTTGGTCAGCGCGCTTAACCAGAATGTCACCGCCTGGCGTTCCGGCCCGGCCGCCGTCACCATCGAGCGAACGGTAGTGCAATGGCTTGCCCAAGCCATCGGATGCGACGGCTCCAGCGGCAGCCTGACTGGCGGAGGATCCGCCGCCAACCTGATGGGCCTGGCCATGGCGCGCGAAGTCAAGCTGCCCGCCAACGAGTTTGGGCTTCGCAGCACGCCGCAAGGTGTGGTCTACGCCTCCGAAGAAATACATATGTCTATCCCAAAGGCGGTCGCGCTGCTCGGAATTGGCAGAGACAATCTGCGGCTCATTTCAACTGATCGGTCATTCCGTATGATTCCTGCGGAGCTGGAACGCAGCCTTCAGCGCGACCGAAAGGCTGGGAAGATTCCGGTCGCGGTGGTTGCGTCTGCCGGGACTGTCAACACCGGCGCTATCGATCCCCTCGCGGATATCGCTCAAATTGCCCACGCCCATGGTGCGTGGGTCCACGTGGACGGGGCTTACGGAGCCTTAGCGGCAATGGCGTCGCGAGAAAAGTTTGCCGGTCTAAAACTCGCTGACTCACTCTCGCTTGATCCGCACAAATGGCTCTACCAGCCTTTGGATTGCGGCTGCCTGTTATTTCGCGATGCCGGTGCGGCCCGCAAAACATTCGCTCACACTGGGGACTACGCCAAGTCGCTTAGCAGCGATCCCCTGGAAGGCTTCGTTTTTTTCGAAGAATCACTTGAACTTTCACGACGCTTTCGTGCACTGAAGCTATGGTTGTCATTGCGCTATCACGGCTTCGCCGCTTTCCGCGCGGCCATTGAAAGAGACCTTAGTCACGCCCAGCGACTCGCGGAGGCTGTCCGGAAACAGCCGGAACTGGAATCCATGGCGCCAGTTGAACTGAGCGCGGTGTGCTTCCGCCATCGCGGACCCGGCGAACAGCCTGACAACAAACTCAATGAACTGAATGCGGCAATCCTGCGGCGCGTGGTCGAGCGCGGCAGAGTATATCTTTCCAATGCTGTGCTGCACGGAAAGTTCTGCTTGCGGGCTTGCATCGTGAACCACCGCACGACCGAGGCCGACGTAGACGCCGTGGTTCCGGAGGTGCTCGCCGCCTCGAAGCAAGTCTTAGGCGACACCCCGCTTTAGCGCGAGCCCGTCCTCATGATACAAACTCTGCATGATTTCAGGCGGGTCAACTGCTGCTCCCACCATCATCGCGCAAGCGCCCTGCCGTGCCGACCTCGCCGGCGGCACTATTGACCTCTGGCCGCTTTACCTGTTTCATCCCGGCGCTCTGACGTTGAACTTTGCGGTCAACATTTTGACCACTTGCCGCATTACGCCCCTGAAGGGCAAGAGCATCCATTTCCGTTCGGTCGACACTCGCCGCGAAGAACAGTTTGCGAATTTTGATGCCCTCCGCCGCGCGCGACGTTTCCGGCATGCCTTAGCCGCCCGCCTGGTCCAATTCTTTGCTCCGAAAGAAGGCTTGTTAGTCGAAACCGATTCGGAATCGCCAGCGGGCGCCGGAATATCCGGATCGTCTGCCCTCATGATTGCAACCACCGCTGCGCTAGCCCGTTTTACCGACCGTCACTTGACGCTCGAACAAATGCGCGTGATCGCCCAAAATGTCGAAGCGCAAATCATCGCGGTGCCAACCGGTTGCCAGGACTACTATCCCGCCCTATATGGCGGCGTGAGCGCGCTTCATCTCGATGCCGACGGCATTCATCGGGAAGCCGTGCCGGTGACGCCGGAGGAAATCGAATCCCGCTTCGTCCTGGCATATACGGGCGCGCCGCGAAAGTCGGGCATCAACAACTGGGAAGTATTCAAGGCTCACATCAACGGCGACAAACGGGTATTTCGCAACTTCGAGCGGATTGCCGAGATTGCCGGCGGCATGCATCGAGCTCTCCTCCACAGCGATTGGGACGAGCTGGCTCGTCTGCTGCGCGAGGAATGGAAGTTGCGCCGGACGAATGCCCCGGGCATCAGCACGCCGCTCATCGACAAGCTGATCAAAGTCGCCGGTAAACACGGTGGACGGGCAGCCAAAGCATGCGGCGCCGGTGGCGGAGGTTGCGTGATCTTTCTGGTGGAAAAAGGCGCTGCCAGCAGAGTCGCTACCGCCATCGGGGATAACGGCGGTCGCGTGCTGCCGCTGCAAGTGGCTCGCGATGGTCTAAGAATTTCTACCTGAACCGAGGGCAACGATCGCTAGCGGCGAAGAATCATAAGCTTAACTCGGTGGTTACGGGCTATGACCTACGACCTATTACCTGTTGCTGAATGGCGGGTCTATAATGATTGAATAACGGCCCCTGGGGTGGTTCATGAAGGCTCGCCGCATATCGGCCCTCCCATATTTCTTTCTGCCTCTTCTCGCAGTCGTCGCCATTGCCGGTGAAACCAGCGCGTCGTCAACCCCGCCGCCGCGGATATCCAAGGAGACTCGCATGCAGATCGTCCGCGCGTTCAATGCGGAGTTGGTCTACATTCGGGCGCCATTTCCCATGGGCAAAGTCGGCCTCAAGCTGAAGAATGGCGTACTCTCGCCCAGCCGCGAGCAGCTACAACAGTTGATCGCCATGTGGGGCCCGGCTGCCAAGCCCGGAGATCAGGCGCGCATCAGCGACATCGCCATCAAAGACAATTACATCCATTTCGAGATCAATGGCGGTCCCGTCAGGAAGCAGAAGTGGTATCAGCGAATTCAGGTCCAGGGAGCGGGCGGCGGCACCGCGCCCCTTGCGCCCAGCGATTCTA
>Ga0209690_1002657_pt1 | contig 10159 bp, 6 predicted proteins | sample GraSoiAngelo_150_FD_186164 | JGI IMG/M metagenome (GOLD analysis project Ga0209690, IMG submission 186164) | Grasslands soil microbial communities from the Angelo Coastal Reserve, California, USA - 14_1009_09_40cm (SPAdes) (version 2) | ecosystem: Environmental > Terrestrial > Soil > Grasslands ... | reverse complement strand
GACCCGTAGTAGCTGTATTGGTAATACCCATAGTACCTCGGATAACCGTAATAATAGCCGCCTGGGTATCCAATCCCGACTCCCGCAACTCCTGGAATTCCGACGTAAATCTGGGCGTCAGAACGCTGCACGGGAACGAAAGCGAATACACTTGCCATCAATGCAATCAAAAGAACCTTTTTCATAACTTTCCCTTCTACTTGTTCCCCTTTCTTGTTTGTTGTTTTGCGAGGGATAGGAAAACCCCTGAAAGGGTTGCCTGGGCGCATTGAGACTGTGCGTCTCCCTCCATTAGATGGAATCGGATACCGGCGGTCGCGTGGTTCCTCCTACGACAAAAAATCCAACGATTCTTGCTATCTGGTTGAGAGAACCGTGCGAACGGGCGCGTTTGTTCGATAAAGAGCAAGATCGCCTTCAAAAATGTTGACCAGGGCTGCGTTGTCCTGCGTGTTAGCTAGTTGCAACCCTTTTTCAGCGGTCGCTGTCGCTTCGGTGAAGCGGCCGGTCTCGGCGTATGCAGCAGCCAAGGTCCGCAAGACGGCTGGATTTTTGTTACCGGATAATTGGTCCGCCCGCTCGGCCAGCAGCAACGCCTGGTGACCATTGCGAATCCAAGCCTCGGGAAAAGTCGCCAGAACCCAGGCAAGATTATTCAGCGAATCCACGGAATCAGGTTGGATGACGAGCGATTTTTGCCAGTGCACAATTGCTTCGCTCGGGCGCCCCTTTTGGAAAAGTGCAAGACCAATGTTGTTCTCTACCTCTGGATAGGCCGGACGATTTTTTAGTGCTTGTTCGTAGGCCGCGATGGCGTCGTCAGGCCGCGCTTTTCGCAGCAAGTCATTTCCCAAGAGGTAATATGCCTCTGCATAGCGAGGATCCTCTTGTACAGCTTCTCGATAGTGAGTGATCGCTTCGTCGATCCGGCCATTCTGATCCAGAGCGATTCCAAGGTTATAGTGTGCGACGGGATAAAGAGACTGGATCGATAACGCCTTTTCGTACGCTGCTATGGCGCTCTCCGAGTCGCCCTTTTTCAGCAGTGCGTTTCCCAAGTTGTAATGCGCCTGGGCGTCATTGGGGTATTCGTTAACGTATGTTTGCAAATGGGCGATCGCCTCGTCCGTGCGTCCTTTCTTGGTCAGAGCGATCGTCAGGTTCGCTTCTGCCCTGGAAAAATCGGGGGCGATGCCGAGGGCCATTTGGAACTGATCGATCGCTTCGTCCAAGCGGCCGTGGTTAAGCAGGAAATGCCCGAGGCCATCGTGTGCGACAAAATTCTCCGAGGTCACGGCAAGTGCGTGTCTCCAAAGCGACTCACCGTTGCGCCAGTAGGAGTCTTGGACATGCGCACCCCACGCCCATGCGATGATCGCGACGCCAGCCGTCGATCCAAGAATTCTACGCTGAAGCCGGGAAGTTAACCCATCTGAAATCGCCCACGCTATCAACAGGTAAAGACCGATCTGCGGCAAATAAGTGTATCGATCAGCGTGTGCTTGTGAGCCCACTTGAATCAATCCGATCACTGGCAGGAGCATTAGCAGATACCAAAACCAACCTGTAACGAGGAAGGGACGTTTGCGCCGCAGCGCGATTGCGCCTGCGCTCGCGATGACTAGCAGCACAATAGCTAGGCCAATTTCCCAACGGGGCAGTTTATCTTCGGGGTGCGGATAAAAAACTGCCAGACGCACAGGCCAGATCATTTGCTTGATGTAAGTCAAACATGCGACAAGCCCATTACCAATCCGCCAAATGAAAGGCAGCTGTTCGAGGCGGACTACGCTTCGTTCGTGTGCCCAGAGCGTTGCTATCCCCACAACGGCAGAGAGCGTAAACAACGGAATCTTTTCAAGAATCAGTTGCAGGGTTGATGATCGCCCGGTGAAACGTTTGAGCGGCCAATAATCGAGCAATAATAGGACAAAAGGCACAGTCACCAGCGTTGGCTTGGACATGAGACCGAGCGCGAACATGATTGAGGTCGCCAGGTAACGGCCAACCGAGTGGGACCTGGCATAGCGCACGTAAGCGCCGAGAGTGAGCATGAAGAAAACGGCGCTCAAAACATCTTTTCGCTCAGAAATCCAGGCGACTGATTCCACATGAAGCGGGTGAATCGCAAACGCCGCAGCAACGAATGCACTCGGCCATATCGCGCTGGTCATTTGCTGCAATACGAGAAACAACAAAACCACTGCGATCGTGTGCAGGACAATATTCGTAAAGTGATGGCCACCCCCGTGCAGGTCCCACAGTTGGCAGTCCAGCATGTGCGATAGAGTGGTCAGTGGATGCCAGTTGCCGGAATGCTTGCCGATAAATGCGTGAATGACCCCCTGAGCAGTCAATCCACTGGTGATGATCGGATTCGCGTAAACGTAGGTATCATCGTCGAAGTTGACGAAGTCGTACCGCACAGTTTGGCCGAAAACGAACCACGTAGTGGCGACGAGCAAGACGCAGATAACCGCGATCGGCTTTCGCTGCGTTCCAAACGAAGCCTGGCGCGACGCAACGCTATGATTCTTCCCTTTACTCCACCGTTTTGATTTCAATTGAGCGCGGATTGAGCATTGGCTGCCTCGCTAGGATTCGAACCTAGACAGAGAGATCCAGAGTCTCTAGTGCTACCGTTACACCACGAGGCAACAAAGGGCCTAAAACGTACAGCAAGATTCGCTGGGTTCGCAAGCGGCGTGGAATCTCTGTTAGTCCTCGAGAACGACTTCTTCGCCCTCGTGCGCAGCTTTCACCGTAAGCTCTTTCCCGCTCTCCTGCACAAGGCGCTGGGCGTTTTCCACCATGGAATCGATCATGGTGTCGTCGTGATTGGGATCGTGATGGAAAAGGAAGAGCTTGCGGACACCTGCGTCGAGGGCGAGCGAAACAGCGGTCGTGACCGAGCTGTGGCCCCAGCCGATGTGACGTTGGTATTCTTCGTCGGTGTACTGCGCATCTAAAATCAAGAGGTCGCTGCCGTGGAGAAACTGAACGAGCTTTGATCGCTCCTCAGTCGCAGCCTTTTTGGTTTCTTCTGGAGTCGTGTGATTGCTCTTGGCCGAGTGAAGAAATCCGTACGGCTCGTGGTCGGGGAGAAACGCGACCGACCCAGCGCTGGTGAAGAGACGATAACCGGCACAAATCCCGGGATGATTTACGAATATCGCGTGCACCTGCACTTTGCCGAGGGAAAATTTCATTTCCCGCAGCCGTCTGATGCCGATTCTCCCTGAGAGCTCGCGCATTGCGATCGGAAAAAATGGCGCTTTCATCGGTTCAGCCAGGATCTCGCTGAAGTCGGCGCCGGCACCGTCAAAGCCTAGAATGCCAATCTCGTTTTTTTGGTCGTAAGCTGGCCTAAAAAATGGCATTCCCTGGATGTGATCCCAATGCGCATGAGTGATCAAAAGCGATAACTTGATCGGTTCCGCGCCGAACTCTTTTGCCAAACTGATTCCGAGCGGGCGAATCCCGGACCCAGCATCCAGCACGATGATCTCGCCATCGGCGCGCACCTCGACGCAAGTGGTGTTCCCTCCATAACGCAGAGTCCCGGGACCGGGCACTGAGATGGAACCGCGTGTCCCCCAAAACTTGATTCGTGGGGGCGATGCTAAGGCACTAGACATGGAGGGGACAGCGCGGATTCTGCCACGCGTTTGTGATGAAACCAAGTGTTTTTAGATGGTAGCGGCGGTTCACCGAACCGCCCAGGCGATTGAGGTCAATCCTACTACCTAAAAGAAAATGGGGATGATCAAGATCGCCAGAATGTTGACGACTTTGATCATGGGATTGATCGCAGGGCCCGCAGTGTCTTTGTACGGATCGCCCACAGTGTCGCCGGTGACTGCTGCGGCGTGCGCAAAAGAGCCTTTGCCGCCTAGATTTCCTTCCTCAATAAATTTCTTCGCGTTGTCCCAAGCAGCGCCACCGGATGTCATTGCGATGGCGATGAACAATCCGGTCACGATTGTGCCGACCAATAGGCCGCCGAGCACAACCGCGCCCAGCGAGGGGATGCTCGCCACGACGATAACTGCAACCAAGGGCAACAACGCCGGGACAATCATCTCCCGCAAAGCCGCTTTCGTCACGATGTCCACGCACGTTCCGTACTCGGGTCTGTCCTGTCCGGTCAGGATTCCCGGTTTGACTTGCAATTGCCGGCGCACCTCGCGCACCACAGCGCCGGCTGCCTTGCCCACCGCGTCCATGCTGAACGCCGTGAAGGTGAACGGCAGCAATCCACCGATGAAAAGTCCGATGATCACTTTCGGATCACTGAGCGAGAATTGGAACGAAAACACCTCGCCCCGACCTGTGATGTGGCCGCGCAATTCTTCCACGTATGATCCGAACAAAACCAGCGCGGCCAACCCCGCCGAAGCGATCGCATAACCTTTGGTGACAGCTTTCATGGTGTTGCCGACCGCGTCGAGTTCGTCTGTCACCACGCGGACTTCCTTGGGCAGATTGGCCATCACTGCCACGCCACCGGCATTGTCCGTGATTGGGCCAAATGAATCGAGCGAGATGATCACGCCGGCCATGGACAACATCGACATCACTGCAATCGCAATTCCATACAGCCCGGCGAAATGATAAGTAATCAGGATCGCCGCCCCAATGAACAGAACAGGCAGCGCCGTCGCGTGTTCTCCGGCCGCCAATCCTGCGATGATGTTCGTAGCGTGCCCGGTCTCGGATGCATGTACAATTTTCTGGACCGGCCGGAAGTGAGACGAAGTGTAATAATTCGTCAGTGCGACGATGACCGGAGTCATGATGAGACCAACCAAGGAAGCAAAATAGAGCTCGGCAGGTGATCGCAAGATACCATCGATGCTCACCCCGCCCGGAAAGAGATTGCGCGTAACCGGCCAAAATAGAACTGCGGAGACCAGCGCGTTGGTCATCACGGCACCCATCAACACCGCTGTAGGCTTACCGCGCGCCACGTTTACAAACAAAATTCCCAAGATCGCCCCCACCACCGAAATTCCGCCAAGCAGGAACGGATAAACGATTGTCGCTGGATTTCCGCCAATTGTTAGCAGCCCGGCTAGAATCGCACCGACCAAACTGACGGCATAAGTTTCGAAAACATCGGCAGCCATGCCCGCGCAATCGCCTACGTTGTCTCCGACATTGTCGGCGATTACCGCTGGGTTGCGCGGATCGTCTTCCTCCAGACCCTTCTCGATCTTGCCCACGAGATCGGCGCCTACATCGGCTGCCTTTGTGTAAATGCCGCCACCTAACCGTGCGAAAACGCTGATGAGACTGCCACCCAGCGCGAGTCCCACCAGGCTGCGTATCGCCGCGTCACTCCCGATCAGATTTGCCGCGATCGTGTAGAAGATCGACACCGAGAGCAGTGCTAGCCCAACGACCAGCAAACCGGTTACCGAGCCGCCGTTGAACGCCATGCGCAACGCATTAAGCCGCGCAACACTGGCGGCCTGCGCTGTGCGCACATTTGCCAGCACGGCCACGCGCATGCCGATGAAGCCTGCTGCAAGTGAACAGAAGGCGCCGACCACAAATCCAATCGCCGTGGGGTGATCTTTGAAAACGAACAGCAAAATGAAAATCACCACCGCGATCACGCTGATCGTCTTAACTTGCCGATTCAAATACGCCTTGGCGCCTTCCTGTACGGCGGCCGAGATTTCCCGCATCCGTTCATTTCCCGATGGCGCCCGAGTCACTGCCGCGATCAAAAAAAAAGCGAACGCAAGACCGATTGCGGCACACACCATCGACAGTTGTACGCCTGAGTTGAGAATGTTTATGGCCAGGAAATTCATCATCGGGTCGCGCTGAAGCGCACGACTCTATTAAGAATTACAGCGCTGGCAAATGACTCACTTCAATTTCTCACGTCCATGCGGTTTTGTGAGATCGAGTAGCGGGCCGATGGGAACGATGCCAGTCGGATTAATTTCCGTGTGCGTGATGTAGTAATGACGCTTGATATGATCGAAGTTGACGGTGTCGGCGACGCCGGGCTGCTGATATAAATCCATCAGATAGCCCTGCAAATTCCGACAGTCGATAATACGGCGCAGATTGCACTTGAAATGGCCGTGATAGACGACGTCGAAGCGAATAAGGGTGCAAAAAAGTCGCCAGTCCGCCTCGACAATACGATCCCCGAACAAATACCGACTTTTCGATAAACGCGCTTCAAGTTCGTCCAGCGCTTCAAAAAGTCTGCGGCAGGCGATCTCATATGGCCGCTGGCGCGTGGCGAAACCAGCTCTGTAAACGCCGTTGTTTACATTGTCATGCAGAAAACCAGAGAGCTTCGGGTGCTCGGCTTCGATGTCTTTTGGAAAAAAATCGACTGCTTTGTTCTTGGCAAAATCATTAAACACGTCGTTGAACATGCGACAGATGTCGTCCTCACAATTGTTGACGATCCGCTTCGTTTGTTTGTCCCAGAGGACCGGCACGGTCACGCGCTGATCGAAATCTGGATCGGTTGCTTTGTAAGCTTCGCTCAAGAATTGGAAGCTGTTGATCGGGTCCGTTGATTCAAACGGCGCGCCGGGTGGTATTTTTCCAGATGGATCGCGAAACGCCCAGCCTTTCTCGTCCCGGATTGGATCGAGGATCGTCATGCCAATCGCCTCCTCGAGCCCCTTTAACTTCCGAAAAATAACCGTGCGACTGGCCCATGGGCAGGCCAGCGACACGTAAAGATGATAACGATCTTCGGCGGCGGCGTAACGGGTCGATCCGTCATTCGAGATCCATTCACGGAACGCGTCCTCCTGCCGCTGAAATTCTCCGGACTCGGTCTGCTCGGTGGGAAATTGCGCTTTCATTAAACACCAATCCGCCTTCGCACCAGGCTACGGCGGGACATGTGGACACCAATCAACACGGATGCATAAGACAACAACTTATTTGTGTCGATTGCGTTAATTCGTGGTTGGTCCACTCCGTTGACAGCGAAAAGCGCCAGTGGTACCGTCGCGCAAATTTACGCGGAAGTCCGCAAAACGCGGTTTCCCCATAGAGATTTGCATACGGTGTTAAACAGTCAGGTTTTGGTGCTCAACCGTCTCTGGCAGGCGGTGAACATCTGCACTGCCCGCCGCGCGTTTGCGCTGGTGTATGCGGGTCACGCCCAGATTGTTTCGTCCGACGCGGCGAACAATTTCATGACGCACGATTTCCAAAGCTGGCGCGATCTATCGGCGAACGCGCCCGACCACGAAGTGGTCACGACTATTTCGTTCAAGATTCGTGTCCCGCGGGTGATCGTGCTGCTGGTCTTCGATCGGCTTCCGAAAAAGGAAGTAAAGTTTACCCGCCACAACGTGTTCGAGCGCGACAAGAACACCTGCCAATACTGCGGCGACATTTTCGACCGCAGCGAACTCAACCTCGATCACGTCGTGCCGCGCGATCGCGGTGGGACCACGACATGGGAAAACGTCGTTTGTTCGTGCATCGCCTGCAATACGCGCAAGGGCAATCGGCTTCCGCGTGAAACGCACATGAGCCTGATCCGCAAACCCAAGCGGCCCAAATGGCGGCCGTTTGTTCAGATTACTTTTTCTGCTCCCCAGCACGACCTCTGGAAACACTTTGTCGATCTCGCTTACTGGAACGTCGAATTAAGCGATTAGAAACGCCGGCGTCTGGCCCAGACGTCATACCACGGCTCCAACGGTCGTTTCTTGTCAACGCTTCAATGCGTCAAAGATCGGTTGGGGATAAACACCCAGCCAAATCGTCCCGATGATCAACGCGCTGATTGCCAAACGTGACAACCCGTTCACGGAAATCTTGTCAACGTTGGCGGTGGATTGCCAGTACATGGCACGAACGACCTTTAGATAGTAATAAAATCCGCAGCCAACGGTAATCACCCCTACGATGACCAGCACGACCTGGTGCTGCAAAACCGCTGTGTAAAAGATATAAAACTTGCCCAAAAATCCCGCCGTAAACGGGACACCGGCGAGCGAGACCATCCCGATTAGCATCGCGAATGCGAGAAATGGCGAACGTTGGGCTAGGCCGTCAAAGTCGGAAATCTCGTCGCCGGTTTGCTGTGCGACAATTATTAAGACTGCGAAACTGAGCAAAGTCATCAGCAAGTAAGCCACAAGATAGAAAGTGACCGCGCGGGCATCGAAACAGACGACTCCGATAAGCAGATAGCCCGCATGCGCGATGCTGGAATAAGCGAGTAGCCGTTTCAGGTTCGCCTGCGGGAGCGCTGCGAGATTTCCGTAAATCAATGTCAGTAGCGCGATCAAGACGATCAGCCGTTGTGTTTGCGGCAGTGTCAGGAATGGCAGTAAAACCCGTAGCAGCACCACGAAGCCGGCCGCTTTCGAACCGACGGAGAGATACGCGGTCACCGGCGTGGGCGCACCTTGATAAACATCCGGCACCCAGATTTGAAACGGCACCGCCGCAATTTTGAAACCAAGCGCGACCAGAACAAACACCATGCCGAGCAGTGCTGCGCCGCGATCTGTAGCCGGATTCGCTAGCGCCTCGGCGACGCGGTGCAGATTGGTCTGGCCGGTCACGCCGAAAATCCACGCGATTCCATAGACGAGAAACGCCGTGGAGAGCGCGCTGAGCACCAGATATTTCGTGCCCGCCTCGAGGGTGATCGGATTGCGCCGGGTAAAACTGACCAGCACGTAAAACGAAATCGTCACCAGCTCCAGGGAGATGAAGATGAAGACGAAATCGATGGCTGAAACCAGGTACATCAGCCCGGCGCATGTGAAGATTGGCACTGCGAAAAACTCGCCCACTCCGTCTTGCGTCCTCGGAAAAGAGCTGCGCAGCACCGGGGCGTAGTCGATCATCATGATCAGTACGAAGATTGTGGTCAGCAGCGCGAATTGCTTGAAGAAGATCGATAGACGATCAGCGGTATAAAAACTCCAGAAACCGGTCGCTTGATTGGGCGAGGGTGACGGCGCGACGAAGAAGGTGCCGAGAAGAACAACCGCCAGGCCGGCAATTGCAGCGAAGGCCAGAATGCGTCTGTCGATTTTCGTGGCAAACGCTTCTACCAATAAGATCACCATCCCCAGCACCAGCACTGCAATCTCAAGCATGGGCGTTGTGATCATTGCCGGTTGTAGCCACGCCCCTGTGGGGCGTCTTCTTCATACTGCGTCAGGATTCGCGGACGGCGCGCAGCGCCGTGGCTACAGCGCTGGGTACCTGTGAGATAGTTATTCGCCGTGAGATACGCGCGAAACCCAGGCGTGACGATTTGCACCAGCGCTTGCGGAAAGAATCCGAAGCAAAGAAGCGCGCCCACCAACAGCGCCACCGGCACACGCAACACCGGGCGAAGATCTGTAACTGCCTTCCACTGGTCGCTTATCGTGCCCATGAACGTTTTGCGATAGGCGCGCAGCATGTAAACCGTCGAGATCACCACTCCCCAGAGCGCAAGCACCGTGGCGATTTGAAAAATATGAAAGCCATTCATCGTCCAGCCGTTCTTGAACGCGCCGAAAAAGATCATGATTTCGCCGGCAAAGTTCGTGAAGCCGGGAAGACCGATCGCAGCGAATGCACCGAGCCCAAAAGCGAGTCCGGCGAAGGGCATCACTCTGGCAAGACCACCAAGTTCATCGAAGACCAACGTGCCCGTTCGCTGACGTAATTCGCCTGCAAGGGCAAATAGCAGCGCAATTGAAACACCATGAGCGAACATCAACACGGCCGCGCCGGTCACGCCAAGAATGCCAGCACTGGCGATGCCGAGAAAGATGTAGCCCATGTGCATCACGCTCGAGTAACCGAGCATCCAATCGAGGCGCTTTTGAGCAATTGTGACCAGCCCGACGTAGATGATGTTTCCCAGCAACAGGACGACGAGCAGAGTCGTCCAGTGTCGCGCGCCCTCCGGCAGGAGGGGAATGGCCAGACGCAAAAGGCCGTACAGCCCAAATTTTTTTAGCACCCCCGCATGCAACATTGCCGCCGGCGCCGGAGCCGACGCGTAAGCTTCCGGCGCCCATGTGTGAAACGGGAAGAGCGAAACGAGAATTCCAAAGCCAATGAGCAACAAGAGATAGATGTGATGTTGTGCATCTGCTGCAATTTGGCCCAGTGAAGCTGCAACCGTTAATGCGCGAATGTCGAAGCT
>Ga0209690_1002655_pt1 | contig 10163 bp, 11 predicted proteins | sample GraSoiAngelo_150_FD_186164 | JGI IMG/M metagenome (GOLD analysis project Ga0209690, IMG submission 186164) | Grasslands soil microbial communities from the Angelo Coastal Reserve, California, USA - 14_1009_09_40cm (SPAdes) (version 2) | ecosystem: Environmental > Terrestrial > Soil > Grasslands ... | reverse complement strand
AGCATAATCAACACTAGCGAGAAACTTTCCTTTTGCGAATCGCTGCAAGCGCAGGTCAAGAATATCCGAAGTCGGCACCCTTGAATTGAGGTGCCGACACATCGGCTAAAGCGCCGATATTCCGTCTATCCCCTTCCCTTAAAGAAACCGGCCAATTTTACGAGTCGAGAGCGGATGCCGTACCCTCAGAATTCTTTTGATTTCAACAACAAACCCTGCAATTTCAACATCTTTGGCATGGTCTTTGCGACAGCATCGACAAACGTAATTCTTTCCCCATAGCTGGCAATTCCTACAAAGTACGGTATTTTACCGGTTAGTGTTTTCAGTGCCTTGCAGGTTGGTCAAGCAGGTGCTATGAAAAGTTGCAGACGAAGTGGCGCGCAACGGGGCGCTCTAGAGAATAACTTCGGCCAGAGGTTTTCTTGAGCGCCCCTTTGCATTTAGGCTAATCTGGCATTTCACTGGTTGCCGACAAGACCCCTCCCCATTGGCCCTCCCCCGAGTCAAGCCAAGGTAAGTTTTTCCAGGATATCCAGTCCGGCACGCCGCAGCAGACTGGCGATCGCCTCCTCACTCAAACGTGAAGCATCAAATTCCACCTTCACCGTATGCTCTTTCTCATTGAATTGGATTCGCCGCACCCCATATACCTCGCGAATGCTGTCAATCGCCCGCGTTTCCTTCCTTCCCGGAGGCGTACGGTAGCGGTAAACCACATCCAACTGTGTCATTTTTTCCTCTCGTCTCAACCAAAGATACAACAATCGACTCGCCTGCCCCGCGTATCTAATAAGCGTGCAATTCTAGCGTTCACCGGCAGAGCTCGGTGAAAGCACAAACAACTACTCGTGGAATGGATTCAGAAAAGGTGAAGACCAAGCAAACCGAAGCCGCTATTGACCCAGTGTGCGGTATGGACGTGAACCCGGACACTGCCAAGTTCAAGCTCGAACAAGCCGGCAAAATGTACTACTTCTGCAGCGCGCATTGCCGGGAGAAGTTCCGCGCCAATCCGGAAGATTACCTGAGCGCACGCCGGTCATCACGTCACGTCGGGACCCCAGTAGTCGAGATCGCGCCCTCGAAGGCTACGGAGAAATTAGGGACTCAGCCGCGACCCGATCAGCGCATCTTCGTCTGCCCGATGGACTTCGAGGTACGGCAGGTCGGCCCGGGGCGGTGTCCGAAATGTGGCATGGCGCTCGAACCTGAGAGCCCTGTTGCTGCTCCGAAGGTCGAATACACCTGCCCGATGCACCCGGAGGTCGTGCGTCCGGCACCGGGTGCGTGCCCGGTTTGCGGCATGGCGCTTGAGCTCCGAACGGTAACCGCGGCGGAAGAGGAGAATCCAGAACTGCGTGACATGACCCGCCGCTTCTGGATCAGCGTGGTGCTGACCGCTCCGCTGTTGGTCCTGGCGATGGCTGACATGTTGCCAGGAATGCCCGTGCGCCACGCGCTTCCCGCCGGTTGGCTGCCGTGGATCGAGTTGCTATTGGCGACTCCCGTTGTGCTCTGGGGCGGATGGCCTTTTTTTCAGCGCGGCTGGGCGTCGATCGTGAATCGCAGCACAAATATGTTCACCCTGATCGCCATGGGCACTGGCGTGGCCTACGGGTACAGTGTGGTCGCAATCTTGTTCCCGCCGATTTTTCCCGCATCCTTCCGCACCATGGGGGACCGTCCGGACGTTTACTTCGAGGCTGCTGCGGCAATTACTACTCTCGTGTTGCTGGGACAAGTTCTGGAGCTGCGCGCCCGCAGCCGCACCAGCAGCGCCATTCGCGCTCTGCTCGACCTGAGTCCAAAGACCGCCCGTGTGCTGAAGAACGACGGCAGCGAACATGACATCCCTCTGGAACAGGTGAAACCAGGAGATCGCTTGCGGGTTCGGCCAGGAGAGAAAGTTCCTGTGGATGGAGTCGTGCTCGAAGGCAGCAGTTCCGTTGACGAATCAATGATTACCGGTGAATCGATCCCGGTAGAGAAAACGGCAGGGAGCCGCGTGATTGGCGCTACGGTGAACCGCACTGGATCGCTGGTGATGCGGGCCGAGCGCGTGGGCAGCGATACCATGCTGGCGCAGATTGTCCGCTTGGTGAGCCAGGCACAACGCAGCCGTGCTCCCATTCAGCGGCTGGCGGATCGCGTGGCCGGCTGGTTCGTGCCGGCGGTGATCGCGGTCGCGGTGCTTACATTTATTGCTTGGGCACTGTTCGGGCCTGAGCCGCGCTTTGCCCACGCGCTAGTGAATGCGGTGGCGGTGCTGATCATTGCATGTCCATGTGCGCTGGGACTCGCGACCCCCATGGCCATCATGGTGGGCACAGGACGCGGGGCTGCCGCCGGTGTTTTGATCAAGAATGCCGAAGCCCTCGAAATCCTGGAAAAAGTGGACACGTTGGTAGTCGATAAGACGGGCACGCTCACCGAGGGCAAGCCGGAAGTTATGTCTGTTACCACTTTGCCGGGACAGACTGACATCGAACTGGTCCGGTTGGTCGCAAGTCTGGAGCGGGGAAGTGAGCACCCTCTGGGGGCCGCGATCGTTTCGGCCGCGCAGGAGAATGGATTTCCGCTTGTCGATGCTAGTGGCTTTCGTTATTTGCCGGGCAAGGGCGTTGTTGGAAACGTGCAGGGCAAGACTGTTGCCGCTGGGAACGAAAAGCTTTTTGAAGAACTTCGTATACCCTCTGGCGAACTTTCCCAGAAAGCCGATGATCTCCGCCGCTCCGGGCAGACAGTAATCTTTGTAGCTATCGATGGTTCCCCGTCCGGCCTGATCGGAATCGCTGACTCGATCAAACCATCGACTGCCCAGGCGATCCACGAGCTCAAGTCGCAAGGCATTAGGATTGTGATGCTCACCGGCGATAGCCGCCCCACTGCAGAAGCAGTCGCCGGTCAGCTGGGCATCGACGATTTTGAAGCTGAAGTATTGCCGGACAAGAAGTCGGAGATCGTGCAGCGCCTGCAAAAGGAAGGACACATCGTCGCCATGGCCGGCGATGGCATCAACGACGCGCCCGCGCTGGCGCAAGCTCACGTCGGAATTGCCATGGGCACTGGCACTGACATTGCAATGGAGAGCGGCGGCGTAACCTTGATCAAAGCTGATCTCAGCGGAATCGTGCGCGCGCGCAAGCTCAGCCGAGCCACCATGCGCAACATCCGCCAGAACCTGTTCTTTGCCTTCGTCTACAACGCCCTAGGCGTGCCGATTGCAGCGGGCATGCTGTATCCATTCTTTGGGTTGTTGCTGAGCCCCATCATTGCGGCGGCGGCAATGAGCTTCAGCTCGGTCTCGGTGATCACGAATTCGCTGCGGCTGAGGAAGGTGCAGCTCTAACCACAGAGGCCAAGGAAGAATCGCAAACGGGGATCACAGCGGCTGCTGGTTTCCAATCGACGATCATTACTTGATGCCAACGCACACATCGACTTCCGAATTCTGCGGATCGGCTGCGCGTTGATCATAGATCTCAAAGTCAGCTACATACGCTCTATTCCCTCCGGGCTCTGACTTTGGCAACGTCCAGATCCGCTTCCAAGTCTCAGCGACCACCTTTCCCACTGGCCCTTTCTCTGAGGTAGAGACAGCATAGCGGCCGGGTGGGACTTTCTTTGCAACCATCCCAGAAGGGACCTTGTCGGCTGAAGTCACTTTGGCTCCGAGCAGGTATGTATACTCAGCGTCCTTGTCACTCTCGTAGTCTGTATAAACGGCGATGATGCTGGAGTCGGCCTTGTCAGGGATCTTGTTCACCAGATCTTCTTTCATAAAGCGCTCCCACTGCTTGGGAATCACGCCTTGTTCGGTCATCTCCTTGGCATTGCTGGTGCGATCTCCGATTCCGACGACTGTGAAACCGTTCTCTTCAACGATCTTCGAGGCAATGACCTTGGACTGCAATTTGGTCTGCTCCCACGCGGCCGAAAGGGCTAAGGCTACACAAGCAAAAAACACAAAGAAGGCGCCTGACATCACTTTGAAAACTGATCTATAGACACTGTGTTGCGGTCCTTATAACTTGCTCAGAAAATCCACGACCTCCGGGGTCGCCCAATCCACCGGGCCGATGAACTTGCGACGCATCACGCCATTGCGATCGATGATGTAGGTCTCGGGAAATTTGAAGGTCCCGTAGAGATTGTTACTCTTCTGGTTGGCGTCGCGAACTGTGAGTAGATTCACGTTGTGGTCTTGGACGAAACGGCGGTACAGGCTCTCGTCCTGGTCCACACTCACGGCGAGCACGGTGATTCCTTTGTTTCTCATCTTCTGCTGAAGGTTCACGAGAGAAGGTAGCTCCTCTACGCAAGGCGCACACCAGGTGGCCCAGAAATTAAGCACTACGACCTTGCCACGCAGTTCGCTGAGCGTGATTTTGCGGTCGGAATCCTGCACGGTGAAATCGGGGGCATTGCTGCCGATGTGTGGCGGCCGCGAGCCGCTATAGCAGCCTGCAAGGAGAACGGTAAGGAGCCCCGTCAGGACAGAGACGCGTCGCACAAAGTTATAATAACGGATTCAGGCTATGGTGGCGCCACATCCAGTATCGGGTTGGCCTGTCTCGGTCATTGTGCCGGCGCGCAACGAAGAGGCGTGTCTCCGAGCCTGCCTGGAGTCGCTGGTCGGACAGGACGGCGTGGATTTCGAAACTATCGTCGTGGACGACAGCTCAACCGACCGTACTCGCGAAATTGCGCTGTCATTCCCAAGTGTGAAGATGATCGATCCTGGCCCACTGCCGGAGGGCTGGACCGGCAAGAACAATGCCCTAGCTGCGGGCGCGCGGCAGGCGGCAGGGAAGTGGCTGCTGTTCACCGACGCCGACACGATCCATCGTCCCGGGTCGCTGGCCCGAGGTTTGGAGGAAGCGAAACGGCACGGTGCGGCCCTGCTCTCATATTCGCCAGACCAAGAAGTGCGCGGCTTCTGGGAGAAAGCCGTCATGCCGGTCATCTTTGCCGAACTGGCTTCAACGTATCAGCCTTCGGAAGTGAGCGATCCGGCTTCGCCCGCAGCGGCCGCCAATGGACAGTACTTATTGATTTCTCGCGAAGCATACGATGCGGTCGGCGGCCATGCCGCGGTCGCGAACACCCTTTTGGAAGATGTCGCCCTGGCGCGAGCGGTGAAAGCTTCCGGCCGAAAAATTTATTTCCGCTACGGCGGCGATGCAGTACGCACCCGCATGTACCGCAGCTTCGCGCAACTGAGGGAAGGCTGGACCAAGAACCTCGCCCTCCTGTTTCCTTCGCCGGTGCGCCTCGCCTTGCTGCGCTTGACAGAGTTCGTGCTGATCGTAGGAAGCGCAGCCGTGGCTGTCGCGTGGTTCCAGGGCGGCAGGCGGCAGGTGGCGGGAGCGTTGGGGTTGCTGGCGATCCTCTTGTTCAGTTTTTTCGTCAGGCGAATTCGCAATGCGCATTTTTCGTGGGATGCGAACCTGCTGGCGCTATTCGGGCTGCCACTCTTTTCGTATCTTTTGATGCGCTCCAGACTCTCTTATAAGAGAGGAAGAGTCAGTTGGAAGGGCAGAACGTACACCGGCTCCGGTCCCGGTCTCGAACCGAGAGGCATGTCGGGAACCACCGTGGAAGAGTCGGTCTTTAGGCCGGCGTTCGGCAACAAAAGAGTTGGGAGGCTTTAGCCTCCGAGGCACGCATGGTCTATCTGACGCGCAAAGCTGAATTTTCCGCTTCGCACTACTATCACAATCCGGACTTCACGCCGGAGGAGAATCGCCGCATTTTCGGCAAGTGCAATAACCCGAATGGTCACGGGCACAACTACACGTTAGAAGTAACTGTGAAGGGGGACGTCGATCCGCGCTCCGGCTTTGTCGTTGACCTGAAGCAGTTGAAAGAAATTCTGAACCGCGAAGTACTGGACGCGCTCGACCACCGTTTTTTGAACAAGGAAGTGCCGGAATTTTTCACGCGCATCCCGACCACCGAAAATCTGGCCATCGCCATCTGGCAGCGGCTTGCACCTAAGCTTAAGACCGCGCAATTGCACCGCGTGCGGGTCTACGAAACGCAGGATCTGTTCGTCGACTTCTACGGAGAAGTATGAAAGCTCACCTTACCAGGCGTTACATGTTCTCTGCATCACACCGCCTGCACAGTGAGGCGATGTCAGCTGAGGAGAATCATTCTACCTACGGCAAGTGCAATAACCCACACGGACACGGTCACAACTATGCTCTCGAGGTGACCGTGAGCGGACCGGTCGATGAGCACACGGGCATGATTTGTAATCTCGTCGACCTCGACAATTTTGTCGATCGCGAGATTCTGGAGCGCTTCGATCACCAGAACCTCAATACGCTGTCGGAGTTCAGCGGCGAAGTGCCTACGACCGAAAACCTTTGTGCCAGCATCTATGAAATTGTGCAGGAGGGCTTCCGGCACGCTCGTCTGGAGAAAGTACGTCTGGAGGAAACGATGATGAATTCGTTCGAGTATGCCGGTGGCGCCGAGATCTGGAGATAAGAAGTGGAAATTCTAATTTAGTAATCTTGATTTAGCAATTTGATTTGCCCATGCAGGGAGCCTTGGGCAGACTGAGGTTTGAATTACCAAGTTATAAATCACTGGATTACAAATTTAGTTTAGAGCAGATAATTATGAAACCAACAGCCGAACCAACTACTCTGACGGCCGCCAGTTTTGAAGACCTGGTGAGGGAAATGATCGTGCGTCTGGGCGAAGATCCCAATCGCGAAGGTCTGACACGCACTCCCGGACGGGTGCAACGCGCTATGGAGTTTCTCACCAAGGGATACAAGGAAAATCCCGAGCTTCTGCTGAAAGATGCCCTATTCACCGTCAGCTACGATGAGATGGTCATTGTCAAAGATGTCGAGATGTTCAGCCTCTGCGAGCACCACCTGCTGCCGTTTTTCGGCAAGGTTCACGTGGCCTATATCCCGAATGGCAAGGTGATCGGGCTCAGCAAGATTCCACGCTTGATTGACCTCTTCTCGCGCCGCTTACAGATTCAAGAGCGTCTGACTACTCAAATCGCAGAAACCATTCAGAGGACGATCGAACCGCAGGGCGTGGGTGTGGTCATCGAAGCACGCCACCTGTGTATGATGATGCGCGGAGTTGAGAAGCAGCACTCGGCCGCCGTCACTTCCTCGATGCTAGGCTGCTTCCGCGAAGAAGAGGAAACGCGGAATGAATTCCTGTCGCTCATCCGCAACCGAGCCAACGGAGTCTAATTATTCCGCTCTCGAGTACCAGGACTTCCAAAACCGGTTCTCGTGTGTCCCGTGCTGCTCCTGAAACTCGCTTGCACGGAAGAGTCGCGCTCATCACCGGCGGCAATCGCGGTATCGGCCTCGCCATCGCCCACGCTCTGGCGGCGGAAGGTTGCGATTTGATCATCACTGGTCGCGACCAATCCTTGCTGAAGAAAGCCGGCAGGGAACTGGCGCGTTGGGGAATCCGCGTCTTGGCCGAAACCTGCGATGTTCGCGATCCCGGCTCCGTCGAAGCAATGTTCACAGGGGCAAAGAAAAAATTCCGTAGGGTCGACATATTGATTAACAATGCCGGCACAGCGCATTCCAATCTAAAAGTCGACGAGTTGCCAATTGAAGACTGGAAGCGAGTGATCGAGACCAATCTCACTGGCATGTTTCTGGTCACTCGTGCCGCTTTGCCATTGATGAAGCGCGGGGGGACGATCGTGAATAATCTGTCAATTGCCGCCACGCGGACGTTTCCCGGATCGTCAGCTTACAATGCTTCCAAACACGGAGCTCTAGGATTTACGAATACCTTGCGCGAAGAATTACGGCCGAAGGGCATCCGCGTGATCGCGCTCATGCCCGGCGCGACAGATACTGACATCTGGAATACGCTTTGGCCGGAGGCGCCTCGGAAGAAGATGATGGTGCCAAAGACCGTAGCTACGGCGGTGGTGAATGCGCTGGTGCTGCCCGCTAACAGCACGGTGGAAGAATTGGCTATCCTGCCCAGCGCGGGAACACTGTAGTAGTGGCAAGCAGGAACTCGGTTGGAAAGGAAAAACCCGTACCCGGGAAGCAATGACGCGTCGTACGTTGATTACTTCTCCTCTCGAATGGCAGTTGACCTCGGCACCCGTCTCGCCTCCACTGATTCCCGTGCTCGCTGAGCGGGGTGGCACTCAACTGAAGACGCCGCGTCCGGTCGTCCTGGTAGACACTCGCGAACAGAATCCGTTCGATTTTTTCCGCTTTGAGCATTGGTTCGCCGGGATTGAGAAGAAGGCGCTCAGGATAGGGGATTACTCTATAGCGGGGCTGGAAGAGATCTGCGTAGTAGAACGGAAGGACCTTTCCGACCTGATCCACTCGCTTACCACCAATCGGCCAGTCTTCATTCATCGCCTCCGTCTCATGAGCCAGCACCGGCATCGGCTGCTAGTGATCACAGCCGCTTTAAGCCAGGTGAAGTCGCCTTACCCCCAAACCAGCACCAGTCCCAACCGTATTACCCAGTCGCTGATTGCCTTGCTTGCTGGACTTCAGGTCCCTTTCCTATGCACAGAGACCCACGAGTTGGGGGAAGAACTGGTGGCCTCGTATCTGTATCAGGTTCACCTCTACCACTGGCTTGAAAGCAACGATTACGGCCGCTTTCTGGTTGACAACGATCTCTAGTGTCGTGTCCCGTTAATTCGCGTCATATCTTTGAGGCTGTAATGCTGAGTGGCCTCCAGGCCGCGAAGGATCTATGCAGTTGATCTGTATTGCATGGACCCTTCGCTTCGCTCGGCAGCCGGACTTATGCCACGAAGTTGCGGGACACGATCTCTAGAAATTCCGGGATTAAGAGCGAACAGCCGGCCCTCACCAGGTTCCGTACCGATAGCGCTGCGGTCGTTCGGGAAACACTTTGATCATGAGGATTCCTGCCACAAACCCGCCGACGTGCGCCCAGAAGGCGATTCCACCGGTAGTTTGAGTGGTTTCTGCGATTGACGTCGCCGCGCCGCTCACGAACTGGCTCAGGAACCAGTATCCGAGCATCAGCCAGGCGGGTACGTGAAACAAGAAAATGGGAGGGAACCAGGTCAGCACTCGCGCTCGCGGGTACAGGATGAAATAGGCGCCCATCACTCCGGCGATCGCGCCGCTGGCACCCACGCTCGGAATGCGCGAGCTTGGGTTCAGCACAATGTGAGTGACACTGGCTGCCACGCCGCTCAGCAGGTAAAAAACTAAATAGCGAAAATGGCCGAGATAGTCTTCAATGTTATCGCCGAACAGCCAGAGCACCCACATGTTTCCAACGATGTGTGCCAGAGAGGCGTGCAGGAACATCGAGGTGACGATTGGAAACAGGGCCGCGCCCGGGCTGAACACCGGGGTTCCGGTCAGCAGGGCGATTTCGTGCCTCGGCACAACCCCGAATTGAAATAAGAGAGCATTCAGCTCTCCGCGTGTTTGGAATGCCGGTGAAAGCTCAAACAAAAACACGAGTATGTTCAGCGCAATCAGGAAATAAGTGATAAAAGGCGTGCTGAAACACGGCTGATCGTCGCGCAGAGGAATCATGGCTTCGTCCCGATGGGTACTTGTTCCCGGCGCCTAGCGTCCAAAAATTCCTTACGCAAGGGTTGACCGGGGATGCCAATCACGTCCACGATAACAAAGAACCGCTTATGAATGGAGTCCTGGTCATAGACAAACCGGCAGGGCTGACCTCACACGATGTGGTGAATCGCATTCGGCGCATCTTGCAGCAGCGCGCGGTTGGCCATCTGGGCACACTGGACCCGCTAGCCACGGGTGTACTACCGCTAGTCACCGGCAACATGACCCGCCTGGCACAGTTTTATACAGACTCAGAGAAGACTTACGAAGGCGTAATCCGATTCGGTTTCGCTACCGATACTTACGATGCCGAAGGCGAGCCAGTCGGTCCAGCCCAAAACGTTAAAGTCTCACTTGAACAGTTGCGCGACTTGGCCGAGCGCTTCCGCGGTCGAATCAACCAGATGCCGCCGCCATTCTCCGCCAAGAAGATCCATGGAGTGCCTGCCTACAAGCTGGCTCGCAAGCACAAGCCAGTTCAGCTCAAGCCCGTGCAGGTGGAGGTCAAGGAATTCGAGATTCTGGGGCTAGTAAACCTGGGGCTGGTCAACAATGGGATAAAAG
>Ga0209690_1002647_pt1 | contig 10181 bp, 10 predicted proteins | sample GraSoiAngelo_150_FD_186164 | JGI IMG/M metagenome (GOLD analysis project Ga0209690, IMG submission 186164) | Grasslands soil microbial communities from the Angelo Coastal Reserve, California, USA - 14_1009_09_40cm (SPAdes) (version 2) | ecosystem: Environmental > Terrestrial > Soil > Grasslands ... | reverse complement strand
GGGCGCATGATGGTATCCAGCGTGACGATCAGCAATAGAGTGCCGGCGCAGGGCGCTAACAGCCAGTGCGAGATGCCGGGGAACCACGCAGGGAGGTCAGTCACGCCGAGAGAGACAAGTAGGAACGGCACGACGCGCCCGAGCGTCACGAGAAACCACTGCGTGGACCATAGGAAGTGACTCTCGCAGAGGGCCCAGAGGCGGCGCAGCCGCGCGCCCATGGGGATTTCCGGATGATCAATGACATGCTGGACGGCATATGGTATGTCCGAACAACCCCAGGCATGCCGGCGCGCCTGTTCGAAATAGCTGACGAAGGTGCGGGCATAGGTGCGCGAGCGGATGCCGTCCATGTAGATCGGCGTATACATCGTGTCCACATCAACCATCCCGCCGAGGTTGTAGTAGCACTTGAGGAACATGTGCCAGTCCTCGGGGATGATGTCCGGGTCCCAGTAGTCCACTTCATGGGCCATTCGCAGGCTAAGGCTGTAAGTCGACTGCGGGAACACGTTTCGTAAGAGCGTGCGGGAGAGACGGCCAAGGTGGTTGAGCCCGGCGATCGCGTGCGGCAGGCGGAGCGGGGCCGGCACATTCCAGATGTTGTTGTAGTACATGATGGGGCCTTGCCAGAAGCGGCGGTAGCGCTCCGGGTTCGTAGTGAAGTGGTAAGTCAGGCAGCTGAAGTATTTCGGGTCGAACACCGTGTCGGCGTCGCAGCTGGTAATCGTGATGCTTTCGATATCGTGACCCCAGCGGTCGACGACGATCTCCTTCGCGCGCCTCGCCGCCCAGTTTTCGTTCGAAGCCTTCCCCGCTACCTCACCCGGCACTCCCCACGGGTGATAGGCGGCGAAGATCCCGCCCAGCCGCCCGCTGTACTCAGCCATGAGCAGCTCAGCCCGGCGTCGTCCCTCAGCTCCTTCGCGCTCTTCCATCGCGAGCACGGCGATGATCTTGTCGGGAACTTCGCCCTCTGCCAGCGAGTTTAGGCATAGGCGTAGCTTTTCGGCGCTCTCGGTGTAGTTCGGAATGACGACTATATGGCGAACGTCATCCCAGCGCAGCGCAGCTTGCCCGGCAGCAACGTGCTTGTCATAGCGCTCCCGCCAGTCGATCTTCTTATGCCGGCGAAGCAACAGGAACCCCTTGAAAGCGTGAATGCCCGTCATCTGGGCTCGCCAGAGCCAATAGGCGTGAAAGCTGAGGACGGCGATTGCGAACGGGACGGGCACAAACAGCGGGCCCCAGACAAGCGACGAAATGACTGTAATCGCGATAAGAGCCGGGACGGTTTCCAGCGTCCTTTTAAGAATCGCCCTTTTTCGGCTCGCGGATATGCGCGGGGGCTCGAGCGCGCGCTCGATTGCGAGCGGTGGGTTCAGCGCGATTGTACGCGCTTCGCCACCGTAAGCGACCGGAAGCGATCTTATCGAAACAGGCGGGGCGTCCAGCGGCGTGTGGCTCAGGCCGATGACGGCGGGGCTGATGTCGATACCTACCGGTATCCCCGACAACCCAGCCGTCCTCCGTGAAGTTTGCGGGTCTATGCCTTTCCTCCTCTTCGTGGTCCCGGCGAATCACGATTCGGGCATAAAATAAGCCGATCCCAATTCGCGGATCGACTTTCCCACGCCTACGAGGTTAGCTGACGGGTTGGGGCTGGAAAGTAGCCCTGCCGCCTACAGCGGCTTCACCCCTGAATTGGTTCCCCCGGTCCCACCTCGGCAGGATTCGGCGTGTAGCTCTTAGGTTTGTTGGAATTCTATGGAGGTCGCCGCGTAGTGTCAACCTCAAAGAGTATCAGTAGCGTTACAATGCGCCGCGAAGCTTAAGGCGAGCGAGTCGTCGGCTAGGAGTTCCTGGCGAAGGGATCGTCGATGACGAACAACCAGGTGCCGTCCGGCTGCCGGCGAACGACTTCTATGGTCTTTCCAGAAATCTCCTGATCGCCCGCCTTCATCGTCCAGACGCCGTACGTTGCCGCCAGTTCCTCGCCCGACCGCACTGTCCGCTCGACTTTGAGGTCAATCTGGGCCTTGCCTTCGACCAGGGGTGCCAGCGCCTGCCGGATGGCGTCGCCGCCCTTCGCCTCCTGGCCCGGTTGCGGAATCAGCGTCGCATCCGGCTCGTAAAGCGCGACCAAGCCTTCGAGATTACCGGCATTCAGAGCTTTCTCAAACAGCGCGTCCACTTCTTCGGGTGATCGTGCGGGCATCTACCTCTCCTTTCGCTCAGCAGAACGGGCGCCATACTAGGACGGTTGACAGAGTGCTGTCAAACGAGCGCCCTTTTCGTGCTAACATCGGCCCCGGCGAAAGGAGCATCCGATGACCCGTCCCGTCGTGCATTTCGAGATCAGAGGTAAAGACCCGCAGCGCCTCGCCGACTTCTATCGAGAGCTCTTCGGCTGGAACATCGACGGCGCCAACCCGATTGGCATCATGACTGTGCAGCACGGCATGGGCGGGCCCGAAGCCGGCGTCGGCGGCCACATCCGGTCCGCCGACGCGCCGGGCGTGAGCATTTTCGTGCAGGTACTCGACCTGGACGACACGCTGCGTCGCGCCGAGGAGATTGGCGGCCACGCCGTAATGCAACCGTTCGACGTGCCCGGCGGCCCGACCGTCGCGCAGATGGCGGACCCGGAGGGAAACCTAGTCGGGCTCGTCAAGCAATAGTCTGTAAGTCGAGTCGGCCGACGATCTCCTCCACCGTCTCCTCCGGCGTCTGATCGCTGTTGTCGACCCACACGCCGATTCCGGTCATCGTTTGGCGCAAATCGCCGTCAAGGGTGGTCGCCCACTTTTCGCCTAGGACGACCCGCTTACCGCGGCTGGCGTCCCTCTCCTTCGCGACAACTTCGGCCCGCGGCGCGAGCACGATAAGGTCGAACGGCAACCCGGACAGGTCCTCCTTCAGGTGGGCGTACCGCTCGCCGATGATGATGTCATCGATCACCACGCTGAACCCCGCCTCGTAGAACGACCGCGCGAGCAGGCAGGCGTTCAGTAGCCGCAGCCTTAGCTGGCGCTCGGCTTCGGGCGGCATGACGCCGGGCTCCTCTGGCAAAACACGTCCAGCTACGATCATCTGATACAGCACGTCCGCCTCAATGTGAACGCCGCGCTCGAAACGCCTCGCCAGCAACCGCGCGACGGTGGACTTCCCGGCGGCCTGTATGCCGGTGATAACTATGATGCGCGGTGGCTTTTCGCTCACTCAGACGTCTGACCGCGCAGGCGCTCCATCCATTCCCGGATGCGCTCCTCGTAGCCTAGGTCGCCCGGCAAGTAGTACTGGCGGCCGCGCAGCTGCTCGGGCACGTGCTCTTGGCCGGAGTAGTGACCGGGGAAGGCGTGGTCGTACTGGTAGTCGCGGCCGTGGCCCATGTTCCGCATCAGCGGCGTAGGCGCGTTCCGCAGGTGCAGCGGCACGGGCTCGGCCAGCGTCCTCTGAGCATCCTCGAGCGCGCGCCCGTAGGCCGAACCGACCGAGTTCGACTTCGGTGCAGTCGCCAGGTAGATCGTGGCCTCGGCGAGCGGGAAGAACCCTTCAGGCATACCGATGAAGTGGACCGCCTGCTGCGCGGCGATCGTCACCTGAAGCGCCTGCGGGTCGGCCAGCCCGACGTCCTCCGAAGCGAGAATCACGAGCCGCCGCGCGACGAACAGCGGGTCCTCGCCGCCTTCCAGCATGCGCGCCAGCCAGTAGAGCGCGGCGTCGGGATCGGAGCCTCGTAGCGACTTGATGAAGGCGGAGATGATGTCGTAGTGCCAGTCGCCGGCGCGGTCGTAGAGCGCGGCCCGGTGCTGGAGCGCCTCCTCGACCCGCTCGACGGTTACGCGGCGAACGCCGCCCGCGTCGGGCGGGGTCGTCTGCGCGGCCAGCTCGAGCGCGTTCAGCGCGATCCTCGCGTCGCCTCCGACAACCTTCGCGAGCGCGGATAACGTTTCGTCTTCGATCTCGATTCGCATCGAGCCGAGGCCGCGTTCCTCATCCGCCAGCGCGGTCCTCAGGATGCCCTCGACCTGCTCCGGGGTGAGCGGCTCGAGCTTGAAGACCCGGGAGCGCGAGAGCAGAGGCGAGATCACTTCGAACGATGGGTTCTCCGTCGTGGCGCCAATGAGTGTGACCGTGCCGTCCTCGACATAAGGAAGAACGACATCTTGCTGCGCCTTGTTGAAGCGATGGATCTCGTCGATGAACAGAATTGTGCGCTGCCCCTGTTCCCCGAGCCGCTCGCTCGCTTCGGCGACGACCCGCCGCAGGTCGGCCACGCCGGAGGCGACGGCGGAGACGAGCTCGAAGTGCGACTGCGTGAGCGACGCGATGATGCGGGCGAGCGTCGTCTTGCCGGAGCCGGGCGGCCCCCAGAACACCATTGACGGCAGTTCATCGGCGTCGATCGCCCGCCGCAGCACGCGCCCTTCGCCGACCAGATGCTCCTGCCCGACGAACTCCTCCAACGTGCGCGGCCTCATCCGCGCCGCCAGCGGTGCGTGGCGCTCGGCGCGCGTCCGGGCAGCTTCGGCGAAGAGACTCAGCGGGTTGCGCCTCCCCGCGCGAGAAGCCGTCTTTCTTGGCATGACGTAACTATTATTGCACCGCCGACGTTAAGCCTTTGCCAGGAGCACGGATGATCGTGGGCAGTCTTCGATTAGCACTTGGTGTCTCGTCGGCGCTTGTGTCATTCGCGCTGGACGTAGATTCGACTAGCGCGCGCGAATTGCCAACAAACGGAAATATCGCCTATGTCCTAACTCCAGGGCCTGATCCGTCGAGGCCCGATACTCAATCGGAGGAGCTGCGGATTATGAGTCCGGATGGCTCGAAGGACTCGCAACTAACGGCCGTCATCACCCCGGGCAGTCCCGATTGGTCGCCGGACGGCTCACGGATGGCGTTCGATGTCCGGACAGACTTCCGTGACCCGGGGCAGATCTACACTATAAACGCTGACGGGAGCGGCCTCACAAATCTGACTGGTGACTCGCCTTTAGTAAAGGGCCCCCCGGCCTGGTCACCGGACGGCTCCCGGATTGCCTTCATCGGCTTAATTGATGGTCGCTCGGGGCTTTACATGATGGACGCCGATGGGAACAATTTCGCGCTTGTAACCGAGGTCGATGCGGACGTCTCAAGCTTGAGTTGGTCGCCGGATGGGGCTCGTATCGCCTACTCAAGCACTCTTGATAAACATGACTTTCAGATCGCGAACACTGAGATCTACATAATGAACGCCGACGGGAGCGCCCAGAGGCGGCTTACGGATTCGCCAGGAATGGACATCGATCCGGACTGGTCGCCCGACGGCTCGAAGATCGTGTTCGTGTCAAAACGAGAGACCGAGTCGGGCGCCCTCTACGTCATGAACGCTGATGGAAGCGACCAACGGCCTCTTATCCCGAATCACCGATGCACGCCGCCTTCACCGCCGCCTGCTTCGCCTCCCGTTTGCCTAGGTGACGAGCAGCCTACCTGGTCTCCGGATGGAACCATGATCGCCTTCGTCGGCTTTGCCCAGGAGGACCCGGGATTCTCGGACATCTTCGTAGTCCGCGTCGATGGGACGGACGAACGTCGCCTGACGCACACGCCGGACTTCGAATGGAGTCCCAGCTGGCAGCCCATTCCAGCTGGCGAAACACCAGCGCAGATAGCGACAATCCCACCCATGTCTTCGCCCGTGCCTCGGTCTCCCGCACCGGCGGAGCCGTGTATGCGTCCTTCACCGACGGTCGCGGGGAACCCGGCGTCGCCCACGTTGCCCGGCGCAAGCCCCTCTTTCACTGCCACACCCACCGTCACAGCGTCTCCCGTTGGCACGCCACCGCCCACCAGCCCGTCTGAGTCGGCCTTTCCAGAGGGTGCGCCGTCCGCTACACCGACCCCGACACTTGCGCGAGGACCCGACAAAGATGGGTTGCCGAAGCCCACTCCACGGAAACCCGTTACCGCGACCACCGTTCCGCAAGCAAGCGAGCCCATGCCGTCGCCCAGCACGACGCCTCTGGAATGCGAGCAGCGGGAATCGAGCGCGGAGATTACCGCGCAAGCCGCCGGCCTTATCGCGCTGGGTGTTCTGGCCGCGGGCTCGGTGGTGGCCCTGTCGGTCAACGCGGTCCGCCGCCGCCGGTCCTAAACGCTTACGGCCACGCCGCGAACACGGAGCCGTCGCCGTACTCGCCCACCAGCGGCGCGTATCGGGCGACGATCTCCTTCAGCCGGCCGGACGCATAGTCGCGTCGGAGAGCTGCAAGCCCGGCCTCTCGCTCCGCACCCGGCAGGCGCTTGAGGGTCGCCGTGTTGAGGATGCGCTCGTCATCGAGGAAGACCTCTGGGAAGTGCTTGAGCGCCTGGATGGAGCCGTCCACCATCTCCGTATAATGCACGCGACTCAACTCGACACGCGAGAAGCCCGCTTCCCGCAGCGCGTCGATGATCGCGCTTTCCCGCTGGTAGTGGTGCACTGGAGCGTGGTCGCGGATGCCGGGCAGGTACTCGACGACCCAGTTCGCCTCCAGTGTCTCTCGCGTCGACGCCTTCATGACATACGGACCGCCTCGAATGACCCGCCGCGCTTCCGAAAGCATCGACCGCCAGTCCTCCACGTGTCCGAGCACGTTGACCGAGATCGCGGAGTCGAAGGAGCCTTCGGCGAACGGCAGATGCGCTGCATCGGCGACGAAAACCGGAGCACCGCTCAGCTTGACGACCGCTCGTCGCGCCATCTCCGGAGAGTAGTCGCACAGCCTCACGTGGAATCCCTCGTCCGCCAGCGCCTTCGCGAAGTTGCCTGTCCCGCCGCCGATGTCCAGCAGCGAGCGACTTGCAGCGGGTCCGAGCGCGGTAAGCATCGGGGGCAGGACGCTCGGGCTCGCCCCGCGCGTGTCGTCGTAAGTCTGCGCCCAGGCGTCGTAGTCGATGGCTCCCATAGTTGCGGATGTGACCTCCGTCACGCTACGACTCTTCGGACAAGGCTTATAATACCGGCCACCGCGATGACAATCGAAAGCGGGCTCAAGAAAGTCGCCGAGGGCCGCGAAGCTGAGATGTTCGCCTGGGAGGACGGCAAGGTCTTGCGCCTCCTCCGCCCCGGCTTCAACCCCGCGACCCTCGATGCCGAGGTACGGGCACTGGAGCTGGCCCACCGAAATGGCCTGCCGGTGCCGCGGCCTGGCGAGCGAATGAGCATCGACGGCCGCGAGGGCGTGGTCCTTGAACGAATCGAGGGGACAGATCTCCTCACGGAGCTCGGTCGCGCGCCGTGGACCGTCTTCCGCTCTGCTCGCATGTGCGGATCCGTCCACGCGCAAATGCACGGCTGCCACGTGGATGACAGCGGCTATCCGGAGCTCAAGAATAGGCTCGAGCGGCATTTGTCATCGCCGCTGGTACCACCTGCGCTCGCTGAAATCGCGAGCAAGCGGCTTGATTCGCTGCCCGGCGGCGATGCGCTCTGCCACGGCGACTTCCATCCTGCGAACGTAATGCGGTCCCCGAGCGGCCCGGTGGTAATCGACTGGCCGAACGCGGCGCGGGGTGCGCCGGAAGCCGATGTCGCGCGAACGCTGCTCATCCTCGGAGCGGGAGAGCCGCCGACCTACACGCCGGTGATGCGCGTGCTCACGAAGACCGGCCGCAGCCTCTTCATCTGGCTCTACGTCCGCTCCTACAAACGAGCGCGTCCGCTCGACAAAGCGGAAGTGCGGAGGTGGGCGCTTCCGGTCGCCGTCGCGCGGCTTTCGGAGGACATCGAACAGGAACGCCCTCGGCTGCTCAGCCGGATCGAGAAGCTGCGCGCCTCATCGTAGCTCCAGGTGCATATAGACGGTCGGTTTGCCGTCTTCGTGGTCGGCGTTCGAGTACAGCCGGTCGTTGAAGCCCGATACGCGAAAGCCGAGGGAACCGTAGAACGAGATAGCGGCGTGGCTATCTGTCCGCGGCTCCACCCACAGTGCGCGGTAGCCGCGACCGCGTGCCCAATCGGCGGCCGCCTCGATCAGCGCATGGCCCGCGCCGAGCCGACGAAAGGCGATGTCGATAGCTAGGTCAGTTATCTCGGCAGCATCGGTCCATTCCGGCACGACGAGAATCAGCAGGCCGGCCACCTCGCCGTCCACCTCGGCTACGAGAGCGAGGTCCGTAGTCGATAGGGCTTGGCGCAATCGGTCGATCGTGTATGTGGCGTAGACCGCCATCGGCGCGGGCACGTGGTTGCGCCAGCGGAGCGCGAACGTGTGCTCGGGCGGCTCGCCGGCGCGGTCGAGCGCGAGAACTCGGTCGGTCGGGTAGGTCAGGTCCAGACGGGTGAGCGCGGAAAGATCGGCCTCGCTGGCCGGGCGGACGGTGACGGGCATTGGTCGTCGTTAGCGCGAGCGGGTATCGCCCCATCTCTCCCAGTACGTCACCTCTTCCACCGGCCGCCGGACGCCCATTCCGAACGTTCCCTTCGGCCAGCCCAGCGGAATGAGCGCTAGCGTCTGTACATTCTCCGGAATGCCGAGCAGCTCCTTCACGTCGATCTCGTGCGCGCGGTGAAGCGTCGTTAGCGTCGTGCCCAGGCCGAGCGCGCGGGCGGCGAGCATCATGTTCTGGATCGCCGGGTAGACGTAAGAGCCTGCCGGTGAGGTCCCGGTGTCGCCGCCCCGGATGGCGGCGAGGATCAGCACGGGCACTTCGGCCAGATGGTTCGCGAGGTGGTCCGCGGAGTTAAACATGCGAGACGAGTCCGGGTTGGAGGCCATCGCGTCTTTCATCGGGCCGTAGGAGGCGTTCCAGGCTTCGAGGTACCACTGGGCGATCTTTTTCTTCGCCGTCTCGTCGCGCACCACGATGAAGTTCCACGGCTGCCGGTTACCGCCGCTGGGCGCGCGGATCGCGGCGTCGAGCACTTTCCAGACCAGCTCGTCGGGCACCGGATCGGGTTTGAGCCGTCGCATCGCGCGGGTCGTGTTGATGACCTCGAAGACATCCATGGTGTCCGCTCCTTCGTTACCTCGCAGATTGACACCGATGATACAGAGCGCCGAAGGCAATCGGTAGGGGCGCGCCGCCTGCCCTGAGGCACGACAGCGTGCCCGTCTTGTCGCTAACCGTCATTCCGAGCTCGCGGGGCGGGGACAACCGATGGTCCGCCTCTGGCGGGCGGCCTGTGGGGTGGCGAGAGCCTGCCCTGAGGGGTGGGGCCGGTGCAGGGAGGAAACGAAGGGAATCTCAGCCTCCGCCGAACTGCAACCCTAGGTGCCACGGAGAAAAGAGACGAGTATTCGGTTGAACTCCTCCGGCTTCTCGACGGGCGGTAGGTGCCAGCAGTCCGGGATGATCGTCAGGCGGGCGCCGCGAATGTTCTCGGCGAGAACGTCGGCGATGAGGCGGAAGTCGGCCACATCGTTCTCTCCGGCGATGACGAGCGTCGGAGCTGAGATCTCGCCTAGGCGTCCCGCGATGTCGGGCCGGTACTCCGCCGGCCGTGCCCCGTCCCGCATATCCGGCGCCTGGAAGTCGAGAAGTATGTCTCGGACGGCGGCGAACTGCGCAGGGGCGCGGCGCACTCCATCAAAGAACGGGTGCTCGAGCCAGACTCGGTCGATCGCGTCACGCGGGCCTTTTGAACGGACCGCATCCATGAAACCCTGAATGTGCGCCGTCGTCTCATCGCCGTACGTGAATCCCGGCAGTGCGGGGTCCACAAGAGTGAGGGAAAGGACGCGGTCCGGATAGTCCAGCGCGAATTGAAGCGCTATCCCGCCTCCCATCGACAGCCCGGCGAGATGAACCGCCCCGACTTCGAGGCTCTCCGTCGCGGGCCGTTCAATGTTCAGGCGGTCGAGCAGATCGCGCAGGTCGGCGGCGTAGTTCTCGAACGTATACCCGTCCGGCGCTATCATGCTCCGCCCATGGCCGCGCACGTCGAACCGAATGACGCGAAAGCCCGCCTCCCTCAGCGGCTCGACTTGGGCATCCCAGAGACGCAAGTCCGCGCCGTAGCCGTGTATGAGGACAACCACCGGCCCGTCGCCGGCGTCTTCGTAGAACGTGACAACGCCGTTTGTGTAGGTGTGAGGCACGTCAGCGCTGGAGCAGGAATTGCTCAACGTCTATCGCCTCGCGCGGAGGCGGCTCGGCGCTCTTGTCGGGATAGCCCAGGAGCACAAGAAATGTAGGCTCCCAGTCTT
>Ga0209690_1002645_pt1 | contig 10182 bp, 6 predicted proteins | sample GraSoiAngelo_150_FD_186164 | JGI IMG/M metagenome (GOLD analysis project Ga0209690, IMG submission 186164) | Grasslands soil microbial communities from the Angelo Coastal Reserve, California, USA - 14_1009_09_40cm (SPAdes) (version 2) | ecosystem: Environmental > Terrestrial > Soil > Grasslands ... | reverse complement strand
TATTGTACGGCTCGGCCGCCCGCGGCACGCACGTGCCGGGCCGCTCGGACATGAACACGCTGCTCATCTGCGACGCGGTGGACGAGGCCCTGTTCGCGCGTCTCGAGCCGGCGGTGCGGGAGTGGGGGCGCGCCGGTCACCCGGCGCCGCTCATCCTCACGGAGCGGGAGTGGCGCACCTCGGCCGACGCGTTTCCGATCGAATACGAGGATATCCGCGAGGCCCATCGGCTGCTGGCGGGCCGGGATCCCTGGCGCGGCGTGACGGTGCAGCGCGAGCACCTGCGCCGCCAGCTCGAGCACGAGCTGATGGGGAAGCTGGTGCGGCTGCGCCAGGCCTACGCTGCGCTGCGGGGTGATCCGAAACAGCTGGGGCGGGTGATCGTAGGGAGCGCCGCCGGGTTCTTCACGATGCTGCGGGCGACGCTGCGGCTGGCCGGTAAGACGCCTCCCGCCCCGCCGGACGCATTGGTCCGGGAGGCGGGCGCCCTGATGGGATTCGCGCCGGAGCGGCTCGCGGCGCTCGAGGCACACGCGCGCGGCGTGGGGCAGCTCAAGCTAACGCCCGGGGACCCGCTCCCGTTGGCCTATCTCGCGGCGGTGGCGCACACCGCCGAATTCGTGAATCGATTGACGTAGTGGATCGGAGTCGGGCAGGCGTGCGTCATGCTCCGTTGTGTAAGTGTGGACCATGTTCGTGCGGTCCGGGTGTCGATCGGGTTTCGTTGGTTATGACGGACTGAAGTCCGTGCTCGGCCCGGAGCGCGTCCTTAAGGACGCACCACGCGCCGAGTAGGGACTTCTAGTCCCTCATTAATAACGCGCTGTGACGCAGTCTCATCGAGAGGAAGGCAACGTGAACATGCTCAAGCGCTCGTGGGTCCTGGCACTCGCTGTGCTGGCCGGCTGCGGCTACAACACGATTCAGACGTACGACGAGCAGGTGAACGCCGCCGCGTCCCAGATCAAGGTGCAGCTGCAGCGGCGTGCCGATCTCATCCCCAACCTGGTCGAGACCGTGAAGGGTTATGCCAAGCAGGAGCAGACGATCTTCATCGAGGTGGCGGAGGCCCGGGCCAAGCTGGCGGGGGCGGTGCAGAGCGGGGACCTGCAGCAGATGGCTCAGGCGAACGCCCAGTTGACCGCACCGCTCGGGCGGCTGCTCGCCATCGCGGAGAACTATCCGCAGCTCAAGTCGAACGAGAATTTCCGCGCGCTCCAGGATCAGCTCGAGGGGACCGAGAACCGCATCGCGGTGGCGCGCCAGGACTATAACGACGCCGTGAACCGCTACAATGCCTATATCCGGCGCTTCCCGCAGGTGCTGACCGCCAAGGTCCTCGGCAAGGGGCCGCGGCCCTACTTCGAGCTCGAGTCACCCGGCGCGGCGCAGGCGCCCAAGGTGGATTTCTCGAAATAGGTTTCCTCGGGTCTCGACTCTGGGAGCGGCTCGGTGAGATCTCAGCTATCGTGGATCGTTTCGCTCGCTACAATGGGCGTGGTACTCGCCGGCTGCAACCACACCGAGGCGCCGCTGCCGCCCATCCCGGGCCATCTCGCCTTCGTCAGCAACCGCGGCCGCACCGGCCTGCAGTACGACATCTTCGCGATGGGCGCCGACGGCACCGGGCTCGTGAATCTGACCGACTCGTTGGCGTACGACGACTGGCCCGCGTGGTCCCCCGACCACGCGAAGATCGCATTTCAGTCCGACCGCGTTGTGAATGCCGCTCAGCCCCTCGATATCTTCGTGATGAACGCCGATGGGACAAACGTTGTGCAGTTGACGACCGACACGACCCAAGAACGCCAGCCGGCGTGGTCGCCTGACGGCGCCAAGATCGCCTTCGCGTCGAATCGGGAAGGCAAGCTCCACGTCTTCACGATGAATGCGGCGGACGGGAGCGGCGTGACGCGCTTGACCACGGGAGTCCAGACCGACGCGCAGCCCGCCTGGTCACCGGACGGGACCAAAATCGCGTTCGCGACGAATCGGGACCTGAATGAGGAGGTGTACGTGATGAACCCCGACGGGACCAGCCCGGTGAACCTCACGAACAACCCAGCGTCCGATGCCGGGCCCGCCTGGTCGCCGGACGGCAAGAAGATCGCCTTCATGTCGACCCGGATCGGTGGCACGGAGCAGATCTTCGTCATGAACGCGGATGGTACCGGCGTGGTGCAAGTCACCTCGGCATCCGTGGGCGCGGAATATCCGTCGTGGTCACCGGACGGCGCCTATCTCGCGTTCGATAGTGACTTCCACATCTGGGTCGTGAAGCCGGACGGGTCGGATGCCCGTGAGATCACCGGCGGGACCGTGGAAGACCACTTCCCGCGCTGGCGTCCTTGACGGTGGTCGTTAGCGGTCGTCGGATGGACCAGATCGCGTCCAGATGACGATTGTGCCGCAGAGGTTGTCTGTCTTGAGAAACTCCAGAGGCGTCTCACTCAGCGTGCGGTAAACCTCGATGGCGATGATTCCCACCGCTGTCATGTCGAGACTCGTGGAGTTCGTGGCAGGAAACCCGTCGAGGACGAAATCCGGCCTGCAGTCTCGCGCCGCTCGCGACATGCGGATGCTGCAGGAGGAGGAGCCGCGACACACCAGCCGCACTCCGGGGACAGTGCGGAACAGGTCGCTAAGGTTGTGCGGCTTGGAGCGCTCGATCTGGTCTTCGGTAATGAAGTAGCCGCGCCCCGACGCTCGGCGGCGCTCGAACTCGAGCCTCCGTTGCTCGGAGAAGCTCGGCGGCCGCCGGACTGTCACCGGGTCGAGCTGGACGGGGAGCCGCTCGAGCTCGAACACGTCGTTGCGCACCTCGCCTTCGGCGAGCTGTAGCACCCACGACCGGCCGGTGTACCCGATGGCTCGCACCTGGAGCAGGTAGTTCCCCGCGCCGAGGCTGTCCCGGGCGAACCGGCCCTCGCTGTCCGAGGCGAATCCCCGGAGCGTTCCCAGGAGCGCGATGTGGGCGCCCCGAATTGGGGCATGCGACTCCTGGTCCACGAGCCGGCCCCTGATAGCCCCGCTGTGCCCCTGGGCCACGGCGGCGTCAGCGGCCCCGGCAAGCGCAACTACGCACGCCATGCTGAGGGCGGCGGCGTGGAAGGCGCCTGGCGAGCGGCACGAACCTGCCATGAGCGACCGGCTGGAGGCTGTTAGCTAGATAGTACGGGCCGGTGGAGCGGTTGGAAAGATCGGACCCGGCCGGGATGTCGCAGGGCTGGCACGGGGGTGTCACAGTTCGCCCCCAACCTCCCGCCGTCCCCTCGGGAGGACGCCCCCACCTGCGGCCTGCTGGATGCTCTTGACGCCCGGGAAGCCGTGGCGTATTACCTGCATAGCAGGTGTTTGCCATTAACCGTCCGAGCGCTCATGACCGTCACGCTCGAGTTATGCCGTTTCAGACGGCTCGACATCCTTTACCTCATATCCCGGCCGGGTCTCTATGGACACGGCCGGCGTGGTGCTTTGTCTCCTAGGGGCAGTTCACTGCTCACATGAGGATTGCGCGTATGACACTACCACGTCGTCAGGATTGGTTTGGGGTGGCGCTGCTCGCGTGCGGATGGCTCGCGCTCGCGGGCCCGGCGCTGGCGCAGGATGCGGTCATTCGTGGCCGAGTCGTCAACGACCGGGGCGAGGCGCTGCCGGTCGCGACCGTCCAGGTCCCGGAGCTGAACATCGGCGTTTTCACCAGCAACGACGGCCGGTACACGATCCTGGTACCGGCCGCTCGCGTCAGCGGGCAGGTCGTGACGTTGCGCGTGCGCACCATCGGGCACAAGCCCGGAGCGCGTCAGGTCACGCTCCGCGCCGGCGAGCAGACGGTGGACTTCACGCTCGGCACTGACGTCAACTTGCTCGAGGCCGTCGTGGTGACAGGAGTACAGGAGGCCACGGAGCGGGTCAAGGTGCCGTTCAGTGTGACGACGCTCGACGCCTCGAAGCTACCGGTACCCGCGGCAGACCCGTTGCGGGAGCTGCAGGGAAAGATTCCGGCGAACATCGTGGGAAACAGCGGCCGCCCGGGTGCACAGGCGGCCGTCTTGTTGCGCGGGCCGACGTCGCTCAACGCGTCCGGCCGGAGCCAGGACCCGCTCGTCATCGTGGACGGCGTGATCATCAATGGCTCGCTCCCGGACCTGAACCCCAGCGACATCGAGACCATCGAGGTGGTGAAGGGCGCGGCGGGTGCGTCGCTCTATGGGGCGCGAGCCGGCAACGGCGTCATCAACGTCACGACGAAGTCCGGGCGGCACGCGACGGAGGGCGTGCAGTTCAGCGCGCGGAGCGAAGCGGGAATAGGCGACATCGAGCGCGACTTCGGGGTGGCCAAGTACCACGCCCTGCTGATGGACGACCGAGACCAGCAGTTCTGCACCGGTCCGGCGAACACGCTCTCGTGCGCCCGCACGTTCAACTATCGCTACGAGGAGTCGCGGATCAACAACTGGCCGGCCGACTCGGCTGCGACGCCCCCGATTTTCCCGTTGGACCCCGGCGCCACGATCAATCCAGCGGCCTCGAGCGGGGCCTTGCGGAACCGGTTCCAGATCATTCCCTGGCCCGGCCAGAGCTATAACGCCGTGCGTCAGACCGTCACGCAGAATCCCTATCTCCAGAACAACGTGGACATGACCGGGCGGGTGGGGGGGACGCGGTTCTACGCGAGTTACTCGAATCTCACTCAGCAAGGCGCGATTCGGTTCCTCCAGGGCTTCGTGCGCAATGCTGTCCGCGCCAACGTGGACCAGGCGATCGGGTCGCAGTGGAACATCGCCGTGCGCACCTTCTACAGCCGGAGCTCACAGGACGGCCTCAACCAAGAGGACGGCGGCCGGTCGTTCTTCCGGTTGACCCGGGTGCCCGGAATCGTCGACATCACCCAGCGTGACACGCTGGGCCGGCTGTTCATCCGGCCCAACCTCCAGGGGGGCGGCTCGCAGAACGAAAACCCGCTGTATTATCTCGAGAACGTCGACCGCCAAGATCTCACCAACCGCTTCATCGGTGGCACGACCGTCCAGTACACCCCCACCAACTGGTTGAACCTCGACGGCAACTTGAGCTACGACCTGCGACGCACGTCCGCAAAGCAGTTCCGCGACAAAGGGTTCCGCTCGACGGTGGGGAGCGCACCGCTCGGCGGCCCCGCGGTCAATCTGGGGAATATCTTCCGGAATGCCGCATCGGCCGAAGAGCTGAACGCGAGCGTGAGCGCAACGGTGCGCCACGACTTCGGCCGCGATCTGCGGGGGCGCGTCAACGTACGGGCTGCGTACGAGCAGCGCGACAGCTCGATCCAGTCCGGCACCGGCAACTTTCTCGCGTTCAAGGGGATCGACGCGCTCGATAATGCCACGCAGAATAAGGCGATCGCATCGTACGCGCAGAGCATCCGCCAGATGGGTGTGTTCGGGGGGGCGAACCTCGAGTACAAGGAACGCTACATCCTCGACGGATTGCTGCGGCGGGACGGCAGCTCGTTGTTCGGTGCCGATCATCGCTGGCAGACCTTCGGCCGCGTCTCGGGGGCCTGGCGGGTGGCGCAGGAACCGTGGTGGTTCACCGACAAGGTGAGCGAGCTGAAGCTGCACGCGTCGTACGGCACCGCCGGCGGCTCGCCGAGGTTCTCCGCGCAGTATGAAACGTTCGGCATCGGCGCGGGCGGCATCCCGGTGCCGCAGTTCCTCGGCAATCGGAACCTCGGCCCGGAAGTGCACCACGAGCTCGAACTCGGTGTCGACGTCGAGGTGCTCGGCCGGTTCGGCCTGACCGCCACGTATGCCCGGTCTCGCATCAGCGACCAGATCCTTCCGGTCCCGCTGTCCGCCGCGACGGCCTACCAGAACCAGTGGCGGAACGCGGGCGAGTTGCTCAACATCACTCACGAACTGACGCTCAACCTGCCCTTCGTGCAGACACGCGACCTGTCGTGGTCGATGGGTGTGACCTATGATCACAACCGGTCGTTCATCTCCAAGCTCAACGTGCCGCCGTATTTCTACGGCGCCGACCCCAGCGTGCAGAACGCCGATCAGATCTTCTTCGCGAAGCCTGGCGAGCAGGTCGGCACGTTCTACGGCCGCCGGTTCGTTACGGGCTGCAGCGAGCTGCCGGCGCCATTCAACGCGGACTGCGGCACCGGGAAGTCGTTCCAAAAAAACGACCAAGGCTTCATCGTGTGGGTGGGTGCGGGGAACGACCCCGGCATGGGAATCAGCAGCAATCTCTGGCAGACTCAACTGCCCAAGGCGCAGGCTCCTTGGGGCGTGGCGACGAACTGGGGGATGCCGATCATTGTTCGCGGGGCCGGCGACGGGACGGCTGCCCCGAACCTGCGACTCGGCAACGCACTCCCCGATTTTCGGTTCGCGATCACCCAAAGCGTCACCTGGAAGCGGCTGACCGTGTACGGCCTGCTGGACGCGTCGATTGGCTCGAGCGTGTGGGACCAGGGATTCCACTGGGCGCATCTCGACTTCCTCTCGAAGGACGTGGACCAGGTGGGCAAGTCGGTTGAGAGCGCCAAGCCGATCGGCTACTACTACCGAGCCGGCCCGCCCGATAACAACAACGGGCTGGGCGGTTTGTACGACATCTTGTTCCCGAACAGCTTCTCCGTCGAGAAGGCCAGCTACGCGAAGCTGCGCGAGCTGCTCGTGTCCTACCGCATTGGCCCGATCGGCGGGGTGGGGGACTGGCAGGTGAGCGCCATCGGCCGGAACGTGCTGACGATCACCGGCTACCGCGGCTTCGATCCTGAGGTCGGGATCAGCGCGGGATCGACGACCGGAGGCCAGTTGAATTCGGGCGCGCTCAACGCGATCGACGCGTTCACGTTCCCGAACCTCCGGACCTTCACGCTCGGGGTGTCCACCACTTTCTAAGTCGAGGTCGTCCCGCCGCTGGCTGCCGTGCAGGGTGGCGGCGGGGGAGGGGCCTCGCGGTATGCTCGAGGGGGACTCATGAGAGCATTTCGATACGCACTGTTCGGTGTCCTGGCGCTCACGGTGGCGAGGTGCAACCAACCGCTGACGGTGGACAACACCAACAACCCGGACCGCGACAAGGCGCTCGCTTCGGTGACGGACCTGGAGAACTTTCTCTCCACGACCTATGCGGTCATGCACTCGGGTACGCTGGGCGGCGGCGGAGGCAGCTTCGGACTGCAGCCACAGCTCTTGACGCAGGGGATGGAAAACGTCTCGGGTCTCGCGAACTTCGCGATGGGCCCGGTGAGCGCGATCCCCCGGAACCAGCTTTCCAATTTTCCCGGGGCGCAAGGCACGCTCGAAGCCTACCGCGATTTCCTCGTGGTGCATCGGGCGGCTCGCCTCGCCACTCTGGCGCTGGTACGGCTGCAGACATTCTCGCTAGGGTCCCCGGCACGCGATGCCCGGGCCCGGGCCTTTGCGCGTTTCGTGCAGGGGGTGTCACTTGGCAATCTGGCGCTGGCCTACGACTCGGCCGTCATCGTGACTGAGACCAACAGCGCCGACGCTCTCATTTCGCTTTCTGACTACAAGACCGTGATGACGGCGGCCCTGGCGTACCTCGACTCGGCCGTTACGATCGCAACGAACGCGCCAGCCGGTGGGGACGGCTTCCCCCTGCCCACGACGTGGATCAACGGGCGGGCGCTCACAGCGGCGCAGTTCATCCAGTTCGCGCGCTCGTACAAGGCACGCTTCCGCGCCGGCGTAGCGCGCACTCCTACTGAGCGTGCCGACATCACGGCAGGTGGAATCGTGGACTGGAGCAAGGTGATCGCGGACGCAAACGCCGGTATTACCGCCGATTTCAACATCACCATGGACCCCACAAACGGCTGGGACGTGGCCTGGGTCCAACAGCATTACGCGGGCGCCGAGTGGCACCAGATGTCGCAATTCTTCATCGGCATGGCGGACACGGCGGGCCTATACGATCAGTTTCTAGCGGCCGCACCTGCGAGTCGCCTGCCGTTTGTGATACGCACACCCGATCGCCGGTTCCCGGCCGGCACCGACCGCCCCGCGCAACAGGCGGTTATACCCCCCGGCAACTTTACCACGGTTCCCTACTTCCAGAACCGGGCGACAGCGTCGGACCGCCCCGGGGATCCGTTGCAGATCTCCCAGTACGACTACGTGCGCTCGCTCGCCTTTTCACTAGCGACCCGGATCGGCCCGTTTCCGGTGATGACTCGCGCAGAGATCCGCCTCCTCGCGGCTGAAGGCTACCTCCGCACCGGGAACGTGGCGCAGGCGGCGATTCTGATCGACAGCTCGCGGGTGGGCAAAGGTGTGCTCCCGGCGCTCGCCGCCGTCATCACGGACACGCTGACTGCGGTGCCGGGCGGTGCCGCGTGCGTGCCGCGGGTGCCGGATGCCGCGCAGGCATACAAGAAGGCCAAGTGCGGCAACATCTGGGAGGCGCTGAAGTGGGAGTACCGGCTCGAGACTGCCTACACGGGGTACGGGATGTGGTTCTTCGCGGGCCGCGGTTGGGGCGACCTGCCGCAAGGGACCGCCGTGCACCGGCCGGTGCCCTATCAAGAGTTGCAAGTCCGCATCGAGCCGTTCTATGGGCTGGGCGGTGTGGATGGGGTGGCCGGTTCCGGCAAGGGCAACTACGGCCTGTTCCAAGGCGGCGTGTATTGAACGTCCGGACGCTGATCTGCCGAGCTGCGGTGTTGCTGCCGAGCCTGCTGGCGGGGTGCTACACGTACGCTCCCCTGGCAACGCGGCCAGCGCCCGAGATGCAGCTCTCGCTGGTGCTGAGTGACGTGGGCCGTGTCGGCGCATCCGCGACCCTCGGCTCCGGACTCGACCGCGTGGACGGCGTCCTGATGGGTACCACGGACACGACCTATGTCATGCGGGTTTTGGACGTGCGCGACATTCGCGGCGTGCAGACCAAGTGGAGCGGTGAAACAGCGATCCTGCAGCGGGCCTGGGTGGCAAACACCTATGAGCGGCACTTCTCCCGGAGCCGCACGTACCTGATTACCGGCGTCCTCACCTCGGCAGTGGCGGCGCTCATCGCCACGCGCGGGTTCGGCATCGTCGGACCCACACTGCAGAACCCACCCGGCGGCGGGGGTGGCAACAGTCAATGAGACATGTCAACCTCCTCCTTCTGCTCGAGCGAACGATGACTCCACTTCGGTCTTCTCTCCTCTGTGTCCTGAGTGCTGCAGCCGCGTGTCACGGGGATGCGGTCACGAATTCCCCCGTCCCCTCGCTCGCGGCGATCAACTTCGTCCACGCCGCCTCCGACGCCGTGGTCGCGGACTTTCGGGTCGTGGACATTGTGTCGAATGCCGGCTTGTTCGGCGCGCCGTTCCGCGGCATGAACCAGTTTTCGGTCGGAATCGAAGCAGGCACGAGACACATCAAGGTGTTCTTCGACACGACCGATGTGATGCTTGCCAAAACCGTCTTGCTGGACACGGCGTATACGTTCACGGCGGACCAACATTACACCTTCATGTTGTACGGCTTCGCGGCGACACCGCCGCTCAAGGCCTTGATCGTCCAGGACGCGGCGCCACCTGCGGTGCCCGCAGGCAAGTTCGCGATCCGGATCGTGAACGGGGCGCCGTCATTCGCGGGCGCCGTACCTACCCTTGCAGACACGACGGTGCGCCCTGACGCCTTCGTGAGCCGCGTGACCGCCCTCCCCGGCGGCACGCCGGACTTGGCCAACGTGGCGTATCTTGGCACGTCGCAGTATGCGATGGTGGATACCGGCCTTTACCGGGTAGCGCTTACCCCGGCGGGGACGACCGGTCCGGTCATCGTGCAGGCGACGATTCCCGCCGGCGTCGGGGGGACGTCGACTCTCAATCCGATCGCAGGGTCCCAAGTGTCAGGGTCCGTGCTTACGGCGGTCGTGGTGGCGCGCTCGGTGGTGCCGAGCAAGGCCCCGCAGGGCGGCAGGCCGTCGGCCAAGGCAACCGATACCACGGCGGCCGAAGCGTCCCGGCGGCTTACACGCAGCAACGACACCGTCACGGCACAGAGTGGCTCCGTTTCGACCTTGACGAACCGGCCGGACACGACTCTCGCGAACGGCACGGTGGTGAAGGGCCGGGCGGATTCAGTCGTCAAGACGACTGGGACGGGAGCCGGCACCGGCGTCGTGAAGTTTGATAACACGTTGGTTACCGGCGCGACACAGCCGGTGCCG
>Ga0209690_1002643_pt1 | contig 10186 bp, 10 predicted proteins | sample GraSoiAngelo_150_FD_186164 | JGI IMG/M metagenome (GOLD analysis project Ga0209690, IMG submission 186164) | Grasslands soil microbial communities from the Angelo Coastal Reserve, California, USA - 14_1009_09_40cm (SPAdes) (version 2) | ecosystem: Environmental > Terrestrial > Soil > Grasslands ... | reverse complement strand
ACTCTTAATCCCAAGGTTCAGGGTTCGACTCCCTGCGCGAGCACCATGACGTTGTGCAAGTTCGGCTGGCGGGTCTCAAAAGGCCTTCGGCTGATGCGTTACACACCTTCGGCTGATTCGTCGCAGCTCCTTCGGCTGATTTGTCACGCTCCGCATGAGGGAGATGAGCGTGGCTGAGCAGAGGTACAAAGCAATCCTGGCGGTCATTGCGGACGGTCGGACGGTGAGCGAGGTGGCAAGCGACTGGGGCGTCTGTCGACGCACGATGCACCGTTGGCTGGCTCACTACGAGGCTGAGGGCTTGGAGGGGCTGAGCGACCGCTCCCATCAGCCGGCCTACTGCCCGCACCAGATGCCGGCGACGGTCGAAGTGATGATGCTAGTTCACGTTCGGACTTGCAAGTGCGTATTCAACAGCGGCTTCGGGTCCCATCGCATGACCCGTGTCCCACAATCTGCGCCAGCGTTTGGCCCTAACGGTCCTTTCAACCCTGCGCAAGAAGCGTTCCGGTATCGCCACATCAAAAGGTCCGGGACGTGCGGCGATCGTCTCCCTGATTGCTGCCGCGGCCCCAGCAAGGGTGGCGGCCCGATCCGGGTCGGAGCGCGCGGCCGCCACGCCGGCAAGGGTATGCAACCCCTCAGCAATCCCCTGGCGCTCTTCTTGCTGCGGCGCCACCGAGAGCGCTTCGCGACTTAGCTGGTCCGCTCCGGCAATTTCGTTCCGCGCCAAAGCGGCGTGCGCCATCGTGTTATTGATGTGGGCAGCGAAAACCTCGTCGCCTAGCTCTCGATAGGCCCGTAGGCCTTCCCTCAAGATCGCGAGAGCGTCGTCGCCAGAGCCTGTATGTAGAAGTGCGGTGCCAAGGTTCAAGCACGAGGTTCCCAGCTGCCAACTCATGCCGAGCCGCCGGCAAATGGCAACCGATTCGCGAAAGGGCTCCAGCGCGTCCCCGTAGCGACCCTGAACCATTGAGACCATTCCTTTAATGGTGAGCATGTTGCGCAGGTCCATCGGGTCGTCGCTTTGCTTCGCGAGCTCGAGACCCTCAGCAGCCAGGGCCGCCATGCGCACTTGATCTCCTTGCGGAAAAGCCAACGCCGACGCTGCCCAAGCAGCCTTGGCCCGGAGCGAGGCCGTCGCTTCGCCCGCCTGCATGGCCAGCGCAGCGTCTGACCAACGACGCCCTTCCACGAGGTCACCCAGCTGCCTCCAGTACCGCCAAAGGGCGACCGTATACCGCATTGCGAGAACCGTATCGCCCGACTCGATGGTCCACGCCATCCCGCTCCGCAGGTTGCCGCGCTGTACACCAAGGCGCTGGAACCAAACTTCGTGCCCAACCCGCACGAGGTTGGGCTCGGCGTCCTCCGCCAACTTCAGGTAATGGAGCGCGTGTTGTCTTGCGATTTCCTCGCTCTCGCTAGCCTCGACAAGTCGTCGCGCGGCGTACTCCCTGACGACGTCGAGCATGTCGTAACGCGCCTCTCGATTGTTGCGATCCACCACGACCAGACTCTGATCAACCAGCGCGCTCATGGTCTCTAGCACATCTCCGATTTCGGCCACGGGTCCGCAGATTTTGGCCGCGTCGTCCAGGCCCCAGCCACCGGTGAATATGGAGAGGCGCCGAAACAGCTTTTGAGCTTGACTCTCCAGCAGGTCGTGACTCCATGCCACCGTGTCGCGGATCGCGCGCTGGCGCAAAGGTAGGTCGAGCGGGCCGCCGACCAAAAACTCCAGTCGATTCTCGAGCTGCCGCCCTATTGCAGTCAGCGGAAGATGCTTCACTCTGGCGGCTGCCAGCTCAATCGCCAAAGGCAGGCCGTCGAGCCTGCGACAGATATCAAGCACCAGCGACGCACTCTGCCGATCCAGTTGGAGATCCGGCATCACAGCCTGCGCGCGCTCCCAGAAAAGCTTCGTAGCGGGCCAGCCCATGATGTCTTCAGCGGGGTCGTCGCCTATTTGGGAGGGCGACTCCAGAGGCGGCACCGGAAACTCATGCTCTCCGCGCAACCGTAGAGCGCTTCGACTCGTCACCACGAAAGTCGTCTCGGGGCAGCTGTGCACAAGCGAATACACGAGCGGCGCTGCCGGCGTCAGATGCTCGAGGGTGTCGAGCACGATCAGGAAACGTCTTCCCGCCAGGTGCTTGATCAAAAGTTGCTCCAGACTGGGCCCTGCCTCCGCGACACCGATCGTTTTGGCAAGCTCGGGGGCGACAAGTGACGCATCCTTCACTTCACCGAGCGAAACAAAAAAGCAACCGTCAGGAAAGGACTCCTGTATTTCGCGCGCGGCCTCCAGGGCCAGTCGGGTCTTTCCGATGCCTCCAGGCCCGGTCAACGTCAGCAGCCTTACGCGACCGGCGAGCAGCGTCGCCTTGATGCCGTCCAGTTCCCGTGATCGACCGAGAAGCGGGGTGAGTGCGGACGGCAGTCCCCCCGCAGTCGGGATGGAGGGGGCCCTGAACACGCGCCCACGCGCGAGCGCCTCGAATTTGCGCCGCCGATCTTCATCCAGCCCAAGGGCGGAGGCGATCCGCTTGGCAGTGTCGTAATGGACGGCCGTTCGCAGGCCGCGCTCGAGGTCGCTCACAGTGCGAGCGCTGATTCCGGCTCGCTCGGCCAGCCCTTCCTGCGTCAGTCCGGCCGCCACGCGGAGGCCCTTGAGGGCTGCTCCCAACTGGTGATCGATCTCAATCTCGCTCAAATCGGTGAGCTAAACGGTGAGTAAGTTTCATGGCGCGGCAAGCAGTCAGGGCACATCATCAGCCTTGATCCCTCCGGGCGCACTGAGCCGGCGGATTGATAGACAGAGGAAGGAGCCAGATGACCGAAAACCAGAGTCGCAACAAGCAGACCGTTCGGCGCCTGTATGAGGAGGTCGCGAACCAGGGCACACTCGAGCTGATCGATGAGATCGCATGGCCGGATCACGTCGAGCACAACCCGTTTCGGCAACAGAGCCAGGGCGCCGAGGGGCTCAAGCAGCGAATCAGCATGGTCCGCGCCGCCTTCAATCCACGCTTCACCATCGAGCACCTGATCGCGGAAGGCGACAAGGTCGCGGTCATGTGGTCCAACCAGGGCACGCACGTCGGTGAATGGTTCGGTTTTGCACCGACCGGAAAGAGCGTCAACACGCATGGGGTCGACATTCACCTGCTGCGAAACGGCCGGCTCGCGGAGCACTGGGACGTGGTGGACATCGTCAATTTTCTGACCAGTGTTGGGGTGCTTCAGGCTCCGCCGGCTGCGGCGCGAACCCAGCGATGATCCTCGTTGCAGGCGGCACCGGCCGCCTGGGGACAAGGGTTGTCACCTTATTGCGCCAGCGAGGACAAAACGTTCGCGTGCTCACACGCGATCGCAGCCGGGCTGCCCACCTTGCCGGCACGCATATCGAGATCGTCGAGGGCGACGTCCGAGATCTCGCCGCGCTTCGGCACGCGGTCGCCGGCGCTCGGACCGTGATTTCAGCGATCCAGGGATTCGCCGCCACCAAGGACGGGAGTCCCGCCACGATCGATCGCGACGGCAACCGCAACCTAATCCTCGCCGCGCGTGAGGCTGGGGTCGAGCATTTCGTGCTGGTCTCAGTCAAGGATGCATCGCCAGATCATCCGGCGGAGCTGATGAGGATGAAGCACGCCGCCGAGCAAGAGCTCAAGGCCAGCCGCCTCACGTGGACGATCATCCGGCCAACGGCCTATATGGAGACCTGGTGCGAGGTGTTGGGCCGCCCGCTGCTCGACAAGGGCAAGACTAAGGTGTTCGGCCGCGGCAGCAATCCAATCAATTGGGTTTCAGCGGCTGACGTGGCCGAATTCGTCGCATTGGCCACGTTCGATCCGGCCACCCGAGGCGAGGTGATCGAAGTTGGCGGCCCAGAGAATTTGACCATGACGACTTTCGTTGATGTCTTTCGACAGCAGACCGGATCGCGCGGCAACGTTGGCCATGTTCCGACCGTTGCCATGCGGCTTATGGCCGTCGTGATGAGTCTCGTGAACCCCGAGATGGCTAGACAGATCCAGATGGGCGTAATCATGGACACCCGCCCACAGGCTTTCGACGCATCAGAAACGCGTCGACGCTATCCGTCCATCCCTGTTACCAACCTCGACGAAGTCGTGAGGCGTGACTTTGCCGCCGCGCCAGGCACTGCTCATGGCTCTCCTTCGGATGCTCCCGCTTGAGGCCAACGATGTTGCGAGTTCCGAGGGCGTAGCGAAGGACGTCCTCGCGGGCATTCTCGTGGCGGCCCTCCTGCAGGACCTGTCGTACACGTCGAAGACCGCGCTCGTCAGCCGCGGCATCGGAGCCTGGCTGTCGCAGCCGACGTCTGCGCCATGGTCACATCCTCGCTCTACCTGATCTTGACCGCCTCGGTCACGATGCGGTCGGGTCTCTCTATCGCAACTGTCGAGGCTTTCGCCGCCATCGCGATCAGCGGGGCGTGCGGGGACCATCGGCGGCATATTCGCGGTGGAGCGGCTGGAACGGCGCTTGCCCTTGGTACGCCAATGTCACAAGGGCTTGGCGACAAGCAGCAGCTTTTCCGAGCCGACGACATCGTGACCGTTCCGTCGGCCATAAGAAACAATCAGGGTTGGTCGAGTTGACGAAGACGCTGTATCGGCACCTTCCCGGAGCCAGGGCGCCGTGACACCCTAATTGACACCTTGACGCAGGCACTCTCTGACACGCCCTGACACCCTGGGACCCTGGTGCGTCATAGATCCGCGCTCATTGGCACTGGCTGACACTCTCTGACACTGCGTGCCCGCAGCCGCTTAATCCCAAGCTTCAGGGTTCGACTCCCCGCGCGAGCACCATCACGATTTGCAAGTTCGGCTGATAGGCGACAAAAGGCCTTCGGCTGATGTTTGTCAGTACTTCGGCTGATTCTTGACAACTCCCTCCCACGAGGGAGTTAAGGGCGGCGGAGCAGCGGTACAAGGCGGTGGGCAAAGTCGCGCAAAGCGTTGCGAAAAACGGCTGTCTCGATAAGCATTATCCCACCGGCGAGGGGGCTTGCCACAAGCCCTGGCCGCCGTGCGAGACTGCGCTGTCGATAGCCCAGTTCTGCGTGTGATACGAAGGAGGTGCGGCCTCGCCTAACGATCGCCGTCCCTTAGCCGACTACTACTTTGTGCTTGGCGTCCCACCTGACGCAACGGAGACGGAGTTGCACGCCGCCTGGCGGCGGCAGCTCAAGTATTGGCATCCTGACCGCGGCAACCATCCGGACGCGCTCGAGCACGCGAAGTTGATCAACTTGGCGCACGACGTTCTGACCAACAGCACCAAGCGCGCGGCATACGACCGACAGCGGGCCGCCGTTGGCTGGCGCCCGTCCGCGTCGGCCCCGTCATACGGCCGTCCGGTCCAGTGGAAGACGATTAGCCGAGAGGGCCCGCCCCGCGCGCCGATGGGATTCGACCGGCACGGTTTCGTCGCGCGCCTGGAGGAGATGATGAGCCGGGGCCGACTAATGATTGAGAAGCGCAAAGACCTCGCGTCGGCGTCGAAATGGGAGGCGCAGACTCAGGCCTTGCTGCGAGATGAGCTCGGCGACCATGCGTACACAAAGCGCTTCGAAGTGGCCCTGAGCCAGCCCCGCCCCGAAGGCATGGTGGCGGCGTACGGGGTGCTGTGGGCCGCGTATGAAGATGCGCTGAAGGGCGATCTGAAGCCGGTGGCGAAGGAAAGGCGCCCATCCTGACCGGGTACCCTACGTTGCCGCCTGGCGTTGTAGGTCAATGCTTCTTCTTGATCGCATTGGGCCTGAGGGTCCGCGCGTGCCACCTGCTCGTACCACGATCGGTGACGATCCATCCTCCCGAGATCGCCGGGATGACACCTATTTGACAGCTTAGCCGGGGCAGTCCGTGACGCGACAGGACGCTCTTTGGCACCAACGCGCCAGATGGCCGAATACGTGAGGCACGCCCAGACACGTCATGACGCTTCCTGACAAGAAAGGTCAATCTCCTCTTAATCCCAAGTTCAGGGTTCGACCCCCTGCGCGAGCACCACCATGCCACTAAGCCAGGTGCCTCTGAAGCTTGCCCAGGAGCTCCGTCAACTGGGCTCTTTCATGCTCGCTCAATGGGCCCATCCACTCCGCCTCTGCGCCGTGCACAGTACGGCGAACCCTGTCGGCCATGCGAGAGCCGGCATTTGTGAGGTGCACCAGTACCATCCGCCGATCCGTCGGATGCGGCTCCCGCCGCACCAGGCCCCGCTTGACCAGTGTGTCGAGCACGCCCGTCACGGTGGCGCGGCTCACGATCAGCCGGTCGCTTATGTAATTCGGCGGGCAGGGCTGTCCGGCATCTTTGAGGATCCCCAACACCAGCCCGCCGGCAGGGCTGACGTCGAAAGGCTGCAACGCTGCGGCGACCCGCCCGAGGACTAGATCGCCGGTACGGGCGAGGTTCATCGCACACTCTGTTGCCGAGGCGCTGGCGTCGGGGTATTTCGCGGCGAAGTCACGGTTGACACGGATCGGTATCTCCATCGGTTTGGCACCTGATTATAAGGCCCTTGACATTTCACTAGGCACCAGATAGTGTGGCCCCTAATCACTTTGGGCAGGAGGGCGAGATGAAAGTTGCGACAAGCCAGCACAAGGTTTTAGGCCCGGGCGAGGGGCTGCGTCTGCAATCGGGTCCCGGCCGCGACCTGATCTTCAAGGTCACCGGCGAAGATACCGGAGGGGCATTCGACTACTTCATCGTCGAAGTCGCACCTCACGGCGGTCCTCCGCTGCACGTGCACCACAAGCAGGAAGAAACAATCCACGTAATGAAAGGGCTCTACAAGATCAGGATCGGAGAGGAGATCTTCCGCTGCGAGGAAGGCGGTTTTGCGTACCTTCCGTCCCAAGTCCCACATGCCTTCTTAAACCTGACCGATGAGCCAGGCGAGATCGTGGTGGTCTACACGCCCGGGGGCGGACACAAGTTCTACCAGGAGCTGGGTCCGATCTCGCGCGGTGCTAATCCAGATCGACAGGTCATCGCCGCCCTCTTCGAGAAATATGGGATGACCCTGCTGGGACCGCCGTTGAGTCGTGATTGAGCCTGGTCTCGCATGACGCTCATGAACACGGCTGAGCGCCCTCAGATCCGGGATTGACGACAGCTTATTTGACAGCCTAGCCAGGACACTCCAGGACACGCTGGGACGCTCTGGGGCACAAACGCGTCAAAGCGCCGAACACCTGAGACACGCCCTGGCATGCCCTGACACCTCCTGGCAAGATCGGTCAATCTCCTCTTAATCCGAAGGTTCAGGGTTCGACTCCCTGCGCGAGCACCAGCATATTGTGCTGCTTGTTTGGCGGAGCCTGACACTCCCTGCCACGAAGTGCCCTACAAGACGGGCTGCCTCCGCGATAAGAGTCAGACTGCTTGGTGGTTGTCTGCCGCCGTTGGCGTGGTCAAGCTCGACATCCCGGCGAATCTCGTCGGCCTTGCCTGGCGGGCGGGACCTGAGCTGCCCATCGTGAGCAGCCACCGCCACGCGGAGCTGGAGATCAACCTGGTGATGCGCGGGAGCGCTACATATCTTTTCTCCGGCCGCCGGGACCGCCTCGTCCGGCGGTCGCTGCTATGGCTTTGGCCAGGCCGGGACCACATCCTTATTGATCGCTCGCCGGACTTCGATACCTGGGTTGTGGTATTCCGCCCCAAACTGTCGCGTAAGCATCGCCAGCTCGACGAAGGATCCTCGCTGTACAGCCGGCGATTGTCCGAAGGCGAGGCTGATTGGCTCCATCGGGTGTTGCTCGCCGTGACCGGTGCCCAGACTCCCGCCGAGAACAACGCCGGGATGCAGTTCGCCCTGCTCCAAGCCTGGCGACTTTACATCGACGCGGAGGAGGCACTGCTCGAGGAGGTGCACCCGGCCGTGGAGCGCGCTGCGGTGAGGCTCCGAGATGATCCGAGTCTCGACTCAGTCGAGGAGCTGGCTGCTGCGGGTGGCCTTAGTCCCTCGCGACTGGGCCGTGTCTTCAAGGCGCAGATGGGCGTGTCTCTGCGCGAATACCGAAACCAACTTCGGTTGGAACGCTTTCTGCAGGTGCATGGGAACGGCGCACGGCGCACTGTGACGCGGTCGCTGCTGGAAGCCGGCTTTGGCAGCCAGGCCCAGTTCTACCGCGCGTTTCGCGCGGCCTTTGGCACCAGCCCAAGCCGGTATCTGCGAGGTGAGACAGCGTCGGGCGAAAGGATCTCGCCGCTGAATGAGAGGCGGCGCAGGCGCGATCATGGCTAACCTCCGATCACCGAGTTCATAAGGAGGCGGTCATGGCGCTAACTATTTCGGCCCAGCAGCGGCAGCAGTTCACCCAAGAGGGCTACTTCATTTTGGAGCGGGCGATTGGCGACGCTGAGCTGGCACTGCTGCGCGGCGAGCTTGACCGATTCATTGCTGCGACGGAGGCGGCGATGGACGCCACGGGAGCCGACGTGCAGGGCCTCAATCATCGGGGCAAGCGGTACTTCATAGGTAATCGCCACGCTGAGGCGGAGGGACGCCTCGATGGCTTCCTCTTCGGAGAGACCGCGGCGGCCATCTGCCGAGCCACGATCGGCGACGAGGCCTACCTCTTCGTAGAGCAGTTCGTCGTCAAGATGGCGGACGTCGGACTCAAGTTCGCATGGCACCAGGACTCGGGCTACCTGAAGCACAACCTGCCCGGCTACACCCGAACCTATGTGACCCTGTGGTGCGCGTTGGACGATATGTCGGAGGAGAACGGCACGATCTCGGTGCTTCCTTTTTCCCGCGCCGGCACGCGGGACGTGATCGACCACCTGATGGATCCTGAATTGAACGACCTGGTGGGATATTTCGGCGACGACCCGGGCGATCCAGTGATCGTGCCGGCCGGCAGCATTGCAGTGTTTTCATCGGCGCTGTTGCACCGCAGTGGTCCAAATCGCACCTCCCGTCCGCGGCGAAGCTATGTCGTCCAGTACTCGCCGGAGCCGATCCTCCGGCCGAACGGGAGGGTGTTCGAGCTGGCCGAGCCGCTGCTGGTCGGCGGACGCCTCGCGCCGCGGCCGATTACCGCCGGAAAGCCGCGCGGCTCCTAGTTTCCAAGTTGGTCGGTACGACTCCGCAGTCTGCAAAGTGCAGGCGTTTTTGGGGCGGACGATGGGAACGCCCGATACGAATCCTCCGTGACACCCATGCCCGTAGATGAGGCTTTAGTTGGCATGTCAACGGGCGCATCGCCAGCCGCGCCCCAGTACTAGGTGCTAGTGCCCGACCATACGGATCAGTAGAGTCATGCCGGCGTGAAGCGCCACCGTGTCGCCCCGTTCGGCTCAGCGGTGGCGACGCCAACGGCAGTGGAAGGTATGACCGCGTAAAGATCCCACGGTGGAGGTCCGGCACTGGGCGCGCTGAACTCGGCGGTGAGCGAGCCGTCTTTTGCCTTTGCCGGCCAGCCCAGCGCTGCGTACATCTTGGCGATGCGATCGAGCGTCGGCCTATCAGTCACCTTGTGGGCGGCGCCTTCGACCACGACGTCGATGTCGGGCAAGGAAACCGAGATCGCGCAGCTGGGGTTTTTCGCGAGATTGCGGCTCTTGCGAGTTCCCGCACCGCTCGTGAAATAGAACTTGCCATCGACCCAAAGGGCGCCGACGGCAGTCAGGTGCGGGCTGCCCTGGGGACTCGTGGTCGCCAGCCAGCACGTCCTGCCGCTGCCCTCCTCGCTGGTTTGGGCCTCGAGCTGTTTCAGCGTCCGCGACCACGGGATCGGCTTGTTGCCGTAGATGTCCAGATTCTTCTCGTCCATTTTTGATACCCCCAAGGCTCCAAAGGTCGCGTAATTGCATCCTCTTATCATCGCCAGAGAGGGATCCGTTCGCTGGGACGCGTCCCGGCCAGCCAGTCCGCCGGTCGTGCGGTGGAGCGGGGTTCGGAGGCGGCTGAACGAGAAGCTCGGCAACAGTGCCGGCGTGAGTACTTCGGCCATGCACGTGGCGAATAGCGCTGAGCCGCACGGGGGTCCATGCAAATCGGACGTAAGGGCGCCAAGTCAGTAAGCGACTTAGTCGTGGAATCTGTCGATTGCGCGCAACGCAATGATCGCCATGAATTCGGTGACCTCGATTTGCGTTCCGGGTTTTCTCGATTTCCACAGAGCGTGGAGTCG
>Ga0209690_1002640_pt1 | contig 10196 bp, 6 predicted proteins | sample GraSoiAngelo_150_FD_186164 | JGI IMG/M metagenome (GOLD analysis project Ga0209690, IMG submission 186164) | Grasslands soil microbial communities from the Angelo Coastal Reserve, California, USA - 14_1009_09_40cm (SPAdes) (version 2) | ecosystem: Environmental > Terrestrial > Soil > Grasslands ... | reverse complement strand
GGCGCGCCCGGCCGTCTGGATGAGCGAGGTGCCGGACCGGAGGTAGCCCTCCTTGTCAGCGTCGAGGATCGCGACCAGCGACACTTCCGGGATATCGAGCCCCTCGCGGAGGAGGTTGATGCCGATCAGCGCGTCAAACTTGCCCAGGCGCAGGTCCCGGATGATCGCCACCCGGTCGAGCGTGTCGATGTCGGAGTGCAGGTACCGCACCCGGAGCCCGACCTGCTGGTAGTATTCGGTGAGGTCCTCCGCCATGCGCTTGGTCAGCGTCGTGACCAGCACGCGCTCGTTGCGCTCGGCCCGCGCGCGGATCTCGGCGAGCAGGTCGTCCACCTGGTCCTTCGCGGGCCGCACCGTGATCTTCGGGTCCATGAGGCCGGTCGGGCGGATGACCTGTTCGGCAACGGCGTCGCCGGCCAGCTCGAGCTCGTACGACCCCGGCGTCGCCGAGACGTAAATGGTCTGGCCCGTCGCCCGCGTGAACTCCTCGGCGGTGAGCGGCCGGTTGTCGAACGCCGAGGGCAGGCGGAAGCCGTACTCGACCAGCGCCTCCTTCCGGGATCGATCGCCGTAGTACATGCCGCGGATCTGCGGGACGGCCACGTGGCTCTCGTCGATGATGATCAGCGCGTCCTTCGCGAGGTAGTCGATCAGCGTTGGCGGCGGCTCGCCTGGCCGCCGACCCGTCAGGTGGCGCGAGTAGTTCTCGATCCCGTGACAATAGCCGAGCTCGCGCAGCATCTCCATGTCGAACAGGGTGCGCTGCTCGAGTCGCTGCGCTTCGAGGAGCCGGTTGCGTGGCTTGAGGAAGGCCAGGCGCTCCCCGAGCTCGTCCTGGACCGTCTGGATCGCGCGCTCGAGCTGGCCCGCTTCGGTCACGTAGTGGCTCGCCGGATAGACGTGGACCGCGTCCGCCCGCTCGAGCACGGAGCCCTTGAGCGGATCGATCCGGTAGAGGGCGTCCACGACGTCGCCAAACAGCTCGACGCGGAGCGCCACCGACTCCTCGCTGGCCGGGAAGATCTCGACGACGTCCCCCCGCACCCGGAACGTGCCGCGGTGGAAGTCGTAGTCGTTCCGCTCGTACTGGACGGCGATCAGCCGCCGAATGATCTCGTCGCGGTCGATCGCCTCGCCCGCGTGCAGCTCGAGGTGCATGCCCGCATAGGTGTCGGGCTCGCCGATGCCATAGATGCACGAGACCGAGGCGACCACGATCACGTCGCGCCGCTCGAGGAGCGACTTCGTCGCCGAGTGACGCATGCGATCGATCTCGTCGTTGATCAGCGCGTCCTTCTCGATGTACGTATCCGACTGCGGGATGTACGCCTCGGGCTGATAGTAGTCGTAGTAAGAGACGAAGTACTCGACGGCATTCGAGGGGAAGAACGCCTTGAACTCGCTGAAGAGCTGGGCCGCCAGGGTCTTGTTCGGCGAGATCACCAGCGTCGGGCGGCCCGCGCTGGCGATGAGGTTGGCGATCGTGTAGGTCTTGCCCGACCCGGTGACGCCACGCAGGACGACGTGGCGCCGGCCCTCGCGAACGAAGCGCGTGAGCCCGGCGATCGCCGGCGGCTGGTCGCCGCGGGGCGAGTACTCGGACGTGAGTCGGAACACGCCGCTGGACGACGTCAGGACGGCGTCGGGACGGCGAGCAGGTACTTCCGCCACGAGTCGAGGAGCGAGTGCGCGTGCGGGTGCCGCAGCATGTGCGTCGAGAAGACGAACTTGGGGTGGATCGGCTCGCGGATCAGCCGCATTCCGGCCTCCTCAGGCTGTCGGTTGCCTTTCCTGAGGTTGCACCTGAGGCACGCCGCCACCACGTTCACCCACGTCGTCTCGCCGCCGCGCGAGCGGGGCACCACGTGGTCGACGGTCAACCGCTCGCCGCGCCGGTTGCAGTACTGGCAGGTGTAGCCGTCGCGTCGCAGGATGTTCTTCTTGTTGAAGGCGACGCGGTCGAGGAAGGGCTTGCGGATATAGATCGCGAGCCGGATCACCGCCGGCAGCGCGAAGGCGATCGACGGCGAGCGGACCACGCGTGGGGACGCCTCCACGGCCTCGGCCTTGCCGGCGAGCAACAGCGTGATGGCGCGGCGGGCGTTGGTGAAATGCAGCGGTTCAAACGTGTAGTTCAGCACCAATACCGCGATTTCATCCATACTTAACCGCTTAGCATAGTCGTCGCTCCGGACAGTGTCAAATCACTCTGACGAATCTCTTGGCGGCCGCCCAGCTGGCGAACGCCAGCGCGCGGACGCGTGGCGGACCCGCTAGCGATGGAACGCTGGCGAACCTGCTAGCGACGGAACGCGTGGCGGAGGAAGAAGACGAGGTTCGCCGGCCGCTCGGCGAGCCGGCGCATGAAGTAGCCATACCAGTCCTCGCCATACGGCACGAGCACCCGGAGCCGCAGACCGTCCACGGCGATGCGCGCGTGCAGATCGCTCCGAATCCCGTAGAGCATCTGGATCTCGAACCGCTCGCGCGCGATCCCCTTCGCCCGCGCGGTGTCGCGGGCGCGCGCGATCAGCCGCTCATCGTGAGTCGCGAAGCCGACATAGACACCCCTCGCCTGGGCGTCCGCCGCGAAGAGCCGGTCCATCAGTCGGGCGTAGTTCGCGTCCACCTCGTGCTTGTCGGGGAACGCGAGCTCCGGGGGCTCGCGGTACGCGCCCTTGCAAAGCCTCACCGTCGCGCCGAGCTCGATCAGGCGCTCGACGTCCTTCGCGGTGCGTCGGAGGTAGGCCTGGACCACGCAAGCGGCGTTGGGAAAGGACGGCCGCACGCGCGCGTACAGGTCGAGCGTCCGGTCGGTGTAGGCGCTGGACTCCATGTCGATCCACACGAGCGTCGAGCTGGCGCGGCCGCGCGCGAGCACCGCTTCGAGATTGGCCCGGCACACCGCCTCACCCAGGTCGAGCCCGAGGTGCGTGAGCTTGAGGGACGGGACGGCGGAGAGGCTCCGCCGCTCGATCTCATCGAGGAGCTCCACGTAGGCGCGCGCCGCATGAGCGGCGTCGGCGGGGGTGGCGACGTTCTCCCCGAGGTAGGTCACGGCGCAGAGGAGGCCCTGGGCGTTCAACCGTGCGATCACCTGGAGCGCGTCCTCGGCGCGCTCGCCGGCCACGAAGCGACGGACGAACCGCCGCGCCGCCGGCAGACGGGCCATCGCGTCGCCGATCCGGCGCCGGGTCGAGAGGTTAAGGAGCAGCGTCCGGAGGGGGCTCGTGGCGTCCCTCGAGCGCGTCGGCGAGGATCCCTTCCCGCAAGCCCCAGTCGCTGACGACGAGCGTCGCAAGGCCGAGGGCGTCGAGCGTCGCCGTCACGATCGCGATGCCCGGGATGATCAGGTCCGCCCGCCCGGGCTCGACACAGGGCAGCGCTGCCCGGGCGGCCACCGACAGACCGCCGAGGCGGCCGAGGAGCCGCTCGATCGTCGCTCGGCTCAGCCGGTGGCCCTGGACGCGCTGCGGCTCGTACTCGACAAGACCGAGGTCGAGCGCCGCGAGCGTCGTCACCGTCCCGGCGGTGCCCACGAGGTGAGCGACGCGCGCGCTGCGGATCTTCTGAGGGAGCTCGCGCTCCAGCCGCGCGCGGACTTCGGCGAGAAGGACCCCGTAGCGGTTCCAGTCCACCCCGTCGGCAAACGGGAACCGCTCGGCGAGCGGGATAACGCCCAGGCGTATGCTGACCGCCGCGCCGATCCGTTCATTCTCCGCCAGGATATACTCGGTCGAGCCGCCGCCGACGTCGAAGGTCACGATCGTGCCGGCGAGGCCCCGGAGGCCGGACCGCACGCCGCGGAGCATGAGCCGCGCTTCCTCCTCCCCGCTCACCACCTCGACGCGTCGGCCCGTCGCGCGCTCCACCGCGGCGACGAACACGCTCCCGTTCGTCGCCTCCCGCACGGCGCTCGTCGCGACCAGGCGCACGCGCGTGGCCGCCAGGCGCTCGGCGCGCGCCACGTAGTCGCTCAAGACCGCGAGCGTCCGCGTCATGGGCGCCTCGCCGAGCGCGCCGGCGGCCGCGAGCCCCTCGCCGAGCCGTGTCACGGTCTGGCGCGCATCGACGACCTTCCACGTCTCGCGGCCGACCACGTCGGCGACGAGGAGGCGGACCGTGTTGGTGCCGACATCAATCGTCGAAACGCGCATGCCCGATACACGAACGCCCCGCCGGCGTCCGGCGGGGCGTCTCAGGCTCGAGGCCTCGCGGCCTACTTCTTCTTTTGGAGCGTGCGGATGTAGTTCACCAGCTCCCAGCGCTCCTTCTCTGGGAGATGCTTCCAGGGCGGCATGGCGCCACGGCCGTTCGTGATCTTCCAGAAAATCTCGCCGTCGGTTTCCTTCGCGACCTTGTCGGACGTCCAGTCGGCCGGCTTCGGCGGCGGGAGCGCGGCGGCGGCGGGGCCGTCGCCCTTCCCGCTGGGGCCGTGGCACGTCACGCAGTTCGTCTCGACGATCGTCTTCGCGGTCCCTATGCCTTTTACGGGGTTCTTCAGGTTCTTCGCCTCGGGCGGCGCGACCCACGGCTCCTGCGCCGACGCCGCGCCCAGGCCGACTGCGACGACGAGGGCAACTCCCGCGACGACGGCGGTCACCGACTTCCCGAACACGCTCATAGCGCCTCCTTCTGGACACCTGATCGTCATGAAGTTCACGGCGCGACCGCGGCCATTTAACACTCGTGTGACGAACGCGGTCAAGCCGATATTCGCTCGTCCGCGCTCCCGCGGGCGCGCGTCGCGGCGAGCCAGCAGATCGCGGCGAGCACACCGTAAGCGCCCGCGAGGCGCGCCGGCACGGCGGAGGGCGGTGCCCAGGGCCAGAAGAGGCTTCCACTCGGCTCGGGCGAGTGGATCACGCCGAAGAGCGTCGCCACGCTCGCGAAGGCCAACACGAGACCGGTCGCGGCGAAGCGCCGCTCGATGATCGTCACGAGCGCCCAGCCCCACACGACGGCCGTCAGGATGAAGCCGTTGCCCAGGACCAGGAGCGTTTGGTGGGTCAGCGCGGCCTCGCCCGTCAGGCGCGCCGGCGAGGCGCCGAGGGCGGACAGAAGCGCGCTCGTTTGGATCAGCACGACCGCCGCGGCGACCGGCACGAACGCGAGCGCGACGGCCGCGCCGTGCCGGTGGGGCGACGCCAGGAACCCCTGGGCGGTGATCTCGAGACCGATGAAGACTAGGATCGGCGCGATCGCCGCCTCGGGGAGCACGGCGACGAGGAGCGACAGCACGCCAACCGCGGCACCGAGCCCGATCACGAGGCCCGTCGCGAGCGTGTATCCGGCGCGCGCGCCCATCGCCTTGTACGCGGGGTGGCCGATGTAGGGAGTGTTCTGGACGACGCCACCGCAGAGCGCCGCGAGCACCGTGGCGCCCGCCTCGGTCAGGAGGATATCGCGCGTTCGGTACTCATCGCCCGCCGCCGCGGCGCTCTCGGTGTTGTCGATCCCGCCGATGATCGTGACGAGCGCGAAGGGCAGCGCGAGCGAGAGGTACGGCAGCGTCGCCTCGAGCGCGTCGAGCCACGCGAGCGTCGGCCAGGGGATCGCGAGCGCGAGCGTCACCGCGACGGGCGGCCCCGCGTCGCCGCCGCGCCCGAGCCACGCGCGGAGCCAGAAGAGGGCCGTGCCGGCGAGGACCGCGGCGAACGCCCCCGGCACCCCGAGCGGCATCCGAACGCGGCCGAAGAGCCCGAGCAGCAGCACCAGGAGCGCGACGAGACCCACGAGCGGGTCGCGGAGGATCTTGAGCGTCGGCAGGAACGCGATCAGGAGGATCGCCACGCCGGCGATGGAGCCAAGCAGGGCGGCGCGCGGCACGACCCGACGCGCCCAGTCCCCGCCGAACGCGAGACCGACCTTGGCGAGGCCGATCGCGAGCGTCGCCGCCATGCCCACCTTCCATGCGAGCACAGGGTCGCCGGTCGCCGCCATCGCAGGCCCGAGCACGCCGAACACCATCGCGAACAGGGTCGGCGTGTCGATGCCGAACGGCATCGCGGTGACGTCGTCGCGGCCCGTCCGTTGTCGGAGCCTCACGGCGAGCCAGGTGTACGCGAGGTCACCGACGAGCACACCGAGCGCGGTGCCGGGCACCATCCGGCCGAGCACGAGGTCGGCCGGGAACTTGAAGACCCCGATCAGGAGGCTCGAGAGGATGACGAGCTGCGTGATGTTGTCGAGGGCGAGGCCGAGGAACCCGTTGAGGTCCCCGGGACTGCTCCAGCCGCGCCGGGGCTCAGCGCGCTCCCGCGTCGGCCGCCCTCTCCGCGCCGAGCCGGGCGCGCGCGAGCCCCTGCGTCCGCTCGGCGAGCGCCGAGCACCACGCGAGGCTCCCGCGGCTGTCCGCGACCTCGCGGTAGTCGAACTCCATGACAGGGCTCACCAGCCGCCCGAACCGGAGCCGCGCGCCATAGGACTTCCCCTCCCGCTCGTCGCCCGCCTCGAGCTCCACCTCGAGCCGCGGATCGACACGCTTCGCGTGAGAGGTGAGGAAATTCCAGAGCCAGCGCCCGACCTCGTGGTAGCTGCCGCCGGAAAACACGGCAGCATTTTACATCGGCTCGATGCTTGGCCCTCCGTGGGTCAGCACTCGTTGAAGCCGCACGACAGGCACTTCTTGCACCCTTCCTCGTAGATGAAGGTCGCCTGACCGCACTCCTTACACAGGTCGCCGATTTGCTTTCGCCCGTTACCATCCACTACGGGCTGGTCCGTGAGCGGCTTCACCTGGCCGATGTGCTCGGCGAGGGTGCGGGCGAGGGCGTCCGGGAGCGAGAGGATCTTGGCGGGCCCGAAGCCTGTCGGCTGGCCGCCGCCGATCCGCGAGAGCTGGCTGATCACTTCTTCGAGCCGCCGCTGAGCCGACAGAGGCGAAGGGAGCCTCAACACAAGCGAAATCAGCCGCCCGAGCGCCTCTGCGACGGCCATCGTGTCGGAGCCGCCCTTGCCGACCTGGACGAAGACCTCGAAGGGATCATCGTCTGGCGTCTCGTTGACCGTGATGAACGCGGTGCCGATCGGGGTATCGGTCCGGTAGGTCGAGCCCTTGAGGCTGTGCGGGCGCGGCCGGATGACCGAGGGCGCCGCGGTCGGCACCGGTACCTCCTTCTTGATGCCGACGTTCAGGACCTGCTCGCCCTTGCAGCCGTCGCGGAAGACCGTGATGCCAAGGCAGCCGAGCTCCCACGCGAGCAGGTACGCGCGCGCAACGTCCTCCTCGCTCGCGCCGTGCGGCAGGTTGATGGTCTTCGAGACGCCGTTGTCGGTGTAGCGCTGAAACGCCGCCTGATGGCGCACGTGCCACTCGTAGCCGATCTCGTGCGAGGTCCTGAAGATCCGCCGCGCGTCTTCGGGCACGCCCGGGATATCGTGGAGCGCGCCGCGCTTGGCGATCGCTCGCATGAGCGCGTCGGAGTAGAAGCCCTGCTCCTTGGCGATGCGCTCGAAGGTCTCGTTCACGAAGGTCAGCACCCGCTCGCCGTCGGGCTGCTTCACGCGATGCTCGAAGGCGAGCGCGAAGATCGGCTCGATCCCCGACGAGCAGCCGGCGATCATCGAGATCGTGCCCGTCGGGGCGATCGTCGTGACGGTCGAGTTCCGGTGCTGGCGGTCGTTCTTGTAGATCGACTGGCTCCAGTTCGGGAACGGGCCGCGCTCCTCCGCGAGCTTCGCCGACTGGTCGTGGGACTTCTCCTTCACGAACGCCATCAGCCGGTCGGCGAGGTCGATCGCCTCCTGGCTGTCGTAGGGGATACCCATGGTGAAGAGCAGGTCCGCCCAGCCCATGAGGCCGAGGCCGATGCGGCGGTTCGACTTCACCGTGGCGTCGATCTCCGGCAGCGGGTACGGGTTCATCTCGATCACGTCGTCGAGGAAGCGCACGGCGAGCCGCACCACCCGCTCCATCTCGTCCCAGTCGATCGACCACTCCCCGTCCTCGCCGCGGCGGGCGAACTTGGAGACGTTGAGCGAGCCCAAGTTGCAGGCTTCGTTCGGTAAGAGAGGTTGCTCCCCGCACCCTCTCGAAACATAGCCTTCCGTGATCCACGTATCTGTCTCAGGCTCGTAGAGGTCGTATGTTGTGGCCACGCCAGCAGCTTCGATGCTCAAAATTTTCGCCGAGCCGAACTGTCCGTGAAGAAGGGTCTGAACTTCATCGCCCGCATGGCATCGGTCGAGTCGAATCGCGACGAACGCCCCCCCGCCCCGCGCAACATAGAACTGGTGGCCCGCTGTGGCGTGAAGAACCCCGCCGTCAGAGAACTCGACACGAAAGACCGGAGTCGCGGGGTAGATCTCGACACGTTCAACAGGACGAGATCCCTTGACGGTCAAGATCAGATCGCCTGACTGAACGGTGTCTGCCCGACGCCACCCGTCTGGTGTGGCCACCATTGTGGCCCCCGTGACGCACGGGTTGGTCGCCTCGACCATGCCGATCTCCGGCGTCGGGTTGGCGGGGCTCGCGTTGATCCGGTCGATGAAGACCATCCCAGGATCGCCGGTGCGCCAGGCGGCGCGCACGATGCGGTCGAAAACCTCCTTCGCCGAGAGGCGCCCCGTCACCTGGCCCGTATGCGGGTTCACCAAGTCGTACTCGGTGCCCGCCACGAGCGCGTCCATGAACTTGTCGGTCGCGGCGACAGAAATGTTGAAGTTGGTGATCCCGCCGTCGAGCTTGCACTCGATGAACTCGAGGATGTCCGGGTGGTCGACGCGGAGGATCCCCATGTTAGCTCCGCGACGGGTTCCGCCTTGTTTCACAGCCTCGGTGGCACTGTTGAAGACCCGGAGGAACGAGATCGGTCCGGAGGCGCGCCCGCCGGTAGACGCGACGATGTCGTCCTTTGGGCGGAGACGTGAGAACGCGAACCCGGTTCCCCCACCGCTGTTTTTCGAGACGAACCCGTGCGCAAGATAGGCGTGCTTGTGAGGCACGGTGAGGTCAAAAACACGACGGACTCCTGCGTCGCGAACGCTGCTCACACGAACGAAGATGAATTCGTCAGCGAGGAGTTCGGCGAAGAACGGAGGACACGGCTCGCCACTGGCCATCGCCGCTGCGATGCGCTGCCGGGTCAGCTCTCGGAGATCCTTCACCCGGTTCAGCAAGTCGTCGAAGCGCTTCTTCGCCGCGCGACGGTCTCCGGCCGGCAACGCGTCGTACCAGGCGCGCAAGCGCGCCCGCTGGTTGGGAATTGTCTCCCCTCTCACGAAGATCTTGCCCTCGTCGACGGCGGCGAGGCGTTCAGCCTTGCGCCCGCCGATGAAGCCGATTTTCGTGCGGAAGGCCTGGAATCCAGCTTTGGTGCAAACGGAGAGTTGATAGCTCTCGTAGCCCGATGCCCAGACGTCCTTGCGCAGTTGGGTGGGGATGCCTAGGGCCAGCATCATGACCTGGACCTCTTCGGCCAGCCTCGGCGAAATCGTTGCCAGCGTCAGGTGGCCGGTTTGCCGGATGCAGCCGTCGGCGGTGAAGAGCCCGCGGACGAATGCGGCGGCGACCTCCTCAGTGCTTCCAAGGATGATCTCCGGAACGCGGGCCTCCCGGGCCGACGCCTTAGTGACGCCGAGAGACCTGAACCACTCCTTGATCTGCCGGCTCAGGAGGGCGACCTCCACTGCCCGCGCGTCACGGTAGGCGCTGATCGTGGGGGTCTTCCCGAACAGCCGATGGCTCACCGTCTTGATCCGTTCCACCACCTCCGGGCAGTCGCTACCGACCGTGAAGCGAATGCCATCACGATGGTTCGATCCGTCTCCGATGTAGAGCCCGATCAGCTCGGCGAGCTCCGGCGTGAGCTCTCGGGGTAGGCGGTATTTCTTGGCGACGAAGCTCGTCCGGTTCCTTCCCGGCTTTGCGCTCAAGGTGAACTCGGGGAGCTTCGTGTCGCCGCCGAGCCAGAACCCGGGTTTCATCACGAGCCAATCACCTGCCCGGAGATCGCCGATCTTTCGCCAACAGTACGACCCATCCTTGGCCACGACGATGAGCCGGTGCTCGCGCGTTCCCACGATCTTGTGACCACGGTGCGTTTGGACCTCGACGACCCGCTGCTCGCCGTTGTCGTGCAACTCACTGACGTAGAACGGTCCTTCATCGGTCATTACTTGTGCGCCGGGCGCGATCTCGCTTAGCTGGCGGAGCCCGGCACTCATCACGAGCGTGTCTCCGACGAGGCATT
>Ga0209690_1002639_pt1 | contig 10203 bp, 10 predicted proteins | sample GraSoiAngelo_150_FD_186164 | JGI IMG/M metagenome (GOLD analysis project Ga0209690, IMG submission 186164) | Grasslands soil microbial communities from the Angelo Coastal Reserve, California, USA - 14_1009_09_40cm (SPAdes) (version 2) | ecosystem: Environmental > Terrestrial > Soil > Grasslands ... | reverse complement strand
GTAGCGCGTAGCGCTCGGCCGCGGCGCGGATCTCACTCATGTACGGCGCGAGATCGGTGCTGGGAAGCCGGAACCACCCGGCGCCCGTCCCGGTTGCGCCTGGCGGCGTCATGCCCTGGCGCCGGTAGCGGGGGTCGGTCGGGGCGTTCGTGAAATGAATCGTGCCGTCCGGTGCGACGAGACGGAACGTCTCAGCACCGGCCGGAAGGGCCATCGCCAGAGACGCGACGGCAAAGATCACGGCCGCGAACCGCTTCACGCCATCGATTTTAACGTCCCGTTCTCGGTGGGTTCAAGCGCACAAAACTGACAATAATCCCGACGCTTAGACCGCGGCGCCCACCTTCTGGGCGTAGCCCGGGACGCCCAGAGCGTGGTGAATCGCCTCGGTCACCGAATCCACCAGATGGAAGGTCATCGCCTCCCGCACCGACCGCGGCACGTCCTCGAGGACGTTCTTCTCATTTCGCTTCGGAAGGATCACCGTCCGCACACCGGCTCGGTGAGCCGCCAGTACCTTCTCCTTGATGCCGCCAACCGGCAGGACCCGCCCCGAGAGGCTCACCTCACCGGTCATGGCGACGCCCGAGGCCACCGGCCGGCCGGTCAGGAGCGACACGAGCGCGATCGTCATCGTGATTCCGGCCGACGGCCCATCTTTCGGGATCGCGCCGGCCGGGACGTGAATGTGGATGTCCGAGGTGTCCCAGAAATCTCCGGGGATGCCGAGCTCCCGTGGGTGCGACCGAACCCACGACAGCGCGGCCTGGGCCGACTCCTTCATCACGTCGCCGAGCTGGCCGGTGAGGGTGAGGTTGTGCGTACCCTTCATGCGCGTGGCCTCGATGAAGAGCAGATCGCCGCCGGCGGGAGTCCACGCGAGGCCGGCCACCACGCCGGGCATCCGCGTGCGCTCCTCCAGCTCCTCGTACTCGAAGCGCGGGACGCCGAGGTACGACGTCACCGAGTCCGGCGTGATCGTCGCCGCCGGGGGATCGCCCTCGGCCTTGCGGCGGGCCACCTTCCGGCAGATGCTGCCGATCTCCCGCTCGAGATTGCGCACACCAGCCTCCCGCGTGTAGCCACGAGCGAGGAGGCGCACGGCCTCGGGGGTGAAGCTCACCTCGGCGCCGTCGGCCAGCCCGTGCTCGCGGGCCTGGCGCGGCGCCAGATGCTGGAGCGCGATGCGGACCTTCTCCTCCTCCGTGTAGCCAGCGAGATGGATCACCTCCATCCGGTCGCGGAGGGGCGGCGGGACGGCATCGATGACGTTGGCCGTCGTGATGAACAGGACTCGCGACAGGTCGAAGGCCACGTCGAGGTAATGATCTCGGAAGGTCGCGTTCTGCTCGGGGTCGAGGACCTCGAGGAGCGCCGACGCCGGATCGCCCCGGAAATCGGTACCCAGCTTGTCCACCTCGTCCAGCATGAAAACGGGGTTCCGGCTGCCCGCGCGCCGCAGTCCCTGCACGATCTGACCGGGGAGCGCGCCGATGTACGTCCGCCGATGACCACGGATCTCCGCCTCGTCGCGCATGCCGCCCAGCGAGATACGATGGAACTTGCGTCCCAGCGCACGAGCGATCGAACGGCCGAGCGACGTCTTGCCAACGCCGGGAGGTCCCACGAAGCAGAGGATGGGATCCTTGCCCTCGGGCCGGATCTTCTTGACGGCGAGGTGCTCGAGGATGCGCTCCTTGATCTTCTCCAGGCCCTCGTGGTCCTCGTCCAGGATGGTCCGGGCCCGCGCGATGTCGACCGCGTCGCTCGTCTCGTGCTGCCACGGCATCGCGAGCAACCAGTCGAGATAGGTCCGAGCCACCGTGTACTCGGCGGCCGCCGGCGGCATCTTGGCAAGGCGTTCTCGCGCAGGCCGTCGATCTCTTGCGTGCGCTCGTCGCCCTCGCCCAGCTCTTTCTGGATCGCCTTGAGCTGCTCGCGCAGGTAGTACTCGCGCTGCGTCTTCGACATTTCGGACTGAATCTCTGACTGGATCTTCGAACCCAGCTCGAGGACTTCGGCCTCCTTGCCGAGCGCCGTCACCAGCGCCTGCAGGCGTGCCTTCACGTCGACGGTCTCGAGCAGCTGCTGCTTGACCGGCAGCGCGAGCGTCGGCAGTGAGGCGGCGATCACGTCGGCGAGCGCACTGAAGCCCTCGGCCGTCGTCACCACGTTGGCGAGCTCGTCGGGCAACGCGGGCGACAGCGCGACGACCTTTTCGAAGAGAGCGGTCGCGCTGCGGACGAGCGCCTCGGCCTCGACGTCCTGCTCGGCGGCCGGCACGTCACTCAAAAACTCCACCCGCGCGCGCAAGTAGGGCGTCGTCTCCACGACTTCCACGACACGCAGTCGGCCCACGCCCTGCACGATGAGGCGCAGGGTGCCATCAGGCTGCTTGAGGACGCGATGAATCATCGCGAGCGTGCCAATCGGATGCAGACCGCTCGCTCCGGGCTCCTCGTCCGAGGGGTCACGCTGCATGACCACGGCAATCAATCGGCTCTGCTTGGCGGCGTCCTCGATGAGGCGCTTGGACGACGCCCGGCCCGCGGCCAGCGGCGACATGGCGTGCGGGAAGACCACGGCCGCCCGCAACGGCAAGATGGGCAGGATGTCCGGCACGGGCCGGTCGATTGGCTCCTGATGACCCGACATTTGTCAAAATCCCCTTTTCCCGGTCGCCCGGGAACTCTCGTCAGAACACGTCGATGGACTGTAGCTGTCCGCGCGCCGCGCGCACGATCGCCTCGCGAGGCCGCGGCTGCGAGCCCCGCTCAGCGTCGGCGCCGCCTTCACCCTCGGCGCGGACGTACGTCAACAAATCTTCGATCTGCTTCTGCATATCCAGCATCCGGCGTCTCATCCTTAAGATGATTTCAACGCCGGCAAGATTCACTCCGAGATCGCGGGTCAGCCGGATGAGTCGTCCGAGCTGCTCCACGTCCTCCTGGGAGTACATGCGTGTTCGTCCTTCGGTTCGGCTCGGGCGGAGCAGGCCCTTCTTCTCGTAAAAGCGCAGGGTCTGCGGATGGACGTGCAACATCTCGGCGACGACGCCGATCATGTAGAGCGGCTTGGCGGGATCGGTCATGCCTCGCCTCTCACGTACTGCTCGAGGCCGTGGCGGGGCGCGACCGGTAGGAGCCGTTCGAGCTCTCGCACGAGCTCGTCGGTACGCGCGTCGAGGCCATTCGGCAGCTCCACGCGAACAGTGACGAGGAGATCACCGACGCCATCGTCGGAGAGTCGCGGCAGGCCATGCCCGCGCAGACGGAAGCTCTGGCCAGCCTTCACCCCTGCCGGAATGACCAGCACGGCTTCGCCGAGCGGCGTGGGAATGCGTACGCGCGCGCCCCGCAGCGCTTCCCACACGCTGATCGGCACCTCGCAATGGACACCTTCCCCCTGTCGCTTGAAGAACGGGTGCTCGCGCACCCGGGTGCTGATGATCAGATCACCGCGCGACCCGCCGTAGGGACCTGCGCTGCCCTCACCGGCGACGCGGATCTGCACACCAGAATCCACGCCGGCCGGAATCGTCGCGGCCACCCTGTCCAGGACGCGGCGGACGCCTCGGCCCTGACACGCCCGGCACGGCTCGCCGCCCACGGCGCCACTCGCCCCGCACGGAACACAGGGCGAATAGCGTGGGACCTGGAGGGTCGTCGTCACTCCCCGCGCAGCATCCGCGAAGCCCAGCTCGACGGCGACGTGCACGTCGTCACCGTGACGACCCGGTTGGAGCGCGCTGGTGCCGATCTCCGGGCCGTGCCGGTCGTACATCGCGCGCGCCGTGGGATCGCTGAGGACGCGGTACGCTTCGGCGATCTCGTCGAAGAGCGACCGCGCCTCGGCGTCCCAGAAGTTGACGTCGGGAGAATACTGTCGCGCCAGGCGCTGGTAGGCGCGCCGAATGTCGCGAGGTGCCGCCGTGGCCGTGATGCCCAGCACAGCGTAATAGTCGCGGCGCACCGATCGCTTCATCGTCCTATGTCACTTCTTGTCACCGAGATCTTCGAACTCGGCGTCGACGACTTCGCCTTCCTTCGGGCCGCCGCCGCTCGGCGCGCCGCCGGCCGTGGAGCCTCCGGCGCCGCCGGGCTGGCCCTTCGCCTGAGCCTCGCGGTACATGATCTCGGCGAGCTTGTGGGAGGCGCGCGTCAGGCTCTCCTGCGCATGCTTCATGCGCTCGACGTCCTCACTCTTGAGCGACTCCCGTGCTTCGTTCAGCGCGTCCTCCACGGCCTTGCGGTCAGCCTCGGGAAGCTTGCTGCCGTGCTCACCAAGCGTCCGCTCGGTCGAGTAGACAAGCGAATCGGTCTGGTTGCGAACTTCGATCTCTTGCCTCCGCTTGGTGTCCTCGGCCGCGTTCGACTCGGAATCCTTCACCATGCGATCGATCTCGTCCCGCGTGAGACCGGACGAGGCCGTGATCGTGATGTTCTGCTGCTTCCCCGTCGCCGTGTCGCGCGCCGACACGTTGAGAATGCCGTTGGCGTCGATGTCGAAGGTGACCTCGACCTGGGGCACTCCACGCGGCGCCGGCGGGATCCCGATCAGATGGAACTTGCCGAGCGTGCGATTGTCGCGCGCCATCGGCCGCTCGCCCTGGAGCACATGGACCTCGACCGAGGTCTGGCTGTCGGCGGCGGTCGTGAACACCTCGCTCTTCTTGGTCGGAATCGTCGTGTTGCGCGAGATCAGCGGCGTCATCACGCCGCCCAGCGTTTCGATGCCGAGGGACAGCGGCGTCACGTCGAGAAGCAGGAGGTCCTTCACCTCGCCCGTCAACACCGCCGCCTGCACCGCCGCGCCCACCGCGACCACCTCGTCGGGATTGACGCCCTTGTGGGGCTCCCGGCCGAAGAGGCTCTTCACGGCGTCCTGGACCTTGGGCATGCGCGTCTGGCCGCCGACGAGGATCACCTCATCGATGTCGTTCGTCGTCACGCCGGCATCCTGCATCGCCTGACGGCAGGGACCGAGGGTGCGCTCCACGAGGTCGGCCACCAGCGACTCCAGCTTCGCGCGAGTCAGCGTAAGCACCAGATGCTTGGGACCCGTCGCGTCCGCGGTGATGAAGGGCAGGTTGATCTCGGTCTGGAGCGTCGTCGACAGCTCCATCTTGGCCTTCTCCGCGGCCTCCTTGAGCCGCTGGAGCGCCATCCGGTCCTTCCGGAGATCGATTCCGTGCTCCTTCTTGAACTCCTCGGCGATCCAGTCCATCACGCGCTGGTCGAAGTCGTCGCCGCCCAGGTGCGTGTCACCGTTGGTGGCCTTGACCTCGAACACGCCCTCGCCGATCTCGAGGATCGAGATGTCGAACGTGCCACCGCCCAGGTCGTACACGGCGATCGTCTCGTCCTTCTTCTTGTCCATGCCGTAGGCGAGCGCGGCCGCCGTCGGCTCGTTGATGATGCGCATCACCTCGAGGCCGGCGATCTTTCCGGCGTCCTTGGTAGCCTGGCGCTGGCTATCGTTGAAGTACGCGGGCACGGTGATCACGGCCTGCGTCACCTTCTCCCCCAGGTAGGCCTCGGCCGCTTCCTTCAGCTTGCGGAGGATCATGGCGGAGATCTCGGGCGGCGCGTACTGCTTGCCTCGGATATCGACCCGCACGTCACCGTTGCTGGCCTTGACGACCTTGTAGGGCACGAGCTTGATCTCGCTCAAAGACCGTGTTCTCCGGGTTCGTGATGGCCTGCCGCTTCGCCACCTGACCGACGAGGATCTCGCCGTCCTTGGTGAAGCCGACCACGGAGGCAGTCAGGCGACTGCCCTCCTGGTTCGCGATCACGGTGGGGTTCCCACCTTCCACGACTGCGACGACGGAGTTCGTCGTGCCGAGGTCGATACCGATCACCTTCGCCATGTCAGTCTCCCCTTGATGACGGTCGCGAGCGGGACGAGCCGGGCCCGTCCCGCTCTCATGCGCATCCGCCTACAGAACGTCGATCTTGATTTCCTTCGGTTTGACTTCTTCCGCCTTCGGCAGCCTGATCTCCAGGACGCCGTCCCGGTACGCTGCCTTCACCTTGTCGGCCTGGACCGGAACGGGAAGAGCGACCGAGCGCTCGAATTTCCCGTACACCCGCTCGAGGCGGTGATAGGAATCGTCCGTCTGCTCGCTCCCCCACTTGCGCTCGCCCTTGACGGTCAACAGGTCGCCGGTGATCGAGACACTGACTTCCTTCTCCCGTACCCCCGGAACCTCGAACGCGATGTGGAGGTCATCCTTCGTCTCGTACATGTCGACCAGCGGGACCCACAGACGATCACCGGCCGTCATCGTTGCAGGGCGGCCGAAGAAACTGTCGAAGAGGCGATTCATCTCTTGCTGGACGTCCGTGAGACCTTCCCACCGAACCTGCGACCCACCGAACGGACGCCAACGCTCAAGTGACATACTGTGACCCTCCTTAGATTACCGATGTCGCCGGCCTCCACGCCGGCATTAAATCTAAGTATGCTTATCGTATATCATCTGTATTTAGGACTGTCAAATAGGGTCCAAACAGGGGGCTGTCACCAGCCCTTAAATTGTCTCAGCTAAAGAAGTTTCGTGGTTCCTGGTGGTAGTCTCTCGGTGTGCGGCGGCTAGGCTGCGGCTGCCTGTCCATCATCTTTCTCGTAGCGTTCCTGATCGGGGGGGTCGGCTGGATGGCTCAGGGCCTGTTCAAGGTCGCCGAGCTTCAGCCGGTGATCTTCACTCCCGCCGATGGCGTCAACGCTCAGCAGAAGATCTACGAGATGGTCGGGCGGGGACCGGGCGGCAAACGGACTCCTCGTTCGGTCGCCTTGTCGGAGCAAGAGCTCAACGCGTTCCTCGCTCGACACCTGGCCGAGATCGCCGACATGCCGGTCATGGGAGCGATCGTGCACCTCAGGGTCAACGATGTCTTCGACCTCGCCATCCGGTTGCCGACCCGGGTCCTGCTCGCAGAGACACCCTTGAGCAGCATCCTGGATCTGTCGCCGCCGCGCTGGGTCGACCGCCCCGTGTGGCTTCGACTGCGAGCCCGGACACAGGTGGAACCGGCGCCGTCGGGACAGCGTCGATTTCTCCGGCTGGACGTCGAGCGGCTCTATCTCGGCCGAACGCGGCTGCCTGCGGTCGCCCACCGGCTGCTGCTGAGCCCGATGGCGCTGAAGCTCCTTCTCTGGCCGCTACCCGCCGGAATCGACGATATCAGGGTCGAGCGGCAACAGGTCGTCATCCGGGGCGGCGGGTAGCCTCGACGTAGCGAAGCTGCAATCCATAGACGACCTCGTGGAGCACCTTGGTCTCTTCGGGAGTGCGCCTGCCCTCCGTCTTTTCCCTGAGGAGCACCAGCACGTCGATCAGCTCGGCCGCTTGTCGAAGATCGCGCTTGGCCTGTCCGCCGCCGGAATCCGGCATCCCTTCGAGGGCCGCGGCAGCGACACTTCCCAGCATGATGAACAGCCCGACGAGGCTCCGAGCCCCTCCTGCTGTCGACTCGGGCGGCGAAACCGGCTGGGGTGGTGAAACCGGCTCGGGTGGCGTCATCGGCTCGGGTGGCGTAACCGGCCTCGGGGACGAGGCCGGCTCGTCGGCGCGCCCGCGGCGGTCACGGACACGAAATCCCTGGTCGGCTTCGCTCTCGCTCATCACCGCCTTCGTAGCATACGCAGGAAATCCTTGCTGTATAATCGCATGACCGTCAGGTAAGGACATGACCGAGTCCGCCGGTCCCCTTTTCGAGCGCCTCCTTGGAATCATGGCGCGGCTCCGCGGGCCTGGCGGATGCCCGTGGGATCGCGAACAAACGCCGAGCTCCCTCAAGCCGTACCTCCTCGAAGAGGCCTATGAGGTCCTCGACGCGCTCGACGCCCGCGGCGAGCATCTCCTGGAAGAGCTTGGGGATCTGCTCTTCCAGGTGGTCTTCCATTCTCAGATCGCCGCCGAGCGCGACGAGTTCTCGATGAAGGACGTGGTCCGTCGCTTGAACGACAAGATGGTCGGACGCCATCCCCACGTCTTCGGAGATGCGGCCGTCGAGACCCCGACGGAAGCGCTGGCCCAATGGGAGGTGTTGAAGCAGCGCGAGGCGGAGGAAGCCGGACGAACGCGCTCGGTCCTCGACGGTGTCCCGCGCATGCTCCCGGCCCTCCTGCGCGCTCAACGCACGCAGGCCAAAGCCGCACGTGTCCATTTCGATTGGCCCGATGCCCGAGCGGCGTGGTCGAAGGTGGAGGAAGAGATGCAGGAAGCGGCGGCCGCGGTCGGCAGCGGTGATCGTGGCCGCATCAAGGACGAGCTGGGGGACGTGTTGTTCTCGCTGGTCAACGTAGCGCGGCTGGCGTCCGTCGACGCCGAGGACGCACTGACCGGGACGATCGAAAAATTTCACCGGCGGTTCACGCACATGGAGGCCGAACTGAGCGCGCGAGGCAAGTCCGTAGCGAGCGTCTCGCAGGAGGAGCTGGAGGAGTCGTGGCAGGCAGCGAAGGCCGACGAACGGCGGAGCGAGCAGGGCTGACGATGAAGCTCAAGATCGGTCAGGCGAGCATCGCGATCGAGCGCGGCGACATCACGGACTGGGACGTCGACGCCGTGACCAATGCCGCCAACACCAACCTGACGATGGGGGCGGGCGTCGGCGGCACGATCAAGCGCAAGGGCGGGGTCATCATCGAGGAAGAGGCGATGCGGCAGGGCCCGGTCGAAGTCGGCGAGGCAGTTCTCACGCCGGGCGGCAATTTGCGGGCGACGCACGTCATTCACGCCGCGGTGATGGGCCCCGATCTCAAGACCAACGCGGAGACGATAGGGCGAACCACCAAGGCCGTCCTCGCCCTCGCCGACAAGCACCGGATCACGTCGCTGGCGCTTCCGGCGTTCGGAACTGGAGTCGGGCACGTCCCGCCCGCGGCATCGGCTGAGGCGATGCTCAAAGAGGTGATAGGGCACCTAAAGGCCGGTCACTCCAGCCTGAAACGGGTCGCCTTCGTCCTCTACCAAGACGATGCGTACCGAGCCTTTACGGATACATTGAAGCGATTGGGGGGAGTATCGTAGAAAGGTTAAATGGGGCAAATCAGGCTGGGGCAGCCTGTGAACCGGCGACTGGGAGATCTCCTGGTCGCCGAAGGGCTCGTCAAGCAGGAAGAGCTGCAGCGCGCGCTCGCCGAACAGAAGGGGACCACTGAGAAGCTCGGATCGGTCCTCGTCCGGCTGAAGCTCGTCAACGAGGAACAGCTCACCGGCTTTCTGTCCCGACAGTACGGCATCCCGTCCATCACGCTGTCGCAGCTCGACATCGATCCCGGCATCCTTCGCCTCGTGCCACCGCAGATCGCCAGGAAGTACGAGGTGCTTCCCGTCAAGCGCGCGGCCAACACGCTGACGCTCGCCATGGCCGATCCGACGAACGTCTTCGCGCTCGACGACGTCTCCTTCATGACCAACTTGCAAGTCCTGCCGGTCGTCGCGTCCCAGGCGGCCATCCGGCGGGCGATCGAGCGCAACTACGAGAACCAGGGCGCCGCCATCACGGACGTGCTCACCGAGTTGGCGGAGGACCAGGCCAGCAACGTCGAGGTGGTGGACGACGACGAGGATAGCGGCGGCAAGGTCGACGTCTTCGAGCTGAAGGAGTCGGCCGACGAGGCGCCGGTCGTGAAGCTCGTCAACATGGTGCTGGTCGACGCCATCCAGAAGGGCGCCAGCGACATCCACTGGGAGCCGTACGAGAAGGCGTTTCGCGTCCGGTTCCGCATCGACGGCGTGCTCCACGAGATGCTGACGCCACCCAAGCGGCTCGAATCCGCGATCGTCTCCCGGCTCAAGATCATGTCGAGCCTCGACATCGCCGAACGCCGAGTCCCGCAGGATGGACGAATCAAGCTGCGATATCACACGCGCGAGATCGACTTCCGCGTGTCGATCCTGCCCACGATCTTCGGCGAGAAGGCCGTGCTGCGTATCCTCGACAAGGACGCGCTGCAGCTCGACCTGACGAAGCTCGGCTTCGATCCCGGGGCGCTCGAGACGTTCGAGAAGGTCATCCGGCAGCCCTACGGGATGATCCTGATCACGGGGCCGACGGGCTCGGGCAAGACGACGACGCACTACTCGGCCATTCACACGATCAACTCGCCCGAGCACAATATTATGACGGCCGAAGATCCTGTCGAATACAACCTGAAGGGCGTGAACCAGGTCCAGATCAACGACGGGAT